>Ga0137412_10002076_pt1 | contig 15784 bp, 16 predicted proteins | sample CZODoug2_1_16fun_FD_122160 | JGI IMG/M metagenome (GOLD analysis project Ga0137412, IMG submission 122160) | Vadose zone soil fungal communities from Angelo Coast Range Reserve, California, USA - CZODoug2_1_16fungal (Hybrid Assembly) | ecosystem: Environmental > Terrestrial > Soil > Vadose zone...
TTCTGGCCCTTGTCGTCGAGGAACAGTTCGTAATTGAAACCCTCGGGCGGCGTGCCGCCGAGCGCCGCGCAGATCTTGCCGGAGAGCTTCACCGAATCGATCAGGTCCTTGCCGGCCATTTCATAGTCGACGCCGAGCGCGAACCAGCGCATCGCCCAATCCGGCTTCCATTGCAGCTTGCAATGGCCACCGGTGACCGGCAGCGTGATGCGCTCCCCGGTTTCGGGATCGTCATAGGAGACCGTGCCGGCCTTCGCATCATGCTCGACGATCGGCACATACAGCACCGATCCGGTGCGCGGACAGATCGGCAGGAACGGCGAATAGCTCGCCGCGCGTTCCTCGCGCAAGCTGGGCAGCATGATCGCCATCACCTTGTCGAGCCGCTCCAGCATGCGCATCAGCGCGGCGTCGAACTTCCCCGAGGTATAGTAATCGGTTGAGCTCGCGAACTCGTAGTCGAAACCGAAGGTGTCGAGGAAGGCGCGCAGCCTTGCATTGTTGTGCGCGCCGAAACTTTCATGCGTGCCGAACGGATCGGGCACGCGGGTCAGCGGCTTGCCGAGATATTGCTCCAGCAATTCCTTGTTCGGCACATTGTCCGGCACCTTGCGCAGGCCGTCCATGTCGTCGGAGAACGCCAGCAGCCGGGTCTTGATCTTGTCGTCGGTCAGCACGCGAAAGGCGTGGCGCACCATGGTGGTGCGCGCGACCTCGCCGAAGGTGCCGATATGCGGCAGACCCGACGGGCCGTAACCGGTCTCGAACAGCACCTCCTCCTTGGGCGCTTTCTTCAGCCGCGCGACAATCTGCTTGGCCTGTTCGAACGGCCAGGCGTTGGATTGTTCAGCAAGCGAACGCAAGTTGGTCGCGGCGGATGAAAGATCGATCGTGGACATCTTAGGAAAAGCTCTCCAGAGATCTGGCAATATAGGGCGTAGGGTGGGCAAAGCGAAGCGTGCCCACCCTACGCGATCCGACACTGCCCTAAAACGGGCTGACCGAGAAGTATCGCAGCCACAGGTCGGTGTAGCGGCCTTTTTCCCAGACCCGGAACATGGCCCAGTTCAGCGCCTGGCGCAGCAGGTCGTTGCCCTTGCGCACCGCGATGCCGATACCCTCGCCGAAATAGCGGCTTTCGACGAACGGCCCGCCGGAGAATGCGCAGCAATCGCCGGAATCGGTGCCGTTGACCCAGAACGCCAGCGAGATGCCGTCGCCGAAGATGAAATCGACCTCGCCGCGCCGGAGCCCCAGCCGCAGCGCCTCGTCGTTGGGATAAGAGTGCAGTTCGGCGTCGGTGAACATCGCCTTCAGATAGGCCTCGTGCGACGAGCCGGCGATGGCGCCGAGCTTCTTGCCCTCGAGATATTCGGGGCGAATCTCCGGCATCACGGCGTCCTTGCGCGACACGAACCGCGCCGGCGCCCGGTAATAGGGATCGGTGAAATCGACGCGGGCGCGCATCTGCGGCGTCACCGCGATGGAGGCGATGATGGCGTCGCCCCGGTTGGAGGAAATCGCGTCGAGCAGCGTCTCGAAACGCCGCATCTGGACGGTGCAGGTGACCTTGATCTCCTCGCAGAGCGAGCGCGCGAAATCGACATTGAAGCCGGCCGGGTTGCCGTCCGCCCCGGTAAAATTGAATGGCGGGTAGTCGGTCTCGGTCAGGAAGCGGATCACCGTGATGCGCGACAGGTCCGGACGCTCGGGGCGCCGCCTCGGGTCCCAGAAGCCGGGCACGGCCTGCGGCGCCGCCTCGGCCGGGGCCTTGGGCACGGTCTGCGCCTGCGCGGCGCCTGACAAAAATACCGCCAACCCAACGGCAGCTAACGCTCCGGCGAGCCGGCGGCTCGCGGGGCAAAGCGATCTTGCGCTGGGGAGGACGGCCATCTGCAACGGTTTGCCGAGGATTTGTTAATCTTTTGGGCATGATCCCGCGGGGAAACCCAGCGGTTCGGATCATGCCCTTCTAGAACTCGCACGGGCTTATAGACCATCCGGCCGATATTTCGAGCGGCGTCTCACCCGACGCTGCATGACCTTGCCCGCTGCTACGCGGCCTCGCCCGAGATCCTGCGCCCGAGATCCTGCACCTCAGAGATAATGCGCCAGATCGGCCGCGGCCTCGTCCGGTTTCCGGTTCAGATTGAACGGTGCGACGAATTTACCGTCGCGGTCCATCAGATAGGTCAGCGCGGTGTGGTCCATCGTGTAGTCGCCGTCCTTCAGGGGCACTTTCTTGGCATAGACCCGGTAGGCGGACAGCACCTTGGCCACCGCCTCGGGATCGCCGGACAGGCCTTTGAGATGCGGATCGAAGCTCGACAGGTAATCCTTCATCGCCGCGTCGTTGTCGCGTTCGGGATCGACCGAGACGAAATAGGCGTTAACCCGGTCGGCGTCCTTGCCCATCGCCCGCAGTACTTCCGAAATCTCGAACAGCGAGGTTGGGCAGACGTCCGGGCAATGGGTGAAGCCGAAGAAGATCAGGGTTGGGCGGCCCTGCAGGCTCTTTTCCGTGACGGTCGCCCCGCTCTGGTCGGTCAACTGGAACGGCCCGCCGATCGCGGCGGGCGCGGTCACGCCGCGGACGCCACCCAGGCTCCACATCATGACCAACAGGCCGACCATCAGACTGGCGGCAAAGGACGCGACGATCACCAGTGGGCGGGCAGCGGTCCGATCCATGACTGACTTCCTAACTGGCTGACTTCCTAAAGATGGCAGATTTCCTGAAATCGGATCCCCGATCAGAAGCAGGCCGAAACGCCCGAGGCGATCATCTCGAAGAAAACAGTAGTGCCATAGTGGAACCAGAGCACCAAGGCGCCGAGCAGGGCGATCACGGCAAGACCTGCCCCACCCCAGGCCGCAACCAACCTCATGCCACCCGAAGACGGCGAGACGGAGACGATCTCCTGCTGGGTCGAGAGCAATGGGGCCATACCCTGAGATAAGGCCAACCGGAGGGTCCGGCAAGCGCCGCGGAAGCGGCGCCAATCACGTCATGCGGAGAAACCGGCCGATTTCAGTGCGAGGCGGCGGTTGCGGCAGCGGTCGCCGCACTATGAGCCGCCGGGGTCGGAACCGGGGCGGCAGCCGTGGGCTTGCTCGCGGAGGCCTGCGCATCGAGGTAGCAGGGCTTGAACATGGTCTGCAATTCCTTGCCGCGCAGGAAGATCATATGCGGCGTCAGGCCGCCCCGCGCGGCGATCCAGCGCCGGATCGGCGAGGGATACATCGAATAGAGCATCTGGGTAGCTTCGGGATTGGTGATCGCCCGGCCGTTGGTGCCGAAATCCCACGCCGCGTGGAAACCCAGATTGGCGTGGGAAGTCACGCAGATCCGGTCGCGCGGGATGGCGCCGAGGACGATGGTGCAGGCCGAGGCGCACAGGCCATCGATGATGACCGCCTCGCCGGAATTGCGCAGTCCCTGGTATTTGTCGACATAGGTTCCGATGCGGCCCCCGCGGTCGTCGGCAATCCGAACCACCGCATGGCTTGCGCCGATCCCCGCTAGCAAGAGAATCGCCGCAAGCAACCCCGTCACCAGTTTCATTGTCGAGCCCCAACGCGTCTTGAGTGATGCAGGCGCAGCGTGTTGCCAGATCATGAGTTTGTCTAGGCAAGCAGGCAAGGAGAAAACAAATTCAAATGAAGTGTTGCCGGGGCGCTGCACCCGTGGCCCGCAGACCACGCCAACGCGGAACAAGTTAACGCCCGCTCACGCGGCATCACCCCGAAGATCACCGTTGACAAAAAAAGCCCCGCGGATTCGCGGGGCTTTGCGGCGACAGGCCTGGTCAGCCGTCAATCGCGATCGTGCTCCTTGATGATGACCTTGTGGTCCGGCTCTTCGCGCTCTTTCCGGATGATGGTGGTGCGCTCGCGCGGCTCGTCTTCCCGTTCCCGCCTGATGACGGTGGTGCGGTCGCGCTCATGGGATTCGCCGACCGTCACGCCCGCGCCCACCGGACCCACGCCGACACCGACGCGGGTTTCGTCGGCTTGAGCGGACGGTATCGCCAGCGCGATGCCGACGGCGGCGGCCAGTGCCATAGCCAATTTCATGATCTCATCCTCCAGTTGCTCTGCCCGCTGCGATAATGCGAGGTACCCCTTCGGGTTCCGCGACCAAATGCGGACAAAATGCTGGAACAATCTGCCGTTGAGGATTTGACGCCAAGCACGGCACGCGCTCGCACGCGAAGGTTGCGGCGCGGCTTGTGCTCGCGGCCGCAAGACGGTCCGCGGATCGATCGGCCTCCCCGTCAATTGCAGAGCCTGCTGTCGATCACCGCGCTTCGTGCGGATAATTTTTCGGCCTGGAAAAGCGCCGCCGATCGTACAAGTCGCGTCAAGTCGCGCTCGCAGAAGCTTCCCAGCCAAGACGTCAAGCGGTTTAGCCTGTCTTCATCATTGCTGGAATATGGTGAAGGTGAGGTCGAGGCAGAAAACCTCAAGAGGACACGCCCGTGCAGAAAGTCTTCCATAGCATCAACAGCCGCATTCTCCTGATTCCGATCATCGCGCTGATCGCGCTGATCGTTGCCGGACTGGTCTCGATCCAGACGATCGCGAACGTCACCTTGCAGGAACACCAGGCGCGGGCCCGCGCGGTGGCGGATGCATCGACGAAGATCGTCGAATATTATGAGGGCAAGGCCGCGAGAGGCGAAATGACGGAGCAGGCGGCCCAGGAGGTCGCCAAGGAGGCGCTCCGGGCCATCAGGTACGATGGCAACGAATATGTGATCGCGCGCCGCGTCGACGGGCTGATCGTGGTCAACGGATTATTCAGGAATCGCGAGGGCACGCCGTCGCTCGACAACAAGGATCCCAACGGCACCTTGTTTAGTGCCGACATGATCAAGGCGGCCCAGGCCGGCGGCGGTTTCAACTATTATCTCTGGCCGAAGACGCCGAACATGCCCCCGGTGCGCAAGGCAACCTATTCCGAACTCACCAAGGGCTGGAAATGGGTCGTGGGATCGGGCGTCTATCTGGACGAGGTCGAAGCCGCGACCTGGGCCAGCGCGGTGAATACCGCCTGGATGATCGGCGCCATGGCCGTGCTGACCTTCGCGCTCGCCTTCTGGCTCGGCCGTCGCATCACGCGCCCGATTCTGAAACTCACCGACGTCACCCATCGGCTGGCCGAGGGCGATACGGCCGCCGCGGTTCCCGAGGTCGGCCGGCGCGACGAGATCGGAACGATGGCGCAGGCCATCGACATCCTCAAGCAGCGCTCGGCCGAAGCCACGCGCCTCGCCGCCGATCAGGATCGCCTCAAGGCCGAATCGGTAGCCGAGCGGCAGGCCGCCATGCACAGACTCGCCGATGGGTTCGAGGCTTCGGTCAAGAGCGTGGTCGACGCCATGGCATCGTCCGCGACCGACATGAAGACGTCGGCCAATTCCATGAGCCGGGCGGCGGCGACGACCAGCGGAGAGACGACGGCGGCAGCCGCTGCCGCCGCAGAGACCAGCACCAATGTCGGCACGGTTGCGGCGGCGACCGAGGAGCTTTCATCCTCGATCCAGGAGATTTCGCGCCAGATCGCGCAGTCCTCACAGATCGCCGCGAACGCGGTGTCCGAGGCCGATCGCGCCAATCAGACCATGGCGAGCCTCGAGAACTCCGCCAAACGCGTCGGCGATATCGTGGCGTTGATCAGCGGCATCGCGGAGCAGACCAATCTTCTGGCGCTCAACGCGACCATCGAAGCCGCGCGGGCCGGCGAGGCCGGCAAGGGCTTTGCGGTGGTCGCCTCCGAGGTGAAATCGCTCGCCACCCAGACTGCGAAAGCAACCGAGGAGATCCAGGCCACGGTAGCTGCGATCCAGTCGATGACCGGAACGGCGGTCACCGCGATCCAGGGCATCGGCAGCATCGTGGCGCGGATGAACGAGATCACCGGCGCGGTAGCGGCCGCCGCCGAAGAGCAGGGCGCCGCCACCAGCGAAATCGCCGGAAACATCCAGCAGGCCGCATCCAGCGCCAAGCAGGTCTCGGGAAGCGTCATCACCGCCCAAGGCGCGGCCTCGCAAACCGGCACCATCGCCGACAACGTGCTCGGCGCGGCCGGAAGACTATCTGTCGAAGCCGAAAGGCTGAAAACCGAGGTCGCGGGCTTTCTCGCCCAGGTGCGCGCGGCGTGAGCGTGGCAATCGGCTAAAACTAAAACGTCTGAGACGGAATCGGCAACACGGAAGCGGCAGTTGGTGCCGCGGGATTCCGCACCAATGAACTGGAGCGGGCGAAGGGAATCGAACCCTCGTATGCAGCTTGGGAAGCTGCCGTTCTACCATTGAACTACGCCCGCGAAGGCCCCTTGATTAGCCGAGACCGCGTCATTCGCCAAGCGGGTTCATGATCGATCCGGGCCGGTTTGTCGGCCGCGGCCCGATCCGAGCGCCTGCCCCGCCATCGGCACACCCCGAAGCGGAGAATACCGCAAATCGCCTTCCGTTACGGGCGTAACGCGATGGGACTTGTTCGCAATCAATCGGCAAAACACCCCGCCCATGTTCGCCGTGATCATGGGTTAGGATCGGCACGCCCCGGAGATTCCCTCCTGCCGGAACGCGCCCGGATCGAACCGGGAAGCGGCATCAACGATGAGTAACGAGACGATGAGCAACGACACAATGGCCTTGACCCGTCGCGCCTGCCTCACAACCGGCGGACTCGCGCTCGGCGCATTGGCGCTCACGGCAGTGCCGAGCAGGACGGAAGGCGCGCCCCGCGCGCTTCGTGCACGGCTGTCGCTCAATGAAAATCCGTTCGGGCCGTCGCCACGCGCGCTCCAGGCGATCCGGGACCAGTCCACCGAACTGTGCCGCTATGCGGATGCGGAGGCCGACGTCCTGACGCCGGCCATCGTCAACATCGAGGATGTTTCGGCCGACCAGATCGTGCTCGGCGAAATCCTGGAAGCGCTGGGACGTCATCTGGCGAGCGACGGCCCGGCCGGTGGTGAATTCATCTATTCCGAGCCCGGCTACGCCGCGCTGGTCAACGCCGTGCGGCCCGCCGGCGGCGTTGTGGTCGGCGTTCCGCTCAACGCGCGCCTGGAGAACGACCTTGCCGCGATTGCTGCCAAAGTGACCTCGAAGACGCGGGCAATCTATCTCGTCAATCCGCATAACCCCTCGGGAACCGTAAGCGAAACCGCCACGTTCACCGCGTTCGTCCGCGACATGTCCAAGCGCACCATGGTGATCGTGGACGAGGCCTATCTGGAATTCGAGCCCGATTTCGCACAGCGAACCGTGGCCAGCCTGACCCGCGCGGGTGAGAACGTCATCGTGTTCCGGACCTTCGGCAAGCTCTATGCCCTCGCCGGCCTCAATGTGGGCTATGCAATTGCCCCCAAACCGCTCGCCGCGTCGCTGAAGCACGCCGGCATCGGCACGCCGGAGACGCTGACCCGCCCGGCGCTGGCGGCTGCCGCTGCGAGCCTGCAGGACCAGGACTATGTCACGCTGACGCGGGCGAAGGTGGTCGAGGAGCGCGACAAATGGCATCTGCTGTTCGACGGACTGAAGCTGCGCCACACCGACGCGCGGGGAAACTTCGTGTTCTTCGAAACCGGCCGGCCGCATCAAGAGGTCGCCATCGCGCTGCTCGCCAAGGGCATCGATATCGGACGCGCCCATCCGCCGCTCGACCGCTGGGCTCGCATCTCGATCGGCCTGCCCCAGGAAAACGCGATCGCGCGCGCCGCGGTCGCCGAACTGCTGGGCTGAGCCGTCGCGTTCGCGGGTTTGCGAATTGACAGCGAAACGGGAGCGGTTCAACATATTGGCGCGGTTGATACGACCGGCCGGTTGCACCCTTTCGGGACGGTGAACGTATCGAGCCTTTGAAGGCCACCCTTTGCCCGAGCGACCGGGTCAGCAACGCAACCACCTGACACGCCTGGTTCGCTTCAGCAGAGGACGTAAGATATGCGCGATTTTCGCGATACAAAAGCCATGGCGCAGACGCTGCGCGACTCCTTGATCACGAAAGCCCTCACCATCAGCCACAGCGAAAGCCTTGAGCTGGTCTCGAAAATGTTCGGCGCGGCCGATTGGAACACGCTGTCGGCCCTGATCCAGGCCGGACGCGCCGCGCCTGCCACAGCCCCGGCAGCCGCACCACAGGCCGAACCCGCGCGGACCTATCCGGCCATGCCGATCCGCGACCTGGTGCCGTTTCCGTCGGCGACTTTCCCGCTCTTTGTCGGCCGGCCGAAATCCGTCCAGGCGCTTGACCATGCGTTCGAGCGACAACGTGAAGTCGTGCTCGTGGTTCAGAAAGACTCCGCCGTGGACGAGCCGGCTTTCGATGACATTTGTGAGATGGGTGTGCTGGCGGGGATTCTCGACCTGATGCGGTTGCCCGACGGCACGCTCAAGGTCATGGTGCAGGCGCATCGGCGGGTCGCCATCCGCCGCTTCTTCGGTGAGACCGGCGCCTATCTCGCCGAGATCGCCGATGTCAGCGAAGGCCCGATTCCCGCAGCGCCGGACCTCGTCGAGAACTCCGTCGCGCGCTTCACGGCTTACGCGAAGGCGCGCGGCATCAGCGCGCCGCCATTGCTCAACCTGATCCGCGACCCAGGACGGGTCGCGGACATCATCGGCACGCACCTCGCTGTCCCCCTGAAGGACAGGCAGGACTTGTTGACGACGCTCGATCCGGTCACGCGGCTCGAACGGGTTCATGCGCTGATGGAAGCTTAGCCGCGCCGGCTCTCCCGGAGGATACCGATCGCACAACACACTGCGTACCCCCGAAGGGAGAGCCTCTTTCCGCGTCGTCCGAACGGAGGATCAACATCGTCCCGCGATGCGGTAAGAAGAGGCTTCGCGAATCAGCGGACTGCGCTACAAGCTGGCCGGGCGATCGCGCCGCACTGCCGCGCGCGCCCCACATCTCAAAAAAATTCCGGATACGGGCAGTTGTAACAGTGCTATGATGCGTGTTGGGGTTGGGGTTGCGTTATGATGGGGCGTGGTTACGCGATATTCGATACGGCGATCGGGCGTTGCGCGGTTGTGTGGAGCGATGCCGGCGTGCTGGGCGTACAATTGGCCGAGGCGCGGGAGATCGACACAAGACGGCGACTATACCGGCTTTATCCCGAAGCGCGCGAATTGGCTCCGCCGCCGAATGTCGGGGTCGCGATCGCGGGCATCGCGGCGGCCTTGCGCGGAGAGCCTTGCGATTTCTCCGACATGACGCTCGACATGGAACAGATCTCACCGTTCAACCGGCGCGTCTACGATTATGCCCGCGCCATCCCGCGCAGCGAGACGCGTACCTATCAGGAGGTGGCCAGCAACCTGCGCGCCTCCGGCGCGGTCAATTCGGTAGCGCAGGCGATCGCCAAGAACCCTTTCGTGATCATCGTGCCCTGCCATCGCGTGCTGGAGACGGCCGGCGATTATTCAGACAAGATGTCGCCCGCTGGCGGAGCCATCTCCAAGCGCCATCTGCTGTCGATCGAGGGGGTGCGCCCCTCCGGCGGCAAGACGCTGTTCGACGTACTGCTCCCGGTTGCCCCGCCGCGCCCGCATCCCTAAATGGGTGGGCATGAGCTCCACCACCCTTTTGGCGCGCCCGTCGATCACGGTGTCCGACTTCCGCTGCAGTGCCGCGCCCGGCGACAAGCCCTTTGTCGAGCAGCACGGCTGCCATTCGATTTCCTATGTGCGCAAGGGCAGCTTCGGCTATCACAGCCGGGGCCGCTCGCATGAGCTGGTCGCGGGTGCGTTCCTGATCGGACTGCCCGGCGCCGAATTCACCTGCACCCATGACCATGTCTGCGGCGACGAATGCCTGTCGTTCTTTCTGGCGCCCGAACTCGTGGGGGCGATCGGCGGGCGTAGCGCAGCCTGGCAGGCCGGCGCAGTGCCGCCGCTCTCCGAATTGATGGTGCTCGGCGAACTGGCGCAGGCGGCGGCCGAGGGATGCAGCGACATCGGCCTCGATGAAATTGGCCATCTGCTGGCGAACCGCCTGGTCGAGGTGGTCGCCGGCGAGAAACGCAAGCCGGCCAATGTGACGGCGCGGGACCGCCGCCGCGCGGTGGAAACCGCGCTGTGGCTGGAGGCGCATTCCGCTTCGCCGCTCGATCTCGACGACGCAGCGGCCGAGGCCGGCGTCAGCCCGTTCCATTTCCTGCGATTGTTTTCGCGCGTGCTCGGCGTCACCCCGCATCAATATCTGGTGCGCTGCCGGCTCAAGCAGGCCGCGCGACTATTGGCCGAGGACGGCCGCGACGTCACCGACATCGCTTATGACGTCGGCTTTGGCGATCTCTCGAATTTCGTCCGTACGTTCCATCGCGCCGCCGGCGTCTCGCCCCTGAAGTTCCGTCAGGCCTCGCGCGGCATGCGCAAGATTTTCCAAGAACGCCTCGCGCTTCATTAGGTAAGTGATCTCCACGCCGCGCAGCGACGCGCGATAGAGCATGATCCGGAAAAGTGGGTACCGGTTTTCCGAAAAAGATCATGCTCGAATGCAAAGGCAAATGGAGATCATCATGTACGACCACATCGGAATCAAAGTCGGCAATCTCGACGCAAGCGTGCGGTTCTATGCCGCGGCGCTGGCGCCGCTCGGTCATGTGCTGTGTTCCAAGGACGAAACCGGCGCGGGGTTCGGGCCGAAGGGCGAGCCCGCGCTGTGGCTCTATGCGCACAAGGACCTGAAGGGGGCCGGCGCGCATATCGCGTTCCGCGCGCCCGATCATGCCGCGATCCAGAAATTCCACGCCGAGGGCCTCAAGGCTGGCGGCCGCGACAACGGCCCGGCGGGTCCACGCAAAGACTACAGCCCGACCTACTACGCGGCATTCCTGATTGATCCTGACGGCAACAACGTCGAGGCGGTGTGCGCCTGATTTGCCGTCGCTCGTTCGTCCGTCATTGCGAGCAACGCGAAGCAATCCAGGGGCTAAGGAAAGACTGCCCGTGCGGTCCTGGATTGCGTTGTCGCTTACGCTCCTCGCAATGACGCGCACCCTTTTTACTCTCACAGGAAAATCAAACCATGGCATCCATTCACAAGGAGATTCCGATCGACGCCCCCGCCCATGATGTGTGGGACGCGGTGCGCGATTTCGGAGCGGTACATACGCGGTTGGCGCCGGGCTTCGTGCTCGACACCAAGCTCGAAGAAGGCTCGCGCATCGTGACGTTCGCCAACGGCACGGTTGCGCGCGAATTATTCGTCGACTGCGACGAGGAACGGCGGCGGCTGGTCTATGCGGTGGTCAGCGAGCGGGTGAAGCAGCACAGCGCGTCGATCCAGATCGTGGCCGACGGCGAGGCGCGCTGCCGGATGATCTGGATCGCCGATCTGCTGCCTAACGAGATCGCGCCCTATGTCAGCTCACAGATGGATCTCGGCTGCGCCGCGATGCAGAAGGCGCAGGGACGCCGCGCCGCATGACCGGGTCTCGTTTCCTCGAAGCGCTGGGCGCCGGTGGACCAGCGCCCGATCGCGGCGACAAGATGGACCTTTACGGACGCTTCGTGGGATCCTGGGAACTGGACGTCACGCAATTCGCCGAGGACGGCACCTGTCGCCGCCGCAAGGGCGAATGGCATTTCGGCTGGGCGCTGGAGGGCCGCGCCGTGCAAGACGTCTGGATCGTGCCGCCGCGAGGCGAATTGCGCCGCGGCGACGCCGCGGCCAATATCAATTCCTACGGCACGACGCTGCGCGTGTTCGATCCGCGCATCGATGCCTGGCACATCCAGTGGAGCGATCCGGTCACGCAGAACTACCTGCACATGATCGGCCGTGCGCAAGGCTGCAACATCGTGCAACTCGGCACGACCGAGGACGGCCGTCTGATCCGATGGTGCTTTCTCGATATCACGCCGGATTCGTTCTTGTGGCGCGGCGAAAGCTCGACCGACGGGGGAGCGAGCTGGCGCGTCGTCACCGAGTTCACGGCCATGCGGACCGCATAGTGCCGGCGTACTGCGCTGCAACCTGGGCAGTGTGATTTTTCTCACAGAAGCTATCCGTTGAATCAATAAGCCTCGCCGGGTGCGTCCGATTGGGCACCGCTTTCGCGGAGCCGCGCACGCGAGGAGAAAACCCATGACGGGTGCGGACAAGCTGATCTGCCGGGCCGCGGCCCTGCTCGTGCTGCTGGCACTGACGGTCGTACCGGCGAAGGCCCAGTTCGGCGGCCTCGGTGGAGGCGGCGGCAGCCAGGAGGACATGATGACCCAGATGGCGCCGATGCTGGAAATGATGAAGGCCAAGATGGGCAAGAAGCGCTTCGGCGCGATGATGCAGACCATGGGGCCGATGATGAGCCAGATGATGCAAGGGGGCGGCGGCTTCGGTGGCGGTGGTTTCGGTGGCGGCGGCATTCCCGGCGGCGGGGGCTTTTCACCGGAGGGGTTTGGCGGGGGCGCAGGCTTTAATATGGGCGATATGATGGGAATGATCGGCCCGATGATGCAGATGGCCAATCTCGGCGGCGGCGGCCACCGGCGTCACCACAGGCACAAATGATCGTGCAAGGGCGATCTGGAGCCTTTTCCGTTCCGATTGAATCGGAACGGAGTCTCCAGCTTCTTGTTTTGCCGCGTTTTCTTTACGCGAACCGGGAGTCCGCTTCGCTGGAAAACGCTCTCTAGGCACTGATCCCGCTGACGCGCGATACCGAGGCGCGGATCGGATCGGCCGTTTGATGCTTCGGTCCCCACCGGGTCAGGATGACGCTGGTGCAGGACAGCACGCCAAGCACGACCATCGATGCCGCGGCAAGTGCGAAGAAATTCGCAGGCGTCGCGTCATGGGTCGAGAGATACCAGCCGCCACATCCGATGAACAGCAGCCGTGCGCTCTGCGCGAGCACCGGCCCCACCACCTTCGCGGCTCCCTGCGATGAAAAATACATCGACATTGCGAGTCCAATGAAGGCGTAGCAGGGCGCCGCCGTCGTGAGGTATTGCCGGCTCGCGGCGCGCACGCTTTCGTCATGCGTGAAGATGTTGACCCAGATATCCGGAAAGACCGCGATCACGCTGGCAATCGCGCCGACCGAGATGAACGAGACCAGGCCCGCCGTCCAGGCGATCCGTCGCGCCCGCGCGATCCGCTCGGCGCCGATCGCCATGCCGATCATCGGCACCGAGGCGATCCCGAAGGAGAAGGCGACCGACGTCAGCATGAATTCGAGCCGCGCACCGATGCCGTAGCCCGCGAGGATCGCGGTGCCGAATCCCGCCAGCATGTGGGTGAAGATGCTGATCGTCAGCACACCCTGCAGCGGCGACAGGCAGGACACCGCGCCGACCTTCAGGATGTCGAAGAACATCGGCGCCCGGATGCGCAATCCCCTGATCTTCGGCACCACGCGAGCCCGCCCCGAAAACAGATACCAACCCATCACGGAGATACTGATCAAATAGGCGGTAAGCGAGCCGGCGGCGACACCGCGCATGCCGAATTGCGGGATCGGGCCAAGCCCTAGGCCGAGCGTGCCGCCCAAAATGATCTGACAGATCGCGGAATTGAGGATCATCGCCGACGGCAGCTTCATGTTGCCGGTGCCGCGCAGGATCGCCGCCATCGAATTCATCAGCCAGGGCAGCACCGCGCCGCCGAAGAAGATCTGCGAATAGGCCACCGCCTGCGCCAGCACGTTGCCGCGTCCGCCAAGCAATTCCAGGAGGTTCGGTCCGAACAGCAGCATGCCCAGCATGAAGGTCAGCCCGAAGCAGATACCGATCAGAAGCGCATGCGCAGCCAGCGCCGAAGCGCGCTCGGTATCGCCGGCGCCGAGCGCACGTGCGATCGCGGAAGCCACGCCCCCGCCCATCGCGCCGCCCGACATGGTCATGGTCAGGATGACGACAGGAAACAACAGCGCCATCGCCGCCAGCGATTCCACGCCGAGCCGGCCGATATAGGAGGTCTCGGCGATCACAACGCAGGTACCGGCGCTGAGCGCGATCACGTTCGGCCAGGCGAGCCACAACAGCGTGCGCAGGATCGCCCCGTCGACCAGCGCATTCTTCACCGGCGCCATGTTTGCTAGCGTATTGGGCGGCGGCAGCGGACGTTCGTCCTCGTCGACGGGAATCTCGGCCAAGCCGATATCGGACATTTCATCTCCCGGCGCTTCGACCGCCGGCAAGCATCGGCGATAAAATGGACGCGCTGATTTTTTTTACTGGCGGCTGACCGCGAATAGTTTCCTAGCATGGCAGGCGCCGATTCCACCTGCGCCGAGCGCAACGGGGGCCTGCGCGATTGGGTGTAGGAGGCGGTGCTAGCCGATCGACCAGACAAAGGGCGGCCTGCCATCGACCGCGCTCCGCATGCGAACGGGGATATGGCGGCCGCAGCCGGCGGCGAGCCCCTCGAACAAGCCTTCGAGAACCTTGGCGCAGGCCGGATGACCGTCGGCCACATCGGCCATCAGCTTCCAGCTCTGCTGCCGAATTTCCGCTGACCCTTCCGAGCCGACGAGATCAACCACATCGTCCTGCGCTTCGAGCAGCGCACGCAGGAAGCCGGCGAATTGTTTCGCCCCGCCGCGGCTTTGCGAGAGTGCCTGTGCGGTCTCGTCGAAATGCTGCATGCCGATCAGCTTGCCGGTGAGATGCAGCAGATAGCCGGCATCTTCCGGGCCGAACAGTTGCACCATGACGGGAGCGGCGGTGCGCACATATTCCATCGCGTAATTGCGATAGGCTTTTTCCAATCGCGGTTTCGGCCAGCTTGCGATCGGCAGGGCCGGCGCAGTCGCCGGATCGAATTCCGGTGCTTCGAGATGGCGCGCGAACACCAGGCGCTGGTCGGGTTCGAGCGGATGATCGTAGTCGTAGTAATAGCCTTCGAGCCCGTCCTGGCCGTCGACGCTCTGCTTGGTGCAGACGAAGCCGAGGTTGAGATGATTGAGCGCGACGCCGTTATTGGCGTGCCAGCCGCGCAGCATCGCGCGCGAGACTTCGCCCGGAATGCCGCAGATCGCGGTGCCCTTCCAGATCCAGCGCGGCGGTGGATAGCGGATCCAGGCCTTGCGGTCGCTCTCAACCATGTACTCGACATGCACGCCGCCGATCCAGTTGGAAAGATAATGATACTGCGCCGTCGCCACCGCCGGCGGCAGGTGGTCGATGCCGAGCTTCTTCAAGCCTGGCAGGAAGCGCTCCTGCTGCTGGCGCCGAAACAACCGGAACACGAACTCCGCCGCATCGGCCGTGCCGCGCCGCGTCACCACGGTGAGGATGAGCCCGGTGAAATAGGCGTGATAGAGATCGGCGACACCGCGCCATCTCGTCCACTGCGCGGCTTGCGCATCATTTGCGTCGCCCATCTCCACCCCCGATCGTTCGTTTGGGGGCCAGATTGTCATTGCGAGCGAAGCGAAGCAATCCAGTGTGGTGGCGGGATCCTGGATTGCTTCGCTTCGCTCGCAATGACGAAGGTGAAGGTGCCGTCGTCAGACGCGAAAGTGCTTGCTCAGCTTCAGGCCCTGCGCCTGGTAGTTCGAGCCGATGCGCTGGCCGTACATCGCGTCGGGGCGCGCCAGCATTTTCTCGTAGACCAATCGGCCGACGATCTGGCCATGTTCGAGGATGAACGGCACTTCGCGCGAGCGCACTTCCAGGACCGCGCGCGCGCCCTCGCCGCCCGCGCCGGCATAGCCGAAGCCGGGATCGAAGAAGCCTGCATAGTGCACGCGGAATTCGCCGACCAGCGGATCGAACGGCACCATCTCGGCGGCGTAGTCCGGCGGCACCTGCAC
>Ga0137412_10002078_pt1 | contig 15778 bp, 8 predicted proteins | sample CZODoug2_1_16fun_FD_122160 | JGI IMG/M metagenome (GOLD analysis project Ga0137412, IMG submission 122160) | Vadose zone soil fungal communities from Angelo Coast Range Reserve, California, USA - CZODoug2_1_16fungal (Hybrid Assembly) | ecosystem: Environmental > Terrestrial > Soil > Vadose zone...
TTCGCCATCCGGTTCGGGCAGAGATGATTTTGCAGGGTCGATCCCCATTGCTTGCGCCAAATTCAATTGCGCTTCCCGATAGGCGCGCTGCGCGGTTTCACTTTGCGGAATCAGTTCGTCGGCTTGGACAGTTGCGCTGGTGAACGCGCTTCGATCAGCTAATCCGGCTTCGAACCGATTTTTCTGAGTAGCAACATTTTCTTCTAATTTCTGTCGCTGTTCGTCTCGAATCGATTCCAGCGCTCGGTTGTAAAGCGCCGCGTAAAACGCGAGCCGCGCGACGTGCAACTGTTCGACTACGGCCACATTTAGTTGCTGTTCGGCGATTAGAACCTCAATGTCGCCACGCCGAAGCGAAGGCGGCACAGCCATGTTGAACAACGTCTGTTCCAAATTGCCGCGACCCACAGCAAATCCCTTTACTCCGCTCTCGCCGGCCCGGTGGCCATATTGAACACCTGCGGGGACGTTCACGTCGAAATCGGGCCAGACGATGGAGCGAAAGACCAGGCGCTGCCCGGCAGCTTGCTCCAGACCGGCTTTGGCCTCGAGTATGGCGGGATTTCTTTCGAGAGTCGTGCGGAGTACGTCTCGCAGAGTGACCGCCCTGGTGGGGTACGCGAAGGACGCGATCAGAATTAGAATGAAAATGTGAACAGTCGCTGCTGGCTGTAGCCGCTTCCCCGTGGGAAGCGCATCGCTTATCCTTTCAACAGATTCGTGTCGCGTCGCCCACAGGGCGACGGCTACAGATTGGGTCGTCAATTTTAACGATAGCTTCATCGCTGAGTCATTTTTTCCGGTGGCTTGGCCAGATCAGCTGCGTGCGCAGCGTTGCGAGCTTCGTTCTTCACGTCTTTGAAGTCGGATCCGAAATTGAGCGCTTCGGCTGAACTGGCGCACGCGTGACCAAGGTGGGCCAGAGCCACGTTGTGCAGATAGATCGCGCTCAATCGGGTTGTGCGCGTCCGGGTGACGTCCGTGGCTGCTTGCAGCACATCAAGTTGTGTTCCCAATCCGGCGGCAAAGTTCCCTCTGGCCATGTCGAGTGCTTCATCTGACGTTTGCAGGCTTTTTGTTTCACTCTCGAGGACGCGGTCGGCTTGTTGGAGATCGAAAAATGCGCTGCGCACTTCCGAGGCCACGCTCCGCCGTGCGGCTGCCAAAGCTTGCACTGCCGCATCACGCCGGGCCCGCGTCGCCTGCATGCGTCCCTTGGTTGCGTGCCCATCGAAGATGTTCCACGTGGCGTTTATGCCGACAACGCCGCCGTAGTTAAATTCAGGACCGACGTCCGGGTCACGCTCGCTGTAAAGTTCGTACCCCGAGAAGGCGCGCACGTGCGGAAGCGTCGCGCTGCGATCCAAAACGTACTGGCGATCTTCGATCTCGATATCTCTCGCCCGGGCTTTGATGATCCCACGGTTCGCGTCAGCCCGTGCGAGGCAGTCGTTGAGGTCCGGATGATTGGGCCGATATTGCAATTGGCCCGAAATTTCGAATGGAGGCGCCTCTGCGCCGGGGGCGAGATCGGTCCCGGAAAGTTCCGCCAGTCGCAAATACGAGTTTTTCAAATCCGTCTGCGCGCTAAATAATTCCGGCCGCTCGTTCGCGAGTGCCACCTCGGCTCGCTGCACATTTAATTTGCCCACAATGCCAGCGTTGAAATTTTCCTGTTCGCCTTTGAGTTCCTGTTCGAACACTCGCACGGAATCTTCGTGCACGCGGACTTTCGCCCGGTTCAGCAACAGTTCATTGAATGCGATTCGCACATCCATGGTGACGCGGCTGATCGTCTCCTGAAGGTCGTAATTTGCCTTGGCGATGTTCAACTGGGCGATCGCCACCTGGCTGCTGACCGCTCCGCCCGTATAAAGGTTCTGTTCGAGCTTTACTATCGCGTTGTAATCTTCCTGTCGAAGGTTTGTCTGGCTCTCGGTCTGTCGTTTATCGTACAGCCCGCTTGAGCTCAGCGACGGGAGATATCCCGATCGGGCTTCAATAAAACCACCGCGAGCCGCAATCATCTTCTTGTGCGCGATGAGGATCTCAGGGTTGCGTTCCTGGGCCAGGGCAACTGCTTCTTCGATGCCATAAACCGGCATCGCCTCCAACGCGGTTGAGGACGCGGCCAAAGGGGCAGCGATCATCATACTGATAGCCGCGAATTTCGAACACATGTGGTTTTATCTCCTGGCGGAGGCCGTTCCTGCCTCAGGACGCCTCTGACTGTTGCCCTTATATCAGGCCTTGCAAGCCGGTGCGACATCAGACACATTCAGGCTTCGCGGCCCGGTTTCGGGGAGCCTAACTAGGGGGGACGCGGCGTCGACCCAGCCTAATTTATAGCTTGCTCCGAATTACTTAGTTCAGGTAGGTTTCAGTTTTTAGAAATGAGAAAAATCAGAATCGCAATCGTGGGCGTTGGAAACTGCGCCAGCTCGCTGGTGCAGGGAATCAATTTTTATGATGGCCCTTCCGTCAACGGTACCAGCATAGGCTTAATGCACCGTCAGATCGGCGGGTATCGTCCGAGTGACATTGAAGTTGTGGCTGCTTTCGATATTGACCGGCGCAAGGTCGGCCTGGACGTGAGCAAGGCTATTTTTTCGCCGCCCAATTGCACAAAGGCGTTCTGTGAAAAGATCAAGCTCACCGGCGCGATCGTAAAAATGGGGTGCGTTCTGGATGGCTACCCGCCACACATGCAGGATCAGGATCCGCTGCGCACATTTCTTCCACTCGAGAAAGAAACCACTCGCGAAGAAATTATCGACGAGCTGAAAAATTCCTCTGCGGAACTGATGGTCAATTATCTTCCCGTCGGGTCCGAGCAGGCCACCCGATTTTATGCCGGTTGCGCGCTGGAAGCCGGACTCGGCTTTGTCAATAACATCCCAGTCTTTATCGCGAGCGATCCGGCTTGGGCGAAACGATTCGCCGATAAAAATCTGCCGCTTATTGGGGACGACATTAAGGCGCAGGTCGGCGCCACCATCGTGCATCGGGCGTTGGTCGATCTCTTTCGCAAGCGCGGCGTGAAAGTTGTGCGCACGTACCAGTTAAACACCGGCGGCAACACCGATTTCCTGAACATGCTGAATCGCACCAGGCTGGCGTCGAAGAAAACTTCCAAGACGGAGGCAGTGCAGTCCGTGATGGGCGATCGCTTGGCGGACGAAAACATCCATATCGGCCCGAGCGATTATGTGCCATGGCAACTCGACAACAAGATTGCGTTCATTCGCGTGGAAGGCCGCCTCTTTGGCGATGTGCCTATGGAAATTGACTTGAAACTATCAGTCGAAGATTCGCCCAACTCAGCCGGGGTAGCTATCGACGCGATCCGCTGCTGCAAGGTCGCGCTCGACCGCGGCATCGGCGGTGTGTTGCATTCACCTTCCGCCTATTTTTCAAAGCATCCTCCCGTGCAAATGACCGACGACGAAGCGTTTCGCTGCGTCGAACAATTCATCCGGGGCGACCGCGAGAACTAGTTAGTGTGAGCGTAACGAGGTAACCTGACCGCTTTTGGTTCGCGGTTTTGTTCTCCCGTCAAGAGCCATCGGCCGCATTCGGCCGAATTTCATTTTCCAGTTGCGCGGGCGGAAGTTGTTCCAGCCGGCGCCATTCCATTTGCAGTTCCTCGGAAGAATAGAGCAGCAAATTGCCAAGCGCAGTCGAGAACAAGCCGGCTTCTACTTCGAGGCCGGCAATCTCCGTGACCGCCTTCCAATAAGCGGCCAACTGTGGCCGGTAAGTTTCGCGAAAGATTTCGACGTCGCTTGGAGAAACATCGTTCGTTTTCCAATCAAGCAGAAGGCACTTGCCAGCTTTGCGGTTAATCATGATCGAATCGATCAAGCCTTCAAGCACGCTGCGATCGTTTCGGCGCCACGAAAATGGAAATTCCGCGTGAAACAACGTTTCATCGCTCGCAAGAAAACGAGCGATGGTGGCGTCGCTGAACAAATTCCGGCCGGTGGCGTTCCAGTCTTTTATCGCGGCTTTCGCGTCGGGAGAAATTGGCAATTCTTTTTCGAATAACTTTTGTGCGGAATCGATTCCACCTTTCCAATCCAGACCTTGGAAAAATTTGTGCCACCAGCGGCCGTAGAGGGTGGCCAGAGTATCGAGCCGCGAGCGTGTTCGCACGTCTGCCGGAACTTCCGAATCGAGAGCGCTTGGTGTGAGCTTTCGCACGAATTCCGAAGCGCGCTTCGCAGCGCGCTTGAATTGGTCGTTGGTTAACGGCTCGATTTCAGAGCCGTTTTTCTGTGACGCATGCCCTACGATCGGCGAAGACTCAGGGACTTCATCGATCGTGCTGGTGTGTTGATCGAATTCGCCTGAATAAAAATCCTTGTCGCGAATCAGTCGCCGAAGTTGTGCCGTCTTCAGCAGTTTGCCCTCGCTACTGGAGAAGATTTCCTGATCGAGCACAACTACGAGCGTGTGGCGCGCCCGTGTTGTTGCGACATAGAGAAGACGCTCAAGTTGCTGCTGTTCCGCGCGCTCGATCGCGTCTTTCAGATCCTTCGATTTGTCTTGGTTGGCGAACGCGATAATCAGTTCGCCATCCGCAGGCGATTTTACAAAATGCGGATAACGCGCTGATGGCGTCCGCAGATCGCGCGCGAGAAATGGCACGACCACCGCCTGCCATTCAGACCCTTTTGCCTTATAAGAAGTGATGAGTTGGATCGCGTTGTCGTCGGCGGAAAAGCGGACGGCGCGTTGCGATGTGAAATCGTTGCGTAACTGTTCGGCGAACCCGGGTAGGATCATTCCGTTCGCTTCTGCTTCCGCCGCTTGTGCGATCAATGCATCCAGTTCGCGCGCGAGATCGCCAAACTCCGTCGCAGGCAATAGGAGCAAACGCTCGCGCAATTGCGTTTGCTCAATGATCAAAGTAACGGCGTCAAATAACGCCAGACCTTCCGCGCGTTGACGAATTTCTGCGAGCGTATGCAAAACCGATGAAATTATTCCGGTCGCCGACGCAATCTCGTCGATGTGAAATCTCGCCTTCTGCCCTTCGGAAAAGACGGCAAGATCGTGATCGGACGTGCCGAAGATATCGCGCAGGACGCCGACGATTTCGTAGTCGTTGAGCGGGTCCGTCATGATCGTAAGAAGCGCGGTCAGCCACGCATAAGCCGGGCTGTCGCCTTTGACATCCTGTTCAGATTGGATCGCCACCGGCAAATCGACGCGACGTAAAGCTGCAGCCATGGTTTGCAGCCAGGCCTTGCGCGGACAAAGAATCGCCACCTCCCGCCACGAATCGGCCGAAAGTTTTTTCAGTCCTGCGTCCTTGATCCATCGTGCAAGATATTCCGCTTCGATACGTGCCTTTTGGTAGTCCTTGAGTTTTCTTCCTTCCGGCAACAGTTCTTTCGCGACAAGCGGCACGCGAATGACTTTCCCGGGAAGAATTTCCGGTCGCGGTTGCAATTCGACGAAAGGGACCTGTCCGTCCTTGTTATTCAAAATCTCGCGAAAAGTTTCGTTCACGAAATCGAGCTGCTCCTGGTCCAGCCGAAACGTTACGGCGAATTCCAGGCTCTCACCGTTCTTATCGGAAATCAGCGCTTCATGAACTGCTCGGTAATAATTCAAGTCCGCGCGCTTCCAGTAAATTGATTGCTGGAAGTCGCCGACCATGCAGAAGTGCCCCGGCTGCGGACCTAAATGTCGATCTTGCAACCAAAGGCCCTTCGCTTCGGGCGGGCGCGTCACTTCCAGCAGCACCGAAAATTGTAGCGGCTCAGTGTCCTGTGCCTCGTCGAGCATGACACGAAAACTTTCTTCGCGAATTCTATGCGCGGCGACCGGATGTTGTAGCAACTCCTCCGCAAGCGCGATTTGATCGTCGTAAGTGACGACTCCGTGGTCGAGTCGAAAATTGAGATAATCACGCTGCAAATCTGCGGCGACGCACGTGGCGGCGGCGCAGATCCACCTTCGCAGAGGCGCAAATTTTTCTTGCCAGAGCTGAGTAAATCTGGCGTTTGGCGCCGTGAAACAAACCGGCCAGCGCAGATATTCCCAATCGCCAGCGAAGCGGCTTTCCCATTCGCGCAATTCCGCCTGCGATTTGGCAATATTGTCGTTCCCCTTTCCCTTATTCGATTGTGAGTGGACCTCAGCGAAATCGAACGGCGGACATGGTGACAACCCTGGCACCTGCAAAACAGCCGAGCGCGCGCATCGGGCCAGTTCCATAAGCTCGCGCGCCTGCACGAAACGCAGAAGCATGGCCCGATCCTTTTCGCCTAACGACCTGCCAATTCGAGTTTGGTTTTGCGCAAACTCCTGCCACAGGTCGTCATCGTCTTCGACTAACTCAAGCGGCGCAGGCAAACCAAGATAATGACCGAAGTCGATCAGGAGTTTCATGCAAAACGAATGGATTGTGCCGAAGAAGGTGCGGTTGAACGCAGTCTGTACTTCCTGTCGCAGATTTTCCTCGAGCAGAGCCTGCCGAGTGCGCTGTTGCATTTCGTCCGCCGCACGATTGGTGAAGGTGACGACGACCAGACGGGGCAGAATTTCCGCGGCGTTCGGCGAACGCGCGACCGACAGGATGCGTTCGGTGATCGCAGTGGTTTTGCCGGAACCCGCCGATGCGACTACAGAAAAATTGCGGTCCAACTCGGTGGCAAAACGAGCGCGTACATATTCGTCGCGCGGCTTCACCATATTTCCCACTCCTCTTTCTCAAGGACGAGTGCTGGATGCGTCAGCGCCCATTTATCTTCCAAAATGTCGTTGTCGATCGGCAACGTCGCGAGCGGGTACGGCGCGCTGTAACCGAAGGCCGGGCGGATCTCACCTTTCATTCCGAAAATTCCGGTGCGCTGCATTTCCGCGAGATCGCCAAAGACGTCAGTATGCGGTGCGAGATCGTCCACGGACAATTGTGGCGCTACGTTTTTAACCGTCAGCGAAATAATGCTCACGCTCACTTCAGCGGCGCCGAGTTCGCGCATGGCGAGCGCGTAGAGACCGAGCTGCAAGCTTGTGCCTTTGACCAGATTGTCGTGCAGATCGGAGGTCTTCAGTTCCCTGTCCGAACCGGTTTTGTAATCGACGATCCAAATCTTTTGTCCGCCGAAACTGGATGCGTCATTTTGCGCGAGCACCAAATCGATCTTGCCGCGCAGCTGAAGTTCCACGCCATCGGCGATTTTCACCGCACCTTCGCGACCGACGGCCCACTCCGTCGCCATCCAATTCCATTCTTTCGGCGCTCCGATTTTGGCGCCGAGGTGTCGCGCGAGATAGCGCGCATTCAACCAGCCCGAGATCCACCAATCAGGGACGACTTTGCCTGCCAAGCCGCAAAGGTGCCTAAGCGCCGCACACTGCTCGTCCGCTGCAAAGCGAATGCGCTCGTCGATCTTTGCCAGGGCCGGAAACGCCGAGAAAATCTTTCCGTCCCGCGTTTCAATAATATTCGCCAGCCAGTGATGGGCCCATTGACCCGTTGTCGCGGCCCACGGATTCGCGGTCTCCTCCGGTGCTTCCACGTCGAGATAACGTTTCATCCAAATAATCGCTGGCGACGACAGCATTCGTTGGAGATCGGTCACACTCAGCGTCGGCACCGGTCGATACGACCCGTTCGGCCGCAACGCGAAATCATACTCGCCGGCAGGTTGAAAGGAGTCACGGCGCGCGTTGAAAGCGATCAGGGTTTGCTGCACATCCTTCGCTACCCCGGCTGGCCTTGGCAACAGCGCCGTGGCCCGTTGGAGATTTTTCAATGTTGCCTGGGTGAGCGGCTCACGCCGCGTTTTGAAATAAAGCTCGGTGAAACATTCGCTCGGATTCCAAAAACGTTCCGGCGCATTTTCCTGCACCAGACTGGCTGTGAGCGTCACGCCTTCCCTTGCCGATTCGAGGAGCGCATCGAATTGCCGCAACGCGATCGCGCGCTGCTCACCTGGCCCGAGATAGAGCGAATGGTTTTCGTGAACACTCGTGTGGCCCTCGCCCTGGCTTCCCTGGCGAGCAGCGCGCTTGTTGAGCTTTTGCACGCTACGGTTGAAAGCATGAATCTCTTCGGCACGTGCAAACTCCGCGCCGGCTGGAGGCGGCCACGCCCCTTGGTTCCAGCCGGCAAGAATCAAGTGCGACCATTCCTGATTTTGCGCGCCCACCACCGTGAGCAATTGCACGCGAGCATACGGATGGTCGCCAGCGGCTGACCGGGAGGTGGCTGACGCCACAGCCGCTTCTTCTAGCCAACGCAAAAAAAGCGCGCGTGGAAATTTGGCATCGAGACTCTGCGAACAATCATGCGCGACATTGGCGAGCTCGAGCGCGTGTTGCTTCCAGTCGAGATGCGCAAGCGCGGCATAAGTTTGTTCGAGAAAGTGCGCGAAAGCGGCGCGCGCAGGAAGAAACGGCAGAGCGCGCAGAGCTTCGGCCGCCGCCTGAGATTTGTCGTCCGCGCTCGCCGCACAGAATTCGCGCAGCAGTTCGAGGTCGTCCAGCAATACCTCCTTGTAACTTTCGCGCAGAACCTTTTCGAAAACTTGCCGGCTGATTTTGGGCGATACGACTGTCGGATCGGGCAACGCATTTAGAAAACGCAGAAAAGAATTAAGTCGTGGCGCGCGTTGCAACTCGATCCAGGCCTGCCACTCCGCCGACTCGAAAATGCCGGGCACAATGTGGCCGAGCCCGTCGTTATGCGGGATTTCAAGCCGCTCCAGCGAGCTCGCGACCAGCCGTGGCAAGCCCCCGCTGCCCGGAAAAATCACGCCCAGCCGCGTGCATTTCTCATCTGCCAAATAACGAACGCATTGTCGTGTGATCGCTTCGGCTTGTTCAGAAAAGTTTGTGCCAATCAGGAAATCGAAACGCTTTGCCGTTTCCGCGCCTCCGCGCATTTCCACTTCGCTGAAAAGCGAATCGCCGAGCGGGGTGATCGCTGTCGCTCTTGATACGCGTTGGGCTTCGCCACAGACTTCTTCCCAGGAGCCAATCCAGCAAAGATCGACATCGGAAAAGTTTTCTCGGGGTTCTTCGAGCACGATCGTGGCGCTTTTTGCCAGGTCGACCGCGCTGCGCAGGAGAAACCATTCTGCCCAATGGGCTCCATCGAATCCGCTGATAAGCACATGGGAAAATTCTTGCCTGCCACGTGTGGGCTGTTGCAAACGATTTCGGTCACTCTCGCCGCGAAGTACAAACCCGCATTTTTTCAACAACTCGTTAAAACGCTGAACCACGGGTGCAAACGACGGCAGCCCGAGTTCTTCGAATTTCCAACCTGCAGTTTCGAGGCGATCCAACGCGCGCAGTAGTGGTGCGGGCGCGCGAGCAACAGCTTTAGCAGCAAGCGCTTCAGATTCGTTAGGCCGATTTTCCATTTCACTGGCTGCGATTGCGAGAAGCAAACGCAGAAGTTCAGGCTGAGCAGTCGGAGTCGCATCATCCCGCGCGAGCAGCGCACGCAAACTCGAGGGTATTACAAACTGCAAACCCAAATACGACGAGCCTTTTGCGATTAAGCGCATCTTAATATCGTTAGCCTGCCCGCGCGTTGGAACGACCACCAGCGAAGGCAACTCGCGTTGCCATGCTCCGGGCAAAACTTGATCGAACCAGGGAGCGATCACATCCTCCCAGGCTTCCTGCGGGGATGACACAACGAACAGAAGCGGCCGCGATCGTTTCACAGGTTACGGATCCTGCACAGCATCCTTTTGTCTCCCACGCGTCGCGTAACACCGTCCCGATCCAGCCGTTCCAGCAACGGCACCATAACACGTCGCGAGCTTCCCAGCGCCTGGCGCAACTCGCTCACCGTTGCGGGTCCGTTGTTGGAAATGAATTCGGCCACCTGTGACTTCATCCGCTCAAAACTCTCGCGCAATAACAGCACATCGAGAGCAAGTTCGGTCATGTCCCCGTTCTCGATCAAAAAGCGCACGACTTGCCGAGCCTGCGGATCTGACTCGATCGCCTTGCGCGAGGGTGGATCGAACGGCGTTCCGGTGAGCGCTTCGCGGATTCGTTTCTCCACCGGTTGAACGTGGAGCGGCAGTGCTGGACGATGGGAAGTGCGTGCGATAACGGATCCTTTGCGGACGAAATCGACCTCGCATAGATGCGCCATTAGCGATTCAAGCATCTCCGGATCTTGAATGCGCAGTGCTGCGCGTAGCTCAACCAGATCGGTACCGACGCGCTCGGGAGACTTTTTGTGCGTCGCATCGATCAAGCCAATCGCCTGCGCGCGGAGTTTCTGCCAGAACTCATCATCGGCCGCAATGTGCTGGTTCACGACAATCCTGCCGTTCTCCTCCAAACTTTTCAGGGCTTCAGAAATTTCATCGGAACTGAATCGTGATTTGCTCAAAAGACTGTCTCGACGGGCGAATCCATATCGCGCGAGGGTCGCGCGCACCAAAGAATCGACATTGCCTAGTGCTACACCGGACGCCAGTGATTCCTTGTCGCCGTCTGGATCGAGCACAATTCCGCCGGCGACGGTGTGTCGCTCCGATGAATCGCGAACGACAAAACGATCGCCGATGAATGCAAAGATGGGTGAGGCAAGCTTTAAACGAGCAATTTTTTCTCTGCCTGCCTGGAGAGATCCATTTTCACGGAACCTAATCCTGGCGGCGACGCGCGACGCACCGTGGTGAACATATATCGACGATCCGTTTTTCAGCGGATGGGCAACGGTTTTGTCGCCGTTCAGGCGCGACGGTTTTTCCATGAGAACAATCAGAGTCGACGTTGGCGCGCCGTGACCCGGAAGCGTCACAACGTCGCCGCGCTTGATCTGATCTACTCGGAGATCCGGTAGATTGATGGCGGTCCGCATTCCCGGCTGCGCGACTTCCAGTTCGTGACCGTGGCTCTGAATCGAACGAATACGTGTTTCGAGATTGCTGGGGTAGACAACGATTTGCTGGCCGCGGCACAAGGATCCGCCGGCTAGTGTCCCCGTCACAACCGTGCCTATTCCACGCAGCGTGAACACCCGATCGATAAACAAGCGCGGCTTGCAGATGTCGCGCTGGGGCTCCGTTCCTGCGAGTTGGCTAGCCAGAGTGTTTACCAGCTTCTCAATGCCCGTTCCGGTCCGGACGGAAGTTGGAACAATCGGCGAATCTGCAAAAGATGTGCTGGTGAGTCGTTCGCAAATTTGATTAGTGACGACGTCGATTCGGCCTAGGTCGCTCTTGGTGAGCGCAATCACGGCGCGTTGCACACCGAGGTAATTGAGGATTTGCAAATGCTCTTCGCTTTGCGGCATCCAGCCGTCATCTGCGGCAACGACAAACAGTGCCAGATCGATTGAGCCAACTCCGGCAATCATGTTGCGCACGAAATCTTCGTGGCCGGGGACATCAACGATGCCTGCGTGAATTTTGTCGCCGTTTGGCGCGGTTACATTCAATGCGGCGAAACCAAGATCGATTGTGATCTGCCTTTTCTTTTCCTCCGGCAGACGATCGGGATCGGTGCCGGTTAACGCTTTGACCAGCGCGCTTTTGCCATGATCAACATGACCTGCTGTAGCGATGATGAAATGACGCGTCGTCACTTCGAGCACGCTGCGCGAATCGCTCTGATCACGATATCGTCCTGCTGAGGAAAAATTGTGCGCAGATCGAGTTTGAATCGGTTGTCTGCGATATAGCCAATCACAGGCGGATTCGACGCACGAAGACTCGCCGCGAATTCGGCCAGTGACGAACCTCTGGGAAGGAAGTCAATCGTTACGGACGGCACGTTCGACTTCGGCAATGTGCCCCCGCCTGTTTTCGCTTTGCCGCGACCGATCGCGATCTTCATTGGCAAATCCGCCAAATGCGAAGCAATCGCTGCGGCACGGGCGCGCAATGCGTCCTCTGAAGTTTGTAGAAGCGCGAGCGCCGGAATTTCGCCGATTTTTTGATCGAGGTGAAGATCCACAGTCGCTTGCAAGGCGGCAAGACAGAGCTTGTCGCAGCGCAAAGCCCGAAACAGCGGTTCGCGTTTCAGCGCGGTGACGAATCGCTTTTTCCCAGCGATGATTCCCGCCTGCGGACCGCCGAAGAGTTTATCGCCGCTGAAGCAAACAAGATCGGCGCCGGCTTTCAACACGTCGCCAGGCGTTGGCTCATGCTCGGCAATTCCCAAAGATTCAGTCGCGATCATCGCGCCGCTGCCGAGATCTTCGACAAACGGAATCCGGTTCTTCTTCGCCAGCGTTCTGATCTCGTCCGAGGAAGGCGATTCTACGAAGCCGCTCATGAAAAAGTTGCTGCGGTGCACTTTCAGAATCATCGCGGTCTTTGGTCCAACGGCGCGCGTATAATCTTCGAGCCTGGTCTTGTTCGTTGCGCCGACTTCGCGCAATTTCGCGCCGCTCGCCTCGAGAATTTCGCTGATGCGAAATCCGCCGCCGATTTGCACCAGCTCGCCGCGTGAAATGACAACCTCAGATATTCGGCGTTCGTTTTTCCGCTTTGTGAAATGAGTGACGATCAGGAGCAATGCCGCGGCGCAATTGTTCACTACAGTTGCCGCCTCGGCTTCACAAAGCAGGGCGAGCGCACTCTCGACATAAACGCCGCGCCCGCCGCGTTCGCCCTTCGCGAGATCGTATTCGAGATTCGAATACGCTGCCCCGATTTCATTCAGTGCCTGCATCGCTTCGCTCGGAAGCGGGGCGCGTCCGAAATTTGTGTGAATGACAATTCCGGTTCCGTTGATGATCGGTTGAAGTCTGCTGGCGCGAAATTCATCGAGCGAGCAACGGACATGAGCCACAATGGCCTCGAATTTGGAGACAGCGCTGCTCGCACGAATCTCTGACAGTTTGCGGCGGACAATCTCGACGACGAAAGGACGCGGCAAATCATAATCGCCGAGGGCATCGAGGACCTTCGACACCGCCGGAATTTGGCGTCTCTTGTCACACCTCAATCGGTCATGCATACCAATGGGCGGCGACGTCGTCGCGGTACGATTCGTCCAATCTGCGCGGCGGAAGATGTGCCGGCTTTTCGCAGGACCTTGAGCGCCTCTTTAAGATTGGCTTCGGCGACGCACAGCAGTAAACCGCCGCTGGTCTGTGCGTCGGTCAATAGAATTTGGCATGTCTCATCCGTTCGTGCCCAATCAACAAGAACCGTGGTTCCATTAAGATTATCCCGGGTTCCTTGCGGAACGCAGCCCAGCTTGACGAGTTCGTGAATTTCGTAGCTGATGATAGGCACAGCAGCGGGATCGATATCCGCGGAGACACCACTCGCCCGGCACAACGAGATCAGATGCCCTATCAGCCCGTAGCCGGTGATATCGGTGGCGGCGCGCACGAGCCCTAACTCGGCCAACTCGGCGCCGACCGTGTTGATCTGCGACATGAGGGTGATCACGTTTTTTTGCAGTGCGCGCGAAGCCATTCCGCGTTTGATCGCGGTCGTAGCGATACCGGTGCCCAGCGGCTTCGTCAGAATGAGCACATCGCCGGGACGCGCATTTGCGTTTGTGGTCACGCGTCTGACGTCAACAAGCCCTGTAACCGCAAGTCCGTAGATCGGTTCTGGATTGCGAATGGAATGGCCGCCGATGATCACGCATCCGACCTCGGTTGCCTTGGCAAGACCGCCGCGCAAAATCGACGAAACTACTCTTGGCCTAACGAGATCCTCAGGAAAACCGATGATGTTGAGTGCAGTCAACGGACGTCCACCCATGGCGTAGATGTCGGAGAGCGCGTTGGCGGCTGCGATCTGGCCGTACGAAAACGGGTCGTCGACAATCGGTGTGAAAAAATCAACGGTCTGCACGAGTGCGCGATGGCGGTCCAACCGATACACACCCGCGTCGTCGAATGTTTTCGAACTGACGAGCACGTTCCGGTTTAACGAAATGGGAAGCTGCGGCAAAACTTGTCGCAGGGCCTGTTGGCTCAATTTTGACGCTCACCCGGCGCAGGATGAAAGCGACGTCAGTTTGCGAATCTGTTCACGCGACATGTGGTTCACCTCCTTCGTTCTTGTACCGCCCGCAGGGCGGTGGCTACATGGCAATCGGCAATCGGCAATCGAAAATCGAAAATGAAGAGGCGGAGAGGATAGGAATCGAACCTACCTCGCCACTTGCGTGGCGACGACGGTTTTGAAGACCGCGAGGGCCACCAGGCACCCTTCACTCTCCGGATTGCGGATTGCCGATTGGGGATTGTCGATTGAATTTTTCGTGCGGCCGTCCCGCTTTTGAATGCGGCGGTTTGCCACAGGACGGATTCGAGGTGGCGAACTTGACGCCGTTCTTGAAGGCTGAACGCCGAGCGACGAATTACAGAAACGGACGCGCGCGGCTGGCTATTTTGCTTTCTTGATCGCCTTAACGATCTCGTCGAAATCCGGCCACTCACCGGACTCGAGTTTGGAATGGAGCAGTTTGCCATTGGCGCGAATTTCGAAGGCGCCGCCGCTCGACGGAATCAGCGTAAGCGACTTGATGCGCTCGCCGAGTTCGAGGATTTTGGCCGCCAAACTGACGGCCTTCGGCGTATAGTTTCAAACGACGCAGTATTCGATTGATACTTCGGTCTTCACCGCAACAAGCTCCTTTCCGCAGCCAAGCTATCGATCTGGCTAGAACGGGTCAAGGGTTGTACTGGCGAGTTTGCCAGCGCTTTGCGAATGCAGTCTTGACACAAGTGCGTGCAACGCCTCAAAAAAGAAGGGTGCCGCAGCCCGCTCCACCAGGCTGCGGCGTCTCCACTTCAGCAACCGCGGAAACAGCCACGGTTCTTCAGCCCTGAGGGCGCTAACCCTCAAGATTTTTTAAAAGGCGAAATTCAGGCCGCTGCGGAACATTCCGAAATTATTCCTGGGTCCATCGATCACTCCAAAACACAGGTCGTTAGTCCAACCGACGTGCCGCGCGAACCGAACTTCGAGACCGGCGCCAAATTGGGCGAGGAACTTGGTCTCGCTGCCGAAATGGTCGGTCTGCGCATTGACAGCGAAGGCGTCCGGCGGTCCTTGCGTATGAAGTTGATCCCTTTCACCGCCGCCGAAAATCGCGCCCGCACCTCCCCATGCATAAGGCGCTAAACGTGTGCACGGAATCGGATACCGTAACGTAAGGGTGCCAAGAACGGCGCCGACGGTACGATTGTGACTGATTCTTTGTTTAATAAGTATCGGGACCGACTGGTCCTCGAAGATGTTGAAACCAGGCTTGGTCGCATCGAGCGCAAATCCTTCAACACCAATACCAGCATACCGACAGAAGAAATATTTGACGTCGCCGCCACCGCCCCAGGCGTGATCGCCGCCAATGTAACGGTCGTATGTGCCGAGCACAGGACCGCCTTCACTGGTGCTTTGCACGATGTCGATCAACGAAGGATTAGGCGCGAACTCGGTGTTGGTGAAAGCATACGTGCCAAAGAGATTCACATTCCATTCGCGATCCCCGTACCAGTCGGGGCATGGTGGCACATAGGCCACCTGCTTCATCTCTTTCCCCGAATCTTTTCCGTAGCGGCTATAGGACGCGTCGGTGAGATAACGGAACCGACTGGACACCGGTGCTTCGGCTTCGGCGCGTTCGCCGCCGAGGAGCCAGGAAAAGGCAACAAATACATCAGCAACGGGAGCACCCGCGGTGCAACCAAACAGGGGCGAGATGTCCAGGCGAGTTTGCGCTGTCGGTTTCCACGCGACGGTTGGGCCGATGGTGAAACTGTGCAACGGATCGCCCCGTGTATCTTTGACGGTGGTATTTTTATATAGCATTT
>Ga0137412_10002079_pt1 | contig 15777 bp, 16 predicted proteins | sample CZODoug2_1_16fun_FD_122160 | JGI IMG/M metagenome (GOLD analysis project Ga0137412, IMG submission 122160) | Vadose zone soil fungal communities from Angelo Coast Range Reserve, California, USA - CZODoug2_1_16fungal (Hybrid Assembly) | ecosystem: Environmental > Terrestrial > Soil > Vadose zone...
CTATGACGGCCCGGGTGCCGTCCACGTTGGCCGCCCGCTGCTCGGGCTCGGCGGCGGTGATGTCGTAGATCGCCGCACAGTGCACCAGGTGATCGACGTCGCCCAGCTCGGCGATGGCCTCGTCGGTCAACCCGAGGCTCGGCTCGGTCAGCTCGCCCACCAATAGTTTTGCCCGTTCACCCCACTGTCCGGCCAGCCGCTCGAAGCGACCTAGCGACGAGCGTCGGACCAGAACCCACACCTCGGCGTCTGGCCGGTTGTCTAGCAGACGGGACACCACGCGGCGCCCAATAAACCCGGTACCGCCGGTAACGACATAACGCATGAGACACATCGTGCGCCCGGCTGGGCCGCACGTCAACGCAGTGTGACGCGATCGTGGGGGGCAATTAGCGTGACGTCACCGTGGACGCGGCTTCGTCTGGGTCATCCCACAGCAGCAGCTGACGAACAGCGGGCCGCGATCCATAGGGCTGCAGCATCTGACTGGCAGGCCGCGGTCGCACCCGTAGCGGCCACCAGAACCACCGGCCGAGCAGCGTGGCGATGGACGGCGTCATGAACGAACGCACGATCAGGGTGTCGAACAGCAGACCGAGGCCGATGGTGGTGCCGATCTGGCCGAGTACCTGCAGACCGCTGAACACGAATCCGCACATGGTGACGGCGAAGACCAGACCGGCGGCGGTCACCACCGACCCGGAGCCGGCCATTGCTCGGATGATGCCGGTCTTGAGTCCGGCGTGGATTTCCTCTTTGAATCGGGAGATGAGTAGCAGGTTGTAGTCGGATCCGACGGCCAGCAGCAGGATGACCGCCAAAGCCAGTACGACCCAGTACAATTCGATGCCCAGGAGGTACTGCCACACCAGCACCGACAGCCCGAACGATGCGCCCAGCGACAGCGCTACGGTACCGACGATCACGATGGCGGCGACCAGGCTGCGGGTGATGATCATCATGATCAGCAAGATCAGGCTCAGTGAGGCGATGGTGACGATCAGCAGGTCGTAACTCTCCATGTCCCCGATGTCTTTGAAGGTCGACGCGGTGCCACCGAGATAGAAGCTGGAGCCCGCCAATGGGGTGTTCTTCACCGCTTCGTGCGCGGCGAGCTTGATCGGTTCGACGTGGGAGATGGCTGCGGGCTCCGCCGGGTCGCCTTCATGAGTGATGATCATGCGAGCCGCTTTGCCGTCGGGTGAAAGAAACAGTTTCAGACCACGTTTGAAGTCGGGGTTGCTAAAGACTTCCGGCGGCAGGTAGAACAGATCGTCGTTCTTGGCTTTGTCGAAGGCTTGCCCCAGTGCGGCCGGATTGTCGTTCGCGGTGGCCGACTGATTGGCGATACCGGAGTTCGTGGCGAAGTTCTTCAACACCAGTTCCTGGTTGACCTCTTGGCTGGCGATCTGGGGCGGGATCAGCCCCACCAGCTGCGGCTGGATCGCATCGAGCTTATCGAGGCTTGTCGTAAGCTCTTCGAATTTCTCGGTGAGCTGGTCGATGCTGTCGATTGCTTCGAAGGTGTTCCGCAGGGCGAAACATGCCGGGATGTCGTAGCAGTGCTTCTCCCAATAGAAGTAGCTGTGCAGCGGCCGGAAGAAGTCGTCGAAGTTCGCGAGCTTGTCTCGTACCTCGGAAATGATCGCCAGGGTCTCGTGAAATTTCTTGGTCTCATCGTGAGTGGCGCCGGCGAGTTGCTGTTGCAGGGCATATTGCTGCTGCAAGATCCCGATCGTTTTCGTGAGTTCGTCGGACTGCCTCATCAAGTCGCGCGCGCGGTCCATTTGGTACTTGAGGTTCTGAACCTGGCCGATGCTTTGCTGGCTGATCTGGAATGCGATTGAGCTGTGGTCGAGTGGGGCCCCCAGCGGCCGGGTGATGGATTGCACCTGAGCGATGCCGGGTATGTGCACGACGGCCTTGGCCACCTTGTCCAGCACCAGCATGTCGGCCGGATTCCGCAAGTCGTGGTCGGCCTGGATCATCAGCAGTTCGGGCTCCAACCGGGAGCGGGGGAAGTGCCGCTCGGCAGCGGTGTATCCGACGTTGGCCGCAGCAGAGGCGGGAATGTAGGGCCGGGTGTCGTAGCTGGTCTTGTAGCCGGGCAGGGCGAGCAGGCCGATGAGCGCGATGGCGATTGAGACGACGAGAATCGGTGCGGGCCAACGGACAATGGCGGTGCCGATTCGGCGCCAGCCGCGGGTTTGCAGCACTCGCTTGGGATCGAAGAGGCCGAAATGACTGGCGATCGTCAGCACGGCCGGACCCAGTGTGAGCGAAGCCAACAGCGCGACGAGGATGCCGATCGCCGCGGGCAGGCCCAAACTCTGAAAGTAGGGCAACCGGGTGAAACTGAGGCACGCGACGGCGCTGGCGACGGTTAGGCCTGAGCCCAGGACGACATGCGAGGTGCCGCGGTACATGAGGTAGAACGCGGCTTCCCGCTCTTCGCCGGCGGCACGCGCTTCCTGGTACCGGCCGACGAAAAATATCGCGTAATCCGTTCCGGCGGCGATCACCAGCAATGTCAACAGATTGGTCGCATATGTCGAGAGCCCCAGAATCCCGGCATTGCCAAGGAAGGCAACGAATCCCCGCGCCGCGGCCATCTCGATCAAGACGGTCGCCAGGACCAGGAGCGTGGTGGCAAACGATCGATAGACGAAGAACAGCATCACCGCTATCACGCCGACGGTGATCGCGGTGACTTTGTTGGATCCTTTACTGCCCTCGGTGAATTGATCGGCGATCAGCGGGGCAGCGCCGGTCAGGTAGGCCTTGACGCCTGCTGGCGGCTGCATGTGGTCAACGGTGCTGCGGACCGCGTCGACGGATTCGTTGGAGGACGCCTCGCCCTGACTTCCGTTAAGAAAGAGCTGAACGTAGGCGGCCTTGCCGTCGCTGCTCTGGGATCCCGCCGCCGTCAGCGTGTCTCCCCAGAAGTCCTGGATGTGCTGAACGTGCTTCTTGTCCTGTTCCAGTTTGTGGACCAACGCGTCATAAAATTTGTGCGCGTCAGCACCGAGTGGCTTGTCGCCTTCCAGGACGATCATCGCCGAACTGTCGGTGTCGAACTCGTGGAATACCTTGCCGATGTGTTTGAACGCCTGATACGACGGCGCTTCGGGGGAGCTGAGGCCAACGTTGTGCTGTCGCCCGACCTCTTCTAATTGCGGCACAACGATATTCGGGATAGCGGCAAGGGCTATCCAGAACAACAGGATCGGCACGGCAAGCCGGCGGATGGTGTGGGCAGTGGTGGGCCGTTGATCGCTGTGATTACTCATCCGGACTTGTCCAGGCAGAAGGTGTAGGCGCTCAATTCGTTGACGGTCCTTTCGTCTTTGACGACGCCGTTGACAGTGATGCGGCAGCCCAGTGAGTTGCCGTTGCCTTGGGCAACCACGTTGGCGATGACCGCGGGATCGGTGGTCGTGATCGTGTAGGACCACGGCAACGGGACGTTGTCGACTCGTTGCGGCGCGGCGTGGACGTCCTGGTAGTTGATCGTCGCGGTGGACCCCGGAGTGCCGAAGACCTCGTAGATGACTTGCTTGGGACTGAATGGAACGATCTCGTTGGAGATCCCACTGCCGTGCGCCGGGTTCTTGTTCGAGCCGAATGCGCCGTGCAGTCGTTCCACGGCGAACCCGGCGAGCGCCACCACCGCGACGGTGACCAAGACCATCCACCGTCGTCGGATTACATTGCTAAGCGAAATCCCCTTCACCCGTTGGCCTTTCGGTGTCGGGTGAGGCTCGGGATGATAACCTCATCGACCAACGCTTCTACCGTCTGCTCCGTGGGTGGCCGGTCTTGCATGATCGACCGGAAGATCAGGTAGCCGGGCAGCAGGTCCCAGAGTTCGTCGCTGATCGCGGCGGCATCGATCTCACCGCGCAGCACCGCGTCGCGAAGGACCTCCTGGATCAGGGCTTTCCGTTGATCCAAGAATTGGTGCTGCATGGCATCGTGAAGCGCAGGATGGCGTGACACCTCGACGAGCACGGCGCGCATGGTGCCGGCCTGCTGGCACGCCTGTTGGCGGATCAGATTTCCCAGGTGCAGCAAATCACCGCGCAGCGTGCCGGTCTCGGGGTGCACCGCGACCTGGCGGACCCCTTCGATGAATGCGGCCAACACCAGTTCTGCCTTCGACGGCCAGCGCCGGTACACGGTGGCCTTGCTGGCACGCGCGGCGGCCGCGACGGCGTCCACCGTCAAGCGGTCATATCCGTGCTCTTGCAGCAGCTGCAGTGTCACCGCGAGCAACTCGGTTTCCCGGGGCGACCAAGGTGAGCACTCCGCGCCTCGATGGACAGTCCCGGTCACAGCGCCTAACACTAGGGCCTCCGGGGCAGTACTGTCCAGTACCGTACCGCTAGGCCCTGCGCGCTTCGGTCAGTAACTGAAGTCGCGAATACCGTCCCAGTCGACCAACGTCCAGCCCAGCGCCGGGCTGCCAGTGATGACCACGCGGCCGAGGTTCGGCAGCCGATGGCTGGTCGCCAGGCTGTCCTTCGGGTTCTTCACGTTCATCAATGTCCAGTACATGATCGACTCGGCGTGCGCGAAGGCCACCGGTTTGTTGTTGCCGCTGTCGTAGATCTTCTGGACGGCGGCGGTGAACCGGTCGTTGAATTGTTCACCGCTGATTGACCCGGGGATGGCGTCCTTCACGTCGCCGTTGAGCCAGTCCGCCGGGGCGACCAGGTAGGTCAGGTCCTTCCTCTTCGTGGTCGTGTTGTTGTAGCGGCCCGCCTCGATTTCGCGCAGACCGGGCAGAATCTCGACGCTCTTGCCCAGCGCGTGCGCCAGCGGCGCTGCGGTCTGCTGGGTGCGGACCATGTCCGAGGCGTAGATGGCATCGAAGTTGTTGCGGGAGAGTTGGTGCGCAAGCTGTTCGGCCTGGCCTTCACCTTGCTCGCTCAGACTCGGTCCGGGGATGTCGGTGTTGATGACTTGCTGGGCGTTGCTTTGCGACTCGGCGTGCCGGATGAAGGTCAACGTGATGCTGCGTACCTGCGGCGACCCCGAGCAGGCGCCGACGGTGATGACGGCGGCAAGTGCGGCAGCAGCCTTCCAGATGACGGTGCGAGTGCGATTGCGCATGTGGATAGCCTGCCTTGCCGAGGGCTTCGGCGTGATGCGTTTGCCAGGGTTGGGTGGAGAAAATCGCGGATGCGGGGGCACTTCGCCCAGCGCGTTGGCGAGTGGTGGAATGGCGTGGAATGGCTGAGCCGCCCCATTTGATCCGATCCAATGAAACCTGACCGAAGAGGAGACCCGCATGGCGATCGATCCGAAAGCCGTCGGCGCGACCACCGAACCCATGCTGTTCGAGTGGACCGACCGCGACACGTTGCTTTACGCGCTCGGCGTCGGCGCCGGGCTCGACGATTTGTCGTTCACCACCGAAAACAGCCATGACATCGACCAGCAGGTGCTGCCGACGTACGCGGTGATCTGCTGCCCGGCGTTCGGCGCGGCCGGCAAGGTCGGATCGTTCAACTGGGCCATGCTCTTGCACGGCTCGCAGGGAATCCGGCTGCACGCGCCGCTGCCGGCCGCGGGCAAGCTGTCGGTAGTCACCGAGGTGACCGACATTCAGGACAAGGGCGAGGGCAAGAACGCGATCATCATGCTGCGCGGCCGAGGCAGCGATCCCGACACCGGGACACTGATCGCCGAGACGCTGACCACGCTGGTGATCCGCGGCGAGGGCGGCTTCGGGGGACAGCCGGGCGAGCGGCCGGTCGCACCCGAGGTCCCCGACCGCGAGCCCGACGCCCGGGTGGCCCTGCCCACCCGCGAAGATCAGCCGCTGATCTACCGGCTTTCCGGCGACCGCAACCCGCTGCACAGCGACCCATGGTTCGCCAAGGAACTGGCCGGCTTCCCCAAGCCGATCATGCACGGGCTGTGCACCTACGGGTTCTCCGGTCGCGCACTGATCGCCGAACTCGGCAACGGCAATGCCAACGCCATCACGGCGATCGACGCGCGGTTCACCAAACCGGTCTTTCCCGGCGAGACGCTGACGACGCTGATCTGGCGCACCGAACCCGGCAAAGCGGTTTTCCGCACCGAGGCGTCTGGGGCCTCCGGCCCCGGTGCCCCTGATGCGCGGCTGGTGCTCGAGGACGGCGCGGTGGAGTACACCGAGGTTTAGCGGGGCCGCCAACGTGGCAGCCTGCTGCATGGCATTCAAACTCACCTACAGCGACGGGCAATCGACCGACTACGACGACAGCACCAAATGGGAAGTCGACAACGGGGTCGTCAAAATGGGGCGCGATGACGGCGAGTGGACCGTCTTCGTCTCGCCGAGTCATTGGGCAACGCTGGAACTGTCTACCGGCGACGACAACGACAACGGCGAGGACAAACGCAACGATGACGGCGACAAGGACAGCTGAAAGCTATGGTGGCACAAGCGAAATCATTAAAGAGATCATCAGCCGTTCGCTGTAGCGCCGCCGGGCACCTTGTCGAGGAAGCCGACGACCCGGGCCAGCCGTCCGTCGTCGCCGACGGACGCGACGTCGGAGCCGATCACCAGTGGCTCGTCCCCGTTGCGACCGAGACCCCAGCTGAACCGGGCGACGTCGTGGTGGACGTCGACCGGGCCGGCGAGGGCGAACACGTGGCCCGGGAACTGGCCCTGGGTGGCGGCGATCGCGGCGTCGATCGCGTCGTGCCCCTGGGCATCGACCAGCGGATCGATATAGCTGGCGTCGTCGGCCCAGGTCTTTGTGATCAGATCGCGTCGGGCGGTGGAGTCGGTCTCGTTCCAGCAGGCAAGGTAGCGGTCGATCAGATCGTTCATGGCGTTGTCCTTTCGGCGGTGGGAATCCGATCGTGGATTGCGGCGCTGCGTGCTGTCGATTACCCGGCAGGTAATCGTCGCGGTGATTCGGCGCGGCTAGCATCGGGGCGATGACGACCCTGGCCCGGAGTTCTCGGGCAACACCCGCAGTCGGCCAACTGCTGCGCGAGTGGCGCGAGCGGCGTCGAATAAGCCAGCTCGACTTGTCGATTCAGGCCGACATCTCGGCTCGGCACCTGAGCTTCGTGGAGACCGGGCGGTCGCAGCCGACCTCGGGAATGATCCTGCGGCTCAGCGAGCAACTCGACGTGCCGCTGCGCGAGCGCAACGCGCTGCTGCTGGCCGGCGGTTACGCGCCCGCCTATCCCGAACACTCGCTCGACGAACCGGAACTGGCGCGGCTGCGAGTTGCGCTGCGTCAGATCCTCACCGGCCACGAGCCGTATCCGGCGCTGGTGGTGAACCGATGGTGGGAAATGCTCGACGGCAATGCCGCCGTCGCGGTGCTCACCGACGGATGTGACCACGCACTGCTCACGCCACCGGTGAATGCGTTGCGCGTCTCACTGCATCCGGACGGCATGGCATCCCGCATCGCCAATCTGCCTGAGTGGCGGGCACATATCCTCGAACGGCTGCACCGCCAAGTCCAGGCCACCCGCGACCCGCGGCTGGCCGAACTGCTTGCCGAGTTGTCGGCCTACCCGGGCGGCGAGGCCGAGCGGCCCGGGCTCACCGACGTCGCCGTCCCGCTTCGCTTGCGGCACGACGGAAAAGAGTTGGCGTTCTTCAGTATGACCGCGGTCGTCGGCGCGCCGCTGGATGTGACGGTCGCCGAAGTGGCGATCGAGTCGTTCTATCCCGCCGACGCGGCCACCGCCGAGGCGCTGCAGGCAATGAGAGGCTGAACACGTGACCGACACCGCCGCAACCGAAATGATCCATTCGCTGGTGCCGCTGTGCGTGACGCTGGGCATCACCGCCGACACCGCCGGCCCGAACGAGGTTGTGCTGAGCCTGGATTGGGCGCCAAACCTGTGCACCGGCAACGACGTGCTGCACGGCGGGATCGTCATGGCACTGGCGGATTCGTCGGGCGCGGTATGTGCATTCCTGAATCTCCCCGAGGGTGCGGGCGGGACCGCAACCATCGAATCCAAGACCAATTTCATCGCCGCCACCCGCTCCGGCACCGTCAAGGCGCACAGCTACCCGCTGCACATCGGCAAGCGGGTCATCGTGGTCGAAACGGAGATCCGCGGCGATGATGGCAGACTGGCCGCCAAAACCATTCAGTCGCAAGCGGTCCTGTGATCAGTGCGCGAGCCGGCGGGCGAGCCGCTCGGTGAATTCCCGCACCCGGTCGGGATCGTCCAGCGCGTAGCGCGCGGCGGTGGCGCGGTCCCCGTCGTCGCCGTGACGCACCAGGATCGCGATGCCATCGTCGTCGACCGCATCAAAGGCGTCCTCGTCGGTGATGTCGTCGCCGAGGTAGATCGGCAGCATCGGGCCGGCTCCTTCGTTGTCGCGGATGTAATCGAGCACCCAGCGCAACGTTTTTCCCTTGTCCCAGTCGATATTTGGACGTAGCTCGATGACTTCACGGCCCGTCGTGACGCGTAGCGCAGTTCGCTGCCCGGCGGTTCGCACCGCCGCGGCCACCTCGCCGACACGGTCACGGGCGGCGTTGCGGTAGTGCACGGCGACACCGAATCGCTTGTGCTCCACCACCACACCGGGAATGCGCCCCAGCTGGTCGGCCAAGTCAGCGGCCGCCCCGGCCAGCACCGGGATGCTTGCCGCCGCCTCGGGGTTCTGGTGGTGTGTGCCGTCTGGTCCGGTCAGCTCGAAGCCGTGGCTGCCCGCATACCAGAGCCCGGGCAGGCCGATCCGCTCGCGCACGTCGGCCAGGTCGCGTCCGCTCAGAATCGCCACCGGGCATGCAGCGCTCAGCGATGTCAGCGCATCGGCAGCGCCGTCAACCAGTCGGGCTGAGTGAGGATCCTCGACGATCTCGGACAGCGTGCCGTCGAAGTCGTAGAACACCGCGGGCTGTCGTTCGGTTGTCAGATCCAGCACCTGCAGACCATCGGGCAGCTCGGACATCCGGCGATCCCCGGTGCGGACGCCGATCTCGCGCACATCGGAGACCACGGCATCGGCGCCGCGGCTGTCCAGCGCTCCGGTCGCGTCGATCGCGACCACCAATGCGAAACCGCCGGCCCGCGCGGCCGTCACCCCGGCTTCGGTGGATACCACGACGGCGCACCGGCCAGGCCGCACGGCCAGCCGGTTGGCTGATTCGACCAAAGCGGTGGCGTCGGATCTGTCGACGCGCACGCCGGCGTCGCGCAGTCGCGCCTCGACCGCGGCATCGGGCTGATCGGCGAGGTCGAACAGCACCGCGTCCAGGCGGCGCGGGTCGATGATGACCGACATTGCCCGCCCTGCCTTCCCGGCCCGTCGTCGCGGTGCCGTTAGCCACGTTCGTTCTGAATCGTTCAGCTACCGCGCTGGTTCAGAAAATGCGCGCGTAGCCGCCTTCGTTGCCTCGCCTGGTCACCGGCATCCGACCAGCTCCGAGCTACGCCATCGACAGGTGTCCTTACCGTTTTGATGATCCCTCCCACGGGGCATCCGGTGTCATGCCTCAACCTTAAACTTGATGAGGTGCTCCCATCAAAGGATTCGACTTGTGACGCCGCACGACCGAAAAGACAGCGGGGTTTCACCAATGGATAAATCGGGCAGGCCGACTCGCGCCGGCCAAGTCTTCCGGCAGGCTGGAGCGGTCGCGACCGCCGTAAAGGCCGACGACAGGCTGCACTGGGAAGTCCGTCGCGAGCGCGACGGGTTAATCCGCGTTACGAAATGCCTTGCCGACACCAGCCATTGGAGCAAATCGTGACGCTTTTCTACCCGGATTGCAGCAACAATAACTGGTCATCCACACAGGACGCGATTAACTTCCTGGAACAGCTGGTGCCAGAAGGCTTCAATGGCATGTGCCACAAGGTATCCGAGGGCAACTATTACGAGGACCCGTACTGGCCCCCGGTCCAGCAATGGTGTCAGAACAACAATCTCCCACTCATCGGCTACCACTATGTGACCACCGACGACCCAGCTTCGCAGGCGCAAACCTGGCAGGGCAACAACGGCGGGACACTGGCGATGCTGGACTGGGAGGAGAACGGTGGCGACCTGTCGAACCTGACCGCAGTAGTCGAAGCGTTTAACGCCGCCGGGATTACCGTCCAGGTGGGCTACTACCCACAGTGGTATTGGAGCCAGCAGGGCGGAGGCAACCTTTCCAGTCTGGCCAACGCCCTGGTGTCCTCTGCATACGCGGACGGCTCCGGTTACGCCTCAACCATCTACACGAACTCGGGCGGCAATTCCGGTGCGGGATGGGAATCCTACGGGGACGCTACCCCGGCCGCGTGGCAGTTCACCAACAGCGCCGACATCGCAGGCTTCACGGTCGACTGCAACGCCTACCTGGGCACCGACATCAGGGTCCTGTTCGGCACCGCGCCCACGCCAGCACCCGGCAGCAGCACTACGGCAGAACTAGCCGCAGCGCAGTCGATTTCGACTTCGCACACCGCAATCGCGCAACGTCCGGGCGGCCGTCGCCGCAAGCCAACAACCGCAAAGCGGAACCGGCGTGAGATTTAGCAATGCCCGCGGGCCGCATGCTGGCCTGGTCACTGCGGCTGATTGCAGGCGTGCGTCGGATTAGCGTGATCGCGGCGGTAGCAGGCAAGGAGGAAGCGACGTGTTGCATGGCGGAGTAGGAGCGGACACCGGTCGTGATCGTGGCGCGCAGGTCCTGACCGTCAGACCGATTTCCGGTCGAACAGTAGAAGCGAATCCTGGGTGAGCATGTCCAGGCGCGCGACGGCGATCTTGATGCCGTCGGCCAGTTCGTCGACGTCGGATCCGACGTCGTAGTCCGCGGTGATACCGAACACCAGGTCGTCGGCGTAGCTCAGGATCGCGACACCGGTACGCAGCTGCAGCGCGATCGGTGGAATCGGCAGCAGGCGGGCGACCTTGCCACCCATCATCTCCAGCCGACGGTGTGGCCCCGGGACGTTGGTAGCCAGTGTCACGATGCCGCGCTGCGGCAGCCGGGTGAGCAATCGAATCAACCACGAGGACAACATGAACGGGACATAACTGGTCGCAGATACCGCCATGTTGCCCGCCTGTCGCTGACCGCCCTGCTTGGTCCGGGTCAGCCGGCTGTGCACGGTGAGCAACTGCTGGATCGGATCGCTCTCCTCGACGGGCAGGTAGGGCAGCATGATCGAAAGGCGGTTGCCGGGCTTGTCGAGCGCGTCGGCTGAACGCACCGACACCGGCACCAGTGTGCGCAGCGAGTCCGGCCGCGGTTCCTCGCCGCGGTGGAACAACACGGAGCGATAACCCTCGGTGATCGCCGCCAGCGCGACGTCGTTGATGGTCACGTCGAACTTCCGGCAGACCTGCTCGACGTCGGCGAGTGGGACCCGCACGGCGCGGTAACGGCGCATCGCGGTGACGGGGCCGACCAGCGACGAGCCGGGTGTCGGCCGCAGCAGACTCGTGGCGATGTCGACTGTGCCGCTACCCGTCCGGGTGGCCGCATCGGTGATGCCGGTCGCGGTTCGCCAGAGGTTGCTCAGCGGGTTGTTGCGCGGCGGGTGGTCGGGCACCGGTTTCAGGTGTGGGCGTCGGGTGGTCCGCTTCGCGACGGGCCGGGCGAACGCGTCGCCCTCGATGTCGTCGCACAGTCGGCTGAGGATGCGGATCGCCGATATGCCGTCGGCCATGCAGTGGTGGATCTTAATCAGCATCGCCCACCGATTGCCTTTCAGGCCTTCGATGACCCAGCATTCCCACAGCGGGCGATCCCGGTGCAGGCGGCGCTCGAGCACATCGGCGACAACTCCGAACAGTTCGGTGTCACCGCCCGGCCGCGGCACCGCGGCCCGGCGCACGTGGCGGTTGAGATCGAATCCCGGATCGTCGACCCAGTGCGGCGCACCGACGTCGAAGGGCTGGGTGCGGAGCATCTGTGTACAGCGCGGAATTGCCTGAATACGCTCTGCCAGAACGCCTTTGAATTCTTCAAAGTCGGGCGCGGAGCCGTCGATGATCGCGATTCCGCCGATTGCCAGACTGACGTTACGGTCCGAATCCTCGGCCATGAGGAAACCCGCGTCGAGCGTATTGAGTTGCTCCACGAATCGTCACCACCGTTCACCCCTGCGACTTTGATCGAGTATTCGTTGCTAGGCCGTGCAGGAGGTGGCGGTCAGATTAATTCGTGTAAACAACTGGAGTCGATTGTGTGGCAACGTGGTTCGTCGCGACTCGACACCCGTAAAGGAAGCCGGCTGTCTGAGAATCTCTGAGAGTTTTCTCGAGCCGCGCCAAGAGTGTTCCGGCGCAGAACATTTCAGTCGAATGACGTGTATCCGCGTTACGGATGCTGACAGTGTTATGGGTTCGTCGTCGGGGTGGAGAACCAGCGACCATGCTCGAGGTTGTGACCCGCGCGGGTCATCAGGCGTGCGAATATTGGCTGCAGCACAGGGGCTGCCAGTTTGAAGGCAAGTCGCGGCTTGCTGCCGATGGCAACCCGCAACAGAGTGCCGTCGCTGCCGTACGGCTCGAAGTGATAGTCCTCAACCCAGGCGTGAAACGCCGGCGCGGCCGTGGTGTCAACACGGAACGCAAAACGTGCGCTTTCATCCCAAGCCAGTACCGTCTCCTCGACCTTGATGCCGGTCACCCGCTTTGTGCAGCGAGAGCCAACGCCGTGTGGCGCCGACGAGTGGTATGTGCCAGTTCTGTCGAAGCCGGGGAAAAACTCGCCCCAGTTGGCGGGGTCGTGTGCAAACGCGGCGAAGACCTCGCTCGGCGGTCGGCGCACTTTGACGGTGGCATCAAGACGCCTGGGGGCAGTGTCGAGGAAGTCAAGATCAACCGCATCGCAGGCGAACATGCGAATTCTCCTTGCCGATGTGAGGCCGAGACGTCAAGCACTATTTCGACGAGAGTTTCCGCCAACTGACAACCGCAACCACGATCCCGATCAGCGCCGTGATCGGACCACTGATGGACCAGGTTGTGGTGTTGCTCATCTGGCTACCACCAAGCACTCCGAATCCCTGGAGCGCCCAGATCAGACCGAACACTGCGAGGATCAACCCGACCGCGAATGTAACGACGAAAGTCCTTCTCATATAAGGATCTTACGCGCGATTTGGTCACTCCGGTCGATGCGGCGTCGAGCGCGATGCCGATGTCAATGAAGTAGGTGAAGTCGTCGCGGCCAGCTTCCTGGCTGACCTTTGAGTGGCTTCGTTCGGTTCTGACACCGAATTCGCAAACAACTCTTTAGCGCTACTGATTCGATGCCACGGAACTCGACCTGCTCCTCGGCTTACACTGCCGCAATGTTCTCGGAGACACGCTATGCGCTGAACGGGGACTTGCGGGTGGCTTACCGCGCGTCGGCTGAAGGTGAACGGGACATGGTGTTCGTCCCGAACTGGTTCACGAACTGCGAGGTATTTCCGGAGCTGCCGTCCATTCAAGGCTGGGTCGAGGCGATGACGTCGCTCGGTCGGCTGATCGTCTTCGACCAGCCGGGCAACGGAGCGTCCGACCCGGTCACACCCGGCGCGCTGCCGACGTTGGAGCAATGGGCCGACAGCATCACCGCGGTGCTCGACGATCTCGGGAGTCGTGAAGCGGTCCTCCTTGTGAGCAGCGGCACGGTTGCGACGGGGGCGTTGTTCGCAGCAACACATCCATCCCGCACAATCGCGCTGGTCGTGCTCGAGGGCTACACCGGGCAAGCAGTGCCCGAGAACATCCCGGCTTCCTTCATCGCCGCGTGGGGCAAGGGGGAGATGGAGCATGTGGCCAACCCGGACATGCCGTGGAACGACGAGATTCGGGCAGCATGGGCGCGACACGAACGCCTGGCGGCGAGCCCAGCGACCTTCGGCCTTTTGTTCCGTCTCGTGCTCCAATTGGACGTCCGGGCGATCCTCACGACGATCCGCGTGCCGACCCTCGTCGTTCACCACACCGACGACGCGCTGGTCCTGCGCGAGTATGGCAAGGACGTCGCCGACCACATACCGGGCGCGAAATACGTTGAGCTACCAGGGCGCAACACGTACCACTTTGTTGAACCGTGGCGCGAATCCTTTCAGGAAGTCGCCGAGTTCGTCACCGGCGAGCAGCCCGAGGTGGCCGATGATCGGGTGCTTGCCACGGTGTTGTTCACCGACATCGTCGACTCGACACGCCTCGCTGCGAAGTTGGGAGACCGGGACTGGCACGCGCTGCTCGATGCGCACGACGCCATCGTCCGGGCACAACTCGCTCGGTTTCGAGGCCGTGAGGTGAACACGTCGGGAGACGGCTTCCTCGCGATGTTCGACGGCCCGCAGCGGGCGATCCGCTGCGCGATGGCGATCCGCGACGCGGTGCAGGCGCTCGGCATCGAGGTGCGGGCCGGGTTGCACACCGGCGAGTGCGAGGTCCGCGGCGACGACATCGGTGGGATCGCTGTGCATATCGGCGCACGCGTGAGCGCACTGGCCGGGGCGAACGACGTGCTCGTGTCCAGCACGTTGCACGACCTGGTGATCGGGTCAGGACTCGAATTCGACGATCGCGGCGCTCACGAACTCAAGGGCGTGCCTGGCGACTGGCGCCTCTTCGCTGTCGCGTCTTCGTAGGAAGTGCCCTGGAATGACCGTGTTGATCATGGCACCGAATCGCGAAAGAACATTTTGGTCGCGGGCATCTTGCCGGCGTCTCTTCTGATGGATGGTGAGGGCCGCCATGCGGGCCAGTGCCTGTCGGGCTGTTGAGACTGCGGGTTCCTTAGCGGATGCTGAGCGACGCCGGAGATTGACATGCGGTCGTGTTATGTAACCGCCGACCGCCTGCTGTTCCCGGGCCAAGGAACGGAGATGGCCGTTGAGCAGCATCAATGCTGCAAAGCGGGAGTGGCAGGGAAAAGAAGCGGAGTTGCCGAAAGAATTTTGCTCAAAATCTTGCTGAAAGCAAAACCCAGGGTCTACCTTAAGCGAACCTGAGACCCCGCGCCCCTTGTCTAGGGAGTACCGACGATGGCTGATCGACGCGGCACCAAGCACAATCCGCACTCGCGCAAAGCGATGACCCGCCGTCGTCAGCGTGCAGTCGGGTTGACCGGCGCGATCAGCATGTTTTTGACACTGGGGCTGGGGCCGCTGGCCAATGCGCCGAAAGCCACGGCCGATGAGTTTGACGTGGTCATCGACCAGGTCCTCAATGCGATCACCGCTTCGTTGGGTGATCTGGCTGCCGGTTCGGCGGCGGTTCCCGAGTTGGGCAGTCTGAGCTTGGGTGCCGCCGAGTCGACGGCGGGGGTGGGCCTGGGTTCGCTTTCCGATGTGGGCTCGGTGGCGGCGGCCAGCCCGGTTGATGCCTGGTTGCAAGGGCTAGAACAGGATTGGATTAACAGCGGCTTTGGTCAGCAGGTTGACACCCTGATCAACAGTTGGTTCAGCCTGGTCGATCCCACCAACGGTGCGTGCGGGTTGATCTGTGACGGCGCCGATGGTCAAGGTGGCGGGTTGATCTTCGGTGACGTGGGCGCTGATGCGCAGCCGATGAGCGAGAACTTGCTGGTCAACCCAGGATTCGAAACGGCCGACCCGTCCGGGTCGGGCTACAGCGGGGTGACCATTCCGGGCTGGACGGAGAGCGGCACCCCGACCGTGATCCAATACGGCACCCAAGGCGGTTATCCGCTCGGACTCTCGACTCCGTTCCCAAAGTTTTTCGACTTTCCACAGACCGCGCCCCCAGGGGGTGGTGACAATTTCGCCGGCGGCGGACCCGTGGCGACGTCGTCCATCAGCCAGACCGTCGGCGGCCTCGCC
>Ga0137412_10002080_pt1 | contig 15777 bp, 14 predicted proteins | sample CZODoug2_1_16fun_FD_122160 | JGI IMG/M metagenome (GOLD analysis project Ga0137412, IMG submission 122160) | Vadose zone soil fungal communities from Angelo Coast Range Reserve, California, USA - CZODoug2_1_16fungal (Hybrid Assembly) | ecosystem: Environmental > Terrestrial > Soil > Vadose zone...
GATCTCCTTGCCCTCGGCGCTGGCCACCACCAGCACGGCGACCGGGGACGCCGACTCGACCAGCGCGTTCAGCACGTCCACCTTGGGGGTGACGAGGTACTGCTCGACGACCACGCGGACCCCGCTCTGGGCCAGCATCCCTGGGACGCTACCCATCCGATCGTGCTCGACATGTCCGCGGCCGGCGAACTCGGATACGAGCCGGTCGGCGACTACGCGACGACGGTGGCTGACGAGATCGACTGGCTGGTCAAGGCAGCCGGGGACGACGCCGCGATCCTGCCGGCGCCGGACGACGACTTCTTCGGGCCGATGTTCGACTACGCGGCGGAGGACCGTTATCTGGCGAGCCGCGCCGGCTAGCGCGCACCGCTCAGTCCCAGGTGCCGCGCTCGGCGAGCGCTTCGACGAGAGCCAGCGCGCCGTGCTCGTGCACGTAGGACAACGCCCGCCGGTAGCTGCGGGCGAACCGCTCGTCGTCGACGAGGGCGCCGAAGATGTCGCTGTTCTGCACGAACGCCAGCGGCTGCGCGCGTTGCTGGCGGGCGGCATCCATCAGCACATCACGCGCCGGATCGATCACCTCGATCGGTTCGCCCTGCTCGTCGACGCCCTCGGCGTGGCGCGCCCAGCAGGCGATGACCGCGATCGCGCGGTCGACGGGGCCGCCCGTGTGGAGCTGATGCCGGATCACCGGAAGCAGGAACTTGGGGATCCGCTCGGAGGCGTCCACGCACAGCCGGGCGAGGGTGTCGCGGATCTCGGGGTTGGAGAAACGCTCGATCAGCTCGCTCTTGTACGCGTCGAGATCCACGCCCGGCACCGGCAGCAGGGACGGCGTCGCCTCGGTGTCCATATAGGTCCGCAACAACGCGACGAAGCGCGGATCCTGGGCAGCCTCGTGCGCGAGTCGGTAGCCCGCCAGATAGCCGAAATATCCCAAGGCCTGATGGCCGCCATTGAGCAGCCGCAGTTTCATCAGCTCGTACGGCTCGACGGACGTAACCAGCTGTACGCCGACCTCGTCGAACGGCGGTCGGCCGATACCGAAATCGTCCTCGAGCACCCACTGCGTGAATGGCTCGCACACGACGGGCCATCTGTCATCGATGCCGAATTGGTCAGAAAGTTCAGCGCGGTCGGCCGGGACGGTCGCCGGCGTAATCCGGTCGACCATCGAATTCGGGAAATGAACGTGCTCATCCATCCAGGCCGCCAGCGCCGGATCCTTCAGCCGGGCGAACGACGTGAACGTATGACGCGCCATATCCCCGTTGCCTGGGACATTGTCGCAGGACATGATCGTGAACGGCGCGATGCCGCGGTCACGCCGACGGGCCAGCGCTTCGGCGACATATCCGAACACGGTCGTGGGAATGGCGTCAGTACGCAGATCCGCCGCGATTGCCGGATTGTCGGCTTCGAACTCGTTCGTCACCTGGTTGAAGTTGTAGCCGCCCTCAGTGATCGTCAGCGAGACGATGCGGGTCTGCTCCGAGGCCAGCAACTCGAGCACCCGCTCGGGCGAATCGGGCGCATATAGGTAATCCACAATGGAGCCGATGACGCGCGGCTCGCGCTTGCCGTCGGCATGTTTGATCACGAGCGTGTAGAGGCCCTGTTGCGCGTTGAGCGCGTCGGCCATCGCACGGTCGGCCGGCATCACGCCGACACCGCAGATGCCCCAATCCATTGCCAGCCCCTCGCCCATCAGGCGGTCGACGTACATCGCTTGGTGGGCGCGATGGAAGCCGCCGACGCCGAAGTGCACGATGCCGACTCCGACCGCGGACCGGTCGTACGTCGGGACGGCGACCGTCTCCGATATCTGGCTGAGTAGGGCGGCTGCGAGTTCGGGCATCGGTGCGTGCTCCAGTGTGATCCGACGGCGGGCTGGCCGAGCGACAAGCTACTTGACCGCGCCCATGGAAAGGCCGCGTACAAGCTTATCCTGCGCCGTCCAGCCGGCGAGCAGCACCGGGAAGCACGCGATGGTCGCGGCCGCCGACAGGTGCGCAATGAACGTTCCCTCCGGTTGAATGACCGACCCGAGGTAGATCGGCACGGTCGCCGCCCTCGTGGTGGTCAGGTTGACCGCAAGGAAGAACTCGTTCCACGCGAAGATGAAGCAGATCAGCATGGTCGCGGCGACGCCGGGTCGGGCGATCGGCAGAATAATCGACCACATCTGTCTGAGCACGCCGGCTCCGTCGGCCCGGGACGCCTCGACCACCTCGGGTGGAACCTCCAGCAGGAATGAGCGCAGCATCCAGACCGCGAGCGGCAGGTTCATCGCCGTATAAAGGATGACGAGCAACCGCTGGGTGTCGAGGATGTCCAGGTGCGCGGGCGAGGCGATAACGTACAGCGGGATTATCGCGCCGACGATCGGCAGCATCTTTGTCGAGATGAAAAAGAACAGCACGTCGCGCCATTTCGGCACCGGGCGGATCGACAGCGCATATGCGGCGGGCAGCGCGAGCACGAGGACAATCACTGTTGAGACGAGCGAAACGAGCAGCGAATGCTCGACATAGGTCCGCATGCTGGTGTTGCCCGACCCATTCCACTCGGCCGAGAATTGGCTGAACGTCGGCGTAAAAATGGCATGCGGTGTCGACGTGCTGGCATCGGTCTCGGACTTGAACCCGGTGATAACCATCCACAACACCGGGAAGAAAAACACCAGCACGATCAACCAGGTCAGCAGGCCCAGGAACAGTCGGACGGTCGGTTTGACCTGACGTTCTGCCACGGTCAGCCGCGCGGACCGCATTGTCATGAATGTCATCGCCCCGCCATCCCTTCGTCGCTGAACAGGCTCGAGACGACGCGCAGCGCGAGCGTGGCAATGATGATCGTCGCGACCACCACGACCACCGACATCGCCGATGCCCGGCCGACGTCGAAGCTGCCGGTGAACGCCATCTCATATATGTAGTACGGCAGGTTGGTGGTATCGGTCGACGGGCCGCCCTTGGTAATGATGTAGATCGAGTCGAATGCCTGTACCACGTAAATAGAGCCCAGCAAGACACCCAGCTCGATGTATTGCCGCAGGTGCGGCAACGTCATCGATCGGAAAATCCGCCAGGCGTTCGCGCCGTCGACTCGGGCCGCCTCGAGCAGGTCGTCGCCCTGGCTCTGCAAACCGGCCAGCGCCAACAACACCATGAACGGCGTCCATTGCCAGGTGAGGAACGAGATAATCGTGATCTGCGGGTGTACGCCGGCCCAGTTCTCCGGCTTGATACCGACCTGCTTGAGCGCGTAGTTCAGCACGCCGAACGTGGTGTCAAGGATCTCGTATTTCCACACCAACGCGGCCGCGGTCGACATCACCAGGAACGGGCTGATGATCAGCGTCCGGAGAAAGCCGCGCCCGAACACATGCCGATTCAGCAGTATGGCAATGCCTACTCCAAAGACGACCGAGAGAATCACCGGGATCGCCGTGAGCTGGATCGTGTTGACGACGGCGACCCGGAAGACGTGATCCTTGAAGACCGTCCGGTAGTTGGCAAGCGTCGGGAAGTTGCGTGGCCGCAACGGGTAGTTGAGCTGGTAGTTCTGCAGGCTGTACCAAAGGGTCAGCAGGAATGGGATCTGGGTCGCCACAATGGTGAAAACCAGGGCCGGGCCCAGCGGCGCACGCCGGGCCCAGCTCTTGATGGCCCGCCCACGATTCGTGGTGATCGGCTCGGGACGTTTCACCCCGGCCGGCAGCGGATCGATTGTCACGGTCACTGACATAGCCCTTCTGTACAGATCGTTGCCGGTTGTGGACTATTTCTTGTAACCCGCGGCCTGGACGGCTTTCTGGGCTATCTGCTGGCTCTTGGACAGGAATGTGGCTACGGACTCCTGACCCTCGATCGCGGCCGTGAGCTCGGCGGACACCTGCTGCCCGAAGTCCTCGAATTCCGGGATCCCGACATACTGGACGCCGGGTACCGGCTGCGGATCGACACCAGGTTGCTTGACGTTCACCGAGTTGATCTGCTTCAGCGTCAAGGCGGCGAAGTCCTTGGCGGCGGCCTGGTAGCTCGGGTTTTCATACGTTGACGTCCGCGTTCCCGGCGGCACGGCCGCCCAGCCGTTCTTCGACGCGTCGTAGGAAATGTATTTCTTCGACGTCGCCCAATCCATGAACTGCCACGCCGCATCCTTGTTCTTCGACGCGCTTTCCTGGGCGAGCGCCCAGCTCCAGAGCCAACCCGACGAGGCCGTCTTGTCGACCGGCGCCGGCGCGAAGCCCAGCTTGCCGGCGACCGGGCTCGGCTTGGCGTCCAGCGTCGACGCCGCCACCGTCGCGTCATACCACATCGCGGACTTGCCCTGCTGCATCGAGTTGAGGCACTCGTTGAAGCTGGAGTTGCCGGCCCCCGGCTCGCCGTCCTTCCGGACCAGATTGACGTAGAAGTTGGCCGCCTTGGCGAATTCCGGCGAATTCAGTTTCGCATTCCAGTTCGTGTCGAACCACTGACCGCCGAACGTGTTCACGACCGTATTGAACGAGGCGAGGTTGTCGCCCCAACCGGTCAGTCCGCGAAGGCAGATGCCGGCAACCTTCCCGGGTTTGTTCAGCTTGTCGGCGAGCGCCGCGATCTGGTCCCACGTCGGATTGGCCGGCATGGTCACGCCCGCGGCCGCGAACATCGGCTTGTTGTACATCATGAACGACGATTCGCCGTAGAACGGAACAGCGTAGAGCTTGCCGTTTGCCGACAGCGCGTCCTTGATGGGTGGGAGCAGATCCTTGACGTCGTAACTCGCGTCACTGGCCGCATCCGAGGTCAGGTCGTCGATCCAGCCGTTCTTCGCCCACGACGCAATGTCGTTGGGGCCGATCATCACCACGTCGTATTGGCCACCATGCGCGGCGACGTCCTTCTCGACGTTGGCGCGTTCGGTATTTTCGTCGTACGTCACGAAATGCACCTTGATTTTCGGGTGCGACGCCTCAAACCCGGCCGGCGTGAGCTTTTCGATCGTCGTCATCAGTGGGTTCGCGGTGACGGCAACGGTAATCGTGGTGACGCCCGAGGACGACGTCGACGAGGACCCGCCGCCGCACGCGGCCATCGTCAACAGTGTGGTGCAGGCGACCGCCCCGACGATCAGCTGTCTTCCAGCGGTGTGTGAGAGCCGCATGATTCCTCCTCGTTCCGAATGCCGTCGCGTTTCGGGCGGCCTTATATAACGCGCTGGCTGTCGCGTGCCGATTTGGCGGCGCCACGATATGGACGCATGGCGCGTGAACCCATGCGAACGGCGAACTGTGAACTGCGCTTGTTAGGAAGTGCCTCTACACCCGCAGAACCTCTACACCGCGGACATGTAGCTCAGCGGCATGCTCGGCGGGCAGCGCATCATCGGTGATGAAACGCTCGAAATCTGTCAGCTGGGCGAAGCGTACGAACGAATCGGCGCCGTACTTCGAGCTGTCCGCGACCAGAATTCGGCGCCGGGACACCCGCATCGCGGTTATCTTGACGGCGGCAACCGCGCTGTCGGGCACGGTGACGCCGTGCTCGATACTGATGCCGTTGCCGCCCATGAACGCAAGGTCGAGTACCAGACTTTCGAGCATGGCGACCGCCCAGTGGTCGACCGTGCCGAGGGTTTTTGTACGGACCCGACCGCCGACAGCTATTACCGCGACATTCTCCCGATCCGCCAGCGAGGTGGCGATCGGCAGCGATGGCGTCACCACCGTCACCGGCCGATCGGGATGCAGATGGTCGGCAACCAGCGACGGTAAATACCCTTCATCGATGTAAATCGCTTCGGCGGCTTTTACCCAGGTCGCAGCGGCCTCGGCAATTCTGATTTTCTCGGCCTGGCGCCTGGTCGCGCGCACCGAAAGCGCACTTTCGAATGTCAATCGCTCAACCGGCACCGCACCGCCGTAAACGCGGCGCACCAGGCCCTGCCGGGCGAGGTCTTTCAGATCGCGCCGAATTGTCTCCGGCGCCAGCCCTAATTCGGTGGAAACCGCAGCCACCTCAATCCGGCCCGACTTACGTGCCAGCTCGATGAGCCACTGACGACGTTCGATCGCGTACATTGCGATCACACCCCGAATACGGATTCAGTCCGTTGTTGCCCGAACGGTACGAGTGTCGTGGCTCACAAGCTCGGGCCGCAAGACCCTCCTATCTCGTTCAGATAACAGTAAAGTCCGCTTGTGCCCGGTTGTCGGCGCTCGCTGACCGTGGCCGGGTGAGGACAGTGATCGCCGGATGACCGATCTAAATCGCGCCCGAAATGCGGCCGCCAGCGGCACCGGATCACACCGCCCGGCCGGTCGAGGCCGCCCGCGGGCGAAACGGTCGGCAACGCATTGTGTCGACATATCGGGCAATGAACCAACCGACACCGACGGCCGTACCTATGATTTGGCGAGCGCGACCAACCAGAGGGCGGTGGGATGACGATCCTGATCCGGGCCGGCGACGTGCCCGCCGCGCAGCGCTACGACGCCTGGCGCAGCGTCGTGTGCGACACGCTCGGACCGCTGGACTTCCGGGTCGCGCCCGATGTGCCGCTGCGGGGTGAGATCCGGGCGGACCGGCTCGGCCCGCTCTCGGTCGGTCGGATCCTTACCTCCACGCCGCACAGCGTGCATCGGACGCCGGGTCTGATCCGGCGCGACAGCCCGGAGCTCTATCGCGCGGTGCTCGCGATGTCGGGCCGGCCGCGACTGACGCAGGACGGCCGCATGTCGCAGCTGCGGGCGGGGGAGTTCGTCATCTACGACTTCACCCGGCCGTACGAGCTGGTCTACGACTCGGCGGTCCAGCTTGCCGTGTTCAGCTTCACCCACGAGATGCTGGCGCTGCCGGTCGGCTCGGTCCGGCAATTGACCGCCGTACCGATCACCGCTGAAGGCGCCGGCGCGCTGACCGCGCCGTTGCTGCGCCGGGTCGCGATGGACGTGGACACATACCAGCCGGGCAGCGCGGAGCGCGTGTCCACTGTGGTCATGGATCTGATCACGGCGGCGGTGGCCGAGCGGATCGACCAGACCGACCTGGTGTCGGCAGGCAGCCAGCAACGGACGCTGCTGCTGCGCATACATTCCTTCATCGAGCAGCATTTGGGCGAGATCGACCTGGGGCCAGGCGTTATCGCGACCGCGCATCACGTCTCCGTACGTTATCTGCATCGGCTTTTCCAGGCCGAAAGCACGACAGTGGCCGGCTGGATCAGGCGCCGAAGGCTCGAGCGCTGCCGTGCCGACTTTGCGAATCCGGCGCTGCGGGCCACGCCGGTGAGCACGATCGCGGCCAGGTGGGGCCTGCCGGACCCGGCGCATTTCAGCCGGTTGTTCAGTCGGACGTATGGGCTGCCGCCGATCGAATACCGGCGCAGCTGTGCGCTCAGAGTCAACTGACTGGCAGCAGGGTTCAAGACTGGACGGCCGCGATCTCGCAGACTGGCGGTGTTCCTACCACCAGCGAGCAAGGAGTGCGGTCAATGTCCATGACGCTATTTGTCAACCTGCCGGTCGAGAACCTCGATCGTTCCAACGCGTTCTTCACCGACCTGGGCTTTCCGTTTTTCGGTATGACCGACGATCTCGCCTCGGTCATCATCAACGAGCGGACCCAGGTCATGCTGCTCAAGAAGCCGATATTCGCCACCTATATCAACAATGAGATCGCCGACCCCACGAAGAGCACGCAGGTAGTGCTGGCGCTCGGGCTCGAGGATCGCGCCCAGGTCGACGGCCTGTTCGAGAAGGCGATTGCCGCCGGGGCCGCGCCCGCGGGCGAGACGCGCGAGGAGGATGGTCGGTATCAGCGCGGATTCACCGATCTCGACGGTCATCGTTGGGAGGCATTGTGCCTGGTCGCACCCACCACCTGATAACGGGCACGGCACTATCCGCCGACGGGACGTCGATTGCGTACGACCGGTCCGGCGCCGGGCCGGCAATCATATTGGTCCAGAGTGCGATGACCGACAGGAGTCATCCCACGCTGGTCGCGGTAGCCGCCGCCCTGGCTCCGTGGTTCACCGTCTACAACTACGACCGACGCGGCCGGGGCGGAAGCGGGGACAACCAGCCCTATGCCGTCGCGCGGGAAATCGAGGATCTGGCCGCGCTCATCGCGATTGCCGGCGGCTCGGCGATGGTGTTCGGCGGCTCATCCGGCGCGGGACTGGTGTTGGAGGCAGCGGTCGGAAATCCGGCGATATCAAGGGTGGTCGCGTGGGAGCCGCCGTATCACGTGGACCCCAGCGCGCCCGAGCTGCCGGCCGATTTCGGGGACCGGCTCAGCCAGTTGGTGTCCGATGGTCGACCGGGCGACGCGGTTGAGCTGTTCATGACCGCGGCCGCCGAGGTGCCGAGCCAGGCCGTTGCCGCAATGCGGGCAGATCCGTCGTGGGCAGCGGCCGAGGCGGTCGCCCATACGCTCGCGTATGAGGCGGCGGTAATGGGGCCGGGTAATGAATTGCCGGCGGGGCGATTTGCCTCCGTGACCCAGCCGACGCTCGTGCTGACCGGCGGCAATAGTCCGGTGTGGATGGTCAACGCCGGGAAGGCGGTCGCGGCGGCAATTCCTCGAGCGACCCTTCGCGTATTGGACGGTCAGATGCACAATGCCGCGGCCGAGGCTCTCGTTCCCGAGCTGCTGGGATTCTTCATGATTAGCTAGCCCGGCGTATAAGGACCTGACCGCACGCGGTGGTACGTTCGCTGCCCTGGTATCGGGACTGTAAACGGGGAGCGCGGATGAAGCGTGTTCTGTGTCTGATCGGCGCGGTGATCATGCTCGGCGGCGTGGCGATCGTCGGTACGCCGGCGCAGGCAGTGTTAGCAAAGCCGGCCGGCGTACCGATCAGCTGGCACAAGTGCCCGGGAGAGGCGACCGTCCAGTGCGGATCGCTGCGATTGCCTGTCGACTGGGCGCACCCGCACGGTGCGACGTTCAAGCTCGCGCTGGCCCGACGCAAGGCAACCGATCCCAAGTCCCGGATCGGCTCCCTGCTGGTCAATCCCGGTGGACCGGGCGGCTCCGGAGTGGACTTCGCGCAATACGGTGACGAGTATTTCTCGGCCAACCTACGGAAGCATTTCGACATCGTCGGATTCGACCCGCGCGGCGTCGCCCGAAGCCATCCCGTTGTGTGCTCGACCCAGGCACTGCAACATGCGGGCAATAACGTGATCCTGCCTACGACCAGCGCGGCATTCGCCCGGCTGACCGCCTACAACAGACAGCTGGCTAACGACTGCCGGAAACACACCGGTCCGTTGTTCGACCACCTCGACTCGGTCAGCGTCGCGCACGACATCGACGCGATACGGATTGCGCTGGGCGAGCAGAAAATCAGCTGGTACGGCGTTTCGTACGGCACGCTGCTCGGCCAGATGTACGCCGAGCTATATCCCCGGCACATTCGCGGAATGGTGCTGGACAGCAATATGGACCACAGTGTCCGTACCCCGACCTTCTTGCTGACCCAGGCCGCAACCGTGGAGGACTCCTTCGCGGAGTTCGCGAAATGGTGTGACCGGACGAAGGCCTGCGCGTTGCACGGCCGGTCGGTGCAGGCGGTCTGGAAAGCGCTGCTGGCGCGGGCCGATGCCGGAAAGCTCACCGACCCCTTCTATCCCCAACGGATCAGTGCTTTTGAGCTGATCGATTCGACGACCAGCTATCTCCCCGGTCCCTACTGGTCGGATCTCGCGGCGTGGCTCGAGTCACTGCGCAGCGGCAAGTCGGACGGGGATGCCGCGCGGATGAGCCGGTCCCGACCCGATACCGAGCTCGAGCAGGATCCGTTCCCGGCAATCTTCTGCGAGGACTGGAATCTCCCGGTGCACGGCGCGCACGATATGGCGTGGCTGTGGCGGCTCAGCAAGGCGGTCGCACCAAACATGCGGACCTCGATGCTCGGGCTCGGCGCGGTGACCGGCTGCATCGGCTGGCCGGCCAAGGTGCAAAATCCGCAGCACCGGCTGCATGTGTCGCGCTCGGCGCCCACGCTATATGTGGTGAATGCGCTGCACGATCCCTCGACGCCTTATGCCTGGGCCGTTGCCGACGTTCGTCAGCTGGGGCGGCGCGCCGCGTTCGTGACCTACAACGGTTGGGGGCACGGCACGTACGGCCGCAGTAGTTGTACGACCGATCTGCCCGACCGGTACCTGATCACGCTCAAGGTGCCGGCGCGCGGGACGCATTGTGCGGCCGCCACGCCGTCGGCAGCCGCGGCGGCGTTGGACCCGGCGCGACCCGCAGTCACGGTGCCCCGGCCGCGGCCCGGCGTCGGTGGTTACCAGCGGTAGCAGTACCCGCCACCGCGCCGGCGCAGCAACGGCGACCGCGGTTGAGTCAGGTGCGGTCCGTCGTGCCCGCGCGGCCGGGCGCAGCTCACCGTTCCCGCCGTCGGTACCAGCCAGCTCGCCAGGCCCCGGGCGAACGCGCCGCACTGCTCGCCGTCCGCGACGTCTTCGGGCGGCTCGTCCACGGCGACCAGCCGGGCGGCGGGCAGCGGGACGATCGACATACGGTCACGCTGTCACGGCGCACCGGTCCGGCGCCAGCCACGCCGCCCACGCCAGCCACGCCGCAGCTGCAGCGGCGCTTGACAGTGCTTAAAATTGCGTGTTTGACTGTCGCGCACTGCATTTTCGTGCAGTCCCGCGGTGAGGGAGCGTTGGCCACTCTATGAGCACGACGTCGACCGGGTGGTCGTTCGTGACCACCGACTCGTTGGAAAAGGTCTACACCGACGGCGATCCGCGTCCGCTGGACCGGTCCATCCCGCAGAGCGTCTTCCTCGGCGAAACCGCATCTGTGCAGATCGCGTTCCAACCGCCGCTGGACGGTAGTTACCAGGATCTGCGGCCGATCGTGTTCGAGGTGGCGGGACCCGCGAGCCGGTTCGCGACGCTGCACACGGTCGAGCTGGTGCCGTGTACGACGCTGGCCTATCCCGGATTTCACGATGACCGCTACGACCGGGATTCGCCGGGGCTCTACCCGGACCTGCTCCGGCCGGCCGTCGATGGCGAAATCACGCCGCTGTTCGGTTGGTGGCGGGCGATGTGGATCGACCTGCGAGTGGACACCGCCGCAGACGCCGGAATTCACGCATTGACGATCACGGCGCGTACGGCCGATGGGCAGGGAATCTTCGCGGACACCGTTGAGCTCGAGGTGTTCCCGTACGAGCTGCCGGCGCTCGATATCGTCAATACGCACTGGTTCCACTGTGACGGCCTCGCGCACTATTACGACGTCCCGGTTTTCAGCGAGGCGCACTGGAACGCGGTTGACAATTTCCTGAGCCGGGCCGCGGTGATGGGCGCGACCTCGGTGCTCACCCCGGTGTGGACACCGCCGCTGGACACCGCCCGCGACACCACGAGAACGCCGGTTCAGCTCGTCGATATCAGCCTGTCCGGCGGCACGTATTCGTTCGATTTCGCCAAGCTGGGCCGCTGGCTGGAGCTCTGCGGCAAACACGGTCTGGCTCAAGTGGAGATCGCACACTTCTTCACGCAGTGGGGCGCCGAGGCGACGCCGGCGATCTACGTTTCGCAGGACGGCGAGAACGTACACAAGTTCGGCTGGCACGTCGCCGCCACCGATCCGGCATATCGGGAATTGCTCGAGCAGCTGGTGCCACAGTTGCGGGAATTCCTGGCCTCGCACTGGGCCGGCAAGGTCATCTACCACATTTCCGACGAGCCGCACGGCGAAAAGGCCCTAGGCACCTATCAAGCGGCCCGCGCGGTCGTCGCCGACCTGCTGGCCGGCTGCACCATCGTGGATGCCCTCAGCGATTTCAGCTTCTATCAGGCCGGGGCCGTGCCGATACCGGTCGTGGCAACCGACGCGGTCGCACCCTTTCTGGACGCCAAGCTGGACGAGTTGTGGGTCTATTATTGCGTTTCCCAACAGCGGAACGTCGCCAACCGGTTTATCGGCCTGCCGTCGCTGCGCAACCGCGTTCTCGGCCATCAATTGTTCGCGTTCGACGTGGCGGGATTCCTGCACTGGGGCTTCAACTTCTACAACTCGGTCTACTCGCTCCGGCACGTCGATCCGTTCCAGGACACCTGCGCGGGTGGCGGATTTCCGGCCGGCGACCCGTTCATCGTCTATCCCGGGCCGAACGGGCAGCCGCTGGACTCGATCAGGTTCAAGGTATTCGCCGCGGCGATGCACGACCACCGGGCAATGCAGGCGCTGCGCGATGTGGCCGGCAAGGATGCGGTGATGCGGGTCATCGACACGGACGGCGCCGGGGGGAGTCTGGCGTTCGACGCGTTCAGCTACGACCCGAATCACTACCGGCGTACCCGCGAAGAGATCAACCGGCTGGTCGTCGCGGCCTGGGCCAACCAGCAATAATCGGCCAGCCCGCGCCGACACCGGCGGTAGCCCCATGATCATGAGCACTCCAGCGTCGGATTCCGTAGGGTCAGCTACTCATGATCTTGGTCGGATCCGCCCACATCGGAAGTTTATGGCGCGAAGATTGGCGCCGGGTCGTAGAACACCTGCGCGTGGGTGATCAAATCGTCGTCGCCGTCGGCGTGCAAGACCGTCACCGCGGGAATGGTGACCTGGCTGTCATCGCGGCGCAGGTACGTTACCTCGCTCTCGACGATCGTCGTGGTGTCCAGGTCCCACTCGTTCACGAGCCGGTGGCTCAGCTTCTTGATGGACAGCATGAACGCACCGTTGCCGGCGACTATGACGTCCCGGCCGACCATCGGCTCGCCATTGCCGAACACCATGACGGCGTCTTCGGCGAAGAACTTGCCCACCGCGTGCGGGTCCATACTGTCTACCTGCTCGAAAAAGGTATGTGCGTCAACCATGGTGATCTCCAGTTCGCGCCCGAGGACCCCGCTCGAATTCGCAGCGGGTGATCTGAGAATGTCCGTCGGGCGTGTCATGGTCGTGTCACCGGAATTTCGGCCAGCCCGGCAATGCGCCTAATGGCCGAGTTGCATCGGTCGGGCGGCAACGCGCGCCGAATCTGGCAGTCAGCTCGCGGGGACGTATGGGGCGACATCCAACACATCGTTGTCGATATTGATCTGCACGCCGCCGTATGTCTCGTTGTGGCCGCCGGCGTACTGATGGATCCGCTGGTGCTGCGTCCAATCCGCGGCCGGGATTGCCGGGTCGGTGGTATTCGCCGCCGTGCCCCAGTGCGCGAAATAGATGTGGTCGGGCTCGGGATAGCCGGTGCCGACCGTGCCAACGAGATCGGTGATCGCGGCCGACGTACTGCTGTAGACGCCGGAGCCATAGCCGAGAGCGTGCAGCTTGGTGGTCCAGCCGTTCAGAAAGTCCAGCACCGCTTGGCTACACGACCCGCCGCGCCCGTAGGCCTCCATGTCCTCATAAAGCACGCTGCCCTGGTCCAGGCCCAACGAGGTCGCCTGATTCGCCGCGTCCTGGGCAGCGGACTGGCCCTGGCTGTTGGCGGTACCCGGGTCGATCGTCGACCCGATCCCGCTGCACGGCGCCTGCAACCCGACATAAATCGGGAACATGTGCCACCCGGCCGCATCCTGGGCCGAGACCCATGAGGAGGTGAGGTTCGCCTGCGCGCAGGCACGGTTGATTCCGCCGATATAGACGCCAATTGCGCGATACGGCGAGGCGCCCCAGGCCTGCATCGTGGCCGCGGACGGCGCGGCGCAGGCATCGAAGCCGGAGCCGGCGTACGTACCCGGCCCGGAGACCTGCGGCGTCACCGGCGGTGCGGCCGCGATTCCGGCAGCCGGAACCGCGCCGGCGGTGAGCCGGCCGCTCGCCAGGATCGCGCCGATCGCCCCCCGGTTGGCGCCGTAGCTGGCGTTGACCAGCACTCCGGCGGAACGGACCACGAAGCTGCTCCGGTGCCCGGCGCTGACCGGCATTGTTGTCGGCGTGGCCCGGCCGGGGCGCAGAATGCTCGCTCCCGCGGGCACCACGCCGAGGGGCGCGATCCAGAGCGCTTCGGTCTGACCGACGAGGTGCGCCGGACAGGTCTGCGCGGCAGTTGCCGCGCCTAGATAGACCGCGTGCCGGTCGAATCGGATGCAGCTCGACGGCGTTCTCGCCAGGTCATAAACCGGCCACGATCGGGGGACATCGAGCTGGTAACCCCGGTAATTGACGGTCTTGACGTCGCTGCTGGCGGTCGCGGGCACTACCCAGGCCAGGCTCAGGGTGATCGCGACCAGGCCACATATGCCCCATCGAAAACGCGAGATCATCGGCTTCTCCTGTCCGGTCGCCGCGCGAGCTGAGCCCAAACGGTTGTAGCAACCCGATCCAACGTTGTAAAGAGTTTTGACCCGTTCGGCCCATTCGCCGCCGTTACGCCCGTTCCCCGCCGATCTTGAGGTTATGGCCGCGACTTGTCGGGTATCGGCGACCATATCCTCAAGATCGGCGAGCTGTCGGTTTCTGTCGCAGGACTTTCACAGGTTCTTCAGAGAAACGAGGTTGATCCTGGGGACATGCGCCCCGCGTGGCCTCGCCGCCGATGACCACGGTCCTGCCGCGCTCGGGGCCGTCCCACACCACCGGCAGCACACCGCCGCCGCGGATCACGGCGGCGCCCGCGCTGATCGTGATCTGGGCCGGCGGCGTGGCCGTTGTATTGCTCTGGTGGCATGACACCGAGTTTGTGTCCGGGGTGGCCGGTTGGCTGACCAACGCGGGCCGGATTACCGGACTGCTGGCCGGTTATCTGCTTGCCGTGCTGCTCGCGCTGATGGCCCGGGTGCCGGCGCTGGACCGCGGAGTCGGCACGGATCGGCTGTCCCGCTGGCATTCCATGCTCGGGCGGTACACGATCAGCCTGTCGGTCGCGCATACCGGGTTGATCCTCTGGGGGTACGCGGTCAGCGCGCACGCGGGTCCGGTCGCCGAGACATCAACCTTGGTCCTGACCTATCCGGACGTGTTGATGGCTACTGTGTCGCTCGGGCTGTTGGTGATCGTCGGCGCGGTGTCCGCCCGGGCGGCGCGGCGACGGCTCAGCTACGAGACCTGGCATTTCCTGCATCTATATACGTATATTGCCGTGGCCCTGGCATTCAGCCATCAATTCGCCACCGGCGCCGATTTCGTCGACAATGCGTTGGCCCGTTGGCTGTGGTCGGCGATGTATATCGCCGTTGCCGCGCTGCTGCTCTGGTATCGATTCGTCCGCCCCATCGATCGAGCGTTGCATCACCGCCTGCACGTTGTCTCGGTCGCGCGTGAATCGCCGCAGGCCGTGTCGATCTGGATCGCGGGGAAGGACCTTGACCTGCTCGCCGCCGAGCCCGGGCAGTTCTTCCGCTGGCGATTCCTGACCCGCGGTCTCTGGTGGGCGGCCAACCCCTATTCGTTGTCGGCGGCGCCAACGTCTGATCTCCTGCGCATCACGGTGAAAGGGCTCGGCGAGCACAGTCGGAGGCTGACCCGATTGAGCCCGGGTACCCGGGTCATGGCCGAGGGGCCCTTCGGCGCATTTACCGGGTCCGCGAGGCGGCGGCGCAAGGTATTGCTGGTGGCCGGCGGCGTCGGGATCACACCGATCCGGGCGCTGTTCGAAAGTATTGCGGCGGATCCCGGGGATCTCACACTGATTTATCGTGCCACCAGTAATGCGGATGTATTGTTTGCCGATGAGCTGACGGCGATCGCGCAGGCCCGCGGTGCCACCCTCCTGTATGTCTTCGGTGCGCGCGGACGCCATGGTCGCCCCGGTCCGCTGAGTGCCAATCGATTTCGCCACGCGGTGCCCGACGTGGCC
>Ga0137412_10002081_pt1 | contig 15765 bp, 14 predicted proteins | sample CZODoug2_1_16fun_FD_122160 | JGI IMG/M metagenome (GOLD analysis project Ga0137412, IMG submission 122160) | Vadose zone soil fungal communities from Angelo Coast Range Reserve, California, USA - CZODoug2_1_16fungal (Hybrid Assembly) | ecosystem: Environmental > Terrestrial > Soil > Vadose zone...
TCCGGGAGAGCAGGGAAAGCAGGCTCCCCCGGCAGCGGACCTCTTCGGGGATGGGCGTCGTCAACTACACCCAGAAGCTCGCGGCCCGCAAGCGCCGCGATCCCGGCGAGGGGATGATCGGTGTCATCGTGCGCGAGCACGGGGCGGAGGTCAGCGACGAGGAACTGGCGGGGCTCGCCGAGGGGAACCTGATCATGGCGGCTGAGCAGATGGCTGCCCAGCTGGCGATCGCGGTGCTCCTGTTGGTGACCCATCCCGACCAGATGGCGCTGCTTCGCGAACGTCCCGAACTCGTGGACGGCGCGACCGAGGAACTGCTGCGGCATGCTTCGATCGTCGAGGCCCCGGCCCCTCGGGTCGCTCTCGCGGACGTGCGCGTCGCCGGACGCGACATCCGGGCCGGAGACGTCGTGACCTGCTCCATGATGGCGACCAACCGTCCGCGGGCCGACCGCTTCGACATCACCCGTGCGAACCCGAAGCACATGGCGTTCGGATACGGCATCCACCATTGTCTCGGGGCACCGCTGGCCAGGCTCCAGCTACGGGTGGTTCTGCCGGCGGTGTTCCGCCGGTTCCCGTCGCTGCGGCTTGCCGTCCCCGAGGAGGACCTGCGGTTCAAGCCGGGCCGGCCCGCGCCCTTCGCTGTGGAGGAGCTTCCTCTTGAGTGGTGACGACAGGCCTCCGATCCACACCCTTCGGCAGGGCTTCGACCCGGCCGACGAGCTGCGCGCCGCCGGAACGCTGACGCGGATCACGATCGGATCCGGAGCGGAGGCCGCGAGCACCTGGCTGGCCACAGGGCACGCTGTCGTCCGGCAGGTTCTCGGCGATCACACCCGGTTCAGCACGCGCCGCCGCTTCGACCGGAATGACGAGATCGGCGGAAAGGGCGTCTTCCGGCCGCGTGAGCTGGTCGGCAACCTGATGGATTACGACCCGCCGGAGCACACCCGGCTACGGCGCCTGCTGGCCCCGGGGTTCACCCATCGCCGGATACGGCGGATGACCCCGTACGTCGAACAGATCGTGACGGAACGCCTCGACGCGATGGAGCGCGAGGGGTCCCCCGCGGACCTGATCGAGATGTTCGCCGACGAGGTGCCCGGCCCCGTGCTGTGCGAGCTGCTCGGGGTACCGCGGGACGACCGCGCCATGTTCCTCCAACTCTGCCACCGGCATCTCGACGCCTCGCTCAGCGGTCGGCGGCGGGCGGCCGCGGGCGAGGCGTTCTCCCGCTACCTGGTGACCATGGTCGCCAGGGAACGGAAGGACCCCGGCGACGGGCTCATCGGCATGGTCGTCGCCGAACACGGCGACGCGGTCACCGATGAGGAGCTGAGGGGCGTCTGCGTGCAGATGATGCTGGCCGGAGACGACAACATCTCCGGCATGATCGGCCTGGGCGTGCTGGCGCTGCTGCGGAACCCCGAGCAGATCGCCGCGCTGCGGGGCGGCATCCAGTCGGCGGACCGGGCGGTCGACGAGCTGACCCGGTACCTGACGGTCCCCTATGCTCCGACACCCCGAACCGCCATCGAGGACACCACCGTCGGCGACCAGGTGATCAAGGCGGGGGAGACGGTCCTCTGCTCTCTCCCCACGGCCAACCGCGACCCCGCTCTGCTGCCGGACGTGGATCGCCTCGACGTCACCCGGGAACCCGTCCCTCATGTCGCGTTCGGGCACGGTGTTCACCATTGTCTGGGAGCCGCTCTCGCCCGCCTCGAACTGCGCATCGCCTATACCGCTCTATGGCGACGCTTTCCCGAGCTGCGGCTGGCGGATCCCGCCGGGGCGACCGCGTTCCGGACGAGCACCCCCGCATATGGAATCAGCAGGCTGATGGTCGCGTGGTGACCGGATGGACGGCTTGAGCGGCGATCCATTGCGCCGCACAATCGCAAAAGACCCGATCGAGGGATGGTGGGAGATGTCGGAGGAAACGTTCGACACCGGACTGCGCGACCTGTCCCTGCACGACACCGCACAGAACCAGATCTGGCTGGAGATCGTCTCCCTCGCACTCGACCTCCGCGCCTGGATGCCCGTGCTCGCCCTGACCGGCGAAACCCGCCGCTGGGAACCCAAACGCCCTCGCCTGCGCCTGTTCTCCGCCGCCGCCCAACTCCTCACCACCGGTGGAACCCGGCGCCCACCCGCCGCGACAACCTGAACGATCGAGGCCAAATGCCCACAGCCACAGGAGAAACATTAACAATCCAGGTCAAACGAGTCGCGAATTTACACAAACGACTCGACATGTGACGTCTGGCCTAACCCACGACCGGCTCGATGAGGCGAGTATCTGTCGATCGATCGAAATTAAGTTCCTGCCCGAACAGAACCTGAGGAGACCCATGGAGATCCGCCGCTCAGACAGCGTCCGCCGCCCGGCGCTGGGTCGCCGCAGCTTCCTCACTGCCGCCTTCCTGCTCGTCGCAGGCACCGTAACCGCCTGCGGAAACGAGGGCGGCTCCACGCCCTCGGGCGCCTCCGACGACCTCAGGCTCGCACTGTCGACCGACCTGCCCACCCTCGACCCGGGCACGGTCTACCAGTACGGAGGCAACCAAGTCATGACCGCCTTGTACGAGGGTCTGCTCTCGTACTCCCCGGAATCGACCGGCGATATCGTCCCCATGCTTGCCGAGAAGTACACCGTCTCTCCCGACGGCCTCACCTACACCTTCAGCCTGCGCACCGACGTCAAGTTCGACAGCGGTCGGACGATGACCGCAGCCGACGTCGTCGCCAGCTTCGAGCGACTGGCGGAGCCAAAGGTCGAATCGCAGATGTCATACATGGTCAGCGGCGTCAAGAAGTACGAGAACCCCGACGATCGCACCTTCATCGTCCGCCTGAACGCGCCGAGCAGCTCCTTCCTGTCGCTGGTCGCCAGCCCGTTCGGTCCAAAGGTCCTCGATTCGAAAATTCTCGAGGAGAACAAGTCCGACGACGCGCTGGACTACCTCACGAAGCACTCCGCCGGCACAGGCCCGTACGTCCTCAAATCCTTCACCAAGGGCCAGGAATACGACCTCACGCGTCGAGATGGCTACTGGGGCGGAGACCCGTTCTTCGCAAACGTCAAGATCAGCGTGATCGGAGACCCAGCGACCCAGATCCTGCAGCTACAGGGCGGCGACCTGGACCTGGTCGCCGGACAGCCAGTGACCACACTGGACCAGGTTGGCAAGGAGAAGGGGTACAAGATCGTCGAGTACCCGACGCTGCAGAAGGCCCAGCTGCACATCAAGACTTCGACTGGTCCGCTCTCGAGCGCTCCATTGCGAGAAGCGCTGCGCTCCGCGATCGATCGTGACGCCCTGGTCAAGCAGATCTTCGGAGATCATGCCGCCGTGTCAACCCAGATGTACCCGCTCATGGCCGTCCCGGACGGACTGGCGAGCGACGACTGGGACACCGACACGTCCGAACTCGCCGCGCTCGCGAAGGGCAAGACCATAACCCTCGGGTACTACGCCGGACGAGCCAGCGACAAGCAGACAGTCGAGGCACTCCAGGCCCAGTGGGCGGCGGCCGGAGCAAAGGTCGAACTCGTACCGGTGCAGGCCAATGACGTCTACGGCCTGAGCAGCGACCTGGCTTCTGCCCCCGACATGATGTACGAGGCAGGATTTCCCGACTCGGTCCACCCCGACACCTGGGCGCGTCTCTTCTGGTACTCCAACACCAGCCACGGTAACGGGGCCCTCAACTACCTGGTCGGTGGAACGCCTGAAGCCGACGCAGCGATCGACGCCGGCGCAAGGGCAACCGACCAGGGCCAGATCGACGCCGACTACGGCAAGGCAGGCGACCTTGTCCACGAACAGGTTGGCTACATCACCCTGGCTGACCTCAAGGACTCATTCCTCATGCGAAGCGACCTGCCCGGCGGCGGCCACTGGCTGCCCTGCCCGGTCACCCTCGACCTTCGCACGCTCAAGCGCGTCTTGGGGGGCTCGTGATGTCCCACGAGTCCGTCCTCCCTGTTGAGGAACGCACGCCCGAACGCGGCGGCCTGGCCGTGGTTCCGGCCGCCCGCAAGGCACGACGCCCGCGCCGAACGTCGTGGACGGACAAGGTCGGCAGCTACTTCGAGCGCTTCTGCATCGGATTCGTCGTACTCCTCACCGTCATACTGCCGTTCGCGCACTGGCTGGTGCCGGCCGGCGAAGCGGAGATCGTAGGCGCTCCTTTTACCTCTCCGGGCGCTGGACATCTTCTCGGGACCGACGAGCAAGGACGGGATGTGCTCTCCCGGGTCATCCTTGGCCTGGCGACCAGCTGGTGGGGCGCGCTCGCTGTCATCATCACCGGAGTCCTGATCGGCGCCGTCGTCGGAATGATCGCCGGCATGCTCGGGGGCATCGTCGACACCTTGCTCATGCGGCTCACCGACGCCGCCCTCGCGTTGCCAGGCCCGCTGGTCGCCCTCCTTGTCGTCGCAGCCATGGGTCCCAGCTTCCGGAACGTCCTGATCGCAGTCGTGGTGACCTGGTGGCCCTGGTACGCCCGCATCGTTCGCGGCCAGGTCAGAGCCATCCGCACCCTTCCCCACGTGGAGGCTGCAAAAGTGGCAGGTCTGTCCGGTTCGCGAGTCGCAGTCCGGCACATCTTCCCCGGAGTTCTCGGCTCCATCGTCGTGGTCGCCTCGATGGACATCGGCTCAGTCCTTCTGGTACTCGCAGGGCTGTCCTTCCTCGGCCTCGGTGCAGCACCGCCGGCCGCCGAGATCGGCAGCATGTCAGCGGGCGGAATGACCTACCTGTTCAGCGCGCCGTGGATCGCGCTCGCACCCGCTTTCGCCCTGTTCGTCGTCGCTCTCATCACCAACTTCGCCGGAGACGCGGTACGAGAGCGAGTCGCGCGATGACGCTCCTGCGACAGATCGCCGTCCGCCTGGCCTCCCTTGCCGGAGTCCTGGTACTGCTCACTTTCGCGGTCTACTTCATTCAGCGACAGCTTCCCACCGACCCCGCTCGCGTCCTCGCGGGCAGAACCGCGACGCCCGAAGCGCTGGAAGCGGCACGCGAGCGACTCGGCATCGGCAAACCCTTTCTGACCGAGTACTTCCACTTCCTCGGACGGCTCCTTCATGGCGATCTCGGCACCTCGATCAGCACCCGAACGCCTGTACGCGAAGACATCTCGACCTACCTGCCGGCCACCTTTGAACTCGTGATGGTCGCCACGATCTTGGCGCTCCTCGGCGGCCTCATCATCGGCATCTTGGGTGCCCGCGATGGGTGGGCGGTTGGTCTGGTCCGCATCGTCTCGGTCGCCGGCGCGTCGGCCGCTTCATTCCTCGTCGCGATCCTCTTCTTGCTCGTCTTCTACCGCAACCTCGGCTGGTTCCCCGCAGGTGGCCGAGGAGGAACCGCCGCGGACAGCGGCGCCACTGGCCTACGGCTCGTCGACACCCTGGTCCACTTCGACTTCAGTGGATTCTGGGACGCAGCGATGCACCTTATGTTGCCGTCGATCGTGCTGGCCATCGCACCCGCGGTCGCGATCGGTCGGGTGCTACGTGGGTCTCTGCGCGACGCAATGGCCAGCGACTACGTCCGATCAGCGAACGCCAAAGGCGGAAGCTGGTTCGAAGTGATGCGGCGACACGGACTTCGCAACGCCCTCAGCCCGGCACTCTCGATGGCCGGCCTCCAGATCGGAGTGATGCTCGGCGGATCCGTCATCGTCGAGATGATCTTCTCCTGGCCAGGAGTCGGCAACTACCTCGCCACAGCAATCGCGGCATCGGACCTGGCAGCGATCACTGGAGTCGTCCTGGTCCTCGGCGTCGCCTACGTCACCATCAACTTCGTCGTCGACACTCTCCAGGTCATCATCGACCCCCGGCAGCGGGAGGCCGCATGAACACCCACCAGCCCAGCGAACACAACATCGCGACTGTTCGCGACCTTGTCGTCGAGTTCGACAAATCCGGGACGCCGTTCCAAGCACTCAAGGGGATCGATCTCGACATCGGAATCGGGGAGATCGTCGCTCTGGTCGGGGAGTCCGGGTCCGGAAAGACGGTCCTCGGCAGCTGCCTGCTCGGGCTCGTCCCAGGCGACGCCAAAACCTCGGTCACAGGTTCGGTCAACGTTGAAGGCATCGACATGGTCCACGGCACCGAAAGGGACCGAAGGTGGGTCCGTCGCCACGTCCTCGGCGCCGTCTTCCAGGACCCTTTGACATCACTCGACCCGATGATGCGCGTGGGAGCTCAGGTCGGGGAACGCGGCGCCAGTGACGACAGAATCCTTACCGCCTTCGAAGAATGCGGGATTCCAGAACCCAAGGTCAGAATCCGTTACTGGCCCCACCAACTCTCAGGTGGTCTCAGGCAAAGGGTCAGCATCGCCGGAGCGATCACCGCCGCGAACCGCCCTGCCGACAAGGGCACCGAACGGGTAAATCGGCCAGAAGGTGGGATACCCGCACTGATCATCGCCGACGAACCCACGACGGCACTCGATGTCCGCGTCCAGGACCAGATCGTCAAACTGTTCGGTCGTCTGCGGGACGAACACGGCTGCTCGGTCCTCCTCATCACTCACGACCTCGGGGTCGCAGCCCAGATCGCGGATCGGATCGTCGTCATGTCGCATGGCGAAGTCTGCGAGAGCGGACCCACCGCGCAGATCATCAGCAGCCCACAGCACCCCTACACGCAGGGCCTCATCGCGTCCCGACTAGATGTCAGCGACCCGTTCCCGCACCGAGAACCCGTCCAGGAGCCGCCGAACACCCTCATGACGATGACGAACATCGTCAAAGACTTCCGCACACCGCACGTGCGAGGAGGCGTCAAACGAGTCCTCCACGACGTTGACCTCCAACTCGATGCGGGCGAGGCACTTGTCCTCGTCGGCGAAAGTGGAAGCGGGAAATCGACTCTGCTGCGCATCGCAGCCGGACTGGAGACCCCTACCGCCGGTTTCGTCGACATCGCCCGCTCGGCAGGTAAGCCGCAACTGATCTTTCAAGATGCCCGTTCCTCGCTGACGCCGTGGATCCGAGTCAGCAAGCAACTCGGCGAACGGCTGGCGCTGGCCGGAGTCCCGCGCGAAGAGCGCCCTGCTCGCGTCGCCGAGCTTCTTCGTCAGGTCGGTCTCGATGAACGTATGGCTCAATCGCGGCCACGAGAGCTCTCCGGTGGTCAGTGTCAGCGCGCCGCCATCGCCCGGGCGATGGCATCTGGCCCAGGTGTGTTGCTGTGCGACGAACCGGTAAGCGCACTTGACGCGACCCTGGCCAGCCAGGTCGTCGACCTTCTCGACGACCTGCGCCGTACAACGGGCGTTGCGCTGCTCTTCGTCACCCACGACCTAGCTGTCGCCAAACGCATCGCGACCCGTGTCGCAGTTCTCAATGACGGACGGATCGTCGAACAAGGCGACGTACAACAGATTTTCAACACACCCACTCACCACTACACCCGCCAGCTCCTGGAAGCATCTCCGAGCCTGGCCAAAGTCAAGAAGGTGGCATCTTGAGCAGGCGCAGTTGGAACGCCGGCGCCTCATTCGCGGTAACCGGACTCCCACAGAAGATCCACCCGATGGTCGTCGGATTCGAACCGATCAAGGAGTCCATCTCCCTGCTCGACGGGGACCCCGGCCACTTCATCATCGAACCCGTGACCGTCGTCGCCGTCGTCTATCAGGATGGGTGGGTTCTGATCGACTCCGGGTTCAACGTCGACGTTGTCCGCGACCCAGTCGAACGCGGTCACTACTACAACTACGACAGCTACACCGCACTCCTGCCTCCTGGTGACCCGCTGCCAGAAAAGGTCGCTGAAGTCGGCCTGAGCATGGACGACCTCCGCGGTTGCGCCATCTCCCACGTCCATTGCGATCACACCGGTGGACTCAGGCTGGTTCCCCCCGGCGTCCCTGTCGCCTTCCAGCGCGCCGAGTACGAGTTCGGGGCGACCCTGACCCCCGCCATGGGGGCGGAGTGTGCCGCCGTCCCCGGGGACTACCTTCGCGAGGAACTGGACATCGTCCTCCTGGACGGTGACGCAGTCCTGGCACCCGGACTCAGTGCCATCGACACGTCAGGTCACACCCCGGGACACCAGTCGTTCATCGTCGAACTCAACGGACGCACCATCGTTCTCGCATGCGACGCGGCAGACCTGCGACGCAACATCGAGGACTCGATTCCCTGCGGAAGCACCATGCGCCCGCAAGACGCAGGTCTCGCCAAGGTGGCAATCCACCGGCTCCACGAGCTCGACAACCAGGACGGGGTCGAAGTCTGGCCAGGTCACGACCCCCAATGGTGGGCGTGGCAAGAACTCACCGTCACCTGACCGCCAGGAGCGACATCCGCATGTCCACCAGTGCATTCGACGGCACAGTCAGAGTCGCAACTCGCATCGGAGCCGACACTTGAACCGCCCACCCCTGTGACCAGAAGATGCCATCGCGGCCTTCTCCGCCTTCCCAGCCCCTGTCGCGGTCGTCGCAGCCCTAGTGGACGGTGAACCGCAAGGACTCGTCACGTCCTCACTCGCAGCAGGCATCTCGCTCGTCCCCCCGCTGCTGTCGTTCGCCGTTCGAACAGCATCATCGACCTGGCCCGCACTTCGCAAAGCCCCTGAACTCGGCGTCTCGCTCCTGGCGCACACACAAGAACCAGCGTCGACGACGACATCCCACCGCTCCTGTACCACCGCAGGGCCTATCGGGCCCTTGAGCTCGGCACCCTCGCGTGAAACTCACACCCGATCCGAAGAGCTGTTGTCCGCCCGAAATAAGGGAGGTCCCCCTGTGACTGACAAGTTTCACCTCGCCTGGTTCCACAACTTCGTGACCGATGAGTGGCGTGGCCACGACCACGACCCGGCAGCACCCTGGGACGGTCGCTTCTATATCGAACTAGCCAAGCGCATCGAAAGCGAAGCCTTCGACTTCCTCTTCTTCGAAGACACCCTCATGGTCTCCGACGCGTACGGCGGAACCCGAGAGCAGGCGCTCGCCGTCGGCACCGTCGCACCCAAACACGACCCGGTGCCCCTGGTAGCTGCGATCGCGAGCCACACCGAGAACCTCGGCCTGTTCGCCACCATGTCAGCAACGTTCTACCCGCCGTACCTTCTGGCCCGCCTCAGCGCCACGCTCGACCACATCGCAGGCGGCCGATTCGGGTGGAACATCGTGACCTCAGCGGAGGACCTCGCAGCCCAGAACTTCGGCTACGACAAGATCCCCGCTCACGACAAGCGATACGAAATGGCCGACGAATACGTCGACCTGGTCAAGCAACTATGGGACTCCTGGGAACCTGACGCCTACGTCGCGGACCGCGAACGCCAAATGCTGGTGGACCACGACAAGGTCCACGAGATCGGATTCCGCGGAGCCTTCCACAGTTCACGCGGGCCCCTCAACGTTGTCCGCTCCCCGCAAGGCAACCCCGTCCTCGGGCAAGCCGGAGCATCACCACGAGGCCGGGACTTCGCCGCAAAGCACGCCGACCTCGTTCTCGCGCTCGGCGCCGAGGTAGTTCGAATGAAAGATCACCGCGACGACATCCGCGAGCGCGCCACCAAGTTCGGACGCAACCCCGACGACATCAAGGTCATGTACCTCATCGCACCGATCATCGCGCCCACACGCGAGGAAGCAATCGCCAAGCGCCAGCGATGGTTCTCCGACGACATGCGTATCCGCAAAAACCTTGAGTTCATCTCAGCAATCACCGAGATCGACTTCGCTCAGTTCGACCCTGACCAACCGCTCCCGGAAGGCCTTCGCACCGAGGGCGAGCAGACAATGCTCAGCCACTTCACCCGAAACGGCGGAACCCTGCGCGAGATGGCCATCGGCAACGACGACATCGGGCCGTTCGTCGGAACGCCCGCCGAAGTCGCGGACACCATGGCCAACCAGATGGCAGAAGTCGGCGGGGACGGCTTCCTCATCGTGACACCCAAGGTCTACCTGGACCACGAGTACATCGACGACATCCTCACGATGCTCGTACCCGAACTCAAAGCGCGAGGTCTGGTGAGGACCCAGTACGCCCACACCCACCTGCGCGACAACCTGCGCGAGTTCTGAGGTGGCACGTGTCGGCTGCTCTACTTCGAGTTGTGATCTGTGACAGCCGCGGGTGTATGAAGCTCCGTGCAGGCGTTGACGACGGACACCTTCGGGGTGGGCATGGGGAATACCTCCTTTAGAGGCTAGTGGGCGCCTTCCATGTCGACCGTCTCGCGGTACGCACTGGAAAATGAAATGGCGAGCTCGGCTGGTCCGTCCCCGATGTTGCGCGCATTGTGCACGACACCGGCTGGGATTGAGACAACGTCTCCGACGTTCATCTCGTGTTCCACACCATCCCAGGTCTGAATGATCCGGCCCTTGAGTACCCGAAGCACCTCGTCGCAGTTCGGATGAAAATGCCGGCCGTTCTGTGCACCCGGGTCGAGAAAGCATGTTCCGATCGTCATTGTTTCGGAATTTCCGAGCTTGGCCGACACCGACCACTCGAGCCGTCCCCACGGCATCGGCTCGACTGCGTGCTGATCAACGGTACGAAGATGAGTGGCAAGAGTCGCTTTGGTCATGAAATGGCCTCCAGGTCAACGGCATGGCCATCGGACAAAATGGCTGCCTCGTGTATCTGGGCAAGTTGGTGTGCGAAGTCAAGATTCGCTTTCTCCGGCGCCTCACCGGCGAGCACACAGCTGAAGAAGTATGCGAGGCCCCCAACCAAGCCTTGGGTGAATTCGGATTTGTTCTCGAACGTGTTGAGACCGTCCTGAGCTTCCCAAGTGACGGCTCCGGTGTCGATGCCGGGCGGCGCAAAGGAAGTCGTGTTCGGACCGAACGGAATCCCGCGCTGGAACGTCACTTTCCGCGAGTTCTCGATCTCGGCCGACTTGTCGTCACCGAACACGATGTACCGTTCGAACGGCTGAGACAGCGAAACGCCCTGCGCCAGGTGCAAGTTGCTGACGATGCCATTGGTGTGACGCAGGAGCAGAATGCCCGAGTCGTCTGTCCCGCGATGCACGGTGACGCTCCGCGCAGGCCCGGCGATCGACAGCAGGACCGACAGCGGGTGGCATCCGTTGGCCAGCCACATCGTTGTTTCTTTCGAATCGATATACGTGCGGTCGGCATGCGGAATGTTCATCGGATAAACTCCGAGCACCGTGCGGACCTTGCCCAGTTCGCCCAAGCCAATGAGCTCCGCCACCTTGAGCGTGGCGGGCATGAAAGCCTTCTTGTAGCCGACTGTCGCGATGCGGTCACCACGTGCGGCGATCATCATGTCGACGTCGGCGACGGTTGCCGCGGCCGGCTTCTCCATCCATACGTGCAAGCCTGCGCCGAACGCCTCGACGGCGAGTTGCGGATGCAGCTGCGGGGAAACGCACAGGAGCACCGCGTCCAGTTTCTCGTTCGCGTACATTTCGGTAGCGGAACCGTAGGCGCGCGTCGACCCGAACTGTCGACTCGTCCGTTCCGCCAGCTCGCTGTTCACGTCGGCGACGGCGACAAGTTCAGCGGGGAGGAAATTCAGTGCGGGCAATATGTTGCGGTACGCGTGTTGGCCCACCCCGACCACACCCACGCGTACCCGGTGTTCGAAATCCCGCTGATAGATCACTAGTTTATCCCTCGCACTGTCGATCGGAGGTAGTCCAAGTCTCGCTTCGTCATGGGAACCATGTTCGGGTAGTCCGCTGGGTCGAGCGGGGACAGCCCGTAGTCGTACCCTGGCTTCGGCTCGCCGTGGGATGGATTAAGGCAGATGACGGGCGAGACGGCGTCGTCGACCACGGCTTGGATGATCTGTGCGACCGGCCATGATGCGTCAGCCAGGCCGACGTTCCATTTCAGGTCGCTGCTGCCCCGCTCGGCTTGACCGCCCTTTGTGTGCACGTATCCCAGAATGTCCCGCATGGACTTATAGCCTTCGACCGTGGGGAATGATCCCATCTTCCATGCGTTTTGGATGTCCCACGTGCCTATGCGCGGTATCGGTGCGGCCAACCAGTCGAAGAACTCGATGAATTCCTGCGGAGTTGCCAGGAAACAGCTGTCGGCTTCGTTCTCGATCGTCGGCAGGAAGCCCGCGTCGAGGATACGGTCGACTGCTTCGCGGTACGCTGCGGCCACCCAGGGGAAGTCACGCTTGAGGGCGCCCACATTGCTCCCGCCGGGCGACACGGTGGAAAACCGTCCGGCGATCAGCCGCACATACTTCGGCCGGAGGATCCGCGCACTGGCGAGCGCCCTGTCCAATGCGGCGAGATGCTTCTCGCGAAACGCTTCCTCGCCGATTTCAACCGTATCGTCGAAGATTCGCGACGCGAGGCAGTGCGCTGTGAGGTCGGCAGCCTCGAGTGTTGCCGCGGCTCGCTCAGCCGCGGCCTGGCTCAACGCGTCGATCGGCTCGCCGTATATCTCGCCCCAAAGGTCGACCCAACTCAGGTCCCACTCGCGCATCTGCTCAGCGGCGTGATCGAAGTCCCATCCGGCCATCGCACTCAGGACGGTCAGTTCCACACCACGAGCCTCATGCTGAACTTGCATGCCCGACTCCGATTCCCTTGAGGCCGGCGAGCGCCGCCGAGATGGCCAACTCTGTCGGCAGTCGCTCAACGGATGAAGCACCGAAGAACCCGGCAACACCGCGAGTCCTCTTGAGTACGAACTCGGCGTCGGACGCGTGGGCGATCGGTCCACCGTGACAGAGAACGATGACGTCGTCTCGGACGCCGTGGGCGGCATCCGCGATCCGCTGCACCCGGTCCGCTGACTCCTCGAGCGTGATGGCCGTTCGGGCGCCGATGGTTCCTGATGTGGTCAAGCCCATGTGTGCCACGATGATGTCTGCTCCGGCATTGGTCATCTTCTCGGCCTGTGCCTCGTCGAACACGTACGGCGAGGTTGCCAGGTCTATCGCGTGTGCCGCCTGGATCATCTCGACTTCGAGGTCGTACGACATACCCGTCTCTTCGAGGTTCTGGCGGAATACCCCGTCGATGAGCCCAACCGTAGGGAAGTTCTGAACGCCGGAGAATCCGATCTCCTGGAGCTGCCGGACGAAACGCGGCATCATGCGGAACGGATCTGTCCCGCAGACTCCGGCGAAAACCGGCACCCGGTCGACCACGGTGAGCACTTCAGCGGCCATCTCGACGACGATCGCGTTCGCGTCGCCATATGAGAGCAGCCCGGCCAAAGAGCCCCGGCCAGCCATTCGATAGCGACCCGAATTGTAAATGATCAGCAAGTCGGCGCCGCCGGCCTCGGCGCTCTTCGCGGAGAGCCCGGTGCCCGCTCCGGCGCCAATGATCGGGCGCCCCTTCTCGATTTCGACATGGAGCCGGGCCATGACGTCAAGGCGTTTCACGTCAGTGTTCCCCTCGTCTCGTGGGCTCGTGGGTGATGAGCTCGTGCAAACGATCCGCAGCTTCTACAGCGAACGCGGGATCGTTGATGGGAGCTTCCCGGTCGACCGTTTCGATGGTGCCGGGGACGGCTTCCTTGAACGCCTGGATGAGGGCGGAATCGGCAGCCGGGTCGTGAAACGGTTGCCCCTCGACGGAAATGGCCGAAAACCCGCCGTGCGGGATCATCACCGTGACAGCAGCCGTTGCCGGAGCGAGCCGCTCCGCTACTCTCTTTCCTATTTCAGCGTTCTCCGCCGGTGTCGTTCGCATGAGAGTCACACTGGCGTTATGGATGTGCAGCGTCCGATCCGTGAATCGCGAAGGCACCGTATCAACGGGTCCGAAGTTGACCATGTCGAGAGCCCCGAAGCTGAGCACCAGTGGTACCCCTGCGCTCACCGCTGCGGTCAAGCGGTCCGGACCCGCGCTGAATACTCCACCGACCAGTTCATCGGCGAGTTCGGTCGTCGTGAGGTCGAGGACTCCCGAAATCATGCCGGCCTTGATCAGGGCTTCCATTGATCGGCCGCCGGCCCCCGTGGCGTGGAAGACCAACACCTCGTAGCCGAGATTTTCGAGCCGCTGCCGAGCAGCATCGACGGCCGGTGTCGTCACACCGAACATCGTGGCGCTGACGACGGGTTTCGAATCCAGGGATTCCAGGGGCGGTTGGGCCACCATCCCGGCGATCGCGCCGGCGGCGTTCGCCAGGATACGGCCGGAGATCGAGTTGATACCGGCGATGTCGACCACCGAATACATCATCGTGATGTCACTCGTACCCACGTACGAACTGGTGTCACCGGACGCGACGGTTGAGACCAGCACCTTCGGAAAGCCGATGGGGAGTGCGCGCATGACGTGCGAGATGAGTGTGGTTCCGCCGGTCCCACCCAGCCCGAGTATTCCCTGCGCATTACCGGTGGAGACGATCTCGTGCGCGACGGCGGCAGCACCCTCGGACATGGCCGACATCGCCGCACCGCGATCACCTCTCGCACGGAGATCGTCGATCTCGACGTTTGCTGCGCGTGCGACGGCTACGGCAGACACGTCGGGGCGGACGCTCGGATTTCCGAGGATCCCCACGTCAAGAAGGATCGAGTTCACACCGGACGCGTGCAGCCTGTCGCGCACGTATCGATATTCGGCCCCCTTGGTGTCAAGCGCGCCAAGAAGGATCACCGTAGGCATAGTCGCCTCCTCGGTTGCTGGTATTCATCCACCACGGGACATCAGCTCTTCGACCCGGGCTGGCGTGGGGCAGGCGGACTGCGCCCCGGGCGCGGTCGTGGCGAGTGCACCCGCCGCGCAGGAGCGCCGGACGGCCTCGGCCAGCGGTGTCTTGGCCGCGTGGGCCAGCACGAACTGGCCGCAGAAGGCGTCGCCCGCGCCGACCGCGTCCACACTGGGGACCACGAAGCCGGGCACGTCGATCCGGCCCGTCCCGTCATCGGCGGTCGCCCCGAGCCGGCCGAGCGTCACGACCGCGACCGACGGCCCCAGCGCCAGCAGCGCGGTCGGGTCGGCGCTGCCCGCCAGCGTGGCGGCCTCGGTCTCGTTGACGATCAGCGCGTCGGTCAGCCGCAGCAGCTCGCCGAACTCCGGGGTCGGGTCCGGGGGGCAGGGGGCCGCGTTGAGGACCACGGGGACCCCCAGTTCGCGGGCGGCCTGCGCCGCGGCTATCGAGGCGGGGAGCGGCGTCTCGAGCTGGAGCAGCAGAGCCTCTGCGTCCTGGAGCAGTGCGCGTAGGCCCGCGCGGCCGGCAAGTGCCGCCGGTGTCAAGCACCGGTTGGCGCCCGACGCAACAATGATCATGTTCTCGCTGCTTTCCTCGACCGCGATGAAGGCCATCCCGGTCGAGGCGCCGTTGAGTTTGGCCACGTGGCTGACGTCCACTCCCTGCTTTGCGACGGCGGCGAGCAGGTCGGCGCCGAAGGTGTCGTCGCCGACGAGCCCGGCCAGCCTCACGTTCGCACCGAGTCGGGCGGCGGCGCAGGCCTGATTGGCACCCTTGCCGCCGGGCCGTTGCTCGACGTTCGGCCCCGCGACGGTCTCTCCCGGCTGCGGCAGGTGCTGGACGGCCACCACGAGATCGACATTGAGGCTGCCGATCACGACCAGGTCAGTCATCGGTGCCGCCATCCTTCTGCGACGCGGCGACGAGGTCGTCCGCGACAGCGGTGAGGGAGGTGCCCGCGAGATGGGGCAGGCAATGGCCGCGCAGCACGTCGAGCTTGTCGCGCCACCGCTGCGGAAGCGCATCCGCGCCGCTCAGGGCACCGGTGAGGGCACCGACCATCGCGGGCATGCTGTCGCTCTGCTTGGCG
>Ga0137412_10002082_pt1 | contig 15763 bp, 15 predicted proteins | sample CZODoug2_1_16fun_FD_122160 | JGI IMG/M metagenome (GOLD analysis project Ga0137412, IMG submission 122160) | Vadose zone soil fungal communities from Angelo Coast Range Reserve, California, USA - CZODoug2_1_16fungal (Hybrid Assembly) | ecosystem: Environmental > Terrestrial > Soil > Vadose zone...
GCTCCTCGTCAGTCTGGCATGACATTTCAGACATGGTAGGGGATGCCGGTGGAGGTTCGAGGTTTTGCTCAACTTGTACGCCCATCTCGGTCACTGGGGAAGAGGGTGAGGGCACGAGCACTGTCACATCTTCGAAGTCCGTTTGACACGCCATTTCAGCGGTATCCCTGGCTTCAATGTCTTCAGTGACAGACGTCATACCAATGCCCAGCTCCGCAGCCAAAGCCTCAGGCTCACCAACAAGAGACGCTGGTCTGGCCTCCTGGAAAGCAGCACCGCCGCGAGAATCGCGGCCAACAGCCGCCGAAGAATAGTCAAGGAGGCAATATTTATGCGCCGCGGATGCCTGCGGTAATCCGCCGGTGACATCGGGGTGTCGGACCGCATCAACATACTTCTGACGCTAATCGGGCAAGGAGTAGGGGCGGACTAGCTCCTGGCAAGGGGTTGGCAAAAAACGGACGAGTGGTCACGCCTGTGCGGTCGATGGCGACGCTTCTGGGCTGGTCAGGCGATTGAGGATAGAGATCAAATGGTAGCGCGAGAGCGATGTTAGGGTCGGCAATTACCCCGCCAATTCGCCAATGGGGTTCACAAGATTTTGTTGCGGGAAATTGCGCACGCGGAATGACGGTAGCCCCCGAGGACCGAGAGGTCAGGTGACCGGGCATCGCTGCGCTCGGAAGGCCAGCCGCGCTGTCACTACCTTCGCCGCGGTGAGGCAGATGATCAACCAGAACGTGCCGATGAGCCAGCCGGCGATGACGTCGCTGGCCCAGTGCACACCGAGGTACAGGCGGCTCAGGCCGATCGCGGCGGTGACCGCTGTCGCCGCGATGGTGAGCAGGAGCCGTGGCCCCCGGCGAGGTAGTCGACGGATCAGCACAACGGTGAGCACGCCCAGTACGGCGGCGGCGGCGAGCGCGTGCCCGGACGGATAGGACTGGTTTGTCTCGATCACGAGCTGGTCGACCACCGGCGGCCGTGACCGGCCGACCAGCGGCTTGAGCACCCCGATGAGGAGACCTGCGCCTAGGGTGGTGCCGCCCACGAGCAGGGCGTCGTGCCAGCGGTGGCGCCAGGCGAGCCACCCGGTCACCAGGGTGGCCACCGAGGACACCACACCGGTGCCGCCGACATCGGTGACCAGCACCATCACGCTGGTCAAGTCGGCGGTGCGGTGGCCCAGCATCCAGTTCATCACCGGCCCGTCGATCGCGATGATGCCCCCGCCGTCGGTGACGTTGTCCGAGAGTTCACCGATGACCAGCGCGAACACCGTGATGACCAGCGATCTGATGACGATCTCCCGACTCGGCCTCGGTGCCGGCTCGGGGTCGCCGCCTTGGCTGGCTGGTTCTGCTGAATCGCGGCTGCGTGACCGGGTGAATCCCAGCGCCACCACCGCCGCGACGGCCCCGCCCAGCCCTACCAGCAGCGCCGCGGCCCCGAGCCAGTGCTGGACACGTTGCCACGACGAGCCCGCCAGGTAGCCGAGGACGATGACCGCGCTCGCCCACAGCATGCCGCCGATGGCGTTCCAGATCATGAACTTCCTGGCCGGCATGTTGACCGCGCCGGCGGCGGCGGGAACGACCGCCCGGAGCACCCCGACCCAGCGCCCGAGGAAAACGGCGGGTCCACCGCGTCGCTCCAAAAGCCGCTCCGCGCGGTCCCACCGGTCGGCCCCCACCCACCGGCCCATCCGGCCCGACCGAACCGAGGGCCCGGCGAGGCGGCCCAACCCGTAGCCCGCGAGGTCGCCGAGAACCGCACCGATCACCCCGCCGGCGATCATGCCGAGCAGGCTCACCTGGCTGGTCGCGGCGAGCACACCGCCGAGCAGCATGGCGGTCTCGCCGGGAATCACCAGGCCCACGAACGCCGCTGACTCGAGGAAGGCGAAGAACGCCATGGCGGGATAGGTCCAGCCGCCTCCGACGCTGGTGAGCAGCGCGATCAATTCCCTCACCGAGGGTGTCCCAGGGCAGTGGTGCTCGAGACATTGTTCACCAGGCGATCGTGCCGAAGCTGCGATGTGAGGTTGATGAATGCCGGGTGTGAGCGGGGCACATCCATGAGCGTCACAGCTCACGCAGCAGGGCGATCGATGATCGTCGGGCGTTACCCGCGGTCAACCCGGTTGCCAGGGCAAGCGAGGCCAGGCTGAGCGCCCCGGCGCCGACCAGGTAACCCCACGGTACGGACAAGGCCGAGGGCGGCGGGTCGAACACCCCGGTGAGGACCGCGACCAGCATCTCGGAGAGCACCCAGCCCAGTGTGGCGCCGGCGAGGAGCCCGCCGACCGCGAGCATCGCGGCCTCGCTGGCGATCAGCCTGCGCAGCTGGCCACCGCTGGCCCCGACGGCGGTGGCGATGGCAAAGCCCCGGCGGCGCTCGGTCAGCCCGAGCGACAGCACCAGTCCAGCCGCGGCGGCCGCGAGTGCCAGCGCGAAGCCCAGCTCGATGCGGGTCAGGCCGGCGAGGTCGACGGCGGTGAGGCTGGATCCGATGACCGCGCGGGTGGAGGTGATGTCGGTGACCGTGGCCGAGCCGGCGACCTGCTGGCGGATGCGCCCGGACACGGCGTTGACGTTCTGGCCGCCGGTGTCGACGAGGAACGTCGCGACGGCGTCGCTGCCGGTGTGCGCGGCGATGTAGGAGGCGTTGGCCACCAGGAAGCTGTCCTTCGGCGCGGTCGGGAATTCGCTGACAACGCCGGCGTAGTGGAACGGCACGGTGATCAGCGCACCGGTACGGGCGTCCCGCAACCGCAGGTTGACCAGGTCACCCGGTTGAAGCTGGAAGTCGGCGACCGTCTCCGCGCTGACCAGTACCGAGTCGGGCGCGGCGGTGAGCCGGTCCAACAGCTGCCGCGCGGTGCCGCCCTGGAAGTACTGGTCGCGCAGCGCGGTCGCGTTGGTGATGGTTGCCGGGTTGACGCCGTAGAGGTCCTGCAGGTCAGCCCCGACGTAGGCGAACCGATGCTGCAGCGGTTCGACCGAGCGCACCCCCGGCCCGGCGAACTGGGCCGAGGCCGACGGACCTACCGGTGCACCCGGCGGTTCAGCCACCGTGACGTCGGCCCCGTTGGTCAGCTGGGCGTCCACCTCGGCCTGGGCGCGGTAGGTGGAGTTGAACGTCGCGGTGGACGCGGCGAAGGCGAGCGCCAGACCGAGTACAACCGTGGCACCGGCCAGCGAGTGGCGCCGTCGGCTCATCATGGCCGACGCGGTGTCGGCCAGGTTGCCGGCCACCGGGCGAAGTCCCCGTCCGACCAGCTTCCGGCCCCGGCCAAGGGCCAGGTCGACCAGGCGCCAGGCGAACAACCCGGCCCCGATCCAGAGCAACGCCGGCCCGGCGAACGCCCAGTAGGACACCGCGATGCCCGGCACCCCCTCCGGTGCGAGGACCAGTTGGTAGCCGTTGCGACCGGTCAGCCAGAAGATCACGCCAGCCCCGGCGAGCAACACGAGGTCGAGCCCCCAGCGGGTCCATCTCGGCGCCGTGGTCGGGGCGACCGCCATCCGCCCGGCCGCGACACTCACCTGGCGGAGATCGCGGTACGCCGGTACGAGCACCGTCGCCAGGGCGATCAGCAGACCACCCGCGGCGGACAAGATCACCGCCGTGACGCCGATCCCGGCGGTACCGAAGGCCATCCGGGTGATCACCGCGACCACCGCCAACCCGGCCAGCGTGCCGATTGACCCGACCACACCAGCCTCGATCGCCGCGAGGCCGACCAACCGCGCGCTGCCCATGCCTCGGGCGCGCAGCAGCGCGAACTCCCGGCGCCGACGTCCGGAGCCGGTGGCGGTGACCATGGCGGTGAGCAGCGCCGCCAGCACCGCGCCGGGCGCGCCCAGGAACAGGAACAGCACCTGAGCGTATGCGGCGTCCGCGCGGGCCCGATCCAGCGCGGCCGCCAGGTTGTCACCCACGATGCCGGCGCCGGCCGTGCGAGCCTCGAGGTTGTGCGCCGAGGCCGTCGCCGCGGTGTACGCGGCGGCCGGATCGGGCGGGAGTTGGTGCGAGCGCGCGGCGTGGATCTGCACTGTGGGCGCGTCCGCGCCGCTTCCGGCCAGCGGGTCGAACACCGCGTGCCACTGCTGGTCGGGCAGCAGCAGGACGTTGTCCGGTGGCGCGCTGGGCTGTGCTCCGATCGGCGCGCCGACCCGCTGGAACAACGAATCGGCCTGGGGCAGCGCGACGATTCCATCCACCCGCACCACGGCGGGTGGCAGCCCCGCCCTGCCGATCGTCACCGAGTCCCCGGGGCGCGCGTGCAGGTTGGCGGCGGTCTGCTGGGCCACCAACACCCCGGTCGCGGCGCCCTCCAGGCCGCGGATCGCGTCGGGGAACACCGTGCGGTAGTCCGCCGGCAGGCCCAGCACCGCGGCCGGGCCGGTGGTCTGGGTGCTGGTGGCCCCGTCCCCGGTGCTGGTCACGGCCAGCCCGGTGCTGTGGGCGAACCCGACCGGCAGCGCGGCAAGGGTGCCCGCCGCTGTGCGGGTCGCCTCGAGCAGCGCGGAGGGGGATCCGCCGGCCTGCGGCTGTACCTGCCAGTCCACCGCCACGGTCCGGGCGGCCCGGTCGGTCATCGTGGAGCGGGATGCCACGAGGAAGGAGCCGAGGCTGCCCAGCAGTGCCACGGCGACCGCGATGCCGATGGCATTGAGCAGCAGCCGAGCGCCCCTGCGCCGCAGCAGACCGGACAACCAACTCGACGTCATGGCCGCTCCTTTGGCTGATCCCGGCGCTGAGTGCTGATCGCCAGCCGGCCGTCGTTCATCTGCCATGACTCGCCGAGCTGCACGGCCACCGCCGGATCGTGGGTAGCCACCACCAGGCCGGCGTCGATCTCGTCGGCGACGTCGAGCAGCGCGGCGATCACCTGCGTTCCGGTGGCCGCGTCGAGGCGCCCGGTGGGCTCGTCGGCGAGGATGAGCCGAGGCCGGGTGGCCAGCGCCCGGGCGATGGCCACCCGCTGGGCCTGGCCGCTGGAGAGCTGGTCGGGCAGGGCGTCGCTCAGGTCTTCGATGCCGAGCCGACGCAGCGCCTCGGCCGCGCTGATCGCCGCGTGCCCTTGGCTGTGCCCGCCGAACAGTCTCGGCAGCGCGATGTTCTGCGCGGCGGTGAGTTCGGGCAGCAGGCTCGGCCCTTGGAAGATGAACCCGACCAGGCCTGGCCGCCCGCGAGGCACGTCGCCGAGCCCGGGCCAGCTGATCGTGCCAGCGGTCGGGGTGTCCAGGCCGGCCATCAGGTGCAGCAAGGTGGACTTGCCGGACCCGGAGCGCCCGGTCAGCGCGATTCGCGTCGCCGGGCCGACCGCGCAGCTCACCTCGCGTACGGCGGCCACCCGAGCCGTGCCCGTGCGGTAGTCGCGGCTCACCGCCTCGCACACCACGAGCGCGTTCGGTCGGGTCGCGTCCTGGCCGGCGGGGCGGCGGGCCGGCGCGCTCATGAGCCCACCTGTCCGTCGGCGAGCCTGATGACCCGGTCGGCCGCCGATGCCACCGCGGGGCTGTGGCTGGCGACCAGCACACCCGTCCCGCTCTCCGCGACGGTACGGAGCAGCTCGAGCACCAGCACCTCGGTGGCCATGTCGAGCTCGCCGGTCGGTTCGTCGGCGAGCAACACCACGGGCTGGTTGGCCAGCGCGACGGCCAGCCCGGCACGGGCGAGTTCACCCCCGGACAGCTCACTCGGGTATGCCCGGGCGCGGCCCGCCACACCCAGCGAGTGCAGCAGCGCGCCACGGTCGCGGCGGCGGGGCCGGTCGACCAGGCCCTGTACCAACGCCACGTTCTGTTCGACAGTCAGGTGGTCGATCAGGTTGCCGGACTGGAACAGCAGGCCGATCCGGCTCGCCCGCAGCCGCGCCCGGGCCTGCTCCGGTTCCTGTGTCATCCGGTGCCCCGCGATGTGCACGCTGCCGCCGTTCGGCTCGTCGATCCCGGCCAGGCACCCCAACAGCGTCGACTTGCCCGATCCCGAGGGCCCGACAACCGCGACCAGCTCGCCCCGGTGCACAACCAGGGACACTTCGCGCAGCGCGAGCGTCTCCCGGTCGCCGTCGCGGAAGAAGCGGTGCAACGACCGAGCCTGCACCGCCGGCTCGTTGTATCGGAGGTGAGCGGCGAGGTCGGGCTGGGGGCTGCTCACCGCAGCCACCGCAGCGAGTCGGTCACCAGCCGCCAGGGGTCGACGTTGTCCGCGTCCTTCGGGCCGGACAACGTCAGGGTCACCTGTTGGCCGGATTTCCAGAATTCGTAGCGCTGCACAGCGTCTGTGACGGATCTCCCGGTCACCGGGTCCGGCGGAGCGACCGCCTGGTAGCTGACCAGCACGGCGGTGCCGGCCTTGCGCTGGACAGTGCTGACCTGACCACCCTGGAAACCCGATACCGACGACCGCAGCGCCGGTACCTCGCTCGCCGCGACCGAGGTGGCGTCAGGCGCGGCCGGCCTGGCCTGGGACTCGATCCGCACGCTGTTCAGCTTGTCGGTGAAGATCGTTGCCTGGCCCTGGCTGGTGCGGGCCCATCCTTCGGGCACGGACACACTGAATGTCGCGTCGGGCGCCGCGAAGGGGACGAAGGCCTGGTTGTCCGGAATGTCCCCGGCGGGGTTCGTCTCGGTCCCCGCCGCCGCCGGCGGTGGCTGGCTGGCTGGCTGGCTCGCTGGCTGGGGCGCCGCCCGTACCGACGAGCGCGGCGGCCCAGCGGGGGAGGAGGGGGGCGCGCCACCGCCGGAGGCGCAACCCGCCATGGCCAGCGCCGTGACAGCCGCGGTCGTAGCCACAAGCGCGGCGGCCCTGGTGCGGCGGGTCGTGCACGAGAGAGGGCTCATGCCGCTAACCGTGCTCACCGCACGTGTACTGAAGATGAGAGCGTGATGTCACCGCACCGCCCGAACGCTCTCACGGTTCTCACATCATCCGCGAATTAGGCTCCAAGGCGTGCGGGTGCTAATTGTCGAGGACGAGCCGAGGATGGCCGCGCTGTTGCGCCGCGGCCTGGCCGAAGACGGATACGCCGTCGATATCGCGAATACCGGGACGGACGCACTCTGGCAGGCCACCGAGTTCGGCTACGACGCCGTGGTGCTCGACGTGATGCTGCCCGGGCTGGACGGCATGGAGGTCTGCCGCCAACTCCGCGACCGGGGCCGCTGGATGCCGGTGCTGATGCTCACCGCCCGGGACGCGGTGGACGATCGCATCCGCGGCCTGGACGCCGGCGCCGATGACTACCTGACCAAGCCCTTCAGCTTCGGCGAGCTGGCCGCCCGGCTGCGCGCGCTGATCCGGCGAGGAACCGGCGACCGCCCCACCATGCTGTCGGTCGGCGAGCTGCGCCTGGACCCAGCCACCCACCGGGCCTGGCGCGGCGGCACTGAGCTGGTGCTCTCCGCCAAGGAGTTCGCCCTGCTGGAGCTGTTCATGCGGCACCCAGGGCAGGTCCTGACCCGTACCCGGATCATCGAACACGTCTGGGATTTCTCCTACGACGGAGTCTCCAACATCGTCGATCAATACGTGGCCTACCTGCGGCGTAAGGTGGATCGACCGTTCGGGGACGAGCGGCTGGAGACAGTCCGCGGCGTCGGCTACCGGATGCGCACACCCGACAAGCCGGCCGAGCAGGTAGCCGGTCGCTAGCTAGGAGCCACGCTGATGCCGCTGCGGCTGCGCCTCGCGCTGCTGTTCGCGCTGGCAACCGCGCTTGCGATCACCGTCGCCGGGTTCGGTTTCCTGCTCCAACTGCGGATCAGCCTGGACGCCTCCCTGGACAGCTCGCTGGTGAGCCGCGCGTCCGCGCTGGTCGACGAGGTGAGCGCGGCCGGCATGGGCAGCCTGCGGCTCGGCCAGGACGAGGAACCGGCCCAGTTCCTCGCCGTCGACGGCCAGGTTCTGGCCTCCTCACCCGAGCTGGCCGGCCGGCCGGCGCTCAGCTCGGCGCAGCGCGGAGAGGTCGCCGCCGGGCGCACGTTGACCTTCACCACGGAGCTGGGCGGCGAACGAACTCGCGTGCTGGCCAGGACGACGAATGCCCCGGGCACGCTCGTTGTGGTCGGCACCGGTACCGACATCTCCGACGCGGCGGCTGATCACGTCGAGTACGCGATCCTGCTGGGTGGCCCGCCCGCCGTTGTGGCCGCCGGGTTTGCTGCCTGGCTGCTGGCCGGCGCCGCCCTGCGCCCGGTGGAGCGGATGCGCCGGGAGACGGCCGAGATCAGCGAACACGACACGACCGGGCAACTCGCGGTGCCGCCCACCCGGGACGAGATCGCCGCGCTGGCCATCACGATGAACGCCCTGCTGGACCGGCTGCGGGCCGCGGTGGTCCGAGAGCGCGGGTTTGTCGCCGATGCCGGCCACGAGCTGCGCACCCCGCTGGCCATGCTGCGAGCCGAGCTGGAGCTCGCCGCCCGGCCCGGACGCAGCCGCGCGGAGTTGGCCGAGGCGGTTGCCGCCGCCGGGCAGGAGACCGAGCGCCTCATCCGGCTGTCGGAGAGCCTGCTGCTGCTGGCCCGCGCTGAGGGCGGCCCGTCATTCGTGCGCGCTGTCCCGACGCCGCTGCACGAACTGCTCACCGGCGCCGCCCGCGGCGCGAACGCGTACGGAGCCGACCGATCGGTCACCGTCGAGGTCGACTGTCCGCTCGACCTGACGGTGACGGCTGATCCGGACCGACTCCGCCAAGCCCTGGACAATCTGCTCGAGAACGCCATTCGGCACAGCCCGGTCGGGGAGGTTGTGCAGCTCGCGGCGCACCGGCCGAGCTCGCCGGCCTCGCTGCGGATCACCGTGCGCGATCACGGCGCCGGCTTTCCCGCGGAGTTCATTCCACACGCGTTCGAGCGGTTCCGCCGGGCCGATACCGCCCGCGCCCGTACCGACGGTGGCGCCGGCCTTGGCCTCGCAATCGTGCGGGCCATCATCCGGGCGCACGGTGGGGAAGCCCTGGCCCGCAACCACCCCGCCGGCGGCGCGATCGTCGTGCTGCATCTGCCGCATCACCAGCTCGATCAGCCGCGAACGGCGTCCGCTCTCAGGGTATGACAACTACAGTCTTGTTCGTACCGTTAGCTTAGCTACTGATCGCGGGAGTCGAGGAGGCGGGATATGGGGAGTGGCGCGCTCTTCATCGCGGTGTTCCTGGCCTGCATGGTAGAGGCCGTGGAAGCCTTGACGATCGTGCTGGCCGCCGGCACCAGTCGAGACTGGCGTTCGGCGATCATGGGAGTGCTAGCCGGCGTGGTGGCCCTGGCATTGATCGTGGCCGCCTTGGGACCGGCATTGACGGCCGTACCGCTGGGGGGTTTGCGTCTGGTTGTCGGCGGCCTCCTGCTCATCTTCGGGCTGCAGTGGCTGCGCAAGGCGATTCTGCGTGCCAGTGGGTTGAAAGCCTTGCACGATGAGGAGGCGATCTTCCGTACTCAGGTCGCCGAGGCCTCGGCTGCCCAGGCTGACCGGCGTGGCGTGATCGGCGACTGGTACGCCTTCACCTTGTCGTTCAAGGGTGTGGTGCTCGAAGGTCTCGAGGTTGCCTTCATCGCACTGACTTTTGGGGCGAATCAGGGGGATATCCCGCTCGCCGCGTTTGCCGCTATAGCCGCCGTGCTCATTGTCGCCGCGGTGGGGATTGCTGTCCGAGCGCCCCTGGCGCGGGTTCCGGAGAACACGATGAAGATGGTGGTCGGGGTGATGTTGACCTCCTTCGGCATCTTCTGGGCGGCCGAGGGAGCCGGGGCTCAATGGCCGGGCGCGGACGCGGCGCTGCTGGTCGTGATCCCCTCGGTAGCGGTGTTCGCCCTGTTGCTCGTGGTTGCGCTACGGCGCCGTAGCACCAGGTCCACCGGCAAAGGTCCTTTGGCGACGAGGGCGTCCCGATGATTACTCGGCTGAAGGCGTTTCTCGCATTTTGGTATGACTTCGTCGTCGGTGACGACTGGCGGGTCGCGGTCGGCGTCATCATCGCGCTCGCGCTCACCTACCTGGTTGGCACAACGTCGGTTCCGGCTTGGTGGATCCTGCCCGCTGCCGTTGTTGTCCTGCTCCCGCTGACCCTGTGGCGGGTGGTCCGAGGTCAGTCATCTGCCCCGCCGACTGACGGGAAATGAGCGGCGCCCATTTCCCGCCGACTGACGGGAAATGAGCGCCGCGGGGGCAGGGACGGGTTAGCTCAGGCCATGTTTTCGGCGGGCTCGGTTTGGATTCCACGTGTTTGTCTGCGATGCGTCGCGGTCTGATAGATAACCAGCGCAACGAGCATCCCGAACAGAAGGCCGGATGCCCCGAATGTGCCCAGGCCGACTCCGCCTTCGTCGTGGGTCTTGGTCAGGGTGTTGCCGAAGTTGGCGCCGAACGGGCGCGTGAGCACATACGCAACCCAGAACAGGAGAGTTCCTGAAATTGGGGTGAGGTAATGTGCGGCAACGACCAGAGCCAGCGCCGCGGTGAGGAGCACCGAGCTGGCGACGAAGCCGATCCCGGTGTTGTGGGCCAACAGGTCGCCGCTCGACGTGCCCAAGGTGTTCGAGACCAGCGTGGCGATCCAGTAAAGCACCTCTCCTCGAAAGGTGTTGATCCGCTCGACGTTCATGGCCTGGCCACTGACTTTCCAGACGATGAACACGATAATGAGGCAGGCGGTCAGAACCAGTGCACCGCCCAGGTAGCCAAGACCTGCCGTGCGGTTCATGAAGTCGGACATCGTCGTGCCGGCCGTGCTGGTGGTGAGGATCACTGCCCAGAATATTGCCGGGTGGTATCTCTTTGCGCGCAGCTGGGCTATCAGGCTGACTGCGAACAGAGCGAGGAACAGGAAGGTGCTGCCGAGATAGCCCAGATTGAGAGTTTGCGACACCATATCGGCGCCAGTTTCGCCCAGGGTCGTGGCGATGATCTTCATGACCCAGAACATCACGGTGACAATTGGAAGCTTCGACATACTTGCCCTTCGCAAGAGGAGGCGGGGCCGCCCAAGCGCACACGGTCGCTCAAGGACGTCACTCTCTAGCGTCCGGGTGAAGATTAAGCCGCCGGCAATCCGTTAGTTAGGGGAGTTCCAAGGGTCAGAATTCACTCTTACAGGTGATGGATCCCGATTTCCGAGGCGTCCTTGCCAAATGCTTACCTCCGAATGGCCGAGTGATTACCTCCCCTTGCATAGTGTCGGCCTCATGTTGCTTAGGTCTCCGGAGTCTCCGGGTCATATCTCTGGCCCCACATCAGATGACCGGCACTTGCGGCGGATCGCGCTGATCGCCTTCGGCGCACTGTTGCTCGCACCGGCCGTCTCCTACGCCAGTTCGGCGGCCGCTGTGGCCGCGGTGACACCCAGGGCATCCTCGGGGCCAGTGGGATGCGTCGAAGTCTCACCCGGGCCGGCGAACCTCCTGGGCGCCATGGAGGGCCAACCGCCGATCCCCGGCCAGGGCGTGTGGGTCCCCGAGACGCCGCGACAGGGAGGCTGCCCGACCAGGTAGCAGGCCAGGTGTCCGCGATCGCATCCGGTCCTGGTGTCGCGCCGCTGGTGTCGCGCCGAGCGCCTGGCTGGTGCCTGCTCAGCTCGAGCCCAGGGTGGTGGCGAGTTTCTCGGCGACGCCCGACCAGCCGTGACGGTGGTTCTCGCGCATGTCTTTCGTGGTGAGCGCAACATGGGTGATCACCATGTGTGTGCCCGTCGGGGCATCGGTCAGATCGACGGTGACGCGGGTGTCGATCGAGCCGGTTGCCGCGCTGCGCCAGGTGAAGGCCAGGCGACGGGGGCGGTCGAGCTCGAGGTAGCGACCGGTGTGTTCGACTGCACCGGCTTCGTCGATCATCACGATGCGGAAGGCCCCGCCGACCCGTGCATCGCATTCCGCGGAGGCGACGCTGAGCGGCTCGGGCGCCATCCACACGCGCATGCTTGCGGGGTTGGTCCAGGCGTCGAACACGGCCTCGGGGCTGGCCGGCAGCAGCCGTTCCACGCGAACCACGGCCTCGTTCGGCTGGTTCACCGGCGTCCCTCGGGGGCGAAGGTGGCGGCGAGGTGGTCGGCCAGTGCGTCGGCGCGGGTTTCCCAGAACTGTCGGTAGTTATCAATCCAGTCGCGGGCCGGCAGGAGCGCGTCGGTGTTGGCGGTGAGGAAGTGGTTGCGGCCCCGGATCTCGCGCCGGACCAGGCCCGCTCGTTCCAGGATTCTCACGTGTTTTGACACCGCGTTGAGCGAGACCGGAAAGCGCTTGGCGAGATCGGTGACCCGCGCTTCCCCGGGGCGCAGGGCGTCAAGGATCGCTCGGCGGGTCGGGTCCGCCAGTGCGGCGTAGGCCGCGTCCAGCTTCGACGAGGATTGCTCAACCACAAGGTTGAGCGTAGCATCCGTGATCGTTCATCCACACAGTTGAACGTTGGCGCTGTGGGACCTGAAGCGGAAGGTGGGCATCTCGTAATGAAGACACCCCCGATCGTGTCGCCGCCGGAGTGGGAGGCCGCTCGCGAGCACATGCTCGTGAAGGAGAAGGAGCTGACCCGCGCCCGTGACGCCTTGGCCGCCGAGCGCCGGCGTATGCCTTGGGTGGCGGTAGAGCGGGACTACGCGTTCGAGGGGCCCGAGGGCAAGGCGAGCCTGCTCGACCTGTTCGAGGGTCGTCGTCAGCTGGTCGTCTACCGGGCCTTCTTCGAGCCCGGCGTGTTCGGCTGGCCGGACCACGCGTGCATCGGGTGCTCGCTCATGGCCGACCAGGTCGCCGACCTCGCCCATCTGAACGCCCGCGACACCACTCTCGCCTTCGCCTCGCGCGCGCCGCAGCCAGACATCGAGCGGGTCAAGGCACGGATGGGCTGGAAGATGCCCTGGTACACCATGACTGACAGCTTCGACACCGACTTCGGCGTGGACGAATGGCACGGCACGAACGCGTTCATCCGCGACGGCGAGCACGTGTACCGCACCTACTTCATCAACAACCGCGGCGACGAAGTAATGGGGAGCCCCTGGAGCTACCTCGACATCTCCGCGCTCGGACGCCAGGAGGAGTGGGAGGACTCACCGGAGGGCTACCCCCAAACCGCACCGTATGCGTGGTGGAACTGGCACGACGAATACGGCGACGCCAAGCCGTCCGATGCGTATCTCAGCCAGATCGAGCGCGGCGTGCAGTCGCCCCAGTGACGGAGCGTCCGCGACCGAGATGACCCCGCCGGGTCGTTTCCATCACTCTCGAGCAGGGGAGTTCGCCTCTCCGAGGGCGAGTGCGTGCAGCGTCTCGAGGTAGTGCTGCCAGGTGTCCTCGGACGCGACCGGTCGGACCGCCGCCCGCAGTGAGTCCAGTCGCCCAGGCTGATAAAGCACGCGCAGGGCTCGCACCAGGTCAGCTACGTCGTCGGGTGCGCAGATCAATCCGTCCACGCCGTCCCGTACAACGTCGGGGAAATTACCGACTCGCGTCACGACCGTGGGCAGACCGTGCCAGTGGGCAAGAGCGACGAGCTGCGACGCGGTCGCTGTTCGGTACGGGAGTACCAGCGCGTCCACCCCGGCGAAGATCTCCGGAATCTTCTCGGCCGGCAGGTACTCCGGGCGTACTCGGACGCGCTCCGAGAGGCCCAAACGCGCTATGAGGGCGCGCAGCTCGGTCACGTTCTCGTAGAACTCCCCGACGACGCTGAGCTCAACGTCCGGGATATGCACGAGGGCCTGGAGCAGGATGTCGACGCCCTTGTAATGCCTGACCTTGCCAAAAAACAGCAGGCGGCGAGTCGGCGGACTCCCCGGGCGAATGCTGATTCGCCTCCCGGCAGGGAGATGGGGTGGCAGTGCGGCCACCGCGACCGGCCGATCGGTAATGCGCGTCATGGCCTCGCGCTCCGCGGCCGTGTGCACGAGAATCGCGCCGACCGAGCGCATGAGCAGGGACATCAGCTGCCGGTCGCCTGGCCGCGACTCGTGTGGAACGGCGTTCGCGCAGATCACCACAACTCTCGCTCGCCGTCGGGCAAGTCGGGCAATCGTCCACAACGCCGGCGCCTGGACGGTTGTATAGAAGATCAGAACCACAACATCCGACGTGGTTGCCGAGTGCCGGCCGACGCGCCACCAGTGCAGGGGATTCCGCCATGACAGCGGCGCCGGAACAGTGGGGTAAACACCCGCCTCCGGAGACGAGAGGGGATACCGCTGGGCCGGCAGAAGCCGGGCGGGACCTTGCCGGCTCCAGGTCTGCAGCTGGACGGCCTGACCGGCCGCTGTCAGCCGGTGCGCCAGGTCCGTGGTGAGTAGTGGAATCCCTCCGCGCCAGGGGAAGGCCGGCCCGATCAGGGTGAACCGCATGGCCACTCGTCAGGGCTGGAGCTGGTCGCGGTACACAGCGGTCGCGTCACCGGAAACCCTGTTTACGGGGCCAGTTGGTCGTCAACGGGTCCGAAAATTCGACGTTCCGCACGCGGCGATTATTTCAAGGTGCCGGATGGGAGCTGTCGCACCAGGCTCGCAGGCGATGCTCGGCGGATCGGTGTTGATGGACTATCTCCAGTCGCCTGATCTGCTCGCCGTTGGCAAAGTGCAGGGCGTAGGCTCGCTCGGCTTCGGCGAGCTCGCGGGCGGCAGCGAGATTGTGCTCCTGTTGGACAAATTCCTCTTGTGTCGATGACGGCTGACTTTCCGGTACGTCTCGGTGGTAGGGGTTGTCCACAGGGAGCCCACCGGTGACTCGCCCATATGCACCCGTCACGAGTAACACCGCACCTACCGCGAGGCTGAACAGGATGTTCGCCGGCCGAAATGCCAACAGGTTCAGCGGCGTGGCAAGCACGAGCGAGTTGGCCAGCCCGGACAGCAGGAACAGCACGCCCAGCGTCATCGAGATGGTCGATGCTGTGTGGCCGCCGCGAATGGCGGAAGCGAGGAGTACGGTTCCGACGATCACCGAGAGGACGGCCAGCAGCCCGTTCGAGGACAATCCCAACACGATCGAGCCTCTGGTCGAGAAGAACGGCAAGCCATGGCTGAGGCCGAGACCGCCGAACAGAGTGAGAAAGCCCCCGCACACGGCGGCACCGACGCGGTGAATTGTATGCACCGGATGCGGTCCAGGTTTGGGGTGCCATATGTCCGCGGGATGCGGCTCGGAGTGCAACTGGTCCATGCCGATCTCATCTCCATGATCCCTACCCGACAGATGCGTTGCCCCTGCCAGGGAGGCCAGGCCTAGCATCTGTCGCCGCTGGGACGGCAAGCGGGCATTCTAGTCGGTTTTGGTCCGCACCACAGCTCCGGATCTACCGACGCGGTGCTCACTCGGTGCGGGCGAACCTGGCCACCGCGGCGGCTAGCAGCAGCACGCTGCCCACCACGACCAGCGCGAGCTGCACCCCGACGGGCACCTGCCAGCCGCCCCAGACGATGCCCGGGTCGAACCGGGCCCGGGTGGCGGCGTCCACCCGGAGGTGGTCGAACACCACCGAGCGCATCGGCTCCACCGCGTAGGTCATCGGGTTGATGTAGGTGAGAACGGCGAGCCAGCCAGGCAGCCCGGACAGCGGGAACAGCGCGCCGGACAGGAAGATCATCGGCGTGATGATCATCTGCACCAGCGGGAAAGCCGACTGCACCTGCTTGACCCGCGCGGCCAGCACCAGCCCGAGGGCGACGATCATGAAGGAACACAGGAAGAGCAGCCCGACCAGTTCCAGCAGCATCACCGGCGAGTAGGGCACCCCGACCAGCCCCGCCAGCGCCAGCAACACGACGCTCTGCACGGTCGAGACC
>Ga0137412_10002084_pt1 | contig 15749 bp, 15 predicted proteins | sample CZODoug2_1_16fun_FD_122160 | JGI IMG/M metagenome (GOLD analysis project Ga0137412, IMG submission 122160) | Vadose zone soil fungal communities from Angelo Coast Range Reserve, California, USA - CZODoug2_1_16fungal (Hybrid Assembly) | ecosystem: Environmental > Terrestrial > Soil > Vadose zone...
GTTTGAGCCAGGACCTGAAATCAATTTGCGGAACAACTGTTGTTATTGTTAGCGTGATTCGGCATCCACCGGAGGATCGCGCGTCGTTGTTTTCGCCTCGGTACAGAGACATGGGTCACAGTAGATTGTTCCAGGCCGTCAGGATCATTCTCGAAATAATTGGCAATAGGTGCCACGGCCGTTCAGAAGGTCTGTCCCTGCCCTGACACTCCATACGTGCTCACTTCTAACCGCATTCCCAATGAGCGCCTCCATGGAGTCGAGGTTAACTGTACGTAATTTTCATTGTATAACCAGCCAGATACATAAGGTAGCCGGGATACCCGCCGCCCCTGCCGGAACCACCGACCATCTTCGTGTAGGTGAAATGGAAGGTGGCGGTTCCTACGTAGGTGCCACTGTCGCCGTCGTTCGTCAATCCAGTAAAGCTGACATCCAATTGGGTAACTTGTCCCACGCTATTCTTTATGGGAATTGCGGATGTGATGGATGCCTGCCCCAAATCGAGCACGTTGTTAAACGCAATGAACCCGGTTGGCGACGGATAAGCATTTGTATAGACATCCAGCCAGAACGTCCCGCCAACATCAGCGGGGATGCCGTAACAATAGGTCGGGTAGGTGGCCCGCCCGCAGCTATAACCACCTGCGGGTAGATTCGCCCCAGTAATCTGCACCTGTTGCCCTGGAGTCTCATCTGGTTGTTGAGCATGAGCCGGTATGACGGTGAAAAGTGCAAGTGCCAGTGCAAGTCCTGCGAGTGTGAGCTTCATCATCGTCTCCTCAGTTTGAATGTGGTAATAGCCGTCTTGTTGTGATCGAAAATCCATCCGGTGCGCGTGTGCGTGGCGCACTGCATGCTCGCGCCGCTGCCGTTCCCGATGCTGTGAATCGTCGTGGCGGCCGCATAGCATAATCCCGCCGCCACGAGTGCCAATGCGATTGCCCCTGCGAGTGCTGCGTTCAGTTTTGTGGCCTCCGGCCAAACTTGCCTGCACCAATACGTGTAGCAGCCGGCTCCAGACGCTCCTGTTTCCTTTCAGCTTCAGCATCGGCAATCCTTTGGGCAATCAAGAAATGCGCCAGCGACAAATGCCGGTTACACTATCACGCGATTGTTTACTATTATTCAATATAGTATCAATGATATGTTCGATCCAACTCCGGCGCCAGCACAGCTAGCCCTGGGCCGCAAAACTTCGATGGACAAGAGCGACCCGGGCTTTTGGTCGTATTGTCGATTCGCCTCTTAGACTTGTGGGAAAAAACATGCCACTTTATAGCATATAATTATCCTTTATGTGTAAATGTTTTTCATTGTTAATAGTACTAGGACCAATAGAACTATATGGTTTATGACACGAAACGTGACAGACGCCCATCCACGCAACGGCCGTGATGGGTCCGCGGATCAGACGGTAGTGCCGGAAAGAGCTGTCAAAGAGCATGACGGCCTCCCGCGCTTGGTTTAGCACCGCCAGGACCAATGATTGAAGTCGCGTAAGTTCCACAGAATCAACAAATTTCTGCGTCGAAGATTGATTACAGGACTTGTCATTTTCCCATTCTGAAACTCGAGCAATACACAATTCCCAGATGGGAAATTTCTCATCACCTGGCATTCCGCGCGAGAGGCGCTTCCCTTCGGCGTATGGCTGCTTCTTCGAGGCGAGTTTGACCTTTCGGGTGCATTTGTTCATGGGACGGCAAGCGCATTCTTATCAATGTGCAGCGCGGCCCATGAATCGCGGATCCCCGCAGACGGTCGTTTCTAACCTTGGCGATTACCTGTAGAGGGAGCGCCCGCCGCTCGCTGCAAGTCTGGGTAAATCAGATTCCCGGAACGTGGCCTGAGGTCTGGTGGGGTGAATTTCCACTGTGCGAGAATCTCATTATCAGGCTTGCACCAACTAAGAAACTTCGTTAGGCTGTCTAAGTCATCTGCGGCGTCTTCCCTCCTCACCCGCTACCGGTTGTTCCTGTTGCAGTTCAAAATCTTGTATGGGAAGGTTGTTGCATGACGTGTAAAAACACTTGGGCGGGACTTGTTTTGGCAGTAGTGTTGAGTTCGTCCCTGACTGCCTGCAAGGACACGAAAACTCTGCAAGAAAACGAGCAATTGACGGCCAAGGTGGCAGAGCTTCAAAAAGAGAACGGCCAATTGGGAAACAATCTCGAAACACTGACGGTTGCCCGCGATGCATTGACGAGAGAAAACGAAGCACTTAAGGCAGAAATTAAGGCCCGGAAAACGAAGCGCCCCGGAACGAAGGCTGCGAGTCGAAAGCGTCGCCGGAGTTCAAAGTCTACCTAGTTTTGCGAACCCACGCAGTTTGAAATGAGTGAACCGGATTTTGTTTTCTTAAAAAAGGGAGGTTAGAAACATGAAAACGTTTGAGGTGCAATTTCGCTATCGGGATCGAAATGAAGCAACGGTGGAATCGACAGTCAAATTGGATGCGTCGAGTCTTCCTGGAGCCGTCGCGAAGGCGGCTCGTGAGTTTGTCAAAAGCCTGGACCGGAAACAGAGATTCGATATGAACAAGAATGGACTCGAAATTACGGCCAAATCTGTTGGCACGACGGCGGAGGCGCACGCAAAAACATCCGCGGGAACCGCTGCTGACTGAGAAGCCAGCCAAGGAGGGCCGGCGGCACAAAAGACGCCGCAAATCAATCATTGGCAAACATCGCCAATTTCGCTAGGACGGGTTTGACACCCACTTTCGTGGAAAGAGCCTTCGCCACATCAACCCGTAACGTCAATTTGATCGACGAGCTTGACCGCTTTGTGGCCAAGACGATATGGGGCGTAATATGTTCGTATGTTCTTTCAACTCAGCATGATTGCTGCCTTGGTGGTAGCGTCCGTTTCGCCAGCCGTGTCTATCTCCTTGCACGACGCGTTCAACTCGCGACAAGCCTACGCCTACACTGCTGAAGTTGCCGGGTTCGGAGAACGCTGGCCCGGATCGCCCGGCCATAAGAAGACAGAGGACCTGATCCATCAGACTCTGCAGAGGGACGGAGCGCAGATCGAAGCCGACGACTTCATCGCTACCACGCCGCGTGGCCCGATTCCGGTGCACAACATCATCGGCAAGTTCAACGTCAGCGCCAACCTGAACCAGGATATTTTTGTTCTCGCTGGACACTATGACACTCTCTTTAAACCGGGATTTATCGGAGCGAACGACGGCGCATCGAGCACGGCGATTCTTCTGGCGTTTGCCGACGCGCTCGCTCACCAAAAGACAAGGATGCAAATCTGGCTGGTCTGGACCGACTTGGAAGAGGCCATCCATTCTTTCGGAGGCGCCGACGGTCTCTACGGGAGCCGCCATCTAGCGGAGAAGCTGGCGGGAAACAGAATGATCTCCCGAATTCGCGGGTTGTTTCTCCTCGACATGATTGGCGATCAAGACCTAAACGTGGCGCGGGAGACCGGCTCCAGTGGTTGGCTGCAAAATTTCATTGCCCAAGCCGCCAATCAACTCGGTTACAGCCGGTACTTTTTCCAGTACGAAACCAAAATCATCGACGACCACAATTCGTTTATTCAAGTTGGAATCCCCGCAGTGGACGTGGTCGATGCCGAGTATGGCCGGATGGGCATAAGGTTCGACGCCATGGGCGAATTCCATCACAGTAACAACGACACGATGGACAAAGTGTCACAACACAGTCTTGAGGTCGTGGGCCGGACAATTCTGCTGACGCTCGAACTTCTAGATTCGCAAACCTGAGCTTGCCGCTTGAGCCGTGACAGGTGAAAAGTCTACGTTCTTGGAAATGACCTAAACTAGCATACTGACCTGACGAGTCGGTGATAAAGTAGAAAGCCGTGAAAAATCAGAATCCAGAAAGCGAGCAACAGAAGCGGCTGCGCGCGGCGCGGCGCGCGGTGATCAAGCTGGGCACCGGCATCGTGACGGGAAGCGACGGTCAATTCAACGTCGAGCATCTCGCTCCGGTGGCGCGGACCATTGCCGCGCTGAAGAAGGACGGCCGTCAGGTCGTGCTCGTGTCTTCCGGGGCCGTCGGGTTGGGGCGTGGACGGCTGGGACTTCATCGTGACCGGCTGAATGACCTCGTGATGCGGCAGGCGTGCGCCGCCGTCGGACAAAGCTTGCTGATGCACGAGTACGAAAAACTGTTTCAGGCGCACGGCGTACCGCTTGCTCAGGTCCTGCTCACAGAGGGAGATTTCGTCGATCGCAACCGGTATTCGAACCTCCGTCAGACGATGGAGGCGCTTTTGAAACTAGGCGTCCTGCCCATCGTCAACGAAAACGATACTGTTTCGACGGCCGAGCTCGACTACTTGAATATTCGCGCTGGCGAACGCATCTTCAGCGACAATGACCGCCTGGCGGCACTCGTGATGAGCCACATCGAAGCGGACGTGCTCGTGCTGCTGACCGACGTGGACGGGTTGATGCAACTGGGGCCTACGGGCGCGAGGGATGCGTCTGGTGTCATTCCTCTGGTGGAGGAAATTTCGCCGGAATTGAAATCACTGGCGCTTGGACCTTCCGAAGGCGGACGCGGCGGCATGCTAACGAAACTCGATGCGGCAGAAATCGCCATGCAAGCGGGCGGCGTGGCCGTCATCGCGAACGGAAAAAGACCGGACACGCTGGCACGCATTTTTGACGGGGAGCCGGCCGGCACGGTGTTTTTGTCGAAGACGCGCATGGCGGGAAAGCGCCGCTGGATCGCCTACGCTGCAGGAGTTCGCGGGCGCGTAGTCGTGAACGCGGGCGCGCGCGACGCCCTGACGGGCGGAAAGGCGAGTCTGCTCGCATCGGGTGTGGTGCGCGTCGAAGGCGAATTTGAGGCCGCCGAAGTGGTGAGCATCGTGGACGGCGCAGGCCTGGAATTCGCGCGCGGGATTTCGGATTATTCTCGCGGCGATGCGGAAGGCATGATCGGCAACGGTTCGAAGGGGCCGGCAAATGGCAGGGCCAACGGGCGTGCAAGTGTGCTTGTAAAGCGCGATAATATCGTTCTGATGGATCGCAAATGAGCGTGGTGCAGAAACAACTCGAAGCTTCGGACATCCAGCACTCGGTTCGGCGCGCGCGGCGGGCGGCGCACGTTCTCGCGGCGCTCTCCGGTGAGCGGCGCGATGAGGCGTTGCTTGCCGCGGCCAAGGCCATCGAAAGCCGTTCGGCGGAGATTCTCGCCGCGAATGAAAAGGATTGCGCGGCGGCGCTTCCCGCCGTCGAAGGCGGCGAGATGTCGCGCACCATGTTCGCCCGTTTGCGGACGACGGAGCGCGGAATCGTGGAAATGGCCGAGCGTGTGCGCGACGTCGCGCGGCTGCCCGACCCTTTGCACCGACGACTTGCCGCCACGGAACTCGACGACCATCTCGTTCTCTACAAGGAAAGCTGTCCGCTGGGTGTGGTCGGCGTAATCTTCGAAGCCCGGCCCGAAGTGGTGCCGCAAGTGGCCTCGCTCGCCCTCAAGTCCGGCAATGCAGTGTGCCTCAAGGGCGGCGCGGAGGCGGCGGAGAGCAACGCGGTGCTGGTTTCGATCTGGCGCGAAGCGCTCGAGCCGTTCGCCGATATCCCCTCCGACTCAGTTGTTCTGCTGCGGTCGCGCGAAGATGTGGCCCTGATTTTGACGATGCATGGTGAGATCGACATGATCGTGCCGCGTGGCTCCGAACAGTTCGTCCGCTACATTACTGAAAACAGCCGCATCCCAGTCCTGGGTCACGGGGAGGGGATTTGCCACGTGTACGTCCATCAGGACGCGGATTTGCAGAAAGCGTTTGATGTCGCGCTCGATTCGAAGGTGCAATACCCGGCCGCTTGCAACTCCGCGGAAACTTTGCTGGTGCACCGGGACATCGCCGCCGCGTTCCTGCCGCAAATGATCGCCCAGTTTCGGGCGGCCGGCGTCGAGGTTCGCGGCGACTCGAGAACTTTGGAATTTGCCGGTGGCCAGGGAGTTCTCCCCGCGACGGAAGAGGATTGGAAGAAGGAATATTCCGACCTGATTATCTCGATCAAGATCGTGGACGGCGTCAACGAAGCAATCGAACACATCAACCGGTACGGCTCGCGCCACACGGAATCGATCGTAACGGAAAGCCACGACGTCGCGGCGCGCTTCATGGAGTTCGTCGATGCGGCCGGCGTTTTTCAGAATGCTTCCACCAGGTTTTCCGACGGTTTCCGGTACGGGTTGGGCGCGGAACTAGGCGTCAGCACGGGAAAACTGCACGCGCGCGGCCCCGTGGGCCTTGAAGGACTCACCACCTACAAATATAAACTCTTCGGCGAAGGCCAAACCGTCGCCAGCTACAGCAAGGGCCATCGCACTTTCAAGCATCGCTCGATCTAGCAGTTTGCGGAAAAAGTCCTGCGGTTGTCATTCTGAGAGAAGCGAAGAAACCCTCCTAATTCCAAACAAAAGCCTGAGAGAGATTCTTTGCGCAAGTTCGGCGCTCAGAATGACAATATTCCGCTTTTTTCAGGAACTTGCTAGGGCCAAGCGACTCGAGAACAAGAACTCCTTAGAATCCTCTGCACACCTGCGTCGTGACATAGGGAAACCACTTTGACCCGCATTACGAGCATCTCCGGAAGGTTTAGCGCCAGCGGAAAAGTTTTAGCGCCATTGCAAAGCACGTGACCAGCCAGAAGACCATGATGCCGACTTGCGGAGCCATCTGCGCCAAATTCGAGCCTTGCAGGATGTTCGCGCGCAAAGCGTCGATCACAGCGGTCAAGGGAAGCGCCTTGATGAACGGTTGCATCAAGCCAGGAAATTTTTGCGAGGAAAAGAACACGCCGGACGCGATCCACATCGGCATCATCACGACATTCATGAGACCGGAAGCCGCTTCGATTGTCTTTGCACGAGAGGAAAGCAAGAGTCCCAAAGCGCAAAAAGAAAACGAGCCCAAGACACACAGAGCCGTGAGATCCAGCAGCGAACCCCGAATGGGAACGTGGAAAATCAGAGCGCCGAATCCAAGCAGGACACCGACTTCCACCACCAGCAACAAAATCCGCGAAAGTAGAAACGAGAGTAAATAGTAGTGCCGGGGCATGGGGCTGGCCACCAGGCGCTTCAAGAGTTTCTTGCGCCGCGCATCGACGATCGCGAATCCAATCGACCAGATCGCGCTGCCCATCAAATTCATTCCGAGCAATCCGGGAATCAGGAAATCGATGTAGCGTGACCCAGGCTCGCGCATCAGCAGGTCACTTGTGGGAACCGGGTCGACACGCCCGGCAGCCCTTTGTATAGCTCGATCCGCGAGCATCTGGGCGGCGCGGCCTTCCGGATTCGTATCGTCATACTGATACACCACTGTGCCGCGGGGCCCAGGCTCTGCGAACAGCGCCACTTTCCCAGTGCGTAACGATTCTTTCGCAGCTTCCGCATCCAGCTGCTGTACCTCGAGAAGTTTTTCTTGCCGCAGAGATTGTGCAAGTTCCGGAGTGACCGCTGCGATTTTGAGCACCTCGGCCGGACGGTTGCGAAACGCAATGCCCAGCCCTGCCGCAAGAAGAATCGGGAACGCGAACACCCAGAACAGGGCCTCCGGTTCGCGGATGAACTCGCGGAACCGCACCAAAGTCAATTGCACGAGCGGGTGGTCTGCGAGCGAAGCCCCGCGAGGACCCTTCTTGGCGGCTTCCCTGGAACGAACCTCGGGGATGGCGTTATCACTCATCGCGTAAATGGCGCCCCGTCAAAGTTACAAACACGTCTTCCAACGTCGCGGAGTGGGTTCGAAGCTCCGTGAGCGAAACATTCTGCCGCGTCAATTCAGCGAGCAGGGCGGGGACGGAGGTGTGAAGTTCAGTCACCTGCAGAAGCACAGCGCCATTCTCCGTTCGAGCGTCGCGGACGCCCTCGATACGGCGCAGAGCCGGGACATCGAGTGCTTTCGATGCGCTGCCCGCGGTGAATTCCACCATCTGCTCCGCGCAGGTTGCGGCGATCAATTCGCGCGGCGTGCCGAGGGCGATTTCCCTGCCGTGATCGATGATGGCCACGCGGTCGCAGAGGCGTTCGGCTTCCTCCATGTAGTGGGTGGTGAGCAGAATGGTGCGGCCCGAACGCTTGAATTCCTCGATCAATTCCCAAAGCTGGCGGCGGGCTTGAGGATCCAAACCGGTGGTGGGCTCATCAAGAAAAAGAAAGTCGGGATCGCCAACAAGCGCGCAGGCGAGGGCCAGGCGTTGTTTCTGGCCGCCGGAGAGATCGCCCACGCGCGATTTTTGTTTTTCTTCCAGCTCCACCCGTGCGATCACTTCAGAGGTTTCCGCTCCTTGCCGGAAAAAACTTCGAAACAATCGAACCGTTTCGAATACGGTGAGCTTCTCGGAGAGTTGCGTATCCTGCAATTGAATCCCGAGGCGCTGGCGGAGCTGTGCGGCGTTCGAACTCCACCGCTGGCCCAGCAATTCGACGTCTCCTGAATCCGGCGCCGTCAAACCCTCGCAGATTTCGACGGTAGTCGTTTTTCCCGCGCCATTCGGTCCCAGAAGACCGAAGCACTCGCCCGCTTGCACTGCGAGGTCGAGGCCATCGACCGCAACCACGTCCTTGTACGATTTTCGCAGATGGCGGACGCGGAGGGCTGAGTTGGATGCGATTTCCGGCATGAGGCCAGTATCGCGTCACGGGACCAGACATTCAAGACTCGAATCGAGCATCGCTCCGTTGAGGGCTAAGCCACTCGAAGAGGAGAACTGCTGAAAATCCGCCACACGCTTGAGCAACGATAAAGGGAAGGACATCCGCCGGGCGAATGCCCGCGAACGTGTCGCTCAACGAACGCGCGATCGTGACAGCGGGGTTCGCAAACGATGTCGACGCCGTAAACCAATACGCCGCGGCGATGTAACACGCCACCGCAATAGGTAGCCAATGCGGCTCAAAGCGCGAGCATCCCCGGATGATCAGCATCAATCCGAAGGTGGCGACAAACTCGCTGAACCAGAGTGGCGCCCCTGTTCGCGCATGATGGGAAAGGGAAAACAGCGGCAGCGCAAACATGACGTTGGCGCACGCCGCGCCGAGAATGCCTCCGCTGACTTGCGCAACCACGTAGAAGCAGGCCTCTCTCCACGACAACCCGCGCAAAAATGCCTCAGCGATCGACACCACCGGATTCAAATGAGCGCCAGATATCGGCCGGAAAGTGAAAATCAATGCGGCGAGTGCGGCCGCTGTGGCAATCGTGTTGGCGAGGAGAGCCAGAGCCACATTGCCCCCGGCAAGCTGGTCACCCATGATGCCGGAGCCTACGACGGCCGCCACGAGGAACGCGGTCCCGAGAAATTCCGACGCGATGCGACGAGAGAGTGAAATCTTCATTGCTGACCTACGCGGTCGATTTCCCTCTGGATGGCGAGCTGGCCGAGAGTGGAGAGAGGCAGGCTCAGAAATAAGGTGATTCTTCGTTCGAGAATCATGAAAGCGTCACGAAACGCCCGCTCGATCTGTTCGGGCGACCCCGTCACTGCGGCGGGGTCGGGGACGCCCCAATGGGCAGTCATGGGCTGCCCAGGCCATACCGGGCAAACTTCACTCGCCGCGTTGTCGCAAACGGTGAAAACGAAATCCATTCTCGGCGCATCAGGCTTCGCAAATTCGTCCCAACTCTTGCTGCGAAGGCCATTCGTCGAGGCACGGGAAAGTTCGATCTGTTTCAGCGCCTCCGCGCGTACGAGCCCCGACGGATGACTGCCCGCGCTATAGGCCATGAAATTGGGCGGACCCTTACGGTTGAGTATGGCTTCCGCCATGATGGAGCGCGCCGAATTCCCCGTGCACAAAAAGAGAACGTTATATTTTTTCTCCATGGAGAATCCTTTGTCGAATGCCGGAATAAGGGCCGGCGCTCACGGCGCCGCAGGGATGCAACAATCTGGTGCGCAGCATGACTTTTCTGTATGGGCCTTCTCCGGGAGGTTGTCTTCGAGAACGGCGAACACTTCCCACTCACGCCCGTCGGGATCGCGGACCCACGCCTTATCCTGCAGCGCGTAGCAGCATTCCGTTTTCATTTCGTCGCGGGTGAGCAATCCTCTGTCCTGCCACTGTTGGCGCACGGCCAGCACAGCGGCAGTTGTCTCCACTTGAATTCCCAGGTGCGACAAACCGCCGCGATCTTCCGTGGCTCCTTCATTCAAGGTGAAGTTGAGCGGCGGATTGGCGACATCAAATTTTGCGTAGCCAGTTCGCACTTTGCAGGGTTCGATTCCAAAGAGCTTCCGGTAGAAATCGATGCTATTCGCGACGTTCTGCACGTGAATCGCGATGTGCGCTTTCACTGCTTTTACAGTTTCTGTTGCCATATCTTCCTCCCGCCGTGCGCAATACATATGCGCATGTGCATATATATGCAGCCTACGCCGCTTGCTCATATCTGTCAAGCCATATATAATGTTTCCCGGAATGCCGAAAAAGAACAAGCCCTTCGCTATGGCTCTCCTCTTTCGCGCCCTGGCCGATCCCACCCGCCTGCGTCTGCTCAACCTCATCGCCGACAAGGAAATCTGCGTCTGTTTTTTCGTGGAGATCCTCGGGATCAGCCAGCCCAAGATTTCGCGCCATCTTTCCTATCTCCGGCGCGCCGGCATCGCGGCGGCCCGGCGCCAGGGACGGTGGATGCACTACCGCCTGGTTGTCCCGCAGGACGCTGTGGCTTCGTCCATCTTGAAAGAAACCTTGAAGCATTTGCGGGAAAGGCCGGATATGCGGCGTGACTTTTCGAGGCTCGATTCTGCGTGCTGCAAACCAGGTGAGTTTGAGCTTCCTGCAAAGGCCCCACAGCCTCGTTTGGCGTCCATAAACCTGAAGTAACTCTTACGGCGGCGGGTGCGGGCTCTACTTGTTTCCCCTGAATCCAGAGGGGGAGCCTGCAACAGATTGGTCCGAGCCAGTTGAAGTGCGTAGGGCCTTAACCGTTACGAATATTTGGCTTTCTGTGCTCGACGCCGGATAACGGCAATGTTATGGTTAAAAATTGATGGTGAGGGTATTTGTGTCTGATTCTAAAGTTCAACCCGAATTGGAGTCTCAGAAACGCCGCACGACGCGAATCGTGCAAGCTGTGCCTCTGACGGTGACAGGTGTAGATGCGCTCGGCCGGCCGTTTCAAGAGCGCACTTCAACGCTGATCATTAATTGCCACGGCTGCCGCTACCAATCGAAACACTACATTCTGAAGAATATGTGGGTCACTTTTGAGGTGCCCCATAACGAAGCAGGGCGCGAGCCGCGTACGGTTCGCGCACGCGTCAGCTGGATTCAACGCCCACGAACGGTGCGCGAGTTATTTCAAATCGGCGTGGAACTCGAAGTATCCGGCAACGTCTGGGGTATCGCCTTTCCGCCAGGCGACTGGTTCCCATTCCCGGAAGTCGCGTCCGACCGCGTGATTCCGTCTCCTGCTGAGAGTGCCGTGATCGCGCCCTCTGCTCCTGAATGGATTCCTGACGCTCCTCCTGCTCCTCCGATGCCGGAGCCTCCGGAAGACAACATTCGCGTATTGCCCTTGCCGGGAGGCTCCGATCCGTCGCTGCAATTGGCGCGGCACGTTGCGCGGCTGGTCGTGGATGCCAAACAGCAAGTGCAGGCTTCGGTGCGTGAGACCGTAAGTCGTGCCGTCGCTGCAGAGACACGCCCACTGCTTGCCGCGCTACAAACCCAGCTTCAGGACGCCGCTCAAAAATCCGTCGAAGCCGCGGTTACTGCACACATTGAACGTATGCAGCGCGAAGGGCTGCAGCGCTTGGAAAGTGAACGGGATACGAGTGTGGAGGCCTTGCGCGCCGAATTGTCGCGCGAACTGGATCGCCGGATTGCCGAAACCCGGATGCAAATCGATTCAAAGCTCGTCGAGGTTGAGCAAGCTCGGCGGGCGGATTTCGAACAACAAATTCAGACCCAATTGCAGGCAGCGATCGAAAAGCTGCAAACCATGAGCGGTACCCTGAGCGCGAATGCGGGAGAAGTCCAAACCGCCATTGAGCAATCGCGGCGAAATTTGGAAGAAGCCGCCATGGACGAGTTCCGGCGCTGGCGTGAAACGATGGAGCAGCAGACCGCCGAGGCGCAAGCGCGATTCGCGCAACTGGAACAGGCCGCTAAGCGCCTGGGCGATCGGATTGCCGCGGAAACCTCCACAGCGGAGTCGGGTTGGCGCGGGTTGCTCGAAGCAGATCTCGCGGCAGCGAGCACTCGCTGGAACGACAAAATTGAGGCATCGCTCGACAACGCGGCGCGGCAAGTCGCGGACCGGCTCGCAGGGAACAGCGAAGCTTCAGCGCGACAGGCGGAGCAACAGCTACAGCAACGAATCGCCGCAATTGGCACTTCCTTTTCGCAATCTACCGCTGAAGCAGAGAGTACGCTGGGTACACTGCGCGCATCGATTGACCAACAAATAGCCCGGAGCCAGGCAGCGATTTCTCAATTGCAGCAGTCCCTCGAACAGGTTGAAACGCGCAAGGGCGAAATCCGGCAGGTCATGCAGTCGGCAGCGGAGGAGTTGGCGCGGCGCGGTGAAGCTCTGCTAAAGGTGCAGGGTGCGGAGATGAATCGCCAGGCGGAATCGGCCGTCGCCGGTTTGGCGGAGCGGCTACAGCCCGTCCTCGAAGCCACGGGGCTCCAAACGATCGAGCACTTGGCAACGGAACTCGAACAACGGCTGGGACCGCAAATCCTCCGCGTCACGGAAATGATGAGCAAGATTGCGTTCGACCAGGCCCAGGCCGAAAAGGCGCTCCAGGAGCATCAAACCCGGTTGTGGCAGGCGTCCGAACGGAGCGTGCAGGATTCCGTGACGCGCTCGAAGGAAGTCCTCGCGCAGGTGGAGAAGGAATTTGCGGAATCGGTCCGGAACACGTCCACGAAGTGGTTCACGGAACTCGAAACCAAGGCGACGGAAACGAGTCACGCCACCTTCGAGGCACTCTTCAAGTCCGCCGATTGGTATGAGAAGAAGGTTCAAACGCAAATGCAATCGACCCTGGAAAAAGGGCTCGATCAAGCGGTGGCGAGCCTGCGAGGAAAAGCAGGTGATCTCTCGGGTCAATTCGCTACCGAGCTGGATCATTACAGCCGCAGCTACGTGGAACACGCGCAGACCCAAATGGGAGAAAACGCGCGGGACGTCGCGGAAAAGGCCTCACTCCAGATGAAGCAGGCCGGCGAGGCGGCTGCCGCGAGTTTCGTCGACCGCGCTGGCCAGCTAACGCACGAACAGTTCGATTTACTCAATGCCAAGGCGAATGCCTGGTTCGAACAGAATGCGGCGCGCACCGAGGCGCATACGGTGCAAATCCGTTCGAAGCTGGAGAGCGACGCGCGGACGCTCGTCGGAGAATTCCAGCGCGTCCTTACGCAGCAAACGCAGCAAGGCCTCGCTCAGGGCAAGCAGGAACTGGCCTCGCAGACCGATCAAGCCAAAGACAGCCTGCGCCTTGAGGCGCAGTCGCTTGACCGCCAGTTGCGGGCCTCCTTGCAGTCGTTCAGCACGCAAGCGCTGGACGAGTACAGACAGCGGCTCGAAAATGCGTCGACTTCCTGGCTATTGACCACAGTGGCCAAACTCAATCAGCAGTCCGAATCACTGATCGGCCAGCTTACGGAATCAACCGAAAAGAAACTCCGGTCGACTTGCAGCGCCGTGGTCGCTGAAATGGGCGAAACGCTCCGGCAGCGGATGGCCGGACTTTTTGCTCCCGCGGCGGCCCAAACGATTCCCGCGCCCCCGCGTACTTCAGTGATGCCACCCCCCATCAAACCCGAGGGTGAGAAGTAACCTCGCTCGTTCGGCGCCTTTGGATTTTCGGTCTTGCAGGGGAAGCCTGTATAATAGCGCGATGCCCAATCGTGCCTACGTCAGTCTCTGGGTCCGGAATTTCACCGAGACGAACATGCTTTCCCATTTTGAGCATTTCCTCGGAACTGTCCCCCTGGCCGCCGGTCCAATTGGGTTTACTGAGTTGGTGATCCGTGCCATCGATCCGACGGAGTCGCCCCTCGAGGAATATGATCTGCGTTCTCAAGTGCTGACGCCTTCTGCAATCGTGGAACTCGCGCAGGAACACCTCGCCAGCGACGTGTGCTTCGAGGTCGCGGCGCTATGGGACCTCTGGATTCGCGACATGGAATCCGCAAGTTGGAAGAAGAAACCGGAGCGGCTCCATATCTCCTGTTTTGGGCCGGATTACGATCAAGGAATATTTGCCGAGTCAGGCCATTTCATGGCCGATCTGGGCTTCGAACATGCGTTCACCGGGCACGCGGGGTTGCTTACGCCGGAAGCCGGACATGTCGCGCAGCCCGAACATCCGGACGAGGCCCGATTCCTGATGTGGATGTCACAGCCGCAGAATTTGCGCGAATATCAGGAGAAAACGCGCGAGAATATCCAGAAGCTGATGGCGTGGATGCGCTTGGCGGAGGAAACTCTGCCGATTGAGCGGATTCGCCTTTGGTCCGAGGGAGAGGAAAACTTTGAAGCGCGTTTGGATGAAATTCTGGCTGTGCGTTAGTCTGGTCCTGGCAGTGCAAGGCCGATCAGCGCAAGTGACGCCGCAGAAGGCTGCAACAGACGCCCCGCACACCACCGTGCGGCGGGGGGTGAATGAAACATTGCTGGCGGGGCTGCGGCCCGGGCGCGATACGTTAGCTGTGGCGGAAAAGCGGTTCAAATTGAAGAGCCGCGCCGAAAGTCAGGAATCAGGAATCAAGGAATGGCGGGATGACTGCTCAGGGCGCTCCATCCGCCTCGAACTGGACGCAAAATCCACAATCCAAAGCGTCACGATCACCACGCTCGGTTTTCAAGAGGGCAAATGCGGTGATAAGCGTGTGGAGTTTCTGGATCCTAAGAACTGGGTGACCGGAGTTGGCCTGCGCATCGGCGACCCGCAGGATCGCATCATCGATTTTTATGGCGAGCCCAATTCGAGTGGACCTGCCGCAAAAAACGGTCAAGAACTGGAATTGATGTCCTATCAATTTGATTGGGCCGGGTCCGACGTTCCTCAAGCGATGGAAGTGCTTTGCGCGCGGGATACGGGACGCGTCGTTGAGATTACGCTCGCGTTTCCGAGCTCTTAATTTGTGCGCATTTTTTGTAGCCCGCGTCCCCGACAGGGCCGGGATGCCTAGCCCGCGCTTTTGACACAGGTTTATTCTTACGTACGGCAGAAAACCCTCGTCCCGGCCGGACCGGGACGAGCTAGAATCAAATGGATACCAAGACTCAGCGCATGGTTACGGCACTGGTGGTGGGAGTGGTGGCGTTTTTGCTTGTTGGATGCAAGTCAGCGCAGCAAACGACACCCGCGGAAGCAGCGGCCCCGCCCGCTGTGCCGGCGGCGGTTCCGGAGAATCAGCAAGTGGCGGAAGCTGTGTTGGGCAAACAGGCGGAAATTGTCGCCCAGGGAGACTTGGCGCGGAATGGGTCGGAGCAATTGCTGGTGGTAAACCGGTTTGAGAAGGCCGCGAGCGGGGCCGTTGGGCCGGGAAATCCATCCCCGATATTCGTTACACGCGCAGTGATCGTTCAGAAAGGCGAGGGCAAGTGGGCGGAGGAGCTGCGCTGCGATGAGCACCTGAAAAATCCGAGAGGCTACCTCGGCGGGTCCCCTGCGTTTCCCGTCACGGGCTGGTGGCTCGAACTCGAGCCGGATACCGGTCAGGGTCTCGAGTTGCGATTCACGCCCGCCAGGGCCGGCGAAGAACATTCGTCAG
>Ga0137412_10002085_pt1 | contig 15746 bp, 14 predicted proteins | sample CZODoug2_1_16fun_FD_122160 | JGI IMG/M metagenome (GOLD analysis project Ga0137412, IMG submission 122160) | Vadose zone soil fungal communities from Angelo Coast Range Reserve, California, USA - CZODoug2_1_16fungal (Hybrid Assembly) | ecosystem: Environmental > Terrestrial > Soil > Vadose zone...
GTGGTCACCGCAAGGCCGCGCAGCTTGCCGGATTTCACTTGTGGGACCGCAGGGGTGATCACCGTGAAGGCTATGGGCGTATGGCCGCCTAGCGCCGACTGGATCGCGGGAGCGGAGCCGGCGAACGGTACATGCACCAGGTCGAGCTTTTGCGACAGTTTGAACAACTCACCCGACAGATGAGCCGAGGTGCCGAGGCCCGCCGAGGCGTAGTTCAGCTTACCGGGATTCTTTTTGGCGTAATCGATCATTTCCGGAAATGTCCTGAACGGCGCCGCCGGATGGCTGACCAGCACCTCGGGCACTTCGGCGATCACCGACACCGGCACGAGGTCCTTCTCGGTGTCGTAGGGCAGTGACGTCTGCAGCGCCGCGTTGATGGTGTGGTTTGGCGTGGCGAGAAGCAGCGTGTAGCCGTCCGGCGGCGATTTCGCCACGGCGTCGGTCGCGATGATGCCGCCGGCGCCGGACTTGTTCTCGATGATGAACGGCTTGCCGAGATCTTCGGACATTTTCGCCGTCATGGTGCGCGCGACGATGTCGACCGCACCGCCGGCCGGGAACGGCAGCAGCAGGCGGATCGGCCGCTCCGGATATTCGGCGAAGCCCGCACCCGCGCCCGCGAGCCACAGCGTCAATGCCAGCATGATGCGAGCTGCGCCCATGGCTTACTCGCCGTTGAAGTAGAGTTCGCGCGCCGTCGCGCCAAAAATTTTCGCGCGCGCGGCGGCGTCGGGAATGGCGTCGACCAGCCAGTCGATGGTGGCCCGATACGGAAACTGGCCCTCATGGCCGACGAACGGGCAGTCGCTCGCCCACACCAGCCGATCGGGACCGCCCACCCGAAGTAGTTCGCGCGCAATTTCTTTGGCCTGTGGCCCGAGCCGGTAACCGCCGGACACCTTGACCCAGGTGCGTCCCTTGTCGATGAAATGAGCAAAGGACAGGGTGAACAGGCCGGGGCCGATCAAGCCGGCAATGCTGGTAATGCTGCCGTTCGCCCCCTGCAACTTACCTTGCTCGTTCCCGGCCACCCGCTGCGACATCAGGCTCTGCAGGCCGGGGCCGAACAATCCCATCAGGGCGAATACCGGCAACACCGCCCAGATCCAGAAGGGCGTCGGCGCCAGGGCGAAGCCGGCGAATCCGACAATGCCGAACAGCAGACCGGTGTAGAGCGAACCGCGTTCACCCAGGCGCCGCACTGCCGGCTTGACCAGTCCGCCCTGCACGATAATGCTGCATACACCCACCGCCATGAGGGTCAGTCCGACGGTCTTGGTGTCCCAGGCGTATCGGTAACTGGTGTAGAGCACGAACATGCTGGGCAGCACGCAGTGCGCCAGCTGGAACAATAGATTCACTGAGGCCAGGCCGAGCAGATCAGGGTGGGAGCGCAGCAGTTTGAGCGAGCCGACCGGATTGGCTTTCTTCCAAGCGAAAGCATCGCGCTTCCCCGGCGGCAGGGATTCCGGCAACACGAACAGGCCGTATATGGCGTTAATCAGGGCAAGCGCTGCGGCGCCCCAGAAAGGCAGGCGCGGATCGATATTGCCGAGAAGACCGCCCAAGGCCGGCCCGAGCACGAAGCCGACGCCGAAAGCAGCGCCGATCATGCCGTAGGCGGCGGCGCGCTTCTCCGGCGGCGCCACATCGGCAATATAGGCACCCGCAGTGGTAAAACTGGAGGCGCAGATTCCCGAGACGATGCGTCCGAACAGCAGCCAGCCGATATTCGGCGCCAGCGCCATGACGATATAGTCGAGACCAAGGCCGAAGCAGGAAATCAGAATCACCGGCCGGCGGCCGAAGCGGTCAGAAACAGCTCCCAGGACCGGCGAGAAGAAAAACTGCATCAGCCCCCACGCTGTGCCGAATACGCCGAACATTGTGGCACCCGCGCCCGCGTCCTCTCCCATGAACTGCTGCACTAGCTTGGGCAGCACCGGGATGATGAGCCCGAAGCCGAGCACGTCGATGACGACGGTGATGAAGATGAAGATCACCGCGGCGCGGCGGCGTGAAGTGGTAAGCGAGTCGCGACGAATGGACATGGATGGGACTATCGTGCCAGTGTTGGCAAGATCGACGCAATGCCGAAATGACCATTGGTGGCTCTTTCGCGTTGACGAAGGTAAGCAAGAATATCTATGTATCGAGATCAGTTTCATGTGCCGGGTCCGGGGCCTTACGCGCTGACGCATTCGGTGGGGTGTCTGCCTAAACGCAGCGCTGATGTGTTTTACAAGGAGTATTTCGAGCCGTGGCAATTGGAGGGCGGCGACGCGTGGAATTCTTGGCTGTCAGCGATCGAGCGCTTTAGAGAGTCGCTCGCCATGCTCCTGGGCGGGAGGGCGGCCGACTATTGCCCGCAGGCGAATCTCTCATCGGGCCTCGCGAAGCTATTGCCCGCACTGCCGAAGTCGAATGAGCGGGCAGTATTGCTTGCAGCCGAGGATTCATTCCCCTCGCTTGCCTTCGTGCTGCAACAGTCGCGCCAGAGCGGCTTCGATACCCGATTCATCCCGAATACCCTTGACCCGTCGATCTTGGCTACTTGGGTCGATGCGCTGACCCCGGATGTCGCGGCGGTACTGGTCACCCATGCGCACTCGAACACCGGATTGGTGGCGCCGGTTGCAAAGATCGCGGCCCTGTGTCGCGAGCGCGGTATCCGTTGCATCGTGGACGTCGCGCAATCGGCGGGCATACTCCCCGTGTCCATGTCCGAGCTCGGGTCGGATATCGTGCTTGGGAGCTGCATCAAATGGCTCTGCGGCGGACCCGGCGCAGGGTTCATGTGGATTAGCCCAACGCTGCTGGACAGTCTCGCACCGGTTGATGTCGGCTGGTTTTCACACGCCGATCCATTCGAGTTCGACGTTCACTCGTTCAGATATGCAGCGGATGCCAGACGCTTCTGGGGCGGTACGCCTTCCGTCGCACCCTATGCAATCGCCGCCGAAGGCCTGCGCTTGATCGCAGACATCGGAGTTGCAGCAATTCGAGCGCATAACGTGAAGCTCATGAAGGTTTTCCGCGACGAATTGCCGCCGCCTTGGCGGAATCAAATCGATCTGGAGCGGATGGGGGGCACGATCTGCTTGGGTCTCGGCGATGAGCAGGAGCGGATCATGCGCTCCTTGCGGGCAAGCGCTGTGCGTGTCGACTATCGGGGCACGGCAGTGCGGCTCTCCTTTCACATCTACAATACAGCGGCGGAGGCAGCGCTCATTGCCGGTTGCTGGTCTGGCGCATGATCACACCGAACAAATTTAAGAGGTGCGAATGAGCGGCCGGGCAGAGGCATTCGAACGCTGGATTCGAACATCCTTCATTCAGATGAATACCGAGCTCGAAAACCTCTACTTCGCACAGCCTAACCGCGCGCAAGTGATCGGCTGCGGAGATCCGATCAAGGCGGCACTTCGAGATGAAGGTCACACGTACGTCGTCGCGCTGCTCGCAGAGGGCAACACGGCAGAGGGCTTCGATAGCGCGTTTGGTGTTCTCGGCAATGTAGGTTTGTATCTCGGTGCGCTGAGGCGCCACGAACTCACCAATCCGGTGCGAGAAGATCGATCGCCGTTCCCCGAGGCCTCATCGCTTGCCCTGCACGTTGGAGCGTCTCTGGGCATGGCGCCGAGATTTTCGACCGCGCACCTGGCAACGCACAACAAAGCGCGTGCCGGTGTTCGCAAGAGCTTTACCTCGCTCCCGGATGAGTTTCTGTTCATCGATGAGAACACGCGCGGCATTCTCTCGCTGCAGCGCGCCGCCGACGCACTCACCGGCGTCGTCCATCTCGGTGTTTCCAGTCCGGTGGCGGACGTCGCGTTTGATGCGGCCGCGCAGGCGCTGCGCGACGTCATCCGATTCAATGATCGGCTGATAAGCCAACTAAACGTCGAGCGATTTTTCTATTCCGTGCGCCCTTACTACAAACCGTATCGCGTTGGACGCCAGGAGTATCGCGGAGCAAACGCCGGCGACTTTTCGGGCATCAACGAGCTGGACTTGCTATTGGGCGTGTGTCGCGCCAACGATCCCTATTACGCCCATTTACTGGTCGATAAAATGCTGTTCATGTTGCCATCCGACCAGGCTCGGCTGCGGGAGTGCATGACGCGCACCAGCTTGTTGGATGAACTGCTCGCCCTCGTCGACGAACATGGCCGCGCGGACTGGTTTCAGCGGAACGCGCGTGCGTACCTCGAGGTCTGCGATCTGTTCGGGCAGGCGGCGGCGCAGCACCACAACGCACTGGTCAAGCGTTTCATCGAGGAACCTGCCGCTGCCCTCAATGAACAGGCCTTGGAGGGGGTCACCGCCAGCGGGCCACCGCTGCCGGTCTTGCTCCGTTCACTCGAAGTCCTGCGTGACTTGCGCCTAGCGGCGGATCGCCGCGACATCGTTACGCGCCATGACGACATCAGGAAGCTTCGCGGCGTGGTAGGGGGCCGCCCGAACGCCGCCGCGGCCACGATTTGATTGACATCCTCTATCGATACTATCGGATCAATCTATTTCCACGGGTGGTGGCACCGGCCTATCCTGGAGCAACCCTCACCTGGAGCATGACATGAGCAAACTGGCCGACGACACCTCCAAGCCATCCGCCGATCAACTGACTACCACCGCCGGCAATCCGATTGCCGACAACCAGAATTCGCTCAGCGCCGGGCCTCGCGGGCCGCTGCTGCTGCAGGATTATCAGTTAATTGAGAAGCTCGCCCACCAGAACCGCGAGCGTATTCCGGAACGTCCCGTGCACGCCAAGGGCTGGGGCGCGCACGGCACTCTGACCATCACCGGCGATATCTCGAAGCACACGAAGGCCAAGGTGCTGCAACCCGGCGCCAGGACCCCTTTGATCCTGCGCTTCTCGACCGTCGCCGGTGAACTCGGCGCGGCGGATGCCGAACGCGACGTACGCGGCTTCGCAATCAAGTTCTATACCGAGGAAGGCAATTGGGACCTGGTCGGCAACAATACGCCGGTGTTCTTCGTGCGCGACCCCTACAAGTTCCCCGACTTCATCCACACCCAGAAGCGGCATCCGAAAACCAATTTGCGTTCCCCCACCGCGATGTGGGATTTCTGGTCGCTGTCGCCGGAGAGCCTGCATCAAGTAACCATATTGATGTCCGACCGCGGACTGCCCACCAACGTGCGCCACGTGAATGGCTATGGCTCGCACACCTACAGTCTGATCAACGCGGCCGGCGAGCGCGTGTGGGTTAAATTCCATTTCAAGACTCAGCAGGGCCATCAGCACTGGACCAATGCAGAGGCTTCCGAGGTCGTCGGGCGCACGCGCGAATCGACCCAGGAGGATCTGTTCGGCGCGATCGACAAGGGCGACTTCCCGAAGTGGAAAATGCAGGTGCAGATCATGACGGACGCGCAGGCGCAGGAATGGTCTCAGCGCACGGGCTGGAACCCGTTCGATCTGACCAAGGTCTGGCCGCATAGCGACTTCCCGGTGACCGACATCGGCGTGCTGGAATTGAATCGCAATCCGGACAATTACTTCGCCGAGATCGAGCAGGCCGCCTTTGCGCCCTCCAACATCGTTCCCGGCATCAGCTTTTCACCCGACAAGATGCTGCAGGCGCGCGTGTTCAGCTACGCCGATGCGCACCGTTACCGGTTGGGTACGCACTACGAGGCGCTGCCGGTCAACGCGCCGCGCTGCCCGGTGCACCATTACCACAAGGACGGTCCGATGCGGTTCTTCGACAACAACACCGGCAACCCGGACGCCTACTACGAGCCCAATTCGTTCAACGGCCCGAAGGAGGACAAGCGCTTCGCCGAGCCGCCGCTGCCGCTGCACGGGGAAGCCGACCGCTACAACCACCGCGACGGTAACGACGATTTCACGCAGCCCGGCAATCTATTCCGCCTGTTCAACGCCGAGCAGAAGCAGCGCCTGTTCGCCAACATCGCCGCGGCAATGCAAGGCGTGCCGGATGAAATCAAGCGCAGACAGATCGCGCTGTTCGCCAAGTGCGATCCCGCGTACGGGGCCGGCGTGGCCAAAGCAGCGAAGCTCGAAGCCGCCGGTGACGATCGCCTCAAAGGCACCAGCGCGACCAACAAACCTACGGAGAATTCGACCGTAAACTGAGCGCGGGCCCTCGATCAATGTGCCGGCAACGAGCGCTGCCGGCACTTTTTTGCCGCGGGATCCCGGGGCCGCACTTCGCCAATCGGGTAGCCCGTGTCAGTCAGACTGAGTGCACCGCGCCTCCGGGTCCGACTGGGCCGACAATCTGGAGATCGAGCAGGTCGCGCCGGAAGAGAGACCCGTCGGGCAACGCGTGCAGGGTGTGTTCGATCCGGTCGCCGCGAAGGCGCTCCAAGCGAAACCAGCGCTCCGGCGGCGGCGCGCTTCCCCATCCCGTGAAATCGCGAGGCGCGACTTCGGCAAGGAATCGGGCGTCAATTCTCCCGCGGAAAAACCTGCCCCAAATGGGATCGCTCGGATCGCCGGCGCAGTAGCACCATGAACCGTAGTCGAAGGGCACCCACAGACCCGGAGCGAGCCGCATTTCCGCCCAGGAATGGGGCCCAAGATTGGCCGGGTGAAGAAGATATCCGGATGCCAGACGCGCGGGAATGCCGCGTGCACGACACAGGGCAACCAACAACGAAGAGCCCAACATGCAATCGGCCAAACGATTCTGCAATACTCCCCCCAACGGATCATCCCGGCCGAGCGCTGCGCGGTGCACATCACCGAAGCGCAAATTCGTCATCAGCCATTCCCAAGCTGCATATGCGAACGCACGGGCATTGGCGCTTCCTCTCGCCAATTCCTCGGCCAGTGCCGCGACCGTTGCGCTCGGTGCAACCAAACCCTCGCGTTCGCGTAACCAGATTTGATCTTCGGAATCCACGGATGCGCCAATGGGTGCGGAGGGTGCCATCGAGTCGCCCACCTCGCCCCCCAAGAATTCCACCACAAGCTCCGCCACAATCGGGCCAGCTACCGCGGCGGAGTCGAGTCGCAACTCAACGCGGCCGGGCATTTCCCGAATTTCCACGGACGTTCCGGCGGGTTGCAGCAGCCGCACTTGCGCCGGGCCGCGCTGAGCCTGCCGTAATGGCAGCGGTAGCCGGAGCACTATGGGCCGCCCCGGTGTTGCGGCGTACGAATGCCACTCACGACGCAGGGAAAAGCGGTAAAGATGAGGGGCCGCCGGCAGTGAAACCGCGTTGCGGCGCGTCGTCCGTTGCCAGTCCGCCCAGGCGTCGTCGGCCGGCTCGCCTACACGCGACTTGAGCATATTGTTTGCGGCGTACGGGTCCAGCAGTAATCCGCCGGGGCTGGCTTTGTAAGGCAACCCCCTGGAGAGAAGGCGCTCCAGCGTGCGCTCGGCGCGTGCTCGTGCGTCCGAATAGTCACCGGCACGGGCTTGAAACAGCCAACATTGGACGATGATTTGCTCGATGACGTCATCCGCACCGGCGACGAAGAGCGGGCTCATCGGAGTATCAGTCCAACGCATAAGCGAGTATGTAGTCACCGGTCTTTGTGCCCAAGACTTGGTGTCCACCCGCGGCGATGACGACGAACTGACGGTCATCGGACTGGAAAGTCATCGGAGTGGCTTGGCCGCCAGCAGGTAAGCGCGCCTTCCACAGTTCCCTACCCGTCTGCAGGTCATAGGCGCGCAAGTAATCATCCAGCGTTGCGCCTGCGAAAATGAGTCCGCTTCGCGTGATGAACGTTCCTCCAACCTGCGGCGTACCAATGAGCAGCGGTAACCGGCTGGCAATGCCGAAGGGGCCGGTGTCACGGGCAGTGCCGACCGGACGTTCCCAAATAACCTTATTCGTCCGCAGATCGATCGCGTAAAGTTTGCCCCAAGGCGGCTGCATGCAGGGAACCTTGAGTGGACTCAGAAAGCCAAAATAAGAAGCCGCATAGCCGGTGCCTTTCATTTCGGACAGACCTGCAGGTACAGAGCCGTTGACCGGGGCCATCCGAACCAGAAACGGCATGGCGCTGGGGTTGGAGACGAGAATCTTGCGAACCGGATCAACGGTGACGCCGCCCCACTCAATGCCTCCGAACATCCCGGGATACACCATCGACGCTTCTCCGGTGCCCGGCGGCGTGTAGGGGCCTCCATAGCGTGCTTTCCGATATTGAATGCGGCACCACATTTGATCGATGGGCGTTATTCCCCACATGGCTGCTTCGGTCAGAAACGACGGGCCAGGATTCACGGCCAGCGCCGATGTGGGCTGTGCCGCGGCCAGGTGCTCGCCGATATTGCTGCGTCCTGGCGCGGCATTTTCCGTCACAGGTACGAGCGGCTCTCCGGTCTTGCGGTCAAGAATGAATATGCTGCCTTGTTTGGTTCCGAATAAGACGGCGGGTTGAATGCCTTGCGCAGTCGGCAGATCCATCAACACAGGCTGGGAGGACAAGTCGTTATCCCAAAGATCATGATGGGTGGCTTGAAAGCTCCATCGAGTGTCCCCGGTGCCGATGTCCACGGCAACGAGTGAATCACTGTAATGCTCGTCGAAAGGCCGGCGCTTTTTGCCCCAGAAATCAACTGCGGGATTGCCGGTAGGAATATAGACGAGTCCGAGTTCGTCATCGGCGACCAACGGCGCCCAGGCGTTGGGCGTGCTGCGGGTATAGGTCTCACCGGGTGGCGGCGCATCCTTGCGATCCGGCCGACCCACATCCCATGCCCAGACAAGCTTGCCCGTCACGGCGTCAAAGGCGCGGACGACACCCGACGGCATATCGGTGGAAACGTTGTCCATCACTTTCGAACCGATCACCAACTTGCCGCGCGTTACCACGGGCGGAGAACTCACGGTGTAGGTACCTCTTGGCGCTTCCCCAATGCCCGACAGCAGGTCGACCGCGCCGCCATCACCGAAATCTGCACAGGGTTTGCCAGTCAGGGCATCGACACTCCACAGGTGTGCATCCGGCGTCGCGACGTAGACGCGCTTGGCGCAATCGCCCGGAGCCGACCCCATTGAGTAATAAGATACTCCCCGGCAAGCCAGAGCCTCGGCCCCCTCCAGATTGCTCTTCGCGTCAAAATGCCAAATCGATTTCCCGGTGGCGGCGTCAAGTGCAAATACCTGTGCGCTTGGCGTGCACACATACAGAAGGCGGTCAATTTTCAAAGGCGTGGCTTCGAAGTTATAACCGCGCCCGGGCTTCGCAATATCACCGGTTCTGAAGCTCCAGGCCAACTTAAGCCGAGAGACATTGCCGGGATTCAGTTGTGTGAGTTCGGAATAGCGCGTGCCTGCGGTGTCGTTACCGTAGTTGCGCCAATCGCCTGCCGTTGCCGTACCGGCCGCCGCTACGGGCGAGTATTGTGCGGTGACAGGATCGACATGAGCCAGAGCAGTACCAATAGCCGTCGCGGCTACTAGAGCAATGACAGCGCATATCCAGATTGCTGCGCCTGCAGGGCGGTGCAGCCGGAATGCGGCAAACAGAGGCCGCGGTCCCGAGTCCAACCCGCGTTGTGCAAGCGGCGTCAAAAGCCACAGCCCAAATACGGCGAGCACCAGCAGCCGGGGAACCAAAGCCCAGCCGTTGGGCCCTACCTCCCAAAGTGACCAGGCCGAGCTGTACGCCAGCATCAAGCCATAAAGCCATGACCCCCAGCGATTGCCCTTCCATAGCAAAATTGCCGACGAGACCAGGACAACTCCCGAGCAGGCGTACCACCAGGATCCGCCCACGGCCAGTAGTTTCGCCCCTCCGATGAGCAGCGCCAGACCGAACAGCGCCAAAAAAATGAAAGATATCCGAGGGAGAACAAGATTGGATTTCATTGCCCCAATCTCGGTCCTTCGGTCTTGTCGAATTCAGCTTTTGAGTCGGCCAATGGCTGTCGCAATGGCGCCGGGGCCGCGCAGTCCCTTCTGACCCATCCATATGACTACTTTTGATCCGCCTCGGGCGATCACGCCGAGCCATCCTCGGCGCGTCAGCTTGAGCAATCCACTATGCACGGTCGCGTCGATCTTCAGCTCCGATTCGCGTGCCTTTATATGCTCAAAGAAGGCAATTCCGAGGTCGCCTACGTCTGCATCGAGTCGTGAACAAATGGAGCTGACCGCCCGCGGAGGAATACGCAGCTCGAAGTCGGGGTCTACGGCCTTCCCGGGTTCGAGCGCGATTCCCCCGGCACCATCGGAAAAAATGCGCCAATCGCCGGCAATGTTAGTAAACGTTATGCCGACTTCGGCACCCGGGCGCAGCGAAGATGCTGCAAGCCGCGCACCGGAACTGTTCATCAGGAATTTCTTCAGAGTGGCATCCGCCCTGTCACCGTGCACAAACGCCGGATCGGATTGCCTATCGAATGCATCGCTCACGTATGATCTCCTTGAAACATAGAAGTGAGACGGCCTTCCGGCTCCCTGGAGGCTTACAATCTACACTCGAAAATCGAACTTTTTTCAAACCATCGCTGATTTATGTGAACAGACTCACGAATACTCCGTTGCAGGCAGGCGGTATTGTAGCTACGGATCGGCTGCGTCGCCTACGGGCGATGCTGTTGCTGCGTTCGTTCGAGTCGGCGCTGCTGAGACAGCCTAAGCCGGGATTTCAATTGCTCTCGCGCGGCGAGGAAGCCATTGCAGTGGGCATCTGCACTGCACTCGAGCGTACGGACCCGCTTCTTTGTAGCGGCCGCAGCATCGGCATGGCACTCGCGCGCGGCGTGCCCGCGGGCGGCCTGCTGGCGGAGCTTGCCGGTAAGGACGGGGGTCCCAACAAAGGGCGCGCGGGGCGCGCGCACGTATCGATGCCTTCAGTTGGCCTGTTTGGTGCACACGGGGTCGTTGGGGGCAATATTTCGGTGGCCGCGGGCGTGGCTCTTGCACAGCAGCAACTGGGTACCCATGCGGTTACCTGCTGCGTATTCGGCGATGGGGCTTGCGGAGCGGGTTCACTGCATGAAACGCTCAATGTTGCCGCCCTCTGGCAACTACCCCTCTTGCTAATCTGTGATAACAACGGTTTTGCAGTCTCAACGTCCGTACGCCAAGGGATCGCGGCCCCGAGTCTGACCGATCTTGCCACTCCCTTCGGAGTGCCCGCAGCGGCCGTCGACGGTACTGACGTCGATGCCGTGGTGTCGGCGACCGTCGACGCCGCAGCGGCTATTCGCGCAGGTTATGGTCCGAGGTTCCTCGAAATGCGCTGTGTGCGCATGGGATCTCACTCGACGCTTACCCGCGAAGAGCGTCTCGCAGCGGATGTCGAGCGGTTCATCGAGTCTGATCCCTTGCTGATCTATGAACGGCGTTTGCGCGACGATGGCGTGCTGGATGACGAACGCTGGGTGCGCATTCAGGCGGAGGTCAACGAGGATATCGCAGAGGCTGAGAAATTCGTCGAGGCCGCCTCCTGGCCGGACCCTGAGGCGGCGATGCTCGATGTCTAAGCTCTTTTTCCGTGAGGCAATCGCCCGGGCGATCGCTGAAGAGATGGTCCGCGATCCGAGGGTCATTCTGTTGGGTCAGGATATTGCCGCGCATGGCGGCTCCTATGCCGAGACCCGTGGACTGTTTGAACGGTTCGGGCCATCGCGGGTGCGCAATACGCCGGTGGCCGAGGCGGTCACCGTAGGTCTCGCCGCCGGCGCAGCTGCGGCAGGATTGCGGCCGCTGGCATTCATTACCTACATAGACTTTCTGATGCTGGGCCTCGACCCGCTGGTCAACTATGCCGCCAAGCTGCGCTTCAAGAGTGCCGGTCAACTGACTGCTCCGATGGTGGTCAAGGCGACGGCCGGCGCCAAAGGGCAGGGGCCTACGCACGCGCAGGCACTTGATTCTTGGCTGATGAATGTGCCGGGACTGACCGTTGTGGCTCCTTCGACCGCAGGCGATGCCTATGGCCTGCTCAAGACGGCGATTCGCTCGCCGGGACCTGTGGTTTATATTGATCACAAGCGACTCTTCCCGCTCGGTGGAGAAGTGCCGGATTCCGAGCAACTCATTCCGCTTGGCAGCGCGGCTGTGCGACGGGAGGGCCGCCATATAACGATCGTGGCGCACTCCTATATGAGCGTAGTCGCGCTGGAGGCCTCAAAGCAGCTTGCCGTCGCCGGGATCGAGGCCGATGTGATCGACCTTCGCTCTCTCTGGCCGATTGACTGGGAGACTCTCGCCAATTCGGTGCGCCGTACCGGAAACGCTCTGTTTGTGGAAGAAGGACAAACAGTCTGCGGTGTGGGCGCGGAACTCGCATTCGGTCTGCAGGAGCGTGTCCCGGGGCTACGTGTGGCGCGTCTGGGGGCGCGTCGTGTTCCAATCTCGGCGAGTCCCGTATTGGAGTCCGACGCGATTCCGAATGCACAGCGAATCGTCCAGTCCGCCCGGCGACTTCTCGGGCAAGTCGCAGCTTAGATAGTTATGAAACAGCGCAGGGGTAATTTGTGATTCGAAAGCTGGTAATTCCGAAGGAGCTGGGCGATTCCATCGAGGTGCGTCTACTGGATTGGCTAAAACCAGAGGCCGATGCGGTCAATGCCGGCGACGCCTTGCTGGAATTTGAGACGGATAAGGCTATTGTGCTGGTGACGGCGGTACAAGCGGGAACGCTCCGCCGGTGTTTCTTTGCCTCCGGTGATTGGATGAAGCCTGGCGATGTTGCCGCGTGGTTGAGCGATTTGCCCGATGAGCCGCTGCCGGAGAGCAGTGAGACCCTGGATGACACACTCATGGTGACTTTCGATATCACTTGATTTTTTCGGCCCTCAACATTGGCAACCATACCCTCAATCTTGCTGCTGGAAGGAGACGCTGAGCATCGCCTGCTGGCCGATGCTGAAATCGCTATCCAATCCGTGTTTGCCGATCGGGAGGTGCAGCTGGTCCGGCAGTGGACCACGCGCCCGGACTGGCTTGATCCGGCCGCAGCACAAGTGGATTTTCCCCTCCGCTCAAGTGTGCTCCCAGGCACGGATGTCCGTGAACTGCTGGAGCAGCCGCATCGCTTGATCATCTTCGCTCTATTGCCAGCCGCAACATTACCGACTCTGCGGCATCGTTCAGGCGCCGCGTTCCTCGTCCACCAGGGACTGCGCGCAAACTGGTCACCCGAGTTGGCGGCGGCGATGGCGGTCGAGTGCAGCGAGGAGTTGCCAATCTCTCCGGCTGAAGCCGCGTTGGCGTTGGAGCCTGTCATTGAGCGCCTGCAGGCCCGCGGTTCAGCCGTTGCCGTATGCACCGCGTTTCGGCATGTGAAGGAGCCATTGGAGCATCGTGCTCATGAAGGCAAGCCCGCGCTGCGCGAACTCGTTCGGCGCATCAATCTGGAAGTGATGCGTCTATCTCGGCGCACCGGCTGCTTCGTTCTTGACCTCGATCGCCCGCTTGCCCAGGAAGGCGGTGCATCGCTGGATGCTGACTGTTTCGGCGGCTACGGGCGCGCTGCCGAAATCGCGTTGGACGAGTTTGCCGCCCTGTTGCTGGATGCAATGCCCGACGATTTCATGCCCTTGGAGCTTACATGATCCTTGCCCTTACTCTGCCGCGGGTGGGCCCGCAGATGCACCAAGGAACAATCCATAAGTTGCTGGCGAAGCCCGGAGACGAGCTGAGGCCTGGCACGCCATTGTTGGAGGTGCGTGTCGATTTTGGTGCCGCAAAAGCTCAGGATTGTCCACCGTTGTTATTCTTTAGGATCATTGCCACCGAGCGCGCCTGCTTGCGCTCGCTGGATGTATCTCTGGGTGAAGTGCTGGACGTGGGCGCTAAACTCGGGGTCGCTACCAGCGACATCAATGAACCCACTGAAGGACAGGCGGCTCGAGTTCTACGTACTACATCCGTTGCCATCCAGATCGATCCATTGTCGCGGCGATAAAAGTCGAAGGCCATGCAAGTCAGCATCATCATTATCACCAAGGACGAACAGCCACGCTTAAGGCTCTGCGTGCTCGCGCTTGGACGACAGACCGTCAATTGGCAACACGACGCGGAGATCATTCTGGTCGATGACGGGTCAGCCATACCCGTCGGACCGGCAGACATTCCGTCGGACGGTCCTCAGCCACAGATCATCCGCCATGAGCGAAGCCGTGGAAGATCAGCGTCGCGCAATGCAGGGGCGCAGGCTGCCCGAGGTCGGCGTTTACTCTTTCTTGACGGCGATGTGTTGCTTTCGCCCGATGCCGTTGAACGGCATGGGCGCTTGGGGGAAGATGAACTGGGGCGCGGTGAACAGCGGCATTTGCGCGGCACGCGCTTCTTCCTCGACCCGCGCACCGGGATTCCCTGGCCCGGTAAGGAAGCGCGGGTGCGCAGTATGGGCAATCTTGCGCAATACCTCGTAACCGAAGAGATGGTTACGAACGGGCCCTACGAAAGACTACTTGAACGCTCGGAACCTGCCATCTATCCGGGCGGGGCCGCACGAAAGCTGTACGAGTTGGAAATGGGTGCCTTGCGCGCGCGTTCGGCACCCCATGCCCAATGGATGGCGGCGGCCGGGCACAACTTTTCAATTCCGCGCGCAGCCTTCTTGGCCGCCGACGGCTTCGATCAAGACATTTCGATCAATGAGCATCGCGAACTGGCGCTAAGGTTGTGTCGTTCCGGCGCTCGACTGCTCGTCGTGGAAGGCGCTGTGTCGATACACATTACGCATCGGGAGGGTTACCGTGATCCATTGACCGGCGAGGACGGATGGGAGCAAGCCTTTGCACGCCGCCATCCGCTCGAAACGCAGGTCATGATGAGATTCTGGCGTAGTCTCGCTGCCGACAGCAGTATCGATCCTGCCGAGCAAGTGACCACGTTGGAAGGTGCGGACGCGCTGTTGCGGTTCTCTGGACGATGATGCGTGCATCGCGGCGCATATTGCGGATTTTCGCCAAGGGGAATGTCGACGTACGAGACTCGCTCCTATGGTCTCGTGTTGGAGGCGTATTGGAATGGAATGGCATCAATGAAGTGATTCGAGCACGGCATCCCGGCGTGCTGGCCAAAATCAAGCACGAGACTTGCACCCGCTTGGACTTGATTCCGCTTCCCGGCGAAGTCCCTCCCCTAGAGCCTCCCGAGGAGATTGCGCGCCGGTTGCCTTCAGGGGCGCACCCCATAGAGCGGCAGCACCGCACGGCGTTGTTCGACGAACCCACCGAGGTGGTGGTGTTCTCGCTCCAATCGGCGGCCACCAACGCCCTGGTCCGGCACCGTCGCGACGGTTGGCTGCTACTGCCCGACGACTTCGAATCGTGGAACCCCGAATCGCGCAATTTCCTCGAGAGAGAGTGTGAGTATGCCGGCCTGGCACCGATCGAGGCCACGCTTGCGCGGCTGGCGCAGCTCATCGTTGCCGTCGAGGAGAAACTGGGAGCGCATGTGCTGGTCTACAATCTATCGCCCTTGACTCCCGGGGAGCGAACTCATTGCTGGCTGGGCGCTGAAGACTCCATCGCACTGCGGGTTCAGCGCTTCAATCTTGGCTTGGCCGAATTGTCCGCGCGACTGGGATTTTCCATCGTAGACGTCGATCGCATCGTGGCGTGCGCCGGTGCGGATCGACTCAAAATCGATCTTTTCCACCTGACCGCCGAAGGTTGGCGATTGGTGGCGGAGGAGGTAGTTAGAATTCTCGATGAGCGTGGCTGCTTCGATGCGGAGACAGCGGCATGACCAAATTGATCATGCCGGCATTGTCGGCGGGCTCGGCGCGGCTGCGCCGCTCTGGATTGCGCTGGTTGCGT
>Ga0137412_10002087_pt1 | contig 15744 bp, 14 predicted proteins | sample CZODoug2_1_16fun_FD_122160 | JGI IMG/M metagenome (GOLD analysis project Ga0137412, IMG submission 122160) | Vadose zone soil fungal communities from Angelo Coast Range Reserve, California, USA - CZODoug2_1_16fungal (Hybrid Assembly) | ecosystem: Environmental > Terrestrial > Soil > Vadose zone...
CGCCACAATATCTGCTGGCACACCAAGTCTGGTATCCAACAACCCAACTACATTGGATCTCTCCTTCGCGCTTCCACAGTGCGCATTGGGACTGAGCCTGGTTCTGGTAGGGATGTACATGTTCCTGTTTCCGACGTTTTACCTATGGTACATCCTAACGATCTCGTTCTCGGAGGATGGGATATTTCAGGCCTTCCCATGGACAAGGCTATGCAACGTTCTGAGGTCCTCGACTATGACCTTCAGCGTCAAGTAGCGCCTTATATGGCACTTCTCGGAAAACCTCTTCCTTCCATTTATTATCCTGATTTTATTGCCGCTAATCAAGAAGCGCGCGCTGACAATGTCATCCATGCTGCGCCCCGCCGCGACGCCGGGAATCATCTCGCGCACGAAGAGCCGCGCGAGCGAGGCGTTGCCGTCGGGGAAGTGGTAGATGTAGGGATCGCCTTCCAGAATCCCGGCCTTTGGCATCTGCAACCCGAGCCCCTGGAATCCCGGGTATTCGCAACCCCATGCGAGCAGCGCCGATACCGCCTCGCTCTTGCTCGCGAACAGGTCGAGCGTGCGTCCGTCGAACATCGCGAGCGAACGCTCGTCGAGACCGTAGTAACCCTGCAGGTAGGCGCGGTAGGAGGTGGTAGACAGCAGGCGCTCTTTTTCGGCGGGACTCTTCCCGGCGAGCACGTCGCGCGTGTCCGTGTATAGCGTGAGCAGGCGCGCTTTCTGCGCCGCGTCGATCGGACAGTCGGCGATGAAGGCCGCGGCTGGCCGACCATTGTGCAGGTGCGCTGGCACGTCGCTCGGCAGCGAGCGCACCGGGTCGCCGGTCACGAGCCGGTCGACGCCATACACCTCGCGCGGAAAGAACAGACCCGACGAGAGACCAAGCCCAGGGTAGAGGTGCAGGTGGAAGGCGCTTGCCAGTCGGTCGAGGTCAACGCCGAGGCTGGCGACGCATGCGCGTGCGCGCTGGCGGATAGGGGGCGTTGGCGCCCCGAGCGTAACTCAGGCCCGGGGCGACGCTGCTGGCGATGATGGCGCAAGCGACGCCATCGAAAAAGTCCCGCCGCGTGATTCCCTTACCCATAGTGCTAGCCGGCTTCGGCCATGCCGCGACGCCGGCGCTCGGGTTCGTACCAGATTTCCTTGATGAAGCGCTCGTGGCCCTCGATGCCGAACTGGATGACGACATCCACCAGCAGGTAGAGCAGGCTCTTGATGTCGTGCCGGGAGAGCTCGCGCCCTCCGTTGCTTTGTTTCACGAGCAGCACCAGCTGTTCGAACGCCAGCTCGCAGCTTCCGGCGTGGATGCTGGTGATGGATCCGGGGTGGGCGCAGTTCACATTGCGCAGGTAATCGAAGGCTTCTTCCGCGCACAGTTCGGCGAGCAGAATCCGGTCCGGCTTCATGCGAAGACAGCATTCCAGGAGCTGCTTCGGCGTCACGCGCGCGAGCCCCTGGTCGTCCCTGGAGTAAAAGAGACGGACGTGATTCGGGTGGGTGTCGAGAACGAGTTCCTGGGCGTCCTCGATGCTGACGAGTCGCTCGGCGGACGGGATTTCCCGAATCAGCGCCCTGGTCCAAGTCGTCTTTCCGGAACCATTGGGACCTGAGACCAGGATGTTCTTGCGGCTTGCCACCGCGAGACGCATGAAGGCCTCGTACTGCTGGCTCCTCGAGAGCTTCAAGAGCTCCTGCTCAGTTTTATCCAGCGCGGCGGAGTAGCGTCGCGTGGTGCTAAAAATGCCCCGCTGGACGAGCTCTCCGATCGACCACACCTCGTCCGACGCTCGGCGCAGGGTAATCGCGACGGTGCCGGCGGTGGTGGCCGGCGGCAGGACAATCTGAGCGCGCTCCCCGCTCGGAAGGGACGCGGAGAGCAGTGGCGTCGCTTCATCGACCCTTTGCCGTGTGAAATTCGCGATCAGCTCGGCGAGCCGCCGACACCAGTCAAAGTCTGCAAAGGGCAACTCCCGACGCTCCCACCCGCTGGCGGTCTCGACGAACGCTTCATGCGGGCGATTGATGCACAGCTCCGTGACTTCCGGGTCGCTCAAGATCGGCCGCAGCGCCTGAAGATTGAGCTCGAGCGCAAAGTTCAAGGCCGACTCGACGGCGCTCGCCTCAGGCGTCACAGATTTCCAACCGGCGCGGCAGGGGAACTCGGTACCGGCCCCGGCGTTCCGATCGGCGTCGTCAGCGCGACCGGCAGGGCGGGGGCGGGTCCCAGGATGCGCTCCATCGCTGATGCGTCCGGTGCAGGCGCGGGCGGGGTTCCGTGCGGATGAAGGGTAACTCAATGGGCGGCAGCGGCGAAAGGGTCATCTCGCCCAAGCTGAAGACGTTTCCAACACTGCCACGGAAAGCACGAGCGTCAAATCGATGCGGTTCGCCTTGTTTCTCAGTGCCTTGGATGAGCCCGGAAGATCGGCGAGGTGGCGTACAATCTGCACCTTCGCCGCCGTAGCTCAGTGGTAGAGCAGCCGCCTTGTAAGCGGCAGGTCGTCTGTTCGATTCAGACCGGCGGCACCAAACGTGCTTTACGCTCGGTTTCCGCCCGGGGAACAATGCCCTATGCAGTTGGCAGAAACTGTGCGATCTATGTCTTTTCTGCCTCGGCCGGCAGGGCTAGCCTTGTCTCCAGCAACCGGCAAAGACCTGCTGGAGGAGGTGTTCCATGTGTTCCATGTTTCGCGTGATGTTTGGAGTGCTCATTCTTGCGCTGGTGCTCGTGCTCACTGCCGGGTCGGTTGTCCACGCCGGCGCCTTGCAGCCTCCCGAGGGTCGCAAGACCCGAGTCGCGGTGGTGATGACCGAGGGCGCGGTGGTCATCGATTACGCGGGCCCCTGGGAAGTGTTCGAGAACGTCCATACCGGCGAGGGCGACATGGGGCAGCAGATGCCGTTTGAGCTCTACACGGTGGGACGCGACCGGCAGGCCATTCACACGAGCGGCGGGATGAAGCCGGGCATGACCGTGGTGCCGGACTATGGCTTTGCGGATGCGCCGGCGCCGGATGTGGTCGTCGTCGGGGCCCAGTCGGGAGATGACCAGCTGGGTCCCTGGCTCCGGAAAGTCCACGAGCAGCACGCGCTGATCATGTCGGTGTGTACCGGCGCCTTCCGGGTGGCTCAGGCCGGGCTCCTCGACGGCAAGCCGGCGACCACTCATCACGCCTCGCTCCAGCGCCTCGCTAACCAGTATCCGCGCATCGCGGTGCGAAGCTCCGTGCGTTACGTCGAGTCCGACCCGCTCATTCTGACCGCCGGCGGCTTGAGCTCCGGCATCGACTCGGCGCTGCACGTGGTGGAGCTGTACTACGGGCCGAAGGTCGCGCAGGCGACGGCCGACTACATGGAATACCAGGGCCAGGGCTGGAAGACGAATACGGGCGCAGGAGAACCGAAGCAGGTCCTGCCGACCATACCGCTCGCCTACCGCGACCACGAGACGGTCTGGCAGGGCACCTTCCTGCCGGACTATCCGAAGCCCAAGCCCGAGATGCCGGTGGTCCTGCATCTGGCCCTGGTGGATGGGCAGTACAGGGGGACGATCGACGCGCCGACCGAGTCGATGGTCGGAGAGCCCCTCGATGAGGTGCGGGTGGACCACGGGGGCATCCACTTCACGCTGGCCTCGGAAAACGGCCCGGTCGATTTCTCGGGCACCATGACCGCGAAGAAGATATCGGGCAATGTGACACATGGCGGCTCCTCGGCCCCTTTGACCTTGAGCAAGGCGACGCCAGCATCCCAGGCCTCGCAGTGAACGCAACGCGCGTGCGGCGCCGGCCACATCACGTTGTGATGCTCGCCTACCCGGACGTGCAGATCCTCGACGTCACGGGGCCGCTCGAGGTGTTCAGCCGCGCCGCCCGCTGGATGCAGGATCACGGGCTGCGCCGCGATCTCGCCTACCGCGTCGAGGTCGTGGCGCCGCGCGCCGGAGCTTTCGCCACGTCCTCAGGTGTGCAGCTCGTGGCGGAGCGCGCGTATCGCGAGGTCACGAGCGCAGACACGCTGCTGGTGGCCGGAGGCCGCGGCTACGCGACCGCCCGCGCTCAGGCCCCGCTGCTCGCGTGGCTTCGCCGGATGTCCGGCCGCGTCTCGCGCCTGGGCTCCGTCTGCACCGGTGCGCTGCTCCTCGCAACCTCGGGACTTCTGGAGGGTCGGCGTGCGACGACGCACTGGGCGTATCTCGAGGAGCTGAAGAAGTCCGTCGGGCTCGGCCTATGCCACGACGCGATCTACACCCGCGACGGCAACCTCTACACCTCCGCCGGCGTGACCGCCGGCATGGACATGGCGCTCGCGATGCTCGAGGAAGACCACGGTAACGCGGTCGCGCTCGCGGTGGCCCGGGAGCTGGTTCTGTTTCTGAAGCGCCCCGGTGGCCAGTCGCAGTTCAGCGATCATCTGGCCGCGCAGTTCAGCGAGGACGCGGGCTTGCGCGAGCTGCAGCTGTGGATGCTCGAGCATGTTGATCAGGACCTGTCGGTGCCGCGCCTCGCGGAGAGAATCGCGATGAGCGAGCGCAGTTTCGCCCGGCACTTCGTCGACGGGGTGGGCCTCGCGCCGGGCCACTATGTCAGGCAGATCCGCCTGACTGCCGCACGACAGAAGCTCGAGCAGACGGATCTCCCGCTGCAGCAGATCGCCAGGCGCTGCGGATTCGGGACTCCGGAGAGCCTGCGCCGCAGCTTCATCGCTTCGCTCGGAGTGACCCCCGGGGCGTATCGCGACCGCTTTCGCGGGGCTGCCCGACCTGCCGGCTGACGGCCAGCGTCAGCGCGCAGGCCGCGGCGACCCCGCCTCAGGGCAGTCTCGGTGTCTCGGCCCTCGCGGCTGGGTTCGCCGCCGGCTGCGGCGGCGGCCGTTCACTCGCGAGCTTCAGACGCGGCAGTCGCGCGATGCTCTCGTTCACGGGCGGCGGCGGGGGCTTATCGACCCAATGGGACCACGCAAAGTACGCGAGGTTTGCCAACAGCACCCCAAGAAAAACATTTCGCACGGACCGATTCTAGATCAACGCCGGTACCGCGGCTGCGGAGCCTGAGAAAGAACCGCCAGCCCCCGGAGCACCAGATCCGGCACCGCGACGCAGTTGCTGCGCAGCAGCGGCCGCACGGCCGGCGCCTCCCCGCCGGTCAGCACCACCAGGGGTCTGCGTTCGAGCAGCATGCCGGCCTCCTCCACCGCCCGATCGACGGTGGCCGCGGCCGCATAGCGGGACCCCTGGACGATGGCCGCGCGGGTGGAGCGCCCGAAGAGTCCCGCGGTCCCGGAGGCCCCGCCGCGGGCGCGGCGGCGGATACCGTGGGTCCTGCTCAGCAATGTGTCGACCATCAGCCCGGGCGCCGGGATGATCATGCCGCCCCGGTGCCGGCCCTCTGCGTCAATCAGGTCAATGGTCATCGCGGTCCCGACACCGACCACACAGGTCGGTACCCCCTTGAAAAGGTGATGAGCCCCGACGGCCGCCACAAACCGGTCGACCCCCAGGCGCCAGGGCTCCAGATATCCGACCGTCACTCCGGCCGCCCGCCGCGGCACCGTCACGAATTGCGCCGCAACTCCCGCGCTCCGGGCGGCGGCCGCGAGCGTCCGATCCACTCGCGAGCCGGCGACGCTCGCGATGAGCATGCGCTCCAGAGGACGCGCCGCTCTGAACAGCCGCCGCGCGTAGTCACCAGCGCACCACGCAGAATGAGCCGCCGCGCGGGCGGTGCCCAGGCGCCCACCCTCAAGGCGGGCCCACTTGATGCGCGTGTTGCCGATGTCGACGAGCAGCACCGCCATCAGAGCGGCCTCACCGTCACATCGCCCGAGATGAACCGCCGCACGCCCTGCGGGGTCTCCACCAGCAACGCCCCGTGGACGTCGACGCCGCGGGCCAGACCGTGCGCGACCCCATCGCCTGCGGTCACATCCACCGGCCGCCCGCGCAAGGCATCTGCCGTGCGCCATTCTTCGATGAACGGCGTAAGGCCCTCACGCTCGAAAGCGCGCAGCCCCCGCAGACACGCGCTCACCAGGGCCGCCGCGACCGAGTTGCGCGAGGCTTGCGCGAGGCCGGCGCTTGCGAGATCGGTCGCCGCCATCCCGGTCTCCGAGATCTTCTCAAGGAGCGCCGCGCCGAGCGCCATGTTCAATCCGATCCCGATCACGACACAGGCGGGACCGGAAGACTCCGCCCGCAGCTCGATCAGCACGCCCCCGAGCTTGCGCTCCCCGTGCAGCAGGTCATTCGGCCATTTGAGCCCGGCACCGGCCACCCCGAGCTCCCTCAGCGCCCGCAGCGCGCACACCCCAATCACCAGGCTCAGCGCGCCCAGATCCCGCGGCACTTCGCGGAACGTCCAGCTGAGCGACAGGCAGATCGCCCCGCCCGGGGATGCCAGCCACGCACGCCCACGCCGCCCACGGCCCGCGGTCTGATATTCGGTGAGAAAGACCTCGCTCATGGCGGCGGGCGGGTTGGCGCGCGCGAGCAACACGCTGTTGGTGGAGGCGGTCGACCAGGTGGCCTCGACGCTGCGCACGTGGTCGCGCACGTCCCGCGCCAGAGCTGCGCGGATCTTCGCCGCATCGAGGGGCTCGCTGGCGCCCGCGAGGCGATAGCCTCGATTGCGCACGGCATGCAGCGTCGCGCCCAGCTCTCTCAGCGCCCCGGCCGCCTTCCAGATGGCGCTGCGGCTGACGCCGAGCGAGCGCGCGAGCTGCTCACCGGAGTGGAAGCGCCCGTCGCACAGCGCCGCGAACACGCGCGCGGTGAGCGGCGTCGGGTCGCGCGCCGCGGGGTGTGCAGATCCGCCGGTACGCGTCATCTCAACCCTGCGGGCGGTGTATTCCGAGGAGCCACAGGCGCCGGGCGCGCGACTCGGTGCCGGCCCTCATGCGCGCAATGTTGGCGCGGTGGGTGTACACGATAGTCAAGGCGGCGAGGATGCCGAAGCTCAGGAGCGCCGGCTGGCGCAGGCCCTTGCAGACGGCGATCGCCACTGCGAGCGCGATGGCGCCCAGCATGGAGGCGAGCCCCACGTAGCCAAAGAGAATGACCGCCGCGAACCAGATGAAGCTCATGGGAATCAGCAGCCACGGATGGATGCCGAGCACGGTGCCGACCAGCGTCGCGACTCCCTTTCCGCCCCGGAACCCGTACCACAGCGGGTAGACATGTCCCAGTATCACGGCGAGCCCGCAGACCGTCACGCACCAGGCGTGCAAGGGGAGCACCGCCGGCGCAATACCGGGCAGGAGCGCGGGGGCGATCCAGCGCGTCGCGATCCAGCCCTTCGCCAGATCGATCACCAGCACCCAGAACGCGATCCTCTTGCCCTGGGTTCGCAGCGCGTTGGTGGCGCCCGCGTTGCCGCTGCCGAGCGCGCGAATGTCGACCCCGCCGCACAGGCGCCGGAGGAGCAGGCTCCCCACGATCGAACCCAGGAGATAGGAGAGGCCCCCCTTGACCAGCAGCTCGATCACGCCGGCCGGAACACTTCCGCCAGCATGCAGCGCACGCTGCCGCCGCCGAGCTTCTCGATGGTGGGAATGGGAACCGCGAGCACGGCGTCCGTGCAGCCGGAGAGTTGTGCGTAGAGCTCGGGCTTCAGTGCGCGGCGCGCAGTGTCCGACATGACGAGTACGCGCGAGTCCCCCAGCGCCTCGTCCCAGGTGCCGAGCTCGAGCATGTTGCCGGCGAAAGCTTCGATCTGCTCGGGGCCGATCTGGATGATCTCGCGGCCGCTGGCGCCAAGCTGCGCCAGGACCCGATCCCGGTCACCGGGCACAATCGCGCCGCTGCCGATGACCACCGCACGCTCGCCGATGCACATCATGACGTTGGTGTGATAAAGCGGCGCGCCGGCGCGATCGGTGGCCTCAAAGATCACCGCCTGGTACTCGAGCTCCCGCGCCCATTCCGCGACCAGCTGCGGGTGGGTGCGCGGGGAGGTGCAGGCGTAGGCGACGCGCTCGATGTGATCGAGCACCAGGCTCCCGGTGCCCTCGAGAAACCTTCCCTGTCTCTCGTGGTGCGTGAGATCGATCAGGTGCGACACCTTGAAGTTAAGGCGCTTCACGACCGCATCGATGATTTCCTGCCGGCGCTCGAGCCTGCGGCTTGCGCTCTGCATGGGATACAGCACCAGCGTGCCGTCATCATGAAAACTCAACCAGTTGTTGGGGAACACGGCATCGGGCTTGGCCGGTTGCGGCGTGTCGTCCACGGCGCACACGCTGATGCCCTCGCTCCCGAGCGCCTGGGCGAGGCGCTCGAACTCCGCACGCGCCTGGGTGGAAGCCCCGGCGTCGTTCGCCGGGTCCTGCGGACGCTGGAAGGTGTTGGTGGCGGCGGTCTCGGGGTTGTAGCCGAAGGCATCGGGCCGCACCATGAGCACGGCATCCGCGCATTGTGGGGAGCTTCCGGCGCTGCGCGACATGGCCCATTCTCGCACGTCCGGTGCGACGGGCGCTGCGGCCTCAGGCGGGCAGTACGCGGAACTGATCCCCGCTGCCGGTGGCTTCCAGCCGATCCAGCGCCGGCAGGCTCTGGGTGAGATCGAGCGGCTGCCCCAACAGGTACACCCCGCACTCCTGCGCCGGCGCGGGCCGGGCAAAGAGATATCCCTGCGCATAGGTGCAGCCGAGCTGGCGCAGCTTCTCGAGCTGTTGCCAGCCTTCGATGCCCTCTGCAACCACCTCGATGTGCAGGTGCCGGGCCATGGCGATGATGGCACTCACGATCGCGAGATCGCTCGGGTCCGTCACCACGTCACGCACGAAACTGCGGTCGATCTTGAGCGCATCCACCCGCCAGCGCTTCAGGTACGAGAGGCTCGAGTAGCCGATGCCGAAGTCATCGATGGCGATGCGCACGCCCAGCTCGCGCAGGCTCGCCACGACGTCCTGACCCGTCTCCTGGTTGCGTGTTTCGCGCCGCTCGAACACCGCGCTCTCGGTCAGCTCGACCTGCAGGAGCGAGGGTTCCAGGCCATACTGGCGTGTGAGCCTCGCGATGTTTTCGGCGAGATTGGAGCGCTGCAGCTGCACGGCCGAGACATTGAAGGCGATCGGCACCAGCTTGCCTCCCGCCTGCCGCCAGTGCACCGCGTCCTCGATCAACCGCTGCAGCACGAAGTCCCCGATCGGCACGATCAGGCCGGCCTCTTCCGCGACGCTCACGAAGCGCTCGGGCCGCACGTATCCATGGCTCGGGTGCTTCCAGCGCAGCAGCGCCTCGAGTGCCACGACGCGGTGCGATTCGATGTCGACGATCGGCTGATAGTGCACGTCGAGCTGGCGGCTCTGCAGTGCGGTGCGCAGGCTCGACTCAATCGCGATGCGCTCTTTCAGCCTGCGGGCCATGCCGGGGCTGAAGAGCTGGAAGTTGTTGCGGCCGCGGTCTTTCGCCTGGTACATCGCCGTGTCGGAGTGCCGCAGCAGCTCGCCCATGTCGGCGCCGTCGTGCGGGTACAGCGAAACGCCGATACTCACGGTGGTCACCAGCGTGCGCCCGTCCACGACCATCGGTGCATTGAGCGCCTGGTTGATGCGCTCGGCGGTCTCGCTCACCTGCCCGGTGTGTGTCACGCCCTTCAATATGACAACGAACTCGTCCCCACCCATGCGCACCACGACATCCTGGGTGCGCACGGTCGAGCGCACGCGCTGCGCGACGGTCTTCAGGAGCTTGTCGCCGGTCTCGTGTCCGCGCGAATCGTTGACGTGCTTGAAATGATCGAGATCCAGGAACAGCACCGCGAGCATGTTGCCGGCCTGTTTGGCCGCTTCGATGTCCCCCGGCAGGTGGGCCGCCAGATACAGGCGATTGGGAAGCCCGGTGAGCTGATCGTGGTGCGCGAGGTGATCGAGTTGCTGGTGGCGCTCGAGCAGCGTCGTCTCGGCCTTGCGGCGGATCGTGACGTCATGAACCGCCACCCCGAGGAGTTGTTGCCCGCCGAGCGTCAGCCGATGACAGTTTGCCTCGACGTTGCGCTGTGATCCGTCCTTGCAGCGCTGGTGCAGTTCGACGGGCAGGCGCGAGGTGGCGTCCAGGAGCTTGCCGACCAGAGCCTGCGCATCGACCCCCTCGGCGCTGAACAGCTCCCCGAAGCGAAGCCCGCGAAGCTCCTCGAGCGTAAACCCGAGGCTGCGCAGGGCGGCCGGGTTAGCGGCGACAATCTGCAGGGTGGCGGTGTTGAGGACCAGCGTCCCCATGGGCCACTGCTCGAAGGCCGCCTGGTAGGCGGCATCCGAACGCGCGCGCGGGCTCCCCGAGCGCAGGCGCCGGAGCAGCCAGAACCCGAAGGCCGCACAGCTAAGTACTCCGGCCAGTGCGCCAAGACCAAATGCCAACTGGTTCACACTCTACCCCGACACTAAGATCCAGAGTGTGGCGGATCGGGCCGGTGCGCGGCCGTGCGCTGTACACAGTTTGCGGCCCGATATCAGTCGAGACTGACCCGGAACTGCGCGCCGCACCGGATCTCGCACCCCGTGCCCCGGACGATGACGGCGTTCTCGCCAAAAGTGACCCCGCGCAGGTCCCTGTCGAAGCGGAATTTGCGTAGCGCCGGCAGCGGGTCCGTGGAGGCCTCACCCGTACGCGGGTCCCGGGATGGAATCGAGCAGCGCGTACAGGGCTTCACCAGCTGCAGCGTGACCTCCCCCACCTCGAGGGTATCGATGCGGTCTTCGGCCCAGGCGGGGAGCCCCATCACGACGATATTCGGTCGAAAGCGCTCGATGGGTATGGGCCGCGGCAGGCGAGGGTTGAGATCCTCGAGCGAGGCCTGGTTGCAGATGAGCAGGGGGTAGCCGTCCGCAAATCCCAACGGTGCCGGGGTGGCTCCCGCGAACCGAGGGTTGGCCGCACGCTCCATATCCGGTGCCACCCGCACCAGACGCACGGCCTCACCGATCACCCGGCTCACCCATTCGTGAGCCGGCCCGCCCTGATCCACGCCGATGCAGGCGTCCTTCCACACCAGCACCGGCACCTCCTCACCACGGCTGTCCAGCGGCACGCGCAGCGCCGGTAGGTCCGGGGCGTGAAGCATCAGGGCATCGGCGGTGATCTCGGGCACGATGCGCGCGAGCTGCGGATGAGTGCGCTGGCTCAGGAACTTGCCTTTGGGATCGATGAGCATCCACTGGCGGTCCCATTCGAGCCCCCTCGCTCCCACGCGCACGCGCGATTGCGCGATGCCGCGCGCCGATTTCACCGGATAGACGAAGAGCTCGCTCACCCAGACCCGCGTTCCCAACCCGTACCTCCCACAAAGGCCCTCACGCGCGGCCTCGAGCGTGCGCCGCCGCAAAGTCTGCCATATGCTCTCGGGCCGGCCGATGAGGAAGACGCATGGGCAGCCGAAAAAAGACCCAAAAGATCCGCCCCGGGGTGACCGGATTGGCGCGCACGGCGATGACCGCGATGGTGAGCGCGAGTGTGATATTCGGCGGGCCCCAGGCCCAGGGCCGCACCCAGAAGCCTGCGCTGTACGGCCAGCATTGGATGGCGGTCACCGGCAAGCCGATCGCCGCCGCCGCGGGCGCGAAGATCTTCGAGCGGGGGGGCAATGCGGTGGACGCTGCCTGCGCCATGATCGCCGCGACCGCGACCGCCTGGACCACGCTCTCCTGGGGCGGGGAGACCCAGGCGCTCATCTACAACCCGAACACGGGCAAGGTGATCGGCATCAACGGCTTAGGGGTCGCGCCCACGGGCGCAACGCCCGAGTACTTCCACAAGCTCGGCATGCGCTATCCGCCCGAGTACGGTCCGCTCGCCGCCGTCACGCCCGGCACCCCCGGGGGCCTCATGACCATGCTCGCGGAGTACGGGACCATGAGCCTGGCCCAGGTGCTCGAGCCGGCGATCGAGATGGCGGACGGCTTTCCGATCGACGCACCGCTCGTCAACACCATCGAGCACTACAAGGAGCTGATCAAACAGTGGCCCGACTCGCGCCGCGTGATGCTGCCGCACGCCGGTGCGGCGCACGAGGCGCCCGAGCCCGGGGAGATCTTCCGCCAGCCCGATCTCGCCGCCACGCTGCGTAAGCTCGTGGAGGCCGAGCGCCAGGCGCTGCGCTCGGGCAAGGACCGCAAGGGCGCGATCTACGCCGCCTACGACCGTTTCTACAAGGGCGACATTGCCAAGGATCTGGTGCGCTCGGTGCGCGAGCTCGGCGGGCTCTTCACGCTCGAGGATCTCGCCAGCTGGAAAGTGAAAATCGAAGAGCCGGTGCACACCAGCTACAAGGGGATCGAGGTCTACAAGCTCACCACCTGGGTGCAGGGCCCGGTGATGCTGCAGGCGCTCAACATCCTCGAGAGCTTCGATCTCAAATCCATGGGGTACGGGAGCGCCGGCTACATCCACACCCTCTACCAGGCGATGAACCTCGCCTACGCCGATCGCGACTTCTACTACGGCGATCCGAGCTTCTCGCCCGCGCCGCCGATCGAGGGCCTGCTGTCGAAGGAGTACGCGCGCGAGCGCGCGAAACTCATCCGCCCGGACCGCAACGACCCGGACATCCGGCCCGGGGATCCGTATCCGTTCCAGGGCGCAAAGAACCCGTACCTCGAGTATCTGCAAGCCTGGCACTCGAAGATGCCGGCACAGCCCCCGATCGCGCTCGCCGAGTTCGACCGCACGTTCCGCCTGGGCACGACGAGTGTCGAGACGGCGGACGAGAAGGGCTGGGCCGTGTCCGTGACGCCGAGCGGCGGCTGGACCCCGGCGGTGATCGCCGGCCACACCGGCATTGGGTTGAGCCAGCGCATGCAGAGCTTCGTGCTGGATCCGAGCGAGGATCCCTATAACGTCCTGCAGCCCGGCAAGCGGCCGCGCGCCACCCTCACCCCCTCCCTCGCGCTCAGGGACGGCAAGCCATACCTCATCTTCTCGGTGCAGGGGGGCGACACCCAGGACCAGAACCTGCTGCAGTTCTTCCTCAACGTCGTCGAGTTCGGCATGACGGTGCAGGAGGCGACCGAGGCCGCCAACATCACCAGCTACCAGATGCGCGATTCCTTCGCCGACCACCAGTCGTTCCCGGGCCGCCTCACGCTGAACACGCTCACCCCGCCGTGGGTGCGGCAGGAGCTCACGCGCATGGGCTACGCGCTCGAGTTCGAGGAGCGCACCTCAGGGCCGATCAACGCGATTTTCGTCGATCGCAAGCACGGCACCCTGTGGGGCGGCTCGAGCAATTACGGGCAGGACTACGGGATCGGGTGGTGAGGCCGTGCGAGGGTGCGCGTCCTGAGCAGCAGCACACCGACGCCGATCGTCCAGGCCGCCTGCAGTACCAGCACCAGCATCATCCCGTGCACGTCGAGCTGCACCACGCCCGCGATCAGCGCAGCGACGCAGCCGAGCCCGATCGCCACCCCGAAGACGCCGAGCGCCCGCTCGGCGCCCGCACCGCGCACCAGGTCCAGCGACCACGCGGCAATGCCAACCGACATGGCTACCGCGCCGAGGTGCGCCAGCGCCTGGTTGAAGAGAATGCACAGGTGGAGCAGTTGGGCCGTGACCTGTAGATCGGTCGCGCTCACCCCGGTGCTGAGCGTCGCCACCCGCGAGGTGACAAAGCCATCCACCAGGGCAGCGCCCATCATCGCCACGACTCCCGCTGCATAAGCGATGAGTCCGGCCCTGATCGCGGGCCGCGTGATACCGCGCTGCCACGCGAACTCGGTCAGCGCGAAAAAGACGCTCAGCAAGAGTGCGATGAGCACGCCGTGCACCCACGCCGACACCGCGCTCAGCGCCTGCAGCTGCACGAGGACTGCGGCTATGTCGTGCGCGTGCACCGAAGGATGGTGAGCCATCGCCCCGATCTCGAGGATCGAGCCGCCGATGAGGACGGCGCCCGCCGCGCGCGCGGCGGCGCGGCTACGGGTCTCCCCTGGGACGTTCTCGGGCACGATGCTCTCCTGTGGCACTTTCGCTTACGATACCGACATGATCCGCACCGTAGCCGGACACCTGCCCCGCAACGTCCGCTAACGCTCACCGCTCGTCGCATTGCTTTGAGTCAAAGAGACAGGGCCATTCGATCCGCGCGCGACAGGCGTGTGCAGAAAACCCGTCGGGCGCTGCTCGACGCCTTCTTTACGCTGGTCCTGAAGGCTCCGTACGAGGACATCACCGTACGCGACATCGTCGTGCGCGCAGGTGTCGGCCGCTCGACGCTCTACGAGCACTTCTGCGGCAAGGATGGGATTCTTGCCGCGAGCCTCGGCGGTCCGTTTGCAGTTCTCGCCGATGCACTTCAGCCGCGCGACAACACAGCGGCGCTGACGGCCCTGCTCGAGCATTTCTGGTCGAACCGCACGCTGGCACCGGGTATTTTCTCCGGGCCGATGCGCCGGCGGACGGTCGCGGTGCTGGTGCGGCTCATCGAACAGCGCCTGCGCGCACAAGCGCCGGCGAGAGGAACGGCGCTTCTCCTGCCTACGCGTCTCGCGGCGATTCAGCTGGCCGAGGCGCTGTTCGCACCCATCGCCGCCTGGCTGGCGGGCCAGTCCGCCTGCTCCGCGCAGCAACTGGCGCTGGCGCTGCGCAAAGCGGCCCTGGCACTGACTGAAGCATTGGGCGGCGGACCGACAGGGCCACGCCAGTTCGGGCGTCAGGGACTGCCGGCCATGAGGTGAAGCCGGTCGCCGCGCGCTCAGTTGATGCGGGCGCTGGCGAGGCCGAGACCGGCGCCGCCGAAGATCACGCGCACCTTCTGGGTGTCCCCGGTCGGCCTGCGAATCTGCGCCTCACGCCAGTCCTCCGCCGGCATCTGCGGCATCTCGAGTATCGCCTTGCGCGCCTCCGCCAACTGGTGCTTGAGCAGCGGTCGCAGCGCGTCCATAGGAGCGATCGCCTGCTTCTCTTCCTCCGTTTGCGCCAGCGCCGCGTCGCAGTATGTCTGGAAGTACTCCGAGTACCACTGCTCGTACAGTCGCAGCGGCTCGTCAAAGGCCGCGTCCTGCATCAGGCGCTCGGCGAGATGATACGTACACAGGTAGCTCGAGCTGCAGCGCGCGTAGTTGCCGTGCTCCGCGACCACGGCGCTGGCGTAGTCGCGGATTCCGTAAAACTGCGCGATCAGGAGGTGCCGCCTCGCCCCGGTGATCTGCCGATCGCGCAGATACTCGAATGTCGCCTTGCGATGTATCAATCCGAAGGCGGTGGAGCGCAACGCGACCACCTGGCGAGCCAGGCGTGGCTGCCCGGAGACCGTGCGCATCAGGCGATTGTGCTCCGCTTCCCAGCGTCGATAGGCGTCCGGATTCCTGAGTATGCGGTCCGCCACGAGCGTGTCCGCCGGCGAATCAAAGCACGCCGCCATCTCGACGCGCGCTTCGGACTCCTCCATGAGCCGGGAATGCATATACGCATGAACGGGCATGCGTCTCCCTACCTAATGCGACCAATTCCTATAGGGTCTTATGTCTAAGTCTCGCTGGCTCCGCAATAGGGTGCGGTCGCAAATTGAGATAAGTAAAAACCCCTAGTTGCGACGATTATTGGAATATCGGGCGAAACCTCTGGCGGTGAAGGCCCCTGTAGCTTGTAGGAAATGCCTGACCGAAATAGCAGGCAGAAAAAAGCCCTGAGGTCCGAAGACCCCAGGGCTTTTCTGTTTGAAGCCTGGCGGTGACCTACTCTGGCATGCCTGAAAGGCACACTACCATCGGCGCAGAGCGTTTTCACTTCCGAGTTCGGAATGGGAT
>Ga0137412_10002089_pt1 | contig 15740 bp, 18 predicted proteins | sample CZODoug2_1_16fun_FD_122160 | JGI IMG/M metagenome (GOLD analysis project Ga0137412, IMG submission 122160) | Vadose zone soil fungal communities from Angelo Coast Range Reserve, California, USA - CZODoug2_1_16fungal (Hybrid Assembly) | ecosystem: Environmental > Terrestrial > Soil > Vadose zone...
GGCGATGGGCTCGCGCGACTCCATCAGACGAGCGCTCCGCCGCCGAACGAGAAGAACGACAGGAAGAAGCTCGACGCGGCAAAGGCGATGGAAAGGCCGAAGACGATCTGGATCAGGCGGCGGAAGCCGCCGGAGGTTTCGCCGAAGGCAAGCGCCAGGCCGGTGAGGATGATGACGATGACCGAGATGACCTTGGCGACCGGCCCCTGGATGGATTCCAGGATCTGGTTGAGGGGCTGCTCCCACGGCATGTTGGAGCCGGCCGCGAAGGCAGGCGCTGCAACGAAAACAGCCACGACGCACCCCGCGGTCAAAGCGACGCCGCGGCCGAGAGAGCGTGGAAAACTCATGACAGAACTCCCATCGCAGAAAGCGTGTAGTCGCCGGACGGCCCAAGCCCAGAGACGCTTGCAAGGTCTGCAAGGCGCCGCTCGCCGCCGCGGCCGGTAAGTACCGCGATGACGTTGATCGTTTCAGCGATCAGGGCACGTGGGACGGTGACGACCGCTTCCTGGATCAATTGCTCGGGCCGTCGCAACGCGCCAAGCGCCGTGCCCGCATGGATGGTTCCGATGCCGCCGGGATGGCCGGTGCCCCAGGCTTTGAGCAGGTCGAGTGCTTCAGCCCCGCGCACCTCTCCTACCGGAATCCGATCGGGCCGCAGCCGCAGCGACGAGCGCACAAGATCGGCTAGCGAGACCACGCCATCCTTTGTCCGCAGCGCCACCAGATTGCGCGCCTTGCACTGCAGTTCACGGGTGTCTTCAATGAGCACCACCCGGTCGGATGTTTTGGCGACTTCGGCAAGCAGCGCGTTGGTTAGCGTGGTCTTACCCGTTGAGGTGCCTCCGGCGACCAGAATGTTCTTGCGCTCAGCCACCGCCCGCCGCAGCGCGTCGGCGTGGTGCGATGTCATGACGCCGGCGTCGACATAGTCATCGAGCGTGAAGACCGCGACGGCCGGCTTGCGGATGGCGAAGGCCGGAGCCGTCACAACCGGCGGCAATAGACCCTCAAAGCGCTCCCCAGTTTCAGGCAGTTCAGCCGACACGCGCGGTGCGCCGGGATGAACCTCGGCGCCAACATGGTGCGCAACCAGCCTGACGATACGTTCCGCATCGGCGGCGGAGAGCGTGTTGTCAGTCTCGCTGACGCCACTTGACAACCGATCGATCCACAACCGGCCGTCCGGGTTCAGCATCACCTCGACGATCGAAGGGTCTTCCAGGAACCCAGTTATCGCGGGGCCAAGCGCGCTGCGCAGCATGCGCGCGCCACGCGAGACCGCTTCCGCCTGAAACGAGTGGATTGCCATCTCTGCCCCCGAAACTTCGCGCCAGCCTTTGGCGCCTTCATGCGGGGCATTACAAAGATCAGGAATCGCCTAATCGCAACAACTCTCGTCTCGTTGTCGTAGCCAGGCGTAGAGAAACTTGCGTTTGGCGTGGTTCGCGCAAATCAGCAGCGCGCGTCGGAGCACCGGCATGCGTTCATTCACCAGTCCACATCTTCAACTGCATCAAAGAAAATCACGTCGGCCGAGGGTGTCATCGTCTCAACCACATCCCCCTCGTGTCCAAACCGGGAGGAGATCGCTTCGATAGCCTGCAAGGCCAAGGCACCGGTCAAGGCACGGGTCAAGGCATGGATCAAAGGAGCGATGAACCAAGCCAGCGCCAGCACCTGAACCGTGACGTTGAGACCAAACGCCGTCTGGTAAGCGATCACCGGGTAGTGGCCGTCTTGAGACGGCCATTGTTCCAAGATGACGCCAATGCCGCATTGGGCCGCGAAGGCCCATCCGAAATGCAGCAGATTCAATCCACCGTTGGCGCGCGCGGCAAATTCGGACGGGAAGGAGTCCGCCATGATTGCGTAGCTTAGAACAGTCGCCGCCCCGAACATTGACACCACGCACCACGGCAACAGCTGCGGCACCGGAAGACGCAGGATCACAGCGAGCTCGGCCGTTACAAAGAGCGCGGCCAAGGTGGCGAGCACGATCTCCGTTCTGACACCACGCCTGCGTAATCGATCTGCAATAACCCCAAGTAGGAGTGCCCCAACGCAGATACAAATCGCCATGATGAACAGCCGGTTGATCAGGCTATGCCGATCCAGCCCCTCGACGTCCGTGAGCCAAGGCGCAGCCCACAATCCCTGTAACGCCCAAGCCGAGCCGACACAAACAGCGGACAACGGCGCGACCCTCCAGAACTGCGCGTTCAAATAGACGGTCTTGAGCGTACTCGATCTTAAATCGGCCTTCTGCGTTTCGGCCGGCTCGGGAACCGCTAGATAGATCAAAAGAGCCGTGGCCAGCGTGATGACCGCCAATAGCTCGAACAAACCGCGCCAGCCGATTCGATCCACCAGCCACTCGGCAGGCGCCGTTGCGCTCACACCTCCCAACGCGCCGAGCATGATCATATAGCCGTTCACCAGCGCGACCTTGTCTCTTGGAAACCAAATGACAACGGCCTTAAGACCAGCCATCAATGCCGCGGCAACACCAAATCCAATCATCGTGCGCGCGATCAACAGAGCATAAAACCCCGTTGATATCCCAAACAATAGAGCGCCCGCGGCGGCGACGACCAAAAGCCCACTTTGTACCCGGCGCGGACCAAAGCGATCCAAGAGTGCACCGATTGGAATCTGGGCCGCCCCAAAGGCGAGAAAATAAACTGACGCAAGCAAGCCAAGGTCGGCGGCATTGATTCCGAGATCAGTGGTCAGACGACCGGAGATCAGTGTGTTGATGGTTCGAAACAGATAGGAAAGATAGTAACCTGCGGCAAACGGCAGAAAAACACACACGATCAAACGCCAATTCCCCAGGCCGTGACGCTTTACCGGTGATCTTTGCACCCGAGCCGAAGTGCCAACGGCTTCCCGGCCCGCCCGCTCCTCGATCTCGCTGGTATCTTCAAAAGAAAGCGTTGAGCCGCTGTCGAAAGCGAAGAGAGCTGCCGCCCTCCCGGACGGCAGCACATGATTCCGGGGACGCGTCGTTGAAGGATGCCACACGGTGCCGTGCGTCAGCGTCTCGAGCTTCGGGCGACGATCCACCGCAGCTTTCCGATAACGCGGCGGCGTGACGCGTCGTCCGAAGCCCCTCGATTGTCTCGCGCATCAATGGACGGCTCAGTCGAACGCGCTGATCGACCTGCTGAGCCAAGGCCTTGAATCGCGCGTCACCCAGCACGCAGGCGTCGCGCTGCTGGGACCGGCCGAGAGGCGGATTGACGGTGAGATGATAGCGGGTATGAAGTGCCACTGTCTCAGAGATGATTTGGACTTCGTCAGCAAGGTGCTCAAGCTGTTTGCTCATCCGGTCGATGTGCTCATACAGAACCCCTTCGATCGAGGGCGCCGGATCGAGAAACCGCTCAAGAGCAGTTTCTACAACCCTGCTCTTGCTGACCCCCGGGCCCTGCGTAGCAGCCTGTAGGCGCTCAAAAATCGCTTCGGACAGGTGAACGCTTAATTTTCTGCTCATCGCGTCTGCATGACCCTCGTTGCTGCCTCATTTGAGATGCGTTCCCGGCGATCCGTCAAATGCGTCTCCACCGCACATTCTGTTCACAAACGTCAAGATGGTCTTGGCCACACATCAGGTATCGGCGCGCGAACTCGCGCTTTATCAAAACGACAATGGCGTCAAACTGAACCAAGATGCACGCCGGCCTCAACCGCTAGCAGGGCCGCAGTCTTAACCTGACGCAGCGAAAGACCACGGCGCCACTTCAAATTACACGGATGGAGACTTCTGCACCGGCTCGCGCTGCGGATCGACATCGAAACTTACCTCCTTTGCGAGGCTTTGGCCCTTGGCGAGCCGCCTCCCCAAGGCCTCGACAAAGCCTTCGTAGCGTTCGCGGCCCTTGGCCTGCGCGGCAGGCTGAGCAATATCTGGTAACGCAGGCCTCGCCGCGAGCCAGAATCGCACAAACAGCGCGAGCGCCTCGTTGGAAACCGTGATCTGACGCTCGAGCCGTTCGACCTGTCGCGACAAGCGATCGAGCCGTCGCACCAGCACCGCCTCCATCTGCTCGGAATGATCCGGCGACAAGAACGATGACAACGCCGTCTCGACGATCAGTGCCTGAGGAACTCGCTTGCGGGAGGCATAGTCGGCAAGCTGGCCGGCAAGAACCGGGGGTAAGCGAAAGGTGTGCTTTGTTCGCATCCGCTGCTCTGAGTACTTGAGGTCATCGTCTTGATTCATCGCCGCCCGCCGATCCAGCGCCTCCTTGCGTTAGGGGTCGTCATCCCCGTCAGGAAAGTCGAAATCGTCTTTGCTCCGATCGGGCTTCGGCTCCTGATCCTCAGGCGACCCCGGCTCCCGCTCGAGATCGTCATTGGTCGAATCATCCCTCGATTGGTTTTTATTTTTTCGAAGAACCTTCAGCCCGACGGCACGATCAGCCGGCAGAGGTAACTTGCTCCAATCGTCGTCAAGCTGTTTGAGACTGGCGTCAACGCAACACGGATCGGCTGGCGGCAGCACGCGTTCCTGAAATCGCGGATCCTCGTAATAACGCGCTTTCTGGGCTCGGATGGGCGGACATCCCGAAACCACAACCAGCTCATCATTCAGCGGCAATTGCATCACTTCGCCCGGGGTCAAGAGGGGCCGTGCGGTCTCCTGCCTCGACACCATCAAATGTCCAAGCCACGGGGCGAGCCTGTGACCAGCATAGTTCTTCATTGCCCGCTGTTCCGTCGCAGTTCCGAGCGCGTCGGACACGCGCTTAGCCGTCCTTTCGTCGTTGGCCGCAAACGAAACGCGGATGTGGCAATTATCGAGAATGGAATTGTTCGGTCCGTAAACCTTCTCGATCTGATTGAGAGACTGGGCGATCAGAAAGCACTTGATGCCGTAGCCCGCCATGAAGGCCAATGCTGATTCAAAGAAATCGAGCCGGCCCAATGCTGGGAATTCATCAAGCATCAACAACAGCCGATGCCGCAGCATTTGACCGTCCAGCTTTTCAGTCAGACGACGCCCAATCTGGTTGAGAATGAGCCGCACCAGCGGTTTGGTCCGGCTGATGTCGGATGGCGGCACGACCAAATAGAGTGTCGTCGGCCTGTCCGCCTCGACCAGATCGCTAATTCGCCAGCTGCTATGGCCTGTAACCTCAGCGACGACGGGATCGCGATAGAGGCCTAGGAATGACATGGCCGTCGAAAGCACGCCGGAGCGCTCGTTATCGCTCTTATTCAGCAGTTCCCTGGCTGCTGAGGCAATCACGGGATGCGGACCGCGATCACCGAAATGCGGTGTCGTTATCATCGCGCGGAGCGCGACACCGATCGGTCGCTTGGGATTCGACAGAAAATTGGTAACCCCAGCCAAGGTCTTGTCTTGCTCTGCGTAAAGCACATGCAGGATGGCCCCCACCAGGAGCGTGTGGCTGGTCCTTTCCCAGTGGTTACGCTTTTCGTGCGCGCCTTCCGGATCGACCAAGACGTCCGCGATATTCTGGACATCGCGAACCTCCCGCTCACCCCGACGGACCTCGAGCAGGGGATTGTGGGCCGCCGAGCTGCGGTTGGTCGGATCAAACAGCAGCACGTTTCCGTGGCAGGCGCGGAAACCCGAAGTCAGATTCCAGTTCTCGCCCTTGATATCGTGAACGATGCAACTGCCCGACCAAGTCAAAAGCGTTGGTACCACAAGGCCAACACCCTTGCCCGACCGCGTCGGCGCGAAACAGAACACGTGTTCTGGTCCATTGTGCCGGAGATACGCACCTTTGAGGCGGCCAAGTACAACACCATCCGGATTCATAAGACCCACGGCGCGGATTTCGGAAGGTAATGCCCAACGTGCCGACCCGTAGGTCGCAGCTGTCTTTTCTTCGCGCGCCCGCCATACCGACATGGCAAGCGCGGCAACGACGGAGATGATCCCGCCCGATGCCGCGATAAAGCCGCCCTCAAGAAATATATCCGGCGCATACGCATCGTAGATGAACCACCACCGGAAGAAAGCCAGCGGAAAGTAAACCGGCCAGCCGTGGCCGAGTTCGAACCATGGGTGTCCAAGCTGCGGCTGGAATCCGAGCTTCCAGGCAACCCATTGTGTCGCAGCCCACATCGTGGTCAGCACGATCGCGAGCACGAGGCTGATTTGCCCCCAGAGGATTTTGGTCGTCGTCATGCCGCCGAAGAACACCACGCGTGAGCCAGTCGTCAATGATGGTTTTGCAACTGGCGTAGCGGAGGCGGCTCCAGAGTACAATTAGGACGGTCCGCGCTTGGCGAGGTGTCTTTTCGCAACAAGGCAAATGGGCATAGCGCTTGAATCAGCCGCCCCGGAGAAGCTATCCTCTCGTATAGCGCGAACGGAGAGACCATGATGGAACTCCGCCGAAATGCTTGGGATCGTCGCCACCTGACTTGCTGTGGATCTGTCGCAGAGACGGCGGCACTTGCCGAGCCGTTGGCGCTCAGCGGCTACGACGCTTCGATCGGCGAAAGCTCGATTTCCGGCGTTTCGTCCGGCGCGTTTATGGCCGTTCAGTTCGCAACGGCGTGGTCGTCGATTATCAAAGGCGTTGGTATTGTTGCAGGTGGGCCGTTCTGGTGTGCGGAGGCGGACGCCTACGATGTAGTGACCGATTATTGGGGCCCGATCTAGAGGGCCAACGGCTCCTGCATGATCGGACCGCCGTCAAATCTGAAGATCGGAGATTTCGTTGCAAAGGCCGACTCCAAGGCGGCGTCTGGCGACATCGACACCGGGTATAACGCTTGGGCCGACAACAATCATCTCATCGTGCTTTATCCACAGACGCGGTCGAGCTTGCCCGTTCCTTATAATCCTCTGGCCTGCTGGGATTGGTGGAGCTATGTGGATCATAGTGACAACTACGTAGCGAAATCAGGAGCCCAGATCAGGACGATCAAGGCCATGCTGGACGCCCTCACGTCGGGGGCCAAGCCTGCGCCCGAGAGCACGCCCGCAGGACCGTCCGCTCTCGCCGTGATCGATACATCGGACACTGGCGCCGATCTTGCCTGGACTGCTCCGGCGAAACCGGCGAGATACCGTATTTCGCGTGCCGGCACAGATGGCCAGTTCGTCGTCATCGGGGAGACCACAAGTTCGAGCTTCGCCGACACGGGTCTTACACCGCAATCGACCTATCATTAGCATGTGGCGGTGATCGCGAACAACGTGGCGGGTCCCGTCTCTACCGACGTCTCCGCTGCCACCCGGGCCACGCCAGCACCTTGCCGCACGCCGGGTCGCTGCCCGATCGCCAGATAGAGCGGCTAGAGATCGCGTACCGCGGCTAGCCGACTGCTTCAGCTGTTTGTTGAATAAGGCCCTGGCCACCAGACTTCTGCGGCAAGATATGAGAACAGCCGCCCTAATTGGCAATCCTGCCACACCTCATCGTCTCGGACCAGCCGACCTGATAAAGTGAATCAACGTGGCCCCCCGTGCCAGGGCTTCTCGGCAAGCTGCTAGAGACCCAGTCCGCGCTTGCGACCAAACCGCCAATCGACCCCGCGGGCCGCCATCACCCCTGAGACCTCGCGTCCAAGATGTCGGTCCAATGAACGCTGCCATCGCACGAGCTGAAAGCCTGCACCATCATCGATCATCGCAAACCTGCCTGAACTCAAAGTGATCCTTTGCCGGTACTGGCCCGCCACGTGCTCACCCTCCGCCGAAGGATAATGGGCAAGCCCAGTCTCGGCACTGATTGCCCCGACCGCAGCATCCAACTCTCGCCGGCGCAAGGTATCGAGTAAGCCTCGCGCAAAGACGACGCGTTGGGCTTGGCGCTTGGCAAGGCCCACGCCCACCAAGTGATCGGTACGGCGCTGCATTGCGTCGCGCACCTCTGCTCCGAAGCCGCTTTCTGATATTGGCAAGTCGCCCGCAAGCAATTGGCGATCGAGCCAGGTTGCCCCGGGTGCGCTAACCTGCTCCCCGAGCGTTAAGTCCGAGCCGACCGCCAATGAGAGCCCCTTCTTGCCCTTTGCGCCACCTGCTCGCGCCTCGACAATCGCGCCCATCTTCGCATCACTGGTTAGTTCGAGTTCGGAAAACCGCAGATGATGCGTTCGGCCGTCGATGCCTTCGATGATGGCGTAAGCTGAGCACTTCAGCTCGTCGTGCAAGCCACGTTCCACAAGCCGTCCGATCACCGGATCGACCAGGTCATTGCCATGAAGAGCAAAGCCGGAAATATCCACCGCTCGACCCGCGCTTGTCATCGCTCGATGCATGGTCTTGATGATATCGCCTCGGATCGAAAGCGCCCGCAGCGTTTGCTCAAGGCCCGGCTTCAAGATCCATTGTCCGGGCGCAACCTGTTGCGCCAGACCAAGTCGTTGCAGTTTGACCGTCCGACCTCTCAAGAGCTGTTGCAACCCGGCGTCCACCCGTTCACTTCCCGGTCTCAGGTCGGCCAGACCACCTCCCTCGTCAGAGATGGCGAGCAACGCCCGATCGAGACCGGTCCAGCGTTCGGCATTGATCTCCCTTTCGATCGCAGACCGAAGCTCTGCCTCGTTCCGTGGCCCAAGTTCCAAGGTGACTCTTTCCGCGGCGCGCGCATGAAGTCCACGGCTGATATAATCGCGACTGATGACAAGATCCTTGCCATCATCCGCCCGGCCCCGAACCAGCACATGAATATGAGCATGCGCCGTGTTCCAGTGGTCAACTGCGATCCAGTCGAGCCTGGTGCCAAGATCCCTTTCAGCATCCGACATCAACTCTCGCGTGAAAGCTCGCAGGTCCGCCATCTCAACAGCGTTCTCCGGCGACACCGTAAAGCGAAAATGGTGCCGATCCTCCTCGCATCTGGCCGCGAACGCCTTGTGGTCGGCGTCATCGGATCGATCGTCAAACATGCGCGCATCTGCTCCGTCCCGTGTCACGCCCTCACGCTTCAGATAAACGATGTGTCGGGCGAGCGGCCCTGAACGAATGCTCAAGCCCTGATGCCGAACGATCCTATTCATCACCACCACACGTCGACCAGGTTCATGCGACGATAGCGCCACCGCCGCAGCGCGACCGCGTCCAAAGCGGGACGAGCCCGCATGATCGCGCTTACCGAAGCCTTTACCCGCGTAACCGGCCTTCCGTGCGGCTTGCATGACCTGACCTACAAAGGTGTTGGGCAGGCGCGGCCTGTTTTGAATGCGCCCAGGCCGAACGCGCAGATCGTCGTCCCGAACCTTCATGCCACAACTCCCTTGAAACAAACGATGGCGCCGCGATGATTGATAAAGCAGAACTTCTTTGCTCGAAGCGCCACCCCAAGGCTTCGGCACCGCCTCGAAAAACCCAATTAAAGCAAACACCTGCAGCTGATGGCGGGCGCTGCTTTTATCTTGCATGTTGCAATCGAGCGAATCCCGACCTTCCGAGCTCTGCATCTCACCTTCCGATCCACGAAAACGTCCGACATGCGGGGACCACCTCGATCACAATCATCAGCTCGAATCTCCACCTAAGTCGCAGCACGAACGGAAGCATTGGCGCCGGCTGTGCAAAGGCGTCGTTCGATGAGCGAGCCTCGGAGCCGCTCACCACAGCCGCGCGCATTCCGAATTATACGTAAGCCATGATCCTGGATTGCTCGAGACACGAACATATATTGCAGCGGAATCGCGTCGGTGAAGATTGGCTCTGATGGTGCGCCTGCCGTAGTGGTCGTCGCGAAAGCGCCGCCAAGAGTGCGAGCCAACGACCTGGCATCGCCAGCAGCCGCAGAGTTCTTGACCATGCACGCGATCCGATAGCGCAGCACTCCTGACGCCAACATGCAGCTGGCACGCCGATGAGACCGCACGAGGACCGTGGAAAAAGGCACCGAGCCGAGTCCCGGCTGGCGTTCATGTCGAGGCTTGATCATGTTGCAACCAGGCAAACGGCGCGTTCGCTCAGGCCGCCCGCCCTCGATCCCTTCGCAGCGCGTTGCTGCCTTTCGGCGGGAGCTCACCGTGCCAAGCAAGCCGTTACCCAGCCTGGACTTGACCAAGAGAAGCGGCCTTCCCACACGCACCGAGAACGGTAACGAGCAGACTTGGATAACCAATTGTAGTGGAAGACCGGAGCAATGGTGCTTCCATCGATCGGGCAACCAGTCTGCGATTCGGTGACAGAAGACGAACAGGATCATTTGTCCCCGGTCCACAACGGTAGCGCACGGCCGATGACTGCGGATATAGCGATAGGCCCGAAATACCGTCCGTCAAGCGAGCGGGCCGACTGCGGGTTCATGAGAAATAATTCGTCCGCGGCAATGATCCGACAGCCCTGCCAGACCGGTAAGCGCCTGCCGATCGCGTCGCGTTCCCGCGCGTTTCCCATTTCACGGCCGTCAATTGAAATTGTGAGCCCGCTTCTACAAACCCTTTGCCCCGGCAACGCCCACACGTGTTTGAGCATGGGAACGCCGATCGGCAGATAACCATTCCGATCGAGGAATTGCGCAAGCCGCTCGGGTGGGCGAACCGCAACCAGTTCTGTGACAAAAAGTTTCTCCGCCGCTTGCACGCGATAAAGACCGATGGGAACGCTCTCCGAGGCGTTCCAAATGTAAAGTGGCTGCGCGCCCTTGATCGTGGACAGCGTCGCAACCGCGGTCCCACAGGTCACAAGAACAATCGCCCGCCATACGGTCATGGCGAGACCTTCCGGCGATTCAACCAAGCCTGATGGCGGGTTCGACTGTAGGATCGCGGCGTTTCAGCAACCGACAGACGGTTGTGGACGTGATGCCAGTAGTCGGGGGCAGCGTCAGTAGGATCAATGCCGAGGGCTTCCACGGCATCGATGAACTGAAGAACCCGCTCGACCTTTGACCACCCAGACAAGCGCAGCAGGATGACCCCGCCAGGGTTGACGCAAGGGACAGTGGAGTAGCGTTGTTCGGGCGACGCCGCGCATAAGATATCGATGCGAGACAATTCGGTCCCAAAATCGCTGGATGTCCAGCGAACAAAGGCAAACATGCTACCGGGCGCAAACGAAACGACTCGGCGATGAGGGTCAATCACCCGTTCGGCGACAGGATGGCCGAACCTAATCCGGTTCTCGATCCGCTTCTTAAGCCACAAAAGCTCAACAGTTGTGAGGTTGGTCAGGTGATGGCTCCCTTGCTTCACTAATTGGGTTTCATGCCCAGGCCGTGCCCGACGTCGACGATGTCGGCAACCTTTTGGATGCAAGGCTCGGGTTGCCCGAAACGTCGCGGCAGGTCGGTGCGTCGTGCGGGTTCCGGCTCGATGAACGGGGAAGTTCAAGATGTCATAGGAGGGGTCATCGATCCGAAAAGATGTCTTCAGACTGACGTCACGTGGCTGCACAATCTGCGAAGCAATTGCCAAAATGCGGACGTCCACACCCAACAGAACTGCTCCGCCATGTCCCGGTGCTGCGTCGACGCGAGGCGAGATCGTCTTCACGCGACAGTCCATCGACTCAACATGAGAACTCGTCACCAATGAGCAGAGGTGGACGATCAGATCTTTCGGATCGAACCACAACAGACCTGCGGAAAGCGCCGAATAGGGCGAGCCGATCGTTTTCCGAGCGACGCCGCTGGTGCGCGGAGGACGGTCGATCCACCATGCTCAACATCGCGATTTGCCGGCATAGGGGATGCGCGCAAGCTGTTTAACGCGCAGCACGATACGTGCGCCGCGCTTCCCGGTTGAGCAAGCGACGTACCGATCAACCCACGTCTTGATATCGTCGAAATCATAGATAACGCGGCCGCCTATCTTGCGATAGATCGGGCCGTTCCCACGTTGCCGGTACTTTTCGAGCGTACGGATGGACAGGCTCAGCATGCGTGCGGCCTCGGGCGTTCGCAGATATCGCGGAGGCAGAGGCGCCAGTGAATCGGACATCGGAAGAGCTCCAGAAACATTCCGAGTGCTACAATAGCAATGCAGATTGGGCGCGAGGGATGCCGATTTTGCGCGATCCACTATTGACACCCCCTGTCCGATTGCTGGGCGGAGCGAATTACCAGGTGCCGCGCTTACCGCGCAACAAAGTGCGATAGCCCCCACGCATCAAAGAGAGCCCCGCTTGGACCAAACGGATGGTCCGCCTACGCAGGTCATGCGTCTTCCAATTTCGCTCGGTAACCCGAGCGGTCCCAAACAACACCTGCGCTATCGTGCGGTAGCTATTGCCTTCGAGATGACCGTCGAGCGCCCGAATCACAAGCGTAAATCGTTGGCGGCGCTGCTGCGACAAAGTGGGCCGCGGTCGAAGAAGCGTTTGTTTGTTTAGCGCCGCCCACAGCCAACCCGCGGCGCGGGACTGCATTTCAAAATCCGCGCCAAGCGGCAGTTCAAGCATCAGCGACGACCTCTTGGTCGGCAGTTCGCGCAGCCAAAGACGGTGTGTCATGCCTCCGAGCCAAAGCACCGCGTGCCAGCCATCCGCCGCCTGCCTAAGATCGGCGCCAGCCAGCTTTCTCAGATCGAAGTGGCGGGCACGCAAGACCGATTTCGGACTTGCGGCGCCGACCCTGAGCACGGTCGGCAGCGCTTCTGGAGCCCAAAAGACAGTCTGCTTATCGAAGGATTTCTCCGGATCAGCCGCGAAAAGAAAGCCCCCATCGATGTCGAGACTTGCTGCTCATTACAAGGGATCTGCGAGCTTGCTGTGACCGGAAATCAGTCCAGTAATCGCAGTTGCGGCGCAAAGTCTCCCAGGCGAAATCGTGCACGTCAGCTACCTTCAATCTCGCGTAAGCCTCATCCGAACCAAACTTAAAGTCCCACATCGGGCTGTTCTTCCAATTGATAACGGTATCATGATATGGACTCGTTTCAGTTGCAAGATCAGCCCACCAAAACTGACAGGTTGACCCAATTAGCTGGTGCACAGTTCATTTCGACTTAAGGCATCAAGGCCAATTTTCTTAAAGAACGTTGGCCCTATTTGTCTGCCGATAGGGCCGCGCGCCTGCGGCCTCTGCTATCACACATGTTGCACGCACGAGACTGTCGGATCCCGTTGAGCGCGACCGGTTCGGCGAAAGTGATTTTTCCAAAACGTTCTTTCCGGCGCATCGTCTCTCGGGGCGAATCCGCGACATGGGTGCGTGGCTCGACAGCTCGCGAAGCGTGGCGAGAGAAAGCGCCCCGCCTCCGAAGAGGCAGGGCGCGTTGATCCGGATTGGATCAATCGCCGTTACGGCGGGACCAGATCAGGGTGAAGTCTTCATCGCCCTCGAGTTTTACGAGCGAAGCGTAGATTGGCGCCGGGAAGCTGGGATCGTCGAGCTTGACCGCGAGATACTCGCGCTCGGTGTCACGAGCCATCTTCTTCCAGGCAGCGCCAAACACCGTGACGCCCGCGAAGATGCGATAGTCGGGCCCTTTGTCGTTTTCCTTCTCACTCGCCGCGAACCTTGCCCTGATATTAAGTGTCAGGGTCCTGATCGATCCGACAAAGCCATTGTCGGTCGCCGTGAACGTGCCGATGGTAGCCATAGCTCTCTCCTTCTGTGATCGGGCCGCGCCTATCGCGGCCTCGATGGCGATCTGGGGCCCGTGGAGCGATCGGCCCGCAGCCTTAAGGCCCGAAGCGCAAGCAAAGGACGGCGTAAGCGTGCTTTTTTGTCTTGGGCGATGAATGCCGCCCCGCTTTTGCGGCAGAAGAAAAAAGCAGGCGAAGCCGTTGCGGGAACGCGATCGAGGCGCCTAGCCGGCCCTCGGGCCAGATCAGCTCATTCGAGGCCGCGCGGGACGCGAGACATGAACACCTGACAGGGACAACCATGGCTCCAACGCACGTTACGACGCAAGGATACGCGTCGATCGATCTAGTGCGGGCTGGAACACGCGTAGCAAGAGCGGCGAACGCGCGGTTGAGGCGTGCTCGCGCGACTGCGTGGGAAAAGCGGCAACTCGAAGCCGTGACATCATGCGCAGCGGCCAATGGCGGATGCTACGCGACGTAGGCTGCTGGTCGACCGATGTACCAGGCCGACCCGCTCTTCGACTGTCGCAGGTGAGTGGCAAAATAGACGTCAATAGCGCGAATAATCGTTGCAGGATTGACCTGATCGCGGCGTCAACATTGTGCAAGCCCGGCTTTCCCATTTTCAGCACGGGGCAAATACGTGCCGTGCGCTATTACCAAACAGGTCCGGCTCTTCCTTGATCGCCGCTGACACCGATCACCGCTCCGCGCAGGGCGGCCATGGCCTGTTGGCGACGCCTGCCCCCTTCGGCAGCTCGAGGCGCGGTCGCCATCTATTCGCGCCTTTGGTGAAAGTCCGCGGCGCGCCCGGAAGCATCGTCCGCCGCATCGATTTCGCGCACGACGATATCAGCTTCGCCGACAGGCATCAGCGTGAATTTGAGCCTGAGGCCTCTGCCGTCCTTATTGGCCCAACCGGCGCCAATCTCGGCCCAGTAGCTCCTGCCATCGCCAACTTTTCGGACGGCATAGACGCGGTGCGTGGGACGCCGACTCTCTGTAACGAGCATGTTCGTTCCCCTCGGTCGTGCAAATGCCGGAATGGCAATCGCGTTGCCGGGCACCACCGAGGCGGTTCGAGCACAGCAGTCAAAAACGCGCAGCGTCCTGCCGCAATGGGAGGAAGGCCGTAGGCGGGCACCGTTCGGTTTTGACGGCGTGCGCCGCAGCGGTAGAACGGCAAACCCTGAGCGATTGCTGTCGCATTTCTCGCCGCAGGGGCACAATATGCGAGCCAGATCGCGATTACGTTCACCACCGCACAATGTTGGGCCGCAATAGGCGTGCTCAGCAGAGGGATGCGCCGCTTGACCATGATGATGCCAGCAGCTCGTTTTGTCCTCGCAAGGAGGCCCGAGCGGAGGCGACGCGATATGGGCTATGCACGCGCCGCCTCCCATCCCTTCTCCTTTTTCCCTCAGCAACGTCATTTGACACGATCGCTTTGGTCTCCTCGGCGCCGCGCGGTATGGGCCGTGATTGTATGAGATAGCCCATCGGGCTTCATCACTTCATCGGCCCTCGCGTTCAGGATCATTTGCCTAACTGCCCCGCGGGAAATCCAATTCCGAATACTTGGATTTGCAACCCGATCGTTTCCGAGCGCCGCAAATACGGCGTCGCTAATCGCCTGTTGCTGGCCGCGAAGATGATCCTGGAGAATCTTGCTCCGCGTGACATAACCAGCATTCACGCCAGGAATTGCGTGGTTCATCAGAAGTTTTGCATCAAACTCCGAGACGCGGGCTGCGGTCGCGATCGTTCGGAAGCTTTGACGAAGATCGTTGCCCCACTTCGACAGTGCGACTCGATCCTCCCTGTGCTCGGCCAAATGCCCCGACGCGCTGTCCGCAGGGAATATCCATAGGGCGGCTTGTGCCGGGTACATCTGCCGACCGAGCCGAATAGCCCGCACGAGGCATAAGATCATTTCGCGGGATAATGGAATATCAAAGGCGCGTTCGGGCCCGCCCTTAGGGTTTGGCACATGCAGCATTCGCTTTCGAAAATCGACATGTCTGGGATCGATCACCTGTAGCGCGGCAGGCCGACAACCGGAAAGCAGCATGAACAGGTGGAACTCGCGACGGATCGGGTTGTCGATAGCCGCCAATTCAGCAAACCACCCTTTCAGGTCACAGGTCCCCATACCTGTCTCGCGACGTTTCTCTCCGTTCCAATCGATCGCATCAACCGGATTGTCGACGGGCAACGACCTATGCACTTTGCGGGCGTGATAATAGATGGC
>Ga0137412_10002090_pt1 | contig 15736 bp, 15 predicted proteins | sample CZODoug2_1_16fun_FD_122160 | JGI IMG/M metagenome (GOLD analysis project Ga0137412, IMG submission 122160) | Vadose zone soil fungal communities from Angelo Coast Range Reserve, California, USA - CZODoug2_1_16fungal (Hybrid Assembly) | ecosystem: Environmental > Terrestrial > Soil > Vadose zone...
CGATAGAGGCTTACCCGGGCGTGTTCGTCCGATGGGATCGTGGCGCCGCTCGGGACAAGACTCCGAAGCAACATTCCGGCGGCGTCGTTGGCGTCGACGGGTTGGCCGGGGTCGTAGCCGCGCAGGTTGACGTACAGCTGCCCATCGGGAAACTGACCGGCTTGTTGATGGGCCCAGTGCACCGCTACCGCCGTCTTGCCGACGCCGGCGGTTCCGCAGATGGTGATCAGCGGGGGCGTCGACTTCGTGCTCGTGATCGCGTCAAGCGCATCGAGCACGTCGGCGCGGCCCGAGAACCCCATGACGTCGGGCGGCAGTTCGCGAGGTAGCACTCGGTCCGGCGACGGCACTCGGGCTGATTGAACGCGGCGCCACGCGTCGTCCCAGCTGCTCGGGTCGTCCTGGCCGCATGCGCGCACGAAGGAGCGGACGACATCGAGCTGAGGCAGTCGCTCGCGATTCTGCTTGACGGCGTCCGCCAACGTGCTTCTCGGCAGACCGCTGCGCCGGGCGAGCTGATCGAACGATGGATCGCCCGCCCAGACCTTCAGGAGGCGCAGGGCGTGGACGAAGCCGGCCACATCCCGCACCGTGGACGGGTCCGGTGTGCTCGCCATGCGCGTCCCCTCCAGCCGGATTGGCCGTAACGCTTGACGCGTACCTTACTGCCGGCGATCGGGGCGTGACATCACGGAGCGTGCCTGTCCGGGTTCATCCGGACGCGTCCGGCCAACTGGTCGCAGCACCTTGCTGCTGCTTCTCTGAACGTGCACCGATGCAGGTGGGTGGGAACGGCATCGATGGTCTCCAGGATTGGGCGTCGTGGCGAGGCACCGTTGCCTCGCTCACGCCGTCCTTCTGTTTCGTGCCACGTCGGTCCGCGTTCTGGGCTGGAACTCCCCCGAAGCACCAGAGTCAGCCAAGCGCGGGTCTTCCGCGGCGTGTGTTCGAGCTCACGTCCAGCCGTCGCTACCGTTCATGATTGTTCACCTCCTTTCGTTGCAGCCCGCCATTCGCCTCGACGACCTGAAATGGACCTCGAAACCTCCCGCAACTGTCTGCACCCATGTGCTGACATACCGACGTTTCGTGGGTTAACCTTCACTCGGGTCGTCGGGGGCGTCCGAAGGAAGAGCGTGTCTACACACCAGTTGTCTGCCCGCCAAGGCGCGGGGCCGAGGTCATGGGCGCTGTGGCGTGCGCCGCGACGCATCGCGGCGTTGGTTATTGGTGTGGACGCCGCTGCAGCGGTGTTGAGCGGAACAAGTCTCGCGGGCAGCACTATCACAGCCAGCGACCTCCTTCGATGCGGTCTGCTCGCCTGTATGAGCGTCGTCTACTTGGAGCTCTCGCGGCAAGTAGAGCTCCGGCGCCGGTTTGTCGTCGCTGCGGATTCCTCGCATATCGACATGAGTGCGGTGTGGATTCTGCCAGCCGCAGTAGTGCTGCCGCCTGGACTTGCCGCAGCCGTGGCGACGTTCGCCTACCTGCACCTGTGGTATCGGTCGTGGCGCCATCTCGACGGCGTGCAGATGTACCGGGTCGGCTATACCGGAGCCACATTAGTCATCACGTCGATTGCGGTCTCGGTAACCGTCCATATGAGCGCACTTTTAGACGAAGGCATTTCTAGCACGTATCGGGCGCTGGCTGCTTTAGGCATCGCAATCATTCTTTATCGAGTAGTTAATCGGTCGCTGATTGTTGCCGCTATCGCACTGAGCGTTGGCGCACGTAAACCATCTGCAATTTTCGGCACGCCGGCAGACAACGCGCTTGAGTTCTCGACATTGGTGTTGGGGGCAGCTACCGCGGTGTTGGTGGTGCAGGTGCCACCGCTCGCGCTGCTGGTGCTGCCCGCGGTGTTCCTGTTGCAGCATCGGGCGTTGCTCAAGCAGCTGGTCGAGGCGGCGACGATCGACACGAAGACGGAGCTGCTCAACGCGGCAGCCTGGCGGCAGCTGGCTCAGCGCGAGCTCGAACGGGCCGGGCGGCAGAAGACGGCCACGGCGGTGCTCGTCATCGACATGGACCATTTCAAGCGGCTCAACGACACGTATGGCCACCTCGCCGGCGACGAGGCACTGAAGGCGATCGGCGAGGCGCTGGCCGACGAGCTGCGCGGCTATGACGCGGTGGGCCGATTCGGGGGCGAGGAGTTCGTCGCCCTGCTGCCGTCCGTGGACGGGCCGGCGGCGGTCGGGGTCGCTGAGCGGGTGCGCGAGCGGATCGAGTCGGTGCAGGTACGGGTCGAACGGCGCACCGGTGGCATCGGGAGCATCGCGGTGACGGCCTCGGTCGGCGTCGCGGCCGCGCAGGGCGGCGTCGAGCTGGACGATCTGCTGCGAGCCGCCGACGGAGCGCTCTACGCGGCGAAGGCGGCCGGACGCAACGCCGTGCGGCGCGCACCGACCCAGGTCACGACGGCTGCATGACGCCGGGCACGCCGAACAGGTAACCCTGCCCGTACTGGCAACCCAGGTCGAGCAGGATCGAACGCTGTGACGGCTGCTCGACGCCCTCGGCCACCACCTCGGACCCCAGGGCGGCAGCCAGCGAGACGACGCTGCCCACGATCGCCCGCGCGTGAGCGTCGTCCCCGAGATCGGCGATGAACGAGCGGTCGATCTTGATCTCGTCGAACGGGAACTGCCGCAGGTAGGACAGCTGGCCGAATCCGGTACCGAAGTCGTCGATGGCGATGCGCACGCCCCGTTCGCGCAGGGTCGACAGGATGCGCCAACCCACGCCACCGCTGCGCAGCAGGACGCCCTCGGTGACCTCGAGGGTCAGCCGGGATGCCGGCAGGTCGTACTTGGCCAGCGTCTCGTCGACAGTCGCCGGCAGCGAATCGTCGGAGAGCTGGTGCACGCTGACGTTCACCGAGACGCCTAGCCCCGACGACTGCCGATACAGCTCCCCCAGCGCCTCGCCGAGGGCGTAGCGGCCCAGGTCGCCGACGAGTCCAATCCGCTCGGCGAGGGGCACGAACGTGTCCGGCGGGACGCCCTGGTGCTGGCCGCTCGCCCAGCGCAGCAGCGCCTCGTGGCGCACGACCCGTCCGGAGCGCAGGTCCACGATCGGCTGGTAGGCCAAGCCGAACTCCTGCGCGGCGATCCCCCGGCGCAGCGCTGGGGCGAGGGTCACCAGATCGGCCCGACCGGCCGTGCTCACGTCGTGCATGACGATCTCGCCCCGGCCCAGCGCCTTGGCCCGCTCCAGCGCGGCCCCGGCGATGCGCAGCGGATCCGGCTCGGCAGTGTCCGGGCCGAGCACGGCCAGGCCCAGTCCGGCGCTCGCGAAGAGGTCCAGGCCGTCGACGTCGAACGGTTCGACCAGGGCCTGTCGCAGCCGAGTGGCGATGGCGACCGCGTCGTCGGAGTCCCGGACGTCCTCGCGGAGCACCGCGAACTCGTCGCCCCACATCCGAGCCACTGTGGCCGACGGGCCGGCGGCGATCACCAACCGCTGGGCGATCAGCCGAAGTAGCTCATCGCCCGCGGCGTGCCCGAACGACTCGTTCACCGCGGCGATCCCGTCGACTCCGAGCAGCATCAGGGCGACGGAGCCCCCCGAGCGGATCGAGCGGACCTGCGCGGCCCGCAGCCGGTCGGCCAGCACCTCACGATTGGCCAGGTGGGTCAACGGATCGGTGCGGGCCAGATCGCGAAGAGTCCGCTGCGAGGCGTCCTGTTGGACCGCGACGGCGGCGAGATGGCCTGCCTCGTGCAGCAGGATCAGCTCGCCCTCTGACGGTTCGCGCGGCTCGCCGAAGTACACGGCAAACGTGCCGAGCACCTCGTTGTCGGCGCCGACGAACGGCGTCGACCAGCAGGACGCGAGCCCGAGCGCGAGCGCTCCGTCCCGCCAGGGTTCCCAATTGGGATCGTGTCCGATGTCGGTGGTGATCACGACCCGGCGCTCGTAGGCGGCAACGCCGCAGGTGCCCTGGGTCGGTCCGATCGTCTCGCCGTCGATCGAGGCGCTGAACTGCTCGGGGAGCGACGGGGCGGCCGCGACCTTGATGTGCTGCCCGTCGGCGGTGAGCAGCAGGATCGACGCTTTCGCCCGGGCGAGCTCTTCCTCGACCAGCTCGGCGAGGCGGCGAAGGGTGGTGTCCAGCGGGGCGTGAGCTGCGATCAGGCGCAGGATGTCCCCGCCGTGGATGAGGCCGTCCGAGCCTCCCTCGCGCGCGCTCGTGGGCAGGGCAACTTTCCGACCCCGACTGCCTCCGCGCACGGCCTCCGCCTCCCGCCTGGGAGCTCTATCCGGACGTGACTCCGCTCCGTAGGTTACCGGGAAGGCCGGGGTCCGGCGTGTCGATCATGGTCACAACGCAAGGAGCCCGGACCCTCTTGGGATCCGGGCTCGGGTCGCGCTGCGGTCGTGCTGCGGTCAGCGGGTGAAGTTCTGCCGCTGCGCTATCGCGATCAGCTCGGCGCGCATGTTCGGCGTCGCCGAGTCGAGCACGCGCTCGAACGCCCGCGTTTCGCGGCGCTGGCGCATCTTCTCGGTGAACTTGCTGGTCCTCGACATTGAGTGCCCCTTGGTTTCGTGATGTCAGGTTGTCGGCAGGGCGTTTCGTTAAGCACTACGCGCTACTGGCCTTCATTCATTCGGAATGATACCGGTGTAACAGTCGATCAGGCCAAGTTATGCCCGTGTGGGCTTAACAACATCGATGCGTAGCGGGCCTGGACACCGTGTCTCGCCGCGGGTCGAGAGGCTTGCCGATGTCAGCAGTGCGCGCTAGCGTGACAGGAAGTAACAGATACATCCTGTAGCAGATTTGAGGCGGTGGCGATGACGGCCCAGGTCACGGATCGGGTGAAGACCGCGCAGCGGCTGCTCGCATCGTCGGCGAAGAACTCCTACGACCCACTACTCGACATCGACTGGGACGCCCCGCTGCCCGAGGGGCTGGCCTTCCTCCCCTTCGAACGGGTCTCGCTCTACGGCACCCCGCTGTGGGACGAGCTGACCCCCGAGCAGCGCGTCGAGCTGTCCAAGAACGAGCTGGCCAGCATCGCCAGCACCGGACTGTGGACCGAGATCATCCTGATGCAGATGCTGGTGCGCGACGCCTACCACCGCGACCCCCGCGATCCCGGCACCCAGTACGCGCTCACCGAGGTCGGCGACGAGACCCGGCACGTGATCATGTTCGCCAAGGCGCTCGAGCGGCTGGGCTGCCCCGAATACCGCCCGCCCCGGTTCGTCCATCACCTCGCCCGTTTCTACAAGGCCACGGCCCGGGGCCCGGCCATGTACGCGCCGGTATTGGTCACCGAAGAGGTCACCGACCGCCTGCAGCGATCCACCATGAACGACGAGGCGATCCATCCGCTGATCCGGATGGTCAACCGCATCCACGTCGTCGAAGAGGCCCGCCACGTCCGCTACGCCCGCGGCGAGCTGAGCCGGATGCTGCCGCAGCTGTCGCGCCCCCGCCGGGGTTGGCACAACCTGGTCGCGGCTATCGCGGCGGCGTCCCTCGTCCGGGTGCTGATCGATCCGAAGGTGTACGCCTCGGTGGGGCTCGACCCGAAGCAGGCCAGTCGGGTGGCTCGGGCGAACCCGCACCACCGCGAGACGGTGCGCTGGATGGGCGAGAAAATCATGGCGTTTCTGGACGAACAGGGCATGGTGACCAGAACCACGAGGCCGATCTATCGCGCGGCACACCTGCTATGACGTCTACTTGACCCCATGACCGAGCCACGGTTGAACGCGCGCCCCTCGCGCAAGCTTGCCGTGGTCACGTGCATGGACGCCCGCATCGACCCGGCGCGGCTGCTCGGCCTGGAACCCGGCGACGCCCACGTGCTGCGCAACGCCGGCGGCGCGGTGACCGCTGACGTCCGGCGCAGCCTGGTCATCAGCCAGCGACTGCTCGGCACGGAAGGCATCCTCGTCATCCGGCACACCGGCTGCGGCATGCTCGGCCTGGACGAGGCCTTGCGTGACGACCTGGCCGCCGAAGTCGGCGAGCACGCCGACTGGCAGGTGCACGGCTTCGCCGACCTCGAGGGCGACCTGCTCGCCGCGCTAGACGAGCTGCGCGCCGACCCGTTCCTGCTGCACACTGATGCCATCCGTGGCTACGTCTACGACGTCGAGCGCACCGGCCAGCTGATACCGGTCGGCAAGCCCGGCGACCTAGCCGCGGCGAGCTAAAGCAGCAGTGCCATTGCCGGGTCGGCCAGCACGGCGGCGACGTCGGCCAGGAACTGCGAGCCCTGCTGACCATCGACGATCCGATGGTCGAACGACACCGACAGCTGGGTGACCCAGCGCGGCACGATGACATCCGCGCCGTGACCGTCGACCGTTACCCAGGGCATCTTGCGTATCGCCCCGAACGCCACGATGCCGGCCTCGCCCGGGTTGAGGATCGGGGTGCCGGTGTCGATGCCGAACACACCGATGTTGGTGATCGTGATCGAGCCGCCGGACATCTCGGCCGGTGATGTCTTGCCGGCACGCGCCGTCTCGGTCAGCGCCACGATGGCGCGGGCCAAGTCGACGAGTGAGAGCTGGTCGGCGTCCTTGACGTTGGGGACGATCAGCCCGCGGTCGGTGGCCGCGGCGATGCCGAGATTGACGTAGTGCTTCAGGACGATCTCGCCGGCCGCGTCGTCCCACGAGGCGTTGATCTCGGGGGTGCGCTTCGCCGCGAGCAGGACCGCCTTGGCCACGAACAGCAGCGGCGACACCTTGACGTCGCGGAACTCGGACCGGGCCGCGACGCGCTCGCGCAGCTCCATCATCGGCGTGACGTCGATGGTGATGAACTCGGTGACGTGCGGGGCGGTGAAGGCGCTGGCCACCATGGCGGCGGCCGTGTGCTTGCGCACGCCCTTGATCGGGATGCGCGTCTCCCGCCCGGTGGGAACGGCGGGCGCGACGGCCGGGGCCGACTCGGTGGGGGCGCTCGCCGCCTGCTCGATGTCCTCGCGGGACACCGAGCCGTTGGGGCCGGTGGGCGCCACAGTGTCGAGGTCGACGCCGAGCGTCTTGGCCAGCTTGCGGACCGGCGGCTTGGCCAGCACGCGATGGCGCGCCTCGGGGGCATCGGCCGGCGTCGGCGTCGGCGTGACGTTGAACGCCGGGTTCGCCGACGGGGTCTCGGCCGGCGGGGTGTCGACCGGTGGCTGCTTGCGGGGCCGGCGGCTCGTCGTCCCGCCAGCACGCGGGCCGTAGCCGACCAGCACGGACTGGCGCTCCGGCGGCGCTTCGACCGGCGATTGTGGTTCGGAAGCCACGGTAGGTGGAGCATCCGAACCAGAATCGGACTGGGGGGCGACGTCGATCGTGATGATCGGGCGGCCGACATCGACGGTCTCGCCCTCCGCGGCGTGCAGCTCGGTGACCACCCCGGCGTACGGCGAGGGCAGCTCGACCGCCGCCTTGGCCGTCTCGACCTCGACGATGATCTGGTTCACCGTGACGGTGTCGCCGGGCTTCACCGACCACGTGATGATGTCGGCCTCGGTCAGGCCCTCGCCGACGTCGGGCATCTTGAACGACTTGAGCTCGGGCATCAGTACTCCAGCGAACGGTCGACGGCGTCGAGGATGCGATCGACGTTCGGCAGCCACTCTTCCTCGAGGCGACTGGCCGGATAGGGGGTGTCGAATCCCCCGACCCGCAGCACCGGTGCCTCGAGTGAGTAGAACGCCTTCTCCTGCACCCGGGCGGCGAGCTCGGCGCCGACCCCGTGGCTGACCGACGCCTCGTGGACGATGACCAGCCGGCCCGTTCGCTTCACCGACTCCACGACCGTAGCGGTGTCGATCGGCGAGATGGAGCGCAGGTCGATCACCTCGAGGTCGTGGCCGTCCTTCTCGGCTGCGGTGGCCGATTCGAGCGCGGTGGCCACCATCGGGCCGTACGCGACGACCGTGGCGTCCCGGCCGGGACGGGCGATGCGCGCCCGATGCAGCGGGTCCGGCTCGTCGGCCACCTCGCCCTTGACCCAGTAGCGCCGCTTCGGCTCGAAGAAGATCACCGGGTCGTCGGACTTGATCGCCTGCTGGATCATCCAGTACGCGTCGGACGGGTTCGAGCAGGTGACGACCTTGAGCCCCGCCGTGTGCGCGAAGTACGCCTCGGGCGATTCGGAGTGGTGCTCGACCGCGCCGATGCCCCCGCCGTACGGGATGCGGATCGTGATCGGCATCTTCAGCTGGCCGTTGGACCGGTTGTGCATCTTGGCGACCTGGCTGACGATCTGATCGAAGCCGGGGTAGACGAAGCCGTCGAACTGGATCTCGCACACCGGCCGGTAGCCGCGGATCGCCAGCCCCACCGCCGTGCCGATGATGCCCGACTCGGCCAGGGGCGTGTCGAAAACGCGGGCCTCGCCGAAGTCCTTCTGCAGCCCGTCGGTGACCCGGAAGACGCCGCCGAGTTTGCCGACGTCCTCACCCATGATGATGACCTTGGGGTCGTCCTCGAGCGAGCGGCGCAGCCCCTCATTGAGCGCCTTCGCCAGCATGATCGGGCTCATGCGCTCGCCTCCTCGAAGGACGCGAGATACGCGGCGAACGCATCACGCTGCTCGCGCAGCTCGTCGGTCATCTCGGCGTGGACGTGGTCGAACGCCGACAGCGGCTCGGGGTCGGGCAGCGCCCGGCAGCCGGCCCGCACGTGCTCGGCCATCGCCTCGGACTCACGGTCGATCGCCTCGAAGAAGCTGTGTTCCACGCCCACCTCGCGGGCCAGGTAGGCCCGTACTCGCTCGATCGGATCCCGTAGCTTCCAGGTCTCCGTCTCGGCCGCGAGGCGGTAACGGGTCGGGTCGTCGGACGTGGTGTGCGGGTTCATCCGGTAGGTGAACGCCTCGATCAGCGTCGGTCCCTGGCCGCCGCGGGCCTGGTCGAGCGCCTTGCGGGTGACGGCCAGCGAGGCCAAGACGTCGTTGCCGTCGATGCGGACGCCGGGGAAGCCGAAGCCGCTCGACCGGCGCGAGATGGGCACCCGGCTCTGCGTGGTGACCGGCGCCGAGATCGCCCACTGGTTGTTCTGGCAGAAGTAGACGATGGGCAGGTTGTCGGCCGCGGCCCACACGAAGGACTCGTTGACGTCGCCCTGGCTGGAGGCGCCGTCGCCGAAGAAGGCCAGGACGGCGGTGTCGCGCTCCGGGTCACCGGTACCGACGGCGCCGTCGCGGACGACGCCCATCGCGTATCCGGCGGCGTGCAGCGTCTGGGCGCCGATGACGATCGTGTAGAGGTTGAAGTTGTTGTCGGCCGGATTCCAGCCGCCGAGGTTCGTGCCCCGGAACATGCCGAGCAGCACGAGCGGGTCGACGTTCTGGCACCAGGCGACGCCGTGCTCGCGGTAGGTCGGGAACGACATGTCCTGCTTGCGCAGCGCCCGGCCGGCACCGACCTGGGCGCCCTCTTGACCGAGGCAAGACGCCCACAAGCCCAGCTCGCCCTGGCGCTGCAGGGCGATGGCTTCGGTGTCGATGCGCCGGACGAGCACCAGGTCGCGGTACAGCGCCTTGATCTCGTCGTCGGGGATGTCGAGTGGGTAGTCGGGGTGCTCTACGCGCACGCCTTCGGGCGTCAGGAGCTGGACCATGTCCGGCTCGGGGGGTACGGCCGGCAGGGCTGTCGATACGTCGGATCCAACGGACATGCGAACGCTCCTCGCGTCAGAACACGGGTGCGGGGTCTCCGCGGCGTGCGGCTGGCGATTACTGGGCAACCCGTTGGTACAGGGATGGCGCACCGGCGGATTTGCCCAGGGGTTCCTACCATATCCGGGCTGAGCGACCCCCGGTTCCCCGCCATCTCGAATCGCGCAACGTATGGCGGTCTGTCACCGCCGAACGTCGCGCGATCGGGGCTACTAGGCTGACGCGGAGGGGTGTCGACCACGGGAGCTTCGTTGCCTGCTGCACTGATCGTCGGTGGTACCGGCGGGCTGGGGATCGAGATCGCCCGCTCGATGGTCGAGCGCGGCGTCCACGTGACGATCACCGGCCGGGACACGGACCGGGCGCGAGACGTCGCAGCCCAGCTCGGCCCGGATGTCGTCGCCCTGGGCCTGGACCTGGGCGACCCGGCGAGCGTCGAGTCGGGGCTGGCGAGCTCCGGGGCCGTCGATCACCTGGTGATCGCCGCGCTCGAGCCGGCATTCATCTCGATCTCCGACTTCGACATCGCGGCCGCCACCCGCGTGATCACCGTCAAGCTGGTGGGGTACGCGGCCGTGGTCGAGACGCTCCGTGATCGGCTCTCGGCGGATGCTTCGGTGGTGCTCTTCGGGGGCGCGGGCGCTGCCCGGCCCTACCCCGGGTCGACCATGCTGAGCACCTTCAACGCCGGCATCTCCGGCCTGGTCCGCACCCTCGCCGTCGAGCTCGCGCCGCTGCGGATCAACGCCCTGCATCCCGGAGTGGTCGGCGATTCACCCCGGTGGCGCGACGTGCCCGACATCCCGGCCATCGCCCGCACGCCGCTCGGCCGGCTGGTCACCATGGCCGAGATCGTCGACGCCACGTGGTTCCTGCTGACGAACACCGGCGTCAACGCGTTCGACCTAGCGGTGGACGGCGGGTACACCACGACGTGACCTCCCCGCCGTCCAGCGCCGGGCCGCGGGCGTCCAGGCGAGGGCGGCGGCGAGCACGGGCGGGATCAGCAGCGGGGACGTGATCTTGAGGAACTGCGATGTCGCGGTGGCCGAGCCGCAGTCGCAGCCCACCGGCGACCAGCAGGTTGGCCACGACGACGTTCGGCGCGGCGAAGATCAGGCCGCCGGCTTGGTAGTGGCCGTCGTCGGCGAACGCCGCGATGAACAGGGCCAGGAATGCGGCGGCGAGAGCAAGGAACGCGGCCCCGACGAACGCCAGGACCAGGCTGGCGCCAACCGAGGCCGGTCGCCGCGCAGCGCCCGGCGCCGGCGGGTAGGACCAATCCATCGTCACGAGCTCGACGCTAATGAGCGCCCGGCACCCTTACACCCGTAGAACTACTCAGATCGGGTCGCCCGATCGGGTGCGCTCAGCTCGTCCGGCAGCGGCTGGCTGTGGACGACGATCAGTCGCGACACCGCCCGGGTCAGCGTGACGTAGAGCCGGCGCAGCCCGGCCGGGCGGGTCGATTCGGCGTCGACGATCTCGGCCGGCTCGACGAGCACCACCGAGTCGAACTCGAGCCCCTTGGCCGACGTTGCCGGGACGACGCTCACCCGCGGGTCGTCCTCCTCGTCCAGACTCTCGGCGGCGATGCCGGCTGCGGCCAGGGCGCGCAACGTGGCATCGACGCGGGCGTCCGGCACGATCACGCCCACCGAGCCTTCGACGTCGAGGCTCCGGCGCACGGCGCCGAGGAGGTCGTCCGTATAGGACAGTGCGTCCGCACCTTGGCGTATGGACGTGGCCGGCGGGACGTCGGCGATGTGCGGCAGCAGCCGGTTGGCCACCTCGAGCACCTCGCCCGGCACGCGATACCCGGCAGTCAGCGGCCGCACCGCCGCACCGTCGTGGCCCAGGTGCCGCAGCGTGACCGGCCACGATCCGGGCGCCCACGGGGTGGTGGCCTGGGCCAGGTCGCCCAGCACCGTGACCGACCCGAGCGGGCAGCGGCGGGCGATGGCGCGACACTGCATCGGCGACAGATCCTGGGCCTCGTCGACCACCACGTGGACGTAGGATTCGGCGCCGGCGAGCAGGGCGGCCAGCTCGTCGAGGAGCACGGCATCGGCGGCCGTCCAGCGTTGCGAACGGGCCGGGCGGTGCAGCAGCACCCGCTCGTCCTCGGTGAGCGCCCGTCCGCATCGTTCGAGGAAGGCAGTGTCGCTGTACAACCTGGTAAGCAGAGCAAGCGGGTCTAACGCCGGCCACACGCTGTCGACGAATTCGCGGATGGCGGCCGAGCGGGCCAGGCGAGCGGTTTCGGCGTCGGACGGCGCCCCGCCGGCATCCTCGCGCTGACGCCGCACGTCCTCGGCCAGCTGGGTGCGCAACCGCTCGCGGACCACCGACCAGCGCACGTCGGCTCGCCGCGCATCGTCCACGTAGCGGCGCAGATGCTGGGCCGGGATGCGGTAACGCTTCGTTCCGACCAGCGCCACCACGTCGTCCGCCGGACGGGCCACGTGCGAGAACACGGCTCGGCGCAGCACGTCGGCGAGGCGGGCATCGCCCTTGAGGGTCGCGAGCCCGGCGTCCTCGGTCGCGCGGACCGGTACGTGCGCGACGAGTTCGTCCACCGTGGACTGCTGGATGCCGCCCTCGCCGAGCGCCGGCAGCACCTGGGCGATGTAGTGCAGGAAGGCGCGGTTGGGTCCGACGACGAGGACGCCGGAGCGTCGCAGCCGGGCCGGATAGGTATAGAGCAGGTACGCCGCGCGGTGCAGGCCCACCGCCGTCTTCCCGGTGCCGGGGGCGCCCTGGATACACAGCGACGTGTCGAGGTCGGCGCGCACCAGCTCGTCCTGGTCGGGCTGGATGGTGGCGACGATGTCGCGCATCGGCCCGACGCGGGGCCGCTCGATCTCCTCGCGCAGCAGATCGGAGCGCAGTCCCAGGGCCTCGCCGTGGTCGAGGTGTTCGTCCTCGTAGCTGGAGATCATCCCGTCGTGGAAGCCGAACCGGCGGCGCAGCGTGACGCCCATCCGGTCGGACGGCGTCGCCCGGTAGAACGAGCGGCTGATCGGGGCCCGCCAGTCGATGACGATCGGATCACCGGCCTGGTCGCGTACGTGCCGGCGCCCGATGTGCAGTACCTCGATGCTCGGCTGGCCGGTGTCGCCGGTGTCGCCGGTGTTCTCGGCGTTATCGCGGTCGGTACGGCCGAAGAACGGCGGGGCGTCCGGGTCGGCGGAGAGCGCCTCGAGCCGCTCGGCCCGCATCCGTCCCAGGCTCTCGCTCGAGAATGCGTCGCCGCCGACGTCGGTGATGCCCGCCGCTTCGGCCCGCATGGCGTCCAGGCAGCGCCGCGCGACGTCGAGGTGGGCGCGCTCGGCCAGAAGAGTGGGATCGTCGCTCACGGTCTAACGACGTTACCGCCCCGGCCAACCGGATTAGGGCAGTACTACCTCTGACAGCTCGGCGAGCAGGGCGCGCCGGCCCCGGGTGTTCTGCGGCAGGACACCCGGCACCGAGAGGACGAGCTGGGCGTGCCCGAGGTAGGCGGCGTAGGCCAAGGTCGCGCGCCGGTGCGCGGCCGCCGGGGTGAGCCCGGAACTGCGCAGCAATCGGGCGACGTATTCGATCCGCCGGTTGGTCACCCGCTCGACGGCGGCGGCCACGTCGGGGTGTTCGGTGCCCGCCAGGAGCAACAGCTCACCCGGGTGCCGGCCGGTCGTCACGTCCTCGAAGAGCAGCTCGGCCCGGGTGCGGGGGTCGTCCGACTTCGCCTCGACCGAGGCGATCACGTCATCGGTGGCGACGGTTTCCCAGCGTTCGAGCGTCGCCCGGAGCAGATCGTCGCGCGATGTGAAGTGCCAGTAGAAGGAGCCCTTCGTCGCGCCGAGCTGCCGGGCGAGGGGCTGGACGGCGACGGCGTCGGGGCCGGACTGCAACAGGATCTCGAGGGCGGCATCGATCCATGAGTCGCGGCTGAGACGGGAGCTAGCGGTAGGCACACCCGTACGCTAGCGTATACATCACGACCATACCTCGGCGTATGGAGGAGAAATGTCGGCCGTTTTCGAAATCGGGCGACGAGGCGCTGATCGACACCGACGACGTCCACCTCTACTTCACGCCGGTGCGGCTGCTGCACGATGCCGTAACCCGCTCGATGATGAATCGGGCGGTACGCAAGTTGACCAGAGCCGATTCGCTGCCATGATTCCGGCATGAGCGACTCGGAGGAAGCGGCGCAGGCGGCATCTCCGCTGAAACGTCGAGTGATCCTCAGTGCGGTGGGCATCGTCCTGCTCGTCCTCGGGTACTTCTTCGCGGCGGCGTTCTTGCCTCGGTGGTGGTCACACCGGGTGGGTTCCCAGTCCGACGGCAAGTTCCGCGGCGGCGTCTGGTGGGGCCTCTTCTACGGGATCCTCTTCACCGTGCTGCCCCTCGTCGTCGCCCGCCAGGCGCTGCGCAAGCGCTTCAACTGGAAGTGGAAGGTCGGCATCGTCATCGGCGCGCTGATCCTGGCCGCGCCCAACCTGATGACCCTCGGCATCGTCCTCGGCAACGGCAAGGGTGCCCACGCCGGCCAGCGCACCCTCGACGATCAGGCGCCCGGATTCCGCGGCGCGACCCTGATCGGAGTGCTGATCGCGGTCGTGATCGTCGTCGGGCTGCAGTACCTCGTGACGTCCCGCAGTCGCCGCGGTCGCGAGCTGAAGGACCTGCGCAGCGAGGGACGCCACCGCGACGAACCGGAACCGCACACGCCGGTGGGCAGTTAGCGGGGCGGCTTAGGATCCGCGCGTGGCAACTGCTGAGCACGCGCGGCTCGCCGAGTCGCCGTCGGGATCGGGACCGTGGCGACTCTGGGGGCCCTATCTGGCCGGACGACAGTGGGGCACGGTCCGCGAGGACTACTCCCCCGACGGTGACGCCTGGGCGTACCTGCCTTTCGAGCAGGCCCACGCCCGGGCGTACCGCTGGGGTGAGGACGGGCTCGGCGGTATCTGCGACCGCTACGGCTTCCTCAACTTCTCGATCGCCCTGTGGAACGGCCGCGACCCGATCCTCAAGGAGCGCCTGTACGGGCTGACCAACCCGCAGGGCAACCACGGCGAGGACGCCAAGGAGTACTGGTGGGCGCTCGACGGCACGCCCACCCACTCGTGGATGCAGTGGCTCTACCGCTACCCGCAGGCCGAGTACCCCTACCAGCAGCTGCGCGACGAGAACGTGGTGGAGAAGTTGTTTGCCGATTTGGGACCGCGCTTCAAGGCGCGCGCCGGCGGCTACACGCGGATTCTCAAGATGGAACCTCGTCCGGGCGACTCGGCCGACATGGCGCTGATGCAGCTGGTCGATTCCGCCGTGGTAGCGGTCGAAAAGAAAGACGATACGAAGGCCGCCAAAGCCCCTAAGGCAGCCCCGAAGAAGACCAAGAAGGCGGCGCCCGAGGCTGAGGAAAGCGAGACAGAGGCCAAGCCGAAGCGGCGCAAGACGAAAAAAGCCGCCGCCTGAGGTTGGCGGCGGCGTGACAGGTGGTCAACCGGACATCGCCGGAAAGGCTCCTGGATACCTACCATGCCGAGACCTGGCCCGGCGGAGGCTTGCTGAGGCGCTTGGGAGACACGCCCTAGGTGGCCCCCGCGTGTAATTGAAGCAGCTCGGACCCGCCAACATGCTACATCGGCAGCGGCTGGACTCCGATCCATCGGGCGTGCAGCCAATGCTCAAAAACAACGTAAAACACGAGGCCGGCCACGATGGCGATGGTGTCATTCAATTTCATCGATGGCGCCGTGGCGATCGGCCGCTGCGTACGCCACTTGAAGGACATGCGGTCTGCAACCGCCCAGACAAGGAATCCACCGAATAGCACGACGTTGGCGAGCTTTCCGCTCGCGATGAGATGTGCCAGTGCCCAGAGCATGACGCTGACGAGCATCGGATGCTGGAGTGCGCCCTTAATCCGACCAGGGAAATACGCCGCCAGAAACAGCGGAAACACGGGAAGCATGAGAACGGCAGTGACGTACTTTGTCCAGGCTGCCGGCGTGTACAACATCAGCGGATTCTGGCGTGCGATGCCGTAGCCCCAGATAATGACAATCAAGCCCGCGAACGTTACCAACGCGTAAA
>Ga0137412_10002091_pt1 | contig 15733 bp, 13 predicted proteins | sample CZODoug2_1_16fun_FD_122160 | JGI IMG/M metagenome (GOLD analysis project Ga0137412, IMG submission 122160) | Vadose zone soil fungal communities from Angelo Coast Range Reserve, California, USA - CZODoug2_1_16fungal (Hybrid Assembly) | ecosystem: Environmental > Terrestrial > Soil > Vadose zone...
CGACGCGCACACGCTCACGCGCCCCTTCAGCCCTCCGCCAAACGCCGCGACGTCGCTCACCATCCGCTCCATTGTGAAGAGCACGTTGCGCGCGTGCTCGAGCAGAGCGACGCCTGCAGCCGTAGGCTGGACGCCCCGCTGCGAGCGGGACAGCAGCGGTACGCCGAGTTCGCTTTCCAGTTGAGCGATGCGCTTGCTGATTGCGGACGGTTCGATGTGAGCCTCGGCCGCCGCCCGCGCAATATTGCGGTGATCGCATACCGCGACGAACAACCGCAGGGTTTTCAGGTCGGTGTCGCGCATGTGCCGTCCCCAAGGCACGCCGCTAGCGAACTGACGACCGGTCAAGATAAACGGAGACAGCAATATGCCCTCGTTCCCCACGGAGGTCGTGCTTCGCGAAGTCGGCTTGCGCGACGGCCTGCAAAGCATCCAGACGATTCTTCCGACCGATCGCAAGATCGAATGGATCCGCGATGCGTACGCTGCAGGCCAGCGCGATATCGAAGTCGGCTCGTTCGTGCCGGCGCGTCTCCTTCCGCAACTCGCCGATACCGCCGAACTCGTCGCCTATGCAAAGACGCTTCCTGACCTTTGCGTATCGGTGCTCGTACCGAATTCGAAGACGCTGATCGAAGGCGGCATCGGCACTGCGTTCGGCTGCACGATACAAGGCTACGTCAGTCAGACCGATGTGCTGCGCTGCATGCAGGCGCTGCTCGATGCGGGTGCGGATTGCGTGAGCATCGCAGATACCGTCGGCTACGCGGGACCGACCGCCGTGCGCGATCTGTTCGAGAAGGCTCGCAGGATCGCGGGCGAGCGCTTCTGGCGCGGCCACTTCCACGACACGCGCGGCCTCGGACTCGCCAATGTTTACGCGGCGCTGGAAACGGGTGTCGCGCGTTTCGACTCGACGCTAGCCGGCATCGGCGGCTGCCCGCATGCGCCGGGCGCGAGCGGCAACGTATCGAGCGAGGACCTCGCTTTCATGCTCGCCGACATGGGCATCGAAACCGGAATTGACATTCCCGCCTTGTTGGCGCTGCGCGCGAAGGTCGCACAGTGGCTGGAAGGGGAAACGCTTCATGGCGCGTTGTGGCTCGCCGGACTGCCCAAAACCCATGCCGCTCCGGCGGCGCCCGACGCTTGAGTTCATCATGAGCGACACCACCACCCTTCCCCTCGACGGAGTGCGCGTCATCGAATTTACGCACATGGTCATGGGGCCGACGTGCGGCATGATCCTCGCCGATCTCGGCGCCGAGGTCATCAAAATCGAGCCGCCGGGCGGTGATAAAACCCGCAAGCTGCCGGGCCTCGGCATCGGCTTCTTTCGCTCGTTCAACCGAAACAAGAAGAGCGTCGTGCTTGACATCAATACGCCCGAAGGCCATGAGGCCGCGGTCGAACTGATCGGCACCTGCGACGTGATGCTCGAAAACTTCCGGCCGGGATTGATGGCGAAGCGGGGTCTCGACTACGACACGCTCTCGAAGCAATACCCGGGACTCATCTACGTGTCGCACAAGGGTTTTCTGCCGGGGCCTTACGAGAAGCGCCTCGCGCTCGATGAAGTCGTACAGATGATGGGCGGTCTTTCATACATGACGGGCCCGGTCGGTCGGCCGCTGCGCGCGGGGGCGTCGGTCAACGACATCATGGGCGGCATGTTCGGTGCGATCGGCGTGTTGGCCGCGTTGCGTGAGCGTGAAAGCACTGGTCAGGGCCAGGAAGTGCAGAGCGCACTCTTCGAGAACTGCGTGTTCCTCAGCGCACAGAATATGCAGCAATACGCGATGACCCGCGAGCCGCCAGCGCCGATGCCATCGCGTGTTTCGCCGTGGAGCGTCTACGACGTGTTCACACTGGCCGAGGGCGAGCAGCTCTTCATCGGTGCGGTCAGCGACAAGCAGTTCATCACATTGTGCGATGTGCTTCAACGCCCCGATCTACCGGCCGAGCCGCGCTTTGCGACCAATGCGTTGCGCGTCGAGATCCGCCCCGAGTTGCTCCAATGTCTCGGCGCGATTCTGAAGGACCATCGCGCGAAAGAGCTCGCGCCGAGGCTCGAAGCGGCTGGCATTCCGTACGCGCCGATCGTACGCCCGGAGCAGTTGTTCGACGATCCGCATCTGAAGGCAAGCGGCGGTCTCGTGCCGATGGAAACCGAGGACGGCAGCATGACCGAAGTCGTGCTCCTACCGCTGACGATGGGCGGCAGGCGTCCCGGCGTGCGTCAGGCGCTGGCGCGCGTCGGCGAGCATACGCAGGAAGTGCTTTCGCGTCTCAAGAGCCGGGTGACGGCATGATCAATCACCACGAGTCAGAAGCCTTAAGATCATGGCACATCTCATACCGGGAACGCGATCAAACGGGACGGAAACGAGCTGGTGAAGTTTCGTCCCAAAATACAAAGCGGCGATAGATTGGTAGATAAGTAGATAAAAGGGGAGGGGGATTATGAAGATTCGTATCATCACGGTCGGCATTTTCGGAGCGGCTATGAGCGCGTTTCTGCCGTTCGCGTCGGCAATTGCTCAAGAGGTGCAGGCATCGGACTCTGGGGGAGCGCTGCAAGAACGCGCGTTTCTGCGATCCCTGGTGTCGATGAAAAAGACTCTGGGGAGGACGTCCGTGCAAGTATTTAAGATGTTTCTGCTGTGCTTAACAGTCGCCTATGCGTCTTTCGCCGGCACTCTTGCCACCGCAGCGGCCAATGATGAGACTGATGTCACGATCGCTGAAAACAACGAGGCCACAAGCGGGGCTTCTGGCGAAATTGACGAGATCGTGGTTACTGCCACAAAGCGCAGCCAATCCATTAACTCTGTCGGAATGACAATAACCGCTGCAACCGGCGATACGTTGATTGAGCGCGGCATTACTAGTACCGCGGATCTCGTTAGAGTTACGCCTGGTCTCAACTACACGCCATCTCCCTACCAAGAACCGGTCTACGTTCTGCGCGGTGTGGGTCTCTACGAATCTGGCTTAGCTTCATCACCCGCGGTAACTGTTTATGTGGATCAAATTCCGCTGCCATCACCGGTGATGACCGAAGTCTCACCTCTCGACTTAGAACGGGTAGAGGTTTTGTATGGGCCACAGGGCACGCTCTTTGGTCAAAATTCTACGGGGGGCGCTATAAACTATGTAACAGCAAAACCAACCTCTTCGTTTCAATCCGGTGCAAACGTCACTTACGAGCGATTTAATAAAACTTCCGTCGACGGCTTCGTGAGCGGACCGCTCACCGAAAGCGTCGACGCGCGCCTCGCCGTGGGATCGGCCAGCGGCGGAGCCTGGCAATATAGTCAAACACGGCCGGGCGACCAACTTGGTGATACGCGAGTATTTCAAGGACGGCTGCTGCTAGACTGGCATCCTAGCGATCGATTAAAGTTTGAATTCGGCCTGTCTGGCTTCTATGATAATTCCGATACCCAGGCCCACCAACTAGTCAAGGCCGTTCCGCCCTTCCCGGCGCTTGCAAGCCCCCAGCTTTTGGCTGCTCCCATTGCTCCCAATGATCCGCGGGCCGCGGATTGGCCAGCAGGGATTGGATTGCGCTCCAAAGATCCATTTTTTCAGATCTCAGCGCGAACCGACTATGACTTCACCTCGGATATCACTCTAACTGCACTTACAAGCTATCAGAACGTGAAGCAGGACAAGTTGTCAGATCTAAGCGGTATGGATGGGCCAACCGGTGCCGAGAGTTTGGGCGGCCCGTCGTTTTTGGCCCGCGCCGTGGGAAGCGTCGAAGCCTTTAACCAAGAGATCAGACTGTTGGGCAAACAGGGTCCATTTATCTGGACCGCGGGCGTGTACTTTGACTACATGCATATTGACGATGCGCTCTTGCTCACTACAAACGATACAAATGAACAGCCGATACCGTCTATCCCTGCGTTCGAGTTTCCGGCGGGAAAAACGGTAACGGATGTAAACGACTACGCGATTTTCGGCAATCTTGACTACCAGGTCAACGAGCGTTTCACAGCACACGTGGGCCTTCGCGGAACGGACTCGATACGTCACGCAAACACCTGTGCGTATGACTGGAATCCCTCTGGAGACGCCGCTGCGCTATCTAATCTCTTTACAACACTTCAGGAGGTCTTTGCCTCGGTCGGAGCAAAAACCACGCCGGTAGTCGCGATTGCGCCTGGGGGTTGCATATCTTTGACGCCGCCCCCGGACTTGAGTCCGTCGGAGGTCCGCAACGGCTTAAACGAGAAAAGCCTGTCCTGGCACGGCGGCCTCGACTACAAGTTCGATGGGGGCACACTTCTCTACGTCAGCGCGAGCCGAGGGTACAAGTCGGGAATAGTCTCGCCAACTCCCGCCTCCCAAACCACTCAATTTACGCCGGCTAAACAGGAGAAGCTCGACGCGTTTGAGGTCGGGTTCAAAGCACCATTCTTTGATCGTCGAGCTCATCTTGACGGGTCTGCGTTCTACTATGCCTATACAGATAAGCAGCTGCGCAGCAGAGTGCTGGATCCCATCTTTGGTCTTCTCGAAGAGTTGGTGAACATCCCGAGATCTCGAGTACTTGGCTTGCAGAGCGAGCTTACTGTCGCTCCAGTCGACGGTCTAAATTTGAGCATCGCTGCAACTTATCTCGACTCCAAGGTTACCAGTCCGTTCTTCACATACAATCAGGCGGGCGCCTATGGAAACATCAGCGGCGCCAACTTGCCCCTGACACCGAAGGTTAGCGTCCTCGCCGACGCACAATACGAGCGGCCTGTGAACGGCTCTATCAAAGCATTCGCAGGTATTTCATTGACGCATCACGGAAGCTCCAATTCCACATTCGATACGGCGGCGGTTCCGGCTCCCGATTTCGAACTGAATGCCTACACGCTGTTGGACCTTCGAGCCGGTATAGAGACAGCCGGTGGTGCTTGGCGTCTTACCTTCTTTGGAAAAAACGTCACAAATAAGTTCTACGCGGTAGACACCTTTATGGGTGTAGACACCCTATATCGAGATGCAGGCATGCCCGCAACCTACGGCGTTACGCTGAACGCTCGTTGGCACTAAAACGCGGCTATCAATTGCGCAAGATACAGCGCACCTTTCCATTTGGAAAGTACGAGCACCACCCGACTCACGAGGAGACTGCACATGAGCACTATCAGCATCATCGGTTCAGGAGGCATGGCCGCGGCGATCGGCGGCCGTATCGCCGCGGCTGGACACACAGTCGAGGTGGTCAACCGCGACCCCGCCAAGGCGCGGGCGCTGGCAAAAAAGCTCGCAGCCGGAGCGACCACAGGGACGTACGGCGCCGCGCCGGCGGGCGACATCGTCATCCTCGCCGTGCCGTACACCAGCGCGGCGGCGGTAGTGGCCGAGTACGGGGACGCGCTCAAAGGCAAGATGATCATCGACATCACCAACCCGGTCGCCCCCGACCTCTCGGGCCTTGTTACCCCCGCCGGCAGTTCTGCTGCGCAGGAGATCGCCAAGGGCGTCCCCGCCGGAGTGCATGTCGTGAAGGCATTCAACACCATCTTCGGTCAAGTACTTGCCAAGGGTGGACGCCTCGACGCGTTCATCGCAGCCGACGATGCGGAGGCCAAGGCGCGCGTCTCGACTTTCCTCGAGAGTCTCGGGCTGCGCCCGTTGGATGTCGGCAGCCTGTGGATGGCCCAGACGCTAGAGGCGCTCGGCCTGATGATGATCGGCCTGGCCAAAAACGGCGCCGGCACCTTCGACATCGCCTTGCACGTCGATATCGGCTGAATCACCGACACCACGCGATCCGATGTAAGGGAAATGGAGAAATTCCGATGAGCACACAAAAGAATGTTCAGGTTGTGAAGAATTTTTTTGCAGCGATGGAAAATCTCACATCAACGGTAGCCACACCCCATCTTGGGTGGCGCTGCTGGCGCATCGGACATCTATCGTCCCTGCTTACGGCAGGTTGCCAGCACCAAGCCCCGCAACCAGCGATGCGCCGGATCGGCGTCGAAGCGTGGGTGCCACATTTGTGAAACCGTGATCGCATCCGTGCGAACCGGCAGCGGGGAGCTTCTGATCGCTGCGGGACCGGAGTCGGCCCGATGTCTCTGCGTGGCGTTAAAGTACGAGCCAGTCACGAGCGCCACCAGATCGGACTCATTCGCAACCGCTAAGGCTGCTCGGAAGCTGGGCACTACTACGACGATAGTACGCGTGAGGCCAAGGGCCGCCAATGCTTCATCTACGGGGCCACTCTCGCGACCACGGCGCGAAGCGACAACGTGACCACACGCCGCGTACCGCTTGGCCGTGAGCACCCAGTTGCGATTTGCTCAGGTGTGAAGGACACTTGGAAATCATAGTTGAAATCGTTACCTGCGGTTGTAACCCAACTGAAATGCCAACCCATTCGCTTCTTGTAGGGGAGTATTTCAGAAAGTGAAGCACGCGACACTACGACAAACGAAACATCGTGATTTCGAACTTCAGTGGCTGGAAGAGCATCCGGATCAGACCGCGTTTGGTGCAGGATCGATAACATACCGGAAAGCGCTCCAACATTGAGTGCTCCCGGTAACATCGTTCCTGAGCCATCCGGTAACAAAATTACGTCAGGCAATACGGGCGGTCTCCAAGGTTCTGACGTTCCGAACGGGAAGCCCGGTGATTCCAAAATACCGCTTTAAGGCTTTTCGGGAACGTCTAAAGTTAGCACAACGCTGGCGAACTGACGACCGGTCAAGATAAACAGAGACAGTAGCTAGCCGCCACCGCAGAACCTTATCGAACGGCTTTTTCCTTTACTCTCGTTCATCGGAGAACCTTCATGACCACGATTCCTCAATTGCTTACCGGCAAGCGCGTTCTGATCACCGGAACAGGACGGGGTCAAGGGGAGGTGATTCAGCGCGTTTTTTCGTCTATGGGCGCTAGCGTAGCGGGCTGCGATATCCGCGAGGGGTCTGCTGAGGCAACCGCTGCGACCCTTCTCGCGGCCGGCCAGAAGGTCTACGGCAAGACAGTCGATCTCGGAGATCCTGAGGCCGCGGCCCACTGGGTCACCTGGGGGGTTGAGAAATTGGGCGGTGTCGACGTGTTGTTCAACAATGCCAGCAAACCCATCATGGAGCCGTTCGGCGCGATTACGTTGGCGGGCTGGCAAACGACGATTCGGAATGAACTCGATTTGGTCTTCTACGTCACGATGGCGGCGTGGCCCCATCTTCTGAAATCTGGGAACGCCAGCGTGATCACCACAGCATCGGCCAGTGGCAAGCAAGGCTGGGGCAGCCTCGGGCAGGCAGCTCATTCTGCTGCGAAAGCCGGCGTTATCGGATTCACCAAACAGATTGCTGCAGAAGGCGGAAAAGTAGGTATCAGAGCGAATACCATTTCTCCCGGTTACATCGCCGGACCTGGTACGGTTGGAGTTATCAGCAGCGAGACGGAGGCTCATATCCGTAAGAATTTGCAACTCGACCCGCGCCCCCTGACTGCAGAAGATATCGCCATGACCGCGGCATTTTTAGCGTCCGAGTTGAGTCGCGGAATCACCGGGGAAGACATCGCGGTCGATGCCGGCTGGGCGGCCGGAAGACCGTAAGCCGCTGGCCAAGGGGGGTGACGGCATGATCAATCACCACGAGTCAGAAGCGTAAGATCATGGCACATCTCATACCGGCGACAACGGTGTACCAGTCACTTTCGCAGCCATTAAATCCGTCAGGGACGGTGCGCTTTGACGGCCGAATTTTGTTCCTGTCGCAGAACGCGAGCGTAATTCAGCGACAACTGCTCGGGGAGGACATCACACTCGAAGAAGCGTTACCGCTCCTTTCGGACATCTCCACGGACGAAATCACGCCCAACTATATTTGCTACTACTACGACGAGAAGCTCGGCGAGTACCCGTATCTTGGCCTCGACTGCGCGGGGACTCGTCCGGTCAAGCAAGGCAGCGTGAAGGCGGCCGGGTTCGCGGTTAGCGTGGCGGGTCGCCGCTACGGGAAAGGATCGTCGCGCGAGCATAGCCCATTCGCTGAGTGGTGTGCCGGCATCCGTCTGGTGATCGCCGAGAGCTTCGAGCGGATCTACCGACAGAATTGCCGCAATCTGGGCATGCTCACATCTACCGACTTTAGCCTGATCGACCGCATCCGACGAGGCGAGGACATTCCGCTGGAGGAATTCACACGCGGAGAAGACGAAATCACCGCCGAGTTGATTCGCAGGGGAGGACTTTTCCGGCTTACTGAAGCGAGGCGTGCTGGCTGGCAGCTTTTGGCACCAGTTGCCCAACAGCGCCCAATGACCTACGCCGAAAAAATCCTCGCCAGGGCGAGCGGCTGCACGAGTGTGAAACCTGAGCAAAGTATTTTCGCCAGAACGGACTGGCGCTACGCGCACGAATACGTGTCCCCCATGTCCATCGGTTTGCTGCGCCAGGAATTCGGAGACAGGGTCGAACTGCATGACCCCGATAGCATTATCTGCTTCTCGGATCATTTGACGTTCATTCATCGTAGTATGGCCGCTGAGCATCGAGCCCTCGGGCTGCTCGATGTAGCGCAGGCCATGGGGCAGGTCCAGAAACGCTTCTGTGAGGAGTACGGGCTGCGCCATCACGGATTCCTGGTCGACAGGGAGGGCTCCGAAGGTATCAGCCACTCGATCATGGCGGAACGCTATGTGAAGCCGGCCGAACTCATCGTTGGCACGGATTCCCATACGCCGCATTGCGGCGCGTTGGGGGCGCTCGCTTTCGGGATCGGCGCGACTGAGATGGCCAACGCGTGGCTCACGGGCGACGTTCGCGTGAAAGTGCCTGCAACCTGCCGGGTGGATCTCAGAGGGCGGCTACCGGCGGGCGTGGAAGCGAAGGACATCGTCTTGCACCTGCTGCGCCTGCCGTATGTGCGCGAGGGTCGGGCGATCGGCCACGTATTCGAGTACGTCGGCGAGGCCCTGGCGATGTTGCCGACGGACGAGCGCGCGACGCTCACGAACATGGTAGCGGAGATCGGCGGCTTCAGCGGCATCATCGTTCCCGACGCGGAGACGCAGAGATTCCTGCGCGAGCGCAGGGGCATAGACTTCGAGATTGAACCGTGGATGTCTAGCGACGACGATGCCGACGTTGCACAAACTATCGAGGTCGACTGCTCGCAGCTGGAACCCATGCTCGCTCGTCCTGGAGACCCCGGAAAAGGCGTGAGCGTGAACGAACTCGGCGATCCGGTGCGAGTGGACATCGCTTATGGCGGCTCTTGCACTGGGGGCAAGCGCGAGGATCTACGGCGCTGTTACGAAGTACTTCGGTGGGCCTTGGAGCATAACCTGAAGGTGGCCGAGACAACCCGTTACTTCCTGCAGTTTGGGAGCCAGGACGTCAGAGACTACTGCAAGCACGAAGGCATGCTTGAGGTGTTCGAGCGTGCTGGTGTGGAGCTCGTCGAACCGGGGTGTGGCGCCTGCGTCAACGCAGGGCCGGGCGTCTCGGAGCGCCCGGATCAGGTGACGATCAGCGCCATCAACCGTAACTTTCCCGGACGTTCAGGTCCAGGCCAGGTCTGGCTCGCCAGTCCTTCAACTGTAGCCGCCAGCGCCGTCGCAGGCCGCATAGTTAGCTACGAACAGCTGCGGACGCTTACCCTCCACAGCTAAATGCGTTTCTGGGAGTGGGGGGAGAACGTCGCGAAATACCGGTCAGTCAACCCCAATGGAGGATCGCGGCGCTACCGGCGGGACGTGCTCTCAAAAGCTTGGTCTTCCAGGCCAATCAACCAGGAAAGACGGTAATCTTCTCCGACCGCCGGGCCCTGTGCCGCAAAGTCGCGTGGAGAAACTCCCCAAAGCGACTCTTGAAAAGACGCGAAAAGTGCGATGTTGCTATGGATTCGGGCGTTAGTTCAGGGTCTGCAAGATGTCGGCTTAGCCGATCTAGCCTTGACGATGATCTAATATTCTAATATTTTAGAAGGCGAATTGACGGCGGCAAGTTGTGCCATTTCCTCGCCGAAGTACCAACGAGACGACCCACCGTGTTTGCTGCCCTTTCCCTGCTGCCGCCAGATCCAATTCTTGGAACGGTCGCTCAATTCGGCGCTGATCCAGCCTCGGCGAATATCGATCTCAGCATTGGTGTTTTTCGAAACAAAGAGGGCGCAACGCCAGTCCCGTCCGCGAGTGGGTACCTCGCGAACGCCATCGTCAAAACCGCGATGATCGCGCATCCCACGGTCGATCTACCGATCGCAGAGATATCGGCGGGCGATAGTCTCGTCAAAACGTCCGCAATGCCCAGGGTACTACCGCAGAGGACAATGCAATGAGCTTTCTCAAGAATGCTTGGTACGTGGCAGCGTGGTCGGAGAACTTGCGGATCGATGAGCCCGAAGAGCGCACTATCCTGGGCGAGACCCTGGTGATATATCGATCCTCCCTCGGGGTGGTCACAGTGCTCAATAATCGCTGTCCGCATCGCTTCGCGCCGTTGCACATGGGCAAGGTGTGCGCAAATGGCAATCTGCGGTGCGGCTACCACGGCCTGGAATTTGATTCGTTCGGCAAGTGCGCAAAGAATCCGCATGGCCACACCGCTTCCGCTCTAAGAGTCAGATCCTATGCGTCGCTCGAGCGCTACGGCGCGGTGTGGGTCTGGATGGGAGACCGTCCAGCCGACGAAGCCGCGATGCCGGATCTTCGCGTCCTCGCAGAGGCGCCATCGCAGGATGTCACGTACCGCGATTCGGTGCGCATGCAGGCACACTATGAACTGGTCATGAATAACCTGATGGACCTGTCGCATGTACCCTTCCTCCACAGCGGTCTTCTGGGCAACGACGACACGGTGGCGGCGGAGGTCAAGGTGCTTCAGGAAAACGACACGGTGACTGTCACACGTTATATGCAGTCGGTTGTTCCAGCCCCGTTCTTCGAAATGTTATTCCGTGGCAACGGAACGTTAGTCGACAACTGGAATTCGATCACTTGGATCGCACCGACGTGCATGATCAACGACAACGGAGTAACGCTGCCAGGGACGCCGAAGGCGCAAGGTACCGGCGTGTTCGGACTGCACCTTCTAACTCCGGAGACGGACCGTTCGACGATGTATTACTTCGTTGCGGTACGCCAGAATCCACTACCGTTTCCGGAGCCTGTACGTCAGGACATTATGGCGAAGCTCAAATCCATGCGGCGATTCGCTTTCGTTACGCAGGACGGCCCGATAATTGAGGGTCAGCAACGTTTGTTGGATTCTGCAGGGCCCGACGTCCGGCCCGCCCTGCTGGAGAGCGATCGAGGAACCGTTCTCTACAAGCGAATCCTGGACAAGAAGATCCTTGCCGAGACTTCCCCGTGAGCTATCAGCCTGTAACGTCGCGATAACGTCCGCGATAGAACACGAGGGGTTTGGCATGCACATCAATGGTCACCGCGACAACGCGGCCGACAAAGATCATATGATCTCCGCCCGAGTGGCGCGCGTGTTTCTCACACTCCAGCACTGCGTGGACCCCTGCGAGGCGCGGAATACCGTAGATGCCCACCTCACGCGGGACATTCGCCCACTTATCCTCGGTGCCGCCGGCAAAGCGGCTCGACAATTCCGCTTGGTGCGATGCAAGTACGTTTACGATAAACCCGGGACTCGCCTGAAACGCCGGAATAATTCCGCTATCGCCCCGTAGACTCCACAAAATCAGGGGTGGATCCAGCGATACGGAGGCGAACGAGTTCACGGTCAAACCCGCGGGCCGGCCGTTGACGTCAAGGGCGGTCATAATGGCTACTCCGGTTGCAAAGCAGCTTAAGCAATCACGCAAGCTACGGGACTCCAAAAGGCCGACGTGCCGCGGTGAAGACAGATTCGTCATAAAACGCCTTGACAACTAGAATACTAATATTTTAGTCTCCTCCCGACACTAGCGCAAGGGGAGCAGAACCACATGGGTATTCGAACGGGGGCACAATTTACAGAAGGCTTGCGCCAGCGGCCCCGCAACGTCTGGCTCGACGGCGAACGAATCGGTGATGTTTCTGCGCACCCCGCCTTTGCGCCCGCGGTGGCTGCGATAGCGCGAATTTACGACCTACAGCACGATCCACAATACGCGGACATTCTCACCTATTCCTTGCCGGCCTCAGACGCACGCGTCGGCGCCGCCTTTATGATTCCGTCCTCTTATGAGGACATCGTCAAGAAGCGGCACGCCTACCGTGTCGTTGCCGAATCGACATTCGGCATGATGGGGCGCTCTCCTGACTTCCTTAACACAACGTTGGCGGCCATGTCCGAGGCCCGGTCGGTATTCGCACGTGGTGGCGACGCTTTCGCAGAGAACATCGTCCGCTACTACCAGTACGTTCGTGACAACGACCTATTTCTAACGCACGCCCTCATCACGCCCCAGAATGATCGCTCCAAGACATCCTCGGAGCAGTCGGATCCCTACCTGCATATGGGCGTCGTCCGCGAGACGCGCGACGGTCTCATTATCCGTGGCGCACGCATGCTTGCCACGCTCGGTCCGATCGCGGACGAACTGTTGGTTTACAGTCTTCCGGGCCTTAAGCCAGGCGATGAGAAGCACGCTGTTGTCTTTGCATTGCCGATAGATGCGCCAGGCCTCAGGCAGATCGCGCGGGAGCCATTTGAGCGCGGACATCGATCGACTTTCGATCACCCGTTTGCGACGCGCTTTGAGGAATGCGACACGCTGGTGGTTTTCGACGACGTTCTCGTTCCGTGGGACCGCGTCTTCATCTACGGCGACGTAGCGCGCGCTAATTCAATGTACCCGGATTCGAACTTGCGTCAATACACAGCGCATCAGACGGCGGTGCGCGGTCTCGTGAAACTCGAAACCGTCGCTGGCATTGCGATGGAATTAGCAAAGACCATCAAGGCAGACGTTCATTTGCATGTGCAACAGATGCTCGGTGAGATTATCGACTCAATCGAACTCATCAAGAGCTGCATCGTACGTTCCGAAATTGAATACGAGACGAATGAGCGAGGCTCGATTCGACCGGCGTTCCGTCCGCTGCAGACCGCGCGCACATTCATGCCGCGCGCTTATCCTCGCGCCGTCGAAATATTACAGACGATTGGTGCCGGAGGTCTCTTGATGTTGCCGTGTGGAAATGACTTTGCATCGCCGATTGCCGCCGACGTTCAAAAGTATTACCAGGGCGCCGGAGTCTCGGCCCTCGAACGAACTAAACTCTTCAAGTTGGCGTGGGATCTCACCGGCGATGCGTTCGGTCAACGCGCACTGCAATACGAACGCTACTACGCCGGCGATCCGGTTCGCCTCACTGCGCAGGCCTATCTCTCGTACGATAAGTCGACCTGTGAAAGCCTCACCGCGCGGGCGCTCGCGCTCACGGGAGAGCCCGGCGTCGCCGGAGCGCGCCGCGCTCTGACTGCGGCGGCGTAAGTGAGCGGCCTCGGGCTGCACACGCTAGCGACGGACCGCCAGGCTCCGGTTGTTGGCGTTGCCGGCATAGGGCGCATGGGCAACGCAATTGCCTTGCGCCTGCTGGAGCGCGGCGTAACGCTCATGGTCTGGAACCGTAATCCGACCAGCATTGAGTCGCTCGTGTCACAAGGAGCTGCGTGCGCGCAGACGCCGTCTGACCTCACGACCGCTTGCCAGGTGGTGCTGACCTCCCTCAGCGACGACGCCGCTCTTGACGCAGTATATTTGAGCCCTCAAGGCTTGCTGCAGGGCGAGACTCAAGGGCGACTTTTCGTCGATACCAGCACAGTTTCTCCGGCAACCGTCGTCAGAATCGGTCACCTGGCCGCACAAGTCGGCGCCTCCTTCGTCGACGCGCCCGTTCTCGGCACAGTCACACCCGCGCGCGAGGGACGCCTGATAGTTATGGCTGGCGGAACGCCCCACAGCGTTGCACGGGCGCGCGCAACGCTTGAGCATATCGCAGCCGTTATTCACCACGTGGGTAACGCGGGCTCGGGCGCCGCCATGAAGTTGGCGGTTAACATTCCGATGGCGGCGTATTGGGCCGCTATGGCAGACAGCTTCGCCCTCGCCCAGGCCTGCAAACTCGACCCGGAACAACTTGTCGGAATCATTGCCGCCAGTCCGGCGGCCTTGGCACAGCTACAACTGAAGCTACCCGTGCTGCTGGGTCGGTCAGTACAGGTGGGTTATAACATCCGTGGCGTGATGAAGGACTGTGAAATCATCAAGCGCCTGGCCGCAACCAACGATCTTGCTCTTCCCACACTTGAGGCAACTTTCACCGCATTCGCCGCCGCCGTGGCAGGCGGCTGGGGGAATCGCGATGTCGCGGCGGCTCCACGATTTCAATTGGTTAGGGAGTGACCGCGGTTATGCTTGAGAGTATCTGGAGCGACCTGCGAGGGGTCAGCTTTTCTCAAGGCTGGCTTAATGCGGGCGGGATCCCCACCCGCTATCTGGCGTCAGGAGAGCCGGATAAGCCGCCACTGTTACTCTTGCACGGTACTGGTGGACACGCTGAAGCGTACGTGCGCAACCTCCGGGCACATGGCGAGCACTTCCGCACCTACGCCATCGACATGCTCGGTCACGGCTGGACCGACAAACCTGACATGCCGATGGAGATCTTCGCCTATGTCGATCACCTGGTACGGGTGTTGGATGCTCTCGGATTGCACCGGGCCCACATATCCGGAGAGTCACTTGGCGGCTGGGTCGCGGCCCGTTTCGCGATTGAGCATCCCGACCGCATCGGCCGCCTCGTCCTCAACACAACCGGCGGCTCTCGCGCCGATCCGCAGGTGATGAGCCGCCTCAAGGAGCTGACGCTGCGAGCGGCAACTGATCCAAGTTGGGAGTTCGTTAAAGCACGGCTCGAGTGGCTGATGCACGACAAGCATCACGTCAATGATGATCTGATTGCGACCCGACAGGCAATATACTCCGCTCCCGGCTCAGCAGCGGCGATGCAGCGCGCCCTCGTGCTGCAGGAGATGGATGTGCGCGTTCGCAATCTTCTCACACCCGAAGATTGGGGCAACATTGGTGCCGAAACGCTCGTACTTTGGACAGATCACGATCCAACGAATCCTGTCGAAGAAGGACAACGCATTGCCTCCATGATTCCGGGAGCGAAGTTTGCGGTTATGCGGGGTTGCGGACATTGGCCTCAATGGGAGGACGCGGTGACATTCGATGCCCTGCATCTGGCGTTCCTTACCGGCGGCAACATCGATCGCTGGACGGCGAAGTAAAGGTCCATATGATTATTGGAGTCGCCGGAATCACGCACACGCCCCTGGCTGACCGCATTCATCCGCCGCCGGCGACGGAGCGAGAATTCCGAGACGCGATTTCGTGCGCGGCCCGAACAGTTCAAGAGTGGGCGCCGGATCTCACCGTGGTATTTTTTGCGGACCATCTTAACGGGTTTCTATATGATCTGATGCCCGCGTTCTGCATCGGTATCGAGGGCGAATCGATCGGTGATTGGGGCACGATCCCCGGGCGACTCGATATACCGGAAGCGCTTGCCACAGACTGCGCGCGCACCTGCCTCGACGCCGGGATGGATGTTGCTTTCTCGTACCGTATGCGGGCGGATCACGGCTACGCGCAGGTTGTCGAATACCTTGCTGAAGCGCGGCCGCTGTCCCTCGTGATTCCGATTTTTATCAATTGCGCTGCGCCTCCCCGCCCAACCTTCGCGCGATGCCGCGCGTTAGGTGCAGCCATTGGGCGTTGGGCGGAAGGTCTCG
>Ga0137412_10002092_pt1 | contig 15728 bp, 7 predicted proteins | sample CZODoug2_1_16fun_FD_122160 | JGI IMG/M metagenome (GOLD analysis project Ga0137412, IMG submission 122160) | Vadose zone soil fungal communities from Angelo Coast Range Reserve, California, USA - CZODoug2_1_16fungal (Hybrid Assembly) | ecosystem: Environmental > Terrestrial > Soil > Vadose zone...
TCCTGGTAGGTGGGGAATCCGCCCGCGTACAGCAGCACCTTGCGCTGTTCGTCGCGGCCGGGGCTGTTGCGCCCGGTGAACCATGAATCGGTCTTGGAGAACAGCATGCGGGCGGCGAACAGGTGGCACTCGGCGGTCCACTCCGCTTGAGCTTCGGCTGTTGCGCAGATGCGGGTGTGGCCGAGGGCCAGCAGATCGGTGACCCATTCGACGTTGTGCTCGATGCAGCGCGGCATGTTGCAGAATGCCGCCGCGTTGTGTGGGCCGACGATGCTGAACATGTTGGGGAAACCAGCGGTGCCGAGCCCGAGATAGGTCAGCGGACCGTCGGCCCATTGCGAGGCGAGCCGCGCGCCGTCCACACCGCGGATGTCGATGCGGTCGAACGGACCGGTGACGGCGTCGAAGCCGGTGGCGAGAACGATCACGTCGACCTGGTGATGGCCGGCCGTGGTGGTGATCCCGGTCGGCGTCGCCTCGACGATCGGCGTCTCCCGCAGGTCGACCAGCTCCACGTTCGGCTGGTTGTAGACCTCGTAATAGCCGCTCTCCAGCGGCACCCGGCGGGTGCCATAGCCGTGGTTGCCCGGAATGAGCCGCTCAGCAACTACCGGGTCGTGCACCCGGGCCCGGATCTTCTCGGCCATGAATGCACTGAGGGTGGCGTTGGCGACCGGGTCGACGAGCACGTCCCGGAAGTTGCCCATCCACAGCGCGAACCCCGGCCTGGCGTACAGCTCCTGGTAGAAGGCGGTCCGCTCCTCGGGCGACACCACCGTCGCCTTGCGCCGATCCGTGTCGTGCAGGAACCCGCCGAAGGTGTCCCGGCACCGCTCGAAGATATCTGTGGCGTGCTCGCGCAGCGCGGCGTGCGTCTCGTTGTCGATCGGGGCGTTGCGCAGCGGAGAGCACCAGTTGGGCGTGCGTTGCAGCACGGTCAGCCGCGCGGCCGTCTTCGCCGCCTCCTGGATCAGCTGCACGCCGGTGGCGCCGGTACCGATGACCGCGACCCGGCTGCCGTCCAGCGGAACCGGCTCACGCGGCCACTGTGCGGTGTGGAACCAGCGTCCGCCGAACCGCTCGATGCCGGGCAGCGGCGCCACGTTCGGCACCGAGAGCGCACCAACGGCGAGGACGAGGTATCGGGCCCGTCGCACCGAACCGTCGTCGGCCGCGACCGTCCAACACCGCTCGCCCTCATCCCAGGCCGCGCGCCTCACCCGCACGCCCAGGGTGATGTCCCGGCGCAGGTCGAACCGATCGGCCACGTGCCGCAGGTAGCGCAACACCTCCGGCTGACCGGCGAAGTGCTCGCTCCACCGCCATTCGTCGAGCAGCTCCTCGGAGAACGAGTAGGCGTAGCTGTAGCTTTCCGAGTCGAACCGGGCGCCGGGGTAGCGGTTCCAGTACCAGGTGCCGCCGATGTCGTCGCCCGCCTCCACCACCTGCGCCGACAGCCCCGCCCGCCGGCAGCGGTACAGCTGGTAGAGCCCGGACATGCCGGCCCCGATGATCAGCACGTCGTCCATCAGCCCCCACCGTCTCTGCTGTCGGCGTGCCTTGGTTATAGCTCAGAGCGGCCGCGGTTACTCGTATCTGAGGGCTTCGATCGGGCGCAGCCGGGCTGCCCGGTTCGCCGGATAGCCGCCCGCGACCAGGCCGATCACCAAGCTGATGGTGAAGGCCAACACGACCGAGCCGAGCGACACCGCCGGCGGTGGGAAGTTCGGCACGCTGCGAGGCAGTAGCACAGCGGCGCCCAGGGTGACCCCGACCCCGACGCCGACGCCCATGAACCCGCCCAGACCGGCCAACACCGTCGACTCGATGAGGAACTGCTTCAGTATCGTCGCGCTCCTAGCTCCGATTGCCTTGCGGATCCCGATCTCCCTGGTTCGTTCGGTCACCGAGACCAACATGATGTTCGCGATCCCGATACCCCCGACAATCAGCGAGATGGCGGCCACCGCCACGGTGAACAGAGTCAGGAACGTCAGGAACTGGTTGCTCTGGTCCAACAGGCTCTGCAGGGCCTTGGCCTCGAAGTCTCGTTGGTCTGGGTTCTTGATGTAGTGCCGCTGGTTCAGGATCCGGGTGAGTTGATCCAACGCGGCTGGCACGGCCGACGTGCTGCTCGCTTTCACGATGATCTGGTCGACGGTGTCGCCGCCGCCGAGGAGGTAGCTCCGGGCGGCGCCGAGCGGCATGATCGCCGCGTTGTCCAGCTGGCCGTCGCTCTTGGCCACCCCGATGACCGTGAACGTGATACGCCCGACCCGGATTCGCTTGTTCAGCGCCGCCGCGGGGTCTCCGCCGAACAGAGTTGCCACCGGGTTGGGCCCGAGCACAACGACTCTCGCGTTGGCCCGTGCCTGAGCATCGGTGAAGAAGGAGCCGGCCGTCAGCCCGCGATTGTTGACCGCGAGATAGTCGGCGGTCGAGCCGGCGACCGAGGCACGGAACAGGCGGGTGCCGGTCCGCAGCAGCGCGGTACCGGTGACAACCGGGGTGGCGCTGGCGATGTCGGGGGCCTGGGCGCGGTTGACCAGCGCGTTGACGTCGGAGTCGGTGAGGTCCCTCGCGGCCCCCCCGCCGGGCGCGCTGCCTTCGGCTTTGGCGACGGTGATCTGCGTGGCCAGTGCGCTGAAGGACTGGTTGAAACCGGTCTGGATGCCGTTGCCCAGCGCGACAAGGATGATCACTGCCGAGACGCCGATCACGATGCCCAGGGTGGTCAGCGTCGAGCGCAGCTTGTTCGCGCGCAACCCGCGCAGCGCGATGCGCAGCTCCTCCTGAATGTTCATGCGGTGGCCTCGGTCACCCGCTCGGAGGCGGTGCTGTCCCAGTACCCGACCAGATCGGCGTAGAGGCTGCTGGTCGCGAGCAGCTCGCGATGGCTGCCCAGGACGGCGTCGGCCCCGTCCATGACCAGGATGCGGTCGGCGCGCATCGCCGAGCTGATTCGGTGGGCGACTACCACGAGCGTGCCGTGGCGCTCGGCGAAGGCTTGCTCCGCCCGCGCCTCGGCGACCGGGTCGAGGTGACAGGTTGCCTCGTCGAGGATGATGACCGCGGCCGGTGACAGGTAGGTCCGGGCCAGCGCGATGAGCTGGCGCTCCCCAGGGGACAGACCGCCGCCGCCCGGTGCGATCTCGGCGCGGTAACCACCCAACAGAGTGATCGTCTCCTCGAGGCCGACAGCGGCGACGGCCCGCCTGAGTTCGGTGTCGGTCGCCGTGGGCCGGAGGTAGGCGAGGTTGTCCCGGACCGTCCCGGCGAACACGTAGGCCTCCTGCGGGATCAGCGCGATGGTGCGCCGCAGATACCGGTCGCCAACGTCGTCCAGTGGCTGGCCGCCGAGCCGCAGTTCACCTCGCTGCGGCGTGGCGAGCCTGGCGAGCAGGTTCGCCAGGGTGGATTTTCCGACGCCGCTGGGGCCGACCACGGCGAGGTGTATGCCTTCGGGGAGGTCGAGGGTGAGATCGCGGATCACTGGTTCGGCGTGCGCGGAGTAGGCGAACGTGACGTGCTCGGCGGCAAGGTGGTGGCCAGGGAGAGTCCACCTGGGAGCAGGGGGAGCGGGTGGCCGCTCGGCGGACACCTCGGCCAGGCGGGCGAGAATCACCCCGAGGTTCACCAGGACCGTGCCACCGGCGTTCACCAGAACCTGGATGGCCGGTTGCAGCACGGTAACGAGGTAGACCACCGCGCCGACGATCTGCCCGGCGCCCAGCTGACCGCGCGCGAGCAGCCAGGGCGAGAGTGCCAGCAGCGCGAGCAGCGGAAGGTGCGCACCCAGCGTCACCACTGGCAGCCGAAGTGCGTCCGCCAACGCGTAGGCCCGCGACGCTTCCGCCTGGGCGTCGATCGCCCTGCCGACCTGCTGGGCCGCCCGACCTTCAGCGGCTGAGACGACGACGTCGCGCATGCCCTCGACCAGCGGGGACGCGACCGCGGTGATTCGCTCCTCGCACAGCACGGCCCTGCGGTCGCGGTCGACCAAGGTGCGTAGCAGCACCATGAATACCAGCACCGCGAGGACCGCGAACCCGCCAACGACCAGGGCGAGCAGCGGCGACAACACCGCGAGCCCAGCGATGGCCGCGACCACCGAGGCCAGCAACTGGCGAGTGGTGCGCAGCAGGGTGGCAACCAGGGCCCGGACCGACTCCACCTGGACGGTGGCCTGGGTGATGCTCGATCCGCCGTCGGTGTCCTGATCCCGCAGCGCACGGCGCAGCGAGGCGGTGATGACCACGGTGACCAGCGAGTCGCGCAGCGGCTCGACGACAGCGGCCAGCCACGGAAAGACCTGCCGGGTACCGAAGGCGCCCGCTACCCAGAGCGCGGCCAGCGCGGCGAGCCAGCCGAACCCGACAAGCGGGCGTCCGGCCAGGAAGCCTCGGTCGAGCGCGCCGGCGACGAGCAGCCCGGAGAAGAACGTGGGAAGGGCCTCGAGGGCTGACCACGCGGTCAGACGAAGTAGAGCCACCCGTTGGGGGGCCAGGTGACGCCAGAGCAGCCGTCGGCCGTCCTTGAGGCTCATGTCTCGGCCACCGCCTCGAGCACCCCGTCCGAGCCGGCCCAGTCGATTTCCGGGTCCCAGTCCGCGGCGAACACCGCGCGGTAGCTCGGGTCGGCCCACAGCCGCGCGTGCGGGGCGAGCACCCGGATGCGCCCGCGGTCCAGCCATGCCACCAGGTCGGCGCGCGCGGCGGTGGCGGCCCGGTGCGCCACCACCAGGGAGGTCCGCCGCGCCAGAATCCCGCCCAGCGCGTCCACTATCTTGACCTCGGTGGCGGTGTCGAGGCTGCTGGTGGCGTCGTCGAGCACGATGACCCGCGCGTCGGCGACGATCGCCCTGGCCAGGCCGAGCCGTTGCAACTCACCACCGGACATGGGCGCGTGGCGCAGCAGGGTCTGGTAGCCGTCGGGCAGCAGCCGGATGAATCGGTCCGCCTGGGCCGCGGCGGCCGCTGCCTCCACCTCGGCGCGGGACACCTCGGGCCTTGAGTAGGCGATCATGTCGTGCACAGTCGCACCCACCAGGGCGGGGCGGTCGAAGGCATACGTCACCGTCCGGCGCAGCGCGGCGAGTTCCATCCGGGAGACCGGAACGCCGTCCAGCGCGACTGTGCCTTCGGCCGGGTCGAGTAGACGCCCGATCAGGGACACCAGCACGCTCTTGCCCGCGCCGGACCGTCCGACGATGGCCACGCTGGCACCCGGCGGGACCGACAGGTCGAGGTGGTCGAGCACGACCCGCTCGTCCACCCGCACGGTGACGTTGTTGAACTCGAGCCGACCCGGCCCCGGCGGGACGGGTATGGGCACCGAGGGGGGCGACACCTCGGGTTGCTCGTCGAGGACTTCCGCCACCCGTGCGGCCCCCACCTGGCAGCCCAGCAGGGCCACAAACGCGTTCAGCAGCCCGACCGAACCCAAGGCCATGGTGGCGTAGGCCGCCGACGCGACCAGCTCGCCCGGGGTGATGTCGCCGGTGGTCAGGGCGTAGCCACCCACTGAGAGCACGAGCACCTGAATCACCGGCGCGAGCAGGGACATCCGCCACGTCGCCTCGCCCTGGGCCATCCACACCTCGCGGCCGGTGGCCCGCAGGTCCCGCAGCGGCCGGAGGATCCGCGCGATCTCCTGGTCAGCGGTTCCGCTGGCGCGGATCGTCCGGACCCCCCTCAGCGCGTCCAGCAGCCGGGTCACGACCGAGGACAGCAGCTGCTGGTAGCGGGAGAACGACTCCCCGGCGGTCGCGATGAACCTGTGGACAAGCGCCACCGCCGGCGGCACCCCGAGCAAGAACGTGGCCGCGAGCCGCCAGTCGATCAGTGCGAGGCCCACGACCCCGCCGATCGCGGTCAGTGATGTCGTCCCGGCTGACAGCAGCAGCGGGAGGAAATTCGACGGGCTGTCCGCGTTGATAGCCAGGCGGGAGAGGAGATCACCGGCGGGGAAGCGCCGCTGGCCCGGAACTCCGAGCGCCAACGCGTGGCCGAACAGCCGGTGCCGCAGCCGCGCGGTTACCGCGATACCGAGGTAGGAGCCGATCAGGTCGTCCAGGGCGCTCACCGCTGTGGCCACCGCGAGCACCACCGCCAACCGCAGCAGCGCATGAGTTATGGCGTGCCCGGCAAGGGCCGCATCGATCACGGCGGCCAGCACCGCGGGCAGCAGGACGGTGGTGGCGATGCCGAGCAGCGCTACCGCAACCAGAAGGCCCGCCCTGATCCGCGCCTGGACCAAGGTCCGCCAGAGCAATCTGTTCCCGCTCGCGCGGTGGGCGTCGGCGGATGCGTCGGATCCGCCGAACTGGGTCAGCGTCGTGGTCAGCTTGGTTGCCATCCTGGGCCGATCACTCTCCCTCGATTACGCTTGGTGCGGGCATTCACGAACGCGGCGGTGGCTGATGCCGCCTTCGCGGCTCCGCCCCTCACGACGCCGGCCGGTCCGAACGGCCGGCGTCGTGGGAGCGGTTAGGCCCCGCTTTCAGCAGGTGGAGAACAAGATGCAGATCGTCTGCAGGATGTTGAGGGTCAGGAAGCAACCCGACTGACAGGTGTTGGACCCGCCACCGCGGCCGAACTGGATGCCATCGATCTCGATCGGGTCGGTCTCGGGCAGCGCGTGCAGCGAAGCCACCAGGTCGAAGCTGTCGAGGTTCATTGTTGAATTCCTTTCATCGAGTGAGAACTGCCGAATGTGTTCGGTATTTCTGGCCGTGCTAGGTGCGCCCGGATCTGACCTCCCTGCCACCTCCTCCCGGGGCCGTCGGGCACGATTCGGGTATGGGTGGCGGGTCGACGGGTAGCCCCGGCGCGCCGAGACAGAAGCGGACTACGGCCTGGCGAAGTGCCTCGGTCCGGGTCTGGACCACGCCGTCGTGGTCGGTGTCAGCCTCGAGGTATTCGAGGTCGACGCCCTCCGTGCGCCCCAGCTCGAGGAGGTGTCGCCGCAGCGTCCTCGACTGCTCGACGGGGATCGTGCGGTCCTTGGTGCCGTGCACCAGCAGCAGCGGAGCCCAGAGCGAGCGGCAACGGCTCAGCACGTCGCGAGGGCCTCGTCCGTCGTCGGTCGGGGTCAACCCGCCCAACCGTTCGACTCGGTGTCGAACCCCGATATCGGCGTCGGCGTGCAGCCGCGGTGCGGACAGAAACGGGGCGAGCGCGACGCAGGCCGACCACAGCTCGGGCTCGGTGCTCGCCGCGAGCAACGCCAGGAATGCCCCGTAGCTCGCGCCCAGCACGGTTGGCGCCCGCAGCCGGCGCCCGGCTCGGGCCCGCTCGAGGGTTCGACCGAGCGCGAGTACATCCTGGAGATCCGGTCCGCCCCAGTCCCCGACGACGGAACGTAGGTGCTCATCGCCGTAGCCGGTGCTGCCGCGATAGTTGGGCGCGACAACGGCCACGCCCGCCGCGGCCAGGCGCTGGAAGAGCGGGTCGAACTCGAAACGCCACGCGGACAACGGCCCCCCGTGCAGCGCCACCAGCAGGTGCGGGCTGTGTAGCCAGTCCGGGCCGCCGTACACGATTGCCTCGATCGGGCCCGACCCGCCGGGGACCTCCACCAGGTCGGCGTTTGCCCATCCGGGCTCGCCGGCGGGTCGCTGGCCGATCGCCGATGACCACCGCGACGGTTCGCCGAGCCGGATGGTGCCGAGGGTGGCAGGGCATGCGGGGGCCGAGAAGGGCGCCCGAATGAGATCGCCGGTCCAGCGGGCGGGGGAGGAGATGATGCCCGGTGGCCCGTCGAGCGTCTCGAGCCGGTCCAGCGCCGGCGTGTAGACCGACAGCCGGGACGCCGCCCCGGCCATCTCGTGCACCAGCATGCGTTCGCCTCGGTCGTCCAGGGTCAACACCCGGCGGGGATGGCCCGACCGGTGCAGGACGCCCGGAAAGCGCACATTCGACTCGCCGATCACTCCCCAGCCGAGTCGTTCCTCGCCTGTCGTGTCGGTGCTGACGACCAGCAGTTTCGACCGAGGGCAGGACGCCACGATGCGGTCATTACTGGTGTCGGACAGCGACCAGATCCGTCGCCACGACCCGCCCGCGAGGTCGACGACGACGCCGCTGCAGCGGCGGGACTCGGAGGTCTGGTTGAGTGCTATCGCGTCCCGGCCCAGCCAGCTGCCCTCGGTGAGGACCCCAGGGACCCGCACGATCGGCATGAGTGATGGCTCCGCCGACGACACCCGCCAGATGGTCGAGTGCTCCGGATCCTCAACCGCGACGGCGAACCCGAGCTGGCCCGATCCAGTGCTCGCCAGGAGTTCGCACCCGAACCTTGCCGGGATCTCCCCGAGTCGCCGCACCTCGGTAGCACGGAAGCTCGGCGTCAACAGCATGAGCTCGTGCCGGTGCGCGGCTCCTTGCTCGCCACGCTGTAGCAGCAGGATCCGACCGTCGCTGAGGGGGAGCACCCGGGCACCGGGATAAACCGGCACGTCCGTGATCGTCCGGCGGATCGGCCGTTCGACGGCGAGTGCCCAGCACTCCAGCGCCCAGCCGCCAGCATCGTCCGCCGTCACGCACACGCCGTGGCGGCCGTTGGCCGAGAAGGCGAAATGGAAGCGGTCGCGGAAGCTTGGCGCTGCCGCCGATGGGCGTGCGGTCATGACTCGTCCCTCGGCACCGGGTCGACCATCCACAGACGGGGCGAGGCGTGCCGGAGCCGGAGCAGGAACGACAGGACTCCACTGACGCCGCCCGCCCACGCGGCGGACACGCCGCCTTCCTCGTCCGGGAACACCAGGTTCCCGTCAAGGCTGGCGCGGCTGGCATACAGCACCCGAGCCAGCCGGTGGGCCATCGCCTCGTACCGTGCGCGGTCGCCGGTTTCGGCCATGTCCAGCAGGAACTCGCCGTTGCCCGCCAGGCCGTGGCACTGACCGAGCACGCCACGCCAGGAGTTCTCCATCACCGCCTCCGCCGCCAGCCGGGCCATCTGGTCGAAGCGGTCGTCACCGGTAACGCGGTGCAGGCGGGTGAGGAAGGTTCCGGTACCGGCCGATCCGTGACACCAGTACGGGGCGGTGGTCCGATCGCCGGGGCCCGGTCCCCATTGGGCCGTTCCGCCGGTGATCGTGGCGCTGGCCAGCAGCGTCTCACCCGCCTGGCTGGCCAGTGCCAGGAAGTCGGATCGGCCGGTGGCGACGGCGGCGGCGAGCAGCAAATGACCCACTCCGGCGGTGCCATGCGCGAATCCGTAGTAGCGACCGCCAGCCAGTCGGGAGTCGAACGCGGCCGGCGTTGCCCAGATCAGGCCGTCCGGCCCGTCGGTGGCCGAGGTCAGCAACGCCTCGGCCGCCTGCTCGGCACGCCGCAGGAACCAGTCACTACCGGTGCGACGCCACAGGTGCAGGAACGTCAGCCCGATGCCCGCCGTGCCGTGGGTGACGTCGTGGTTGGGGGAGGACACCGGCAGACCTTCGGCCAGTGCAACGCCCTGGGCAGTCATCGTGTCGTCACCGAGCGCCCGGCCCGCGTCGTAGAGCGACCAGGCGATGCCGGCTCGGCCGAAGTAGAGCCCGGGAGGCCGTTGCGCGTCCGCGCGCATGCGCTGGTGGATCCAGCGGCCAGCGGTGCCGATGGCCTCGGGCAGGCGTGCGTCACCGGTGAGCTCGAGGCAGCGGGTGAGCACCTGCAGGACGCCGGCGGCGCCGAGCTGGACAATGCACGGGTCGGGCGCTCCCTGGTTGCCGGAGACAGGCCACAACCGCTCGGTGTCGGTCGGGTCCATCGCGGCGAGCAGGTGCGTGACGATGCCGTCCACGGCCCGGTGCCACCGGCCCTCATCCAGCCGGTCGGCGTCGGCGCTGACCGGGTGCCCTGGCGCCGGGACCACGCTCGACTGCCCGGCCGCTGCGTGTGCCGAGGCCAGCGCGGCCGCGGCCCTCACCGGGCTCCACCTGTGCTCGGGCTCCAGCTGCATCAGGCCGAGTACGACGTCCGCGACACCGTCCGGGGTCTCCGGAGAGGTACGCACGGCGAGCCACTCCGCCAGCCGATCCCGCCAGGGCACGGGCTCGGTGCCGCCCGGCCCGGAGGTATCCGGGAGCAGCGCCGGCGTGCTGCCGGTGAGCACGAAACAGATGTCGGCACCGAGGCTGAAGTAATCGGCCTCGAAGGCCGCTGGGGCGCCGGCCATCTGTTCGGGAGCGCTGTGTCCTGGAGTACCGACGCCGAGCTGCGCGTCCTCGCCGGGCATGACGGCGAGCTCCAGGTCGATCAGCCGTAGCTGCCCGTCGGGCAGCACCATCACGTTGTTCGGGCTGAAGTCCCTGAGGATGAGGCCGTTGCGGTGTGCGAGCGCCAAGAGCTCGATCAGGCGCTCGGCCATCCGCCTGGCGCCGGGCACGTGGCGGCGCCAACCTCCGGTGCGGATCCGATCGAGTACCCAGTCCCGCAGCGACACCCCAGGCACCAGCTCCTCGGCGAGGAACAAATGCCCGCTCTGCTCGAACAGCTTGAGCATTCGGGGAGCCGCGCCGAGGGGCCCGAGCCGCTCCAGCGCGCTCGCCTCGGCGCGCAGCAGGTCCCGGACGTCGCGTCCCCGCAGGTCCGCGGCGATGTGCGGACGGGCCTCCTTGATGATTGCCTGGGCGCCGGATTCGGTGTCAACGGCGCGGTAGACACCGCCCTTGTTCGCGTGCCGGATCGCCTCCCGGACCAGGAAGCGGTCGCCGATCAGCACGCCGTCGGTGCCACCTCCCGCGCCACCTCCCGCGCCACCTGCCGGGCTGGCACCAGCGGCCACCTCAGGCTGCGGGAACGGACACGAGGCCCACGCCGGAGGCAGGTACCGCCCGACGCGCCGGTCCTCCACCGGGTTCCCGTCCGGGTCGAAGATCACCCAGGCGTAGAGGCCGTCGTTGCCGAGCCTGCGTTCCTCCACGAACGCGCCGTACCGGTAGTGCACCAGACTGCCCGGGACGAGGGGACAGTCGGACAGCACACGAGGACCGGGGAGGCCCTCCGTCGCCTGATGCAGAGCTTCCGCGAGGCGGACGGCTTCGGCGTCGCTGTGCGGGTAGACGGTGAGGAACTTCCCGGACTGCCCTCGGGACGTGTGGCGCGCGTTCAGCTCAGCGACGTTTGCGATAGTCCTGGCGAACTTGAACGCGGACCGGCCCTCGATCAGCACCGGGAGCGCTCGGGCGAGCACCGCATCGGCCGAGGCCGGCGTCGCGGAGATGTGCAGCTTCCAGCCCTGCGCCCGCCTGGTCTGCTCGCGTGGGGTGACCTGCGACCAGAACCCGTCCGACGCCACCTGCCACCGGGGCTCACCGCCGGTGCCGAGGAGGGCGCGCCGCAGCGTCTCGGCCAGCGTCGAACCATCCGTGTCGGGCGGCCCAGCGGGAGCACTGATGTTCGCCATCAGGTCCCCGCTCATGCGGTCGCTCGAACGGTACGGCAGACAAGCATGAAGGCCTCCTCGCGTCTGAGCTCGCGGCGCGCGGGTCGACACTTTGTGTCGAAAGTTCCTGAAATCGCGCTCAGGAACGAACTTAGGAGGGGGCCCTGATGACCTAATTAGGGTTGAGTTAGGAAAGCCTTCAGGTCGCGCTCCGCCGGCGAGCGCCGCAGACGCGGCATGGGGCGCGGGGCGATCCCCATCTCGTTCATCCGCTGTGCGTAGAGCCGGTACCGCCGATGAGCCTCGCCGAGGCGACCCGCCTCGAGCTGGACGGTCACCAGGTCAAGGTGGGCCTGCTCGTCATAGGGGTCGTGCGCAAGGAGCCGGAGTGTGTACCGCACGATGCCGTCGACGTCGCTCGCTTCGCGCAGCCGGCCAACGAGCGCCCTGAGCAGCGCGACATGGGTGGCTCGGACCTCCTCGGCGAGCGGCTGGGCCCAGTCGTGGTACGGATCGTCCTCGAGGAAGTCCCCGGTGTACCCCGTCTCGGCCTCGATGAGCCAGGCCAGGGCGTCCGGCGCGCGGCTCCGGTGTACGTCGAGCACGAGAACTGCCCGTGCGAGAAACTCCTCGACGTCGATGCTGACCAACTGGCGGTCGAGCCATACCGCGGTGCCGTCGGTGGCCAGCGGCCCGTCACAGTCCCGCTCTGGCGCGAGCACGTCGCGGACAGTCGACATCAACACGGCCAACCGGTTCCCGGACCTGGTCCCGTCCGTACCCGGCCACAGCAACTCCATGAGTTGCTCGCGGGGGACCGGGCGGCGGCGGGTCACCAGCAGCTTGACCAGGTCCCGAGCCTTCTTGGACTGCCACGCGGTCTTCGGGATCGGGACACCGTCCCGGATCACCTGGAACCCGCCTAGCGTGCGGATCGACACCGGCGGCACAAGCAACTTCATGGCGCCCAGCGGTCCGACGCCGCGACTGGAGACGTCGACTCCGCGCTCGAGCAGCGTCCGCTGGGCCGATTCGGCGTCGAGTACACCGACCGGGACACCGACGTAGGCGGCGATGAGCCGGGCGGTTGCCTCGTCGACGAGGCAACCGACCTCGCCCCAGATGTCGATCGCTTCGCCCAACAGGGTGGACCGCGTGGACGGGTGGTCTGAAGCCAGCGCCCTGAGCATGAGCGCCTCCGCCAACCCGGGGTTGTCCCGCCGCATCCCGGCCGCCGAGCCGGCACGTGCGGCGTCGGAGGCCGCCGTCTGCCGATCCCCGGCCAGCAGCGCGAGCCAGCCTCGGGTCAGGGTCGTGGGGATCTCCAGGAGTCCGTCGAGCAGGTTCACCGCCCGCTCGGCCAAGCCGAGGGCAGCAGCCGGGTCGTCGTCGGCCAGCGCGCGTGCCAGCCCGGTCAGGGCGAAACCGATGCCGAGCACGTCGCCGCACGGCTCGGCGAGGCCGAGCGCCTCCTCGTAGGCCGCCCGAGCGCGGGCCAGCTGGCCCCTTGTCCGGTGCACGTCTCCCAGCGCGCAGAGTGGCCAGGCCTGGAACCGCGAGCCCATGCTCTGGAACAGCTCGACGGCTCTCGCGAGATCGTCTATCGCCGGCTCCAGCATGCCGAGGCGCGCGTTGGCTCTCCCCCGGGTGGTGAGCGCTTGGGCGATCAAGAAGGGGTTCTCGCAGCGCTCGCTGACCCGCAGCGCTGTCTGCGCCTCGGCCAGGGCTTGCCGGGGCTGCCCGAATTCGAGCAGGTGAGCGGCTTGTGAGACTCGGGTCAATGAAACCTGGAGCAGATCGTTGCTCGCCATGGCGTTGCTCAGCGCATTGGCCAATTGCGCGTCGGCCGTGCCTCGGTCGCCCTCGGCGCCCGCCTTCGATGCGAGCATTCTGTGCACCGCCGCCCACACGGCCGGATCCCCGCATCGCCGGGCAGCGGCTACGGCGTGTGCCGCGGCGTCCCGTAAGTTGACCATGTCGCCGATCATGCGACAGGTCGTTGCCACGAGAGTCAGCATCCGTGCCTCGTCAGCGGTGTCCTCGCCGGCCATCCGAGTGCGCCGGTAGATCGCCCGGACCTCGCTGAACGCTCCCTGCATGAACGCGACCTGGGCCATCCGCCAGCCGATAGCGGGCTCGAGCACGTCGCTGCCGTGCCCGGCACGTTCGAAGCACTCCCGAGCCCCCGTGAGCTGCCCGGTGACTTGCATTGCCTCGCCCAGGACCCGCTGGATCGCCTGGTCGTTCAGGTATTCCGGGGGGAGATTCCCCGCCGCCAGTACGGTGGCCACCTCGCCGCCGCTTATCAGCGTGCTTCCGTGCTCGCGCAGCAGTGCCGCGCAGGCGGCATGGTCCCCGGCGGCAACCAGGTGGCGCAGGGCATCGCCGGGCAGGTTGCGGGCGAGGCACTCCTTGCCCGCCGCGCGGTGCAGCTCGATTCGCTCACTCGCCGCGAGCACGGTCTCGTGGCCGAAGTAGTCGCGCAGCGGTGGGATCAGTGACCAGCGCGCGCTGTCACTGGGATCCCGCCGCACGAGCCCGCGACGGGTGAGGTCGGCGAGCAGGCTCGCCTCTTGGTCGACACAGGGCCTCGATCCGGCTTCGCCGCGGAGCGCGAGCCGACACAACAGCGCCCGCGCAGCCTTGTGCTCGCGGCCGACAACCTCCTCGGCCAGATACTCGTGCAGCCGCTCACCCGGACTGGCCAGCTGTTCGAGCACCCCCAGCCGCTGGTCCGGTTCGATCCCGCGCAGCAGTTCGACCGACGAGTTGACGGCCGCCGGCCAACCCCCGGTCCGTTCACAGATCCGCGCGGACAGGCCGGGCGGGTTGTCGCCGATGGTCTTGTCCAGCAGCGCGGTTACGTCGTCGACGTCGAGAGACAGTTCCGCCGCCGAGATCTCCGCGACGAGTCCCTGCCCGCGCAGGCGCCGCAGGGAGAACGGTGGTTCCTGGCGGGAGATGAGGACGAGGTGCAAGCGGTCCGGGGCATGTCTGCACATCCCGTCCAGCAACACGGCGGCCCCACTGCCCGGGCAGAGCTCTTGGAGGTCGTCGACAACCAGCACGAGATCCTCGGACAGGGAGTCGCGGAGGCGGGCACATAACTCGCCGGCCGCGGTGTCGTCACGTTGCTCCGCCGAGGCCGAGAAGGGGCGGCTTGCTGGCCGCGGTGCGGGCAGATGGGATCCCAATGCGTCGTCAATGGCGTCCAGAAATCGGCTCGCGGACTGGTCGTTGCCGTCGCACCGCACCCACGCCGCCCTGGTCTCGCTCGCCCAAGACGCGACGATGGTGGTCTTCCCCCAGCCGGCCACGCCGATCACGACGCACACCCGCCGTCGCGCCCCGATGTCGAGAAGTTCCTCGACGACCCGCCGCCGCTGGGGTGCCCGCACCGTTGCCAGCCGAGGCGCATCGATACGGTTACTGATTGCCATCGGCCCCCCCGGGTGGGCCGGCCATAGCGCACTTTTACCAGGCGGACACCGGCCGACCGGCGCGCGTTATATCGCCGTGACCGTAGATGCGCATTCGAGTTGGTACATCGTCAGTTGAGAGGATGTGGGACCAGTCACGCCGTGATCGGTCGCCCATGTCGTCGACAATCCTGAGGGTTGTCACCGGCGTTGTCACGGCGCCGTCACCGGCGCTGTCACCGGGTCCGCTCGGGTTGAAGTTCGCGGGCGGCGGCCGCCGCATTGATCAGATCCGGGCGCCGCGCTGGCCCGGCCAGGCCGAGGTGGTAGAGGTGCAGCTCGTCGGCGCCGGCCCGGCCGAGGTCGGTGACGTATCCGCCGAGGTCCGGTACCGGGCTCGCGCCCACGGCGGTCACGTAGGCGCCGATGCCCAACCTGGTCGGCAGCTCGGCACGGGCGGTGGCCACCGAGGACACCGAGGCCGGCCCCGGCTGCCAGCACTGCAGCACCACCGAGTCGACCTGCCCGGCGGCCGCCGGGGTGAGCCCGGGCAGCGCCCCGGTGACCCACGGGTCGACCGCGCCGTGCAGCACGATCCTGGGCGAGGAGTCGAGCCCCGAGTTGAGCGCCGTGTCGATGGCGGCCAGCACACCCTCGCGCAGCGCGTCGGTGGCCGCCTGCCGGGTGCGCAGCAGCAGCCCGTCCAACTCGGCCGGCAGGGTAGCTTCGGCGCCCAGGTCACCGCCGTCGATCAGGCGGCGGACCTCGGCGCGCAGCCGGGCCCGTACCTCGGCCGGGTCGGCGCCGGAGGCCGACCAGCCCGCCGCGCAGGCCGGGCAGCAGCACACCGAGAGCAGCCGGACCGCCGCCGCGCCCCACACCGCGTCGGTCTTCTCGTGCTGGCACTGGTGGATCACGCCGAGCTGGCCGCAGGCCTCC
>Ga0137412_10002093_pt1 | contig 15724 bp, 15 predicted proteins | sample CZODoug2_1_16fun_FD_122160 | JGI IMG/M metagenome (GOLD analysis project Ga0137412, IMG submission 122160) | Vadose zone soil fungal communities from Angelo Coast Range Reserve, California, USA - CZODoug2_1_16fungal (Hybrid Assembly) | ecosystem: Environmental > Terrestrial > Soil > Vadose zone...
AGCCGATAAAACCGGCGCCGCCCGTGACGAGGTAGCGCATTCAGGAAATCCTCCTAAACTCTCGCGGCCGCCATGCGGCCGGGGATCATGTCTGCCACCGCTGCAGTTGACGCAAGCCAGGGAAAGACGCCCGGCCCGCGTTTTGATACGCTCATAGTTCGCGGCGCGCCGGCGAAGAGAGCCGGAAGATTTCCGCGTACAGCAAGCTATTGTACGACGGAAGGCTGGCGAGCAAACTTTTGATTCCAGGGAGCGTCACACAAAAAGCATGAGCCGGAAAACGATAGTGGGTCTCGCCGCATTTGCCGCCCTGGGTTTTGGCGCGACAGCGTTTTACTGGCTGCATGCGCGCGGACAGCAGCTTCCGCCTGAAGTTGCATCGGCGGAGCCGCCCGGCTATCGAGAAGCGCCTCCAGTGGAAAAGCCCGGAAGCGCGCCGAGCGCGAAGTCGACCGCACCAGTAGTGCGGGCTGAAGCGAAAAAGGCAGTGCCTCCGGTAGATACCGGACTACCTTTGCGGTCCGGCGAAGTTCTCGAATATTCCGCCAACGTTTCCAATCTCAATAATGTGGCCACTTTGAAGCTGCAGGTTGCCGGCCACGGCAATTTCCTGGGGAAGAGCACCTGGCATTTGAAAGCTTTCGCGCACACGGAGAATCCGTTGCGCATGGTTTTTGAGCTGGATGATCAGTTCGATTCCTACAGCGATGCCGGCACACTCGCGAGTTTGCAGTACGAGATGCACTTGAGCGAGCGCGGCCAGAAAGTGGAGTCCGTCCAGCGCATGAGCGCGACCGGCAAGGAGCCCGCGTCGCCGGAGGCCACCGAAACGCGCGTGCTTCCGGGGACACGCGATCCCCTCGGCATGATGCAGTACTTGCGCAATGTCGATTGGACAAAGACTTCCGAAGTGCGCAGCCCGGTCTACGACGGACACAAGCTCTATGACCTTCGCGCGAAACTCGCGCTCCGTTCCGAGGCCATCACCGTTCCCGCGGGCGATTTCACCGCTTCAAAAATCGCCATTCGCATCTTTGAGGATGGCGTCGAGAAAAAAGACGCCTCTTTCGCACTCTACCTGGCGAACGACGCCGCCCGCACACCGGTACTACTCGAAGCTGTTATGCCTTTCGCAACAGCCCGCGTCGAACTGCTGAACTCCAAGTAGTCTGGCTTGGCGTGTACTCTGACTCTTGTCGTGAAGGCAGTCCGTGCTGCTGCTTATCCACACACCAACTGTTCGATGAGGCTGCAAGCGATGTGACCGATAGTGATGTGGCATTCCTGAATGCGCTGGGCGTCATTCGAGGGAACATTCAAGAGAAGATCAACTTTGCTGGCGAGCTGCCCACCCGTTTCTCCCGTAAACGCTACGAGAAAGGCGCCTCGAGCGCGCCCGGCCTCCACTCCGCGCATGATGTTGGGGCTATTGCCGCTTGTAGAGAGGGCTACAAGGATATCGTTGCGTGCGACCAAGGATTCAATCTGACGGGAAAAGATTCGTTCGAATCCGTAGTCGTTGCCTGCCGCGGTCAAAACTGAAGGATTGGTAGTGAGTGCCAGGGCTGCCAAGCCGGGGCGTTCCGTTCGCAGCCGTACTACCAGTTCCGCGGCGAGATGCAGTGCGTCAGCGGCGCTTCCGCCGTTTCCAAAGAAAACGATTTTGCCGCCTGTGCGCAGGGCGGCGGCGGATTTTTCGGCAAATTGGGCAATCCGGCCGATCAGTTCATCGGAAAAACTTTGTTTGACGCGAGCGCTTTCCTCGAGCTGGCGGCGAATTTCTTCGGCAGACGAGGTCATTGCTGCCTAGCAAAGCACGATTTTTTCGCGGTGGCGTACCACGCGGCGGGTGGCGTTGCGCGTGTCGATCACCAGTTTCGAGGCATCGGCGATTGCGGCATAGTCGTAGCTCGAATGGTCGGTGGCGATAATCACGGCGTCGTAGCTTCCCAGCGTTTGCGGATTCAGCGGCACCGATTTCATGCCCTCGTAATTGAAGTGCCGCATCTTGTGCAGTTGCGGGAAATAGGGATCGTTGTAGTCGAGAACCGCGCCGCGCTGCTGGAGAAGTTGCATGATTTTCAGCGTCGGCGATTCGCGCAGGTCGTCCACGTCTTTCTTGTACGCCACGCCGAGCACCAGAATCTTCGAACCTTTCATGCTTTTCTTGTGATCGTTTAGCGCATTGGCGACGGCGTTGACCACATGGTAGGGCATTTCCGTATTGACTTCGCCGGCCAACTCGATGAAACGCGTCGAAAAATCATATTCACGGGCCTTCCAGGAAAGATAGTAAGGGTCCACGGGGATGCAGTGACCGCCCAGTCCGGGCCCTGGATAAAACGGCATGTAGCCGAAAGGTTTCGTCGCGGCCGCGTCAATCACTTCCCAGATGTCGATGTTCATGCGCAGGCTGAGTTGCTTGAGCTCGTTAACCAGCGCGATGTTCACGCAGCGGAAAATATTTTCGAGCAGTTTGGCCATTTCCGCGGCGCGGGTCGAGCTCACCGGAACCACGCGGGCAACCACCTGTGTGTAGAGCGCTAGTGCCGCGCGCCCGCTTGGCGGGTTCAATCCGCCAACAACCTTGGGAATTTGCGCCAGACCAAACTGTTTGTTTCCTGGATCCTCCCGCTCGGGCGAAAACGCCAGGTAGAAATCGCACGCCATATTTTCATTTTCCGGCCCGGAAGCGATGGCGCAGCGTAGTCCGCTCTTTTCAAGAATGGGCAGGACCAATTCCTCCGTTGTGCCCGGATACGTTGTGGACTCGAGAACGACCAACTGCCCCTTCTGCAGATGCGGATAAATCGAAATGGCGGTCTGTTCAACGTAGCTGAGATCTGGTTCGCGCCGCTCATCCAGTGGCGTTGGAACGCAGATGAGAATGGCGTCAACATCTTTCAGTTTCGCGAAATCATTGGTGGCGCTAAAGTGCCTACTGTTCACGAACTGCTGAATTTTGTTCTGAGGAATGTGCTCGATGTAAGACTTGCCAGCATTGAGCATCGTCACCTTGGTGGGATCAACATCAAATCCGGTGACTTTGTGTCCCGCTTCGGCGAAGCGCAGCGCCAGCGGCAGGCCCACGTAGCCGCATCCAATAATCCCCACTTTGAGCTGGGCGCCTTTGAAAAACTCGGGTTTCCGGTCGATGGGCATGAGTTCCGTCGCACTCCTCTTTTATGTCTGACCCCAATCCAATGCGGGTCGAAAAATTCACGTTTTCAGGGATACGGCGTTGCCGGCGTTCGTATAACCACCAGCAGGCCACAGGGCCGACGTGACAGAGACAAGCAAATATAACAGGTTCCGCGCAAACAAAAAAAGCGGCCCATTTTTCGGTGTTACAGCTTGTTCAATGGAGGGTTGCCGCCAGACGCGGGAGGGTGGAAGATAGTGGGGCTTGATTTGAACTAGCGACGCGATACGCTTAGAACCGTCCTGTCACCATGACATTGATCGTTCTTCTTCTGGGACTCTGTGTTGGCGTACTGGTGGGCCTCCTCGGCATCGGAGGCGGCGTAGTTCTTGTGCCGGCCATGGTCTACCTCTTGCACATGGACCAGCACATGGCGCAAGGCACTTCGCTGTTCATTCTGCTGCCACCCATCGGACTCGGTGCCTTGCACGAATACTGGAAGCAGGGGCAAGTGGATTTGCGCGCCGGAGTTTTGTGTGCGCTGGGAATGCTCTTCGGAGGTTATGCAGGAAGCTTGATTGCGCTCCCCATGCCTTCGCGCCACCTAAAAGGGGGATTCGGTTGTTTCCTTATGCTGGCGGCGTTCCTACTCTGGAGAAAGACGAAGGGCGATTCGAATAGGGCCGCGGCAGGCAGCGGCCAGGTGAAAGTCCGTGCCTGAGGGGATAGGCCGTAGCGCGGGAATCTTCGCCGTCGCGTGTGTGTGCGGAGTTGCCTCCGGCATGTTTGGCATTGGCGGCGGCGTGCTTCTCGTGCCGCTCTTGGCGCTGTTGTTTGCTTTCGGGCAGCACCGCGCGCAGGGAACTTCGTTGATCGCGCTCATACCGCCCACCGGCGTGCTGGCGCTGCTGGCTTATTCGAAAGAGGGATTCGTCTCCTGGAAAACGGGATTGCTGCTGATCCCCGGCGTTTTCGTGGGTGGCGTCGCCGGTGGGAAAATTGCCAGGTGGATCAGTCCCCAGCTGATGCGCCAGATTTTCGCCGGAATACTTTTTGTGCTCGGCGCGTTGCAAGCGTTCAGTGCCTGGTGGCGCTAAGGACGGTTCATTCGAATGGTGGATCTACATTGCCATATACTTCCGAGTCTGGACGATGGTGCAGCCAACATGGAAGAATCCGTGGCCATGGCGGAATCGGCGATTGCCGACGGAATTACGCACGTTGTGGCTACTCCACACTCCAGCAGCCAATACCACTTTGATTTCGCGCACGTGCGTGAGCTCCGTGATGAACTTCAATACAAGTTCGGCGACAAACTGCAGATTGCGACGGGCTGTGATTTTCATTTGAATCCGGAAAATCTCTCGTCGTTGCGCAAGGATCCCCGGCCGTATTGCATCAACCAACGCGATTTCCTGCTGGTGGAGTTCAACGAATTTTCGATTCCTCCTTCGATGGACCAGACGCTGCACGCGATCCAGCTAGCCGGACTGCGGCCGATCATCACGCATCCAGAGCGCAACGGCATTATGCGCTCGCGGCCGGAACGACTGAAAAAATGGGTGCGGCAGGGCTGCTTCGCGCAAGTGACCGGAGGCGCGCTGACCGGGGGCTTCGGCGCCAGCGCGCAGCAGGCTGCTCTGCGCTGGATCGGCGAAGGCCTGATCCATTTCGTGGCCAGTGATGCGCACAACACGCGCACGCGGCCGCTTCGTCTGCAATCTGCCTATAACGTGGTTGTCGATCAGTTTGGGCAGGAAAAGGCGCGTGCGCTCTTTCAAGACAATCCACTTGCGGCTTTCGAGGGGCGAGAGTTGCCGCACGTTCCAGAACTGGCAGATGAATTGCTCCCGCCGCGGCGAAAGCGTTTTTTCTTTTTCTGAGGATTTCTTTTTATTGCAGTAACGGCCTCGCTGCCGCTTTCGCGGTGAAGCGATGGTGGCTGTCGAAAAAGCGGGAGCTAGCTCCCGCACTCCAAGGTCAGCGAGCGGGATGCACGGGCAGGCCGGCCCACGCGTTCAACACGCCCAGGGCTTCGCGAACCACATCGAGTGCGTCGCTGGTGGTGCGCCACCAGTGGCGGGGATCGAAAGAGTCGCCGGTCGCGGCGCGCACGATGGCGCGGCCCGGGCCGGGAGCGAGCCTGCGCCAGAGCAGACGGGTGCGGCGCGTATGAGCTTTTGTGGTGACGATAATTATAACTTCGCCCTTACCGCGGGTGAGAGCAGCTGCGGCGACTTTGATCTCGTCAGCGGTATTCAGGATCGGAGGTTGCAGGACGTGAATTGCCTCCGGGGGCACGCCTTCATGGATCAAAACGAGCTTGTTGTAATAGTCTTCGCCGGTGAAGGGTATGCCCATCTCCGCCAAAGTCTCAGCGGGCTCCAAGGAGTGGGTTAGCCAAATTTCAGGGGCGTACCCTTCGCGATAGAGTTTTCCCGCTTCAATAGCGCGCGCCGGCATCGCACCGCTGAGCACAACAATCGCACTGGCTTTCTCGAGGGGGTCCTCCATTACCAGCCAGCGGCCGATGCCGAAGAAAATCACAGCGGCAAAGAATATGCAGAAGCCGCAGATGGCCAAAAGGACCTGCCATCTTCGAAAGCGCAGCCTGGAAATCGTCTCGGGACTGTCCTGAATTGGCATTGGAGAACGCGCGCATGCTATCGCGCCTTCCCTCGGTGGTCAAATAGCTCCGCCGCACCAATTCTGCCTTGCCGCGGACTCCCGAATGTGAGCATCCGGGTCGAGACACCGCATGTCAACCGGCCATGAACGAGGTACTCGACAAGTGCGTTCCACTTGCCTGCCAACCAGGAAGCGCGTGCGTTGCCTGCATTGAGGGCCTGGGGTAAACTCCATCGCGAGTGGCGGAAACTTCTTCCATGGTCGGTCGCACGATCTCCCACTACACCGTGCTGGAAAAACTTGGTGGCGGAGGTATGGGCGTTGTCTATAAGGCCAAAGACGCGCGCCTTGGCCGGTATGTGGCACTGAAGTTTCTTCCTGAACATATCTCCCGAGGCTCTGAGGCGATCGAGAGATTCCGTCGCGAGGCGCGCGCGGCCTCCTCCCTGAATCATCCGAACATTTGCACCATTTATGACATAGGTGAATTCGAGGGGCGCCCGTTCATCGCCATGGAGCTGTTGGAGGGCCAGACCCTCAAGAATCGCATTGCGAAGAAGTCCGTGCCTCTCGCTGAACTTCTGGATCTCGGTATTCAAATTACGCATGGGCTTGAAGCCGCCCACGCCAAGGGAATCGTGCACCGGGATATCAAGCCGGCAAACATTTTCCTGGTGCAGGGAAGCACGGCCAAAATACTAGATTTCGGATTGGCGAAATTGGCCGCAGGCCGGCTGCCTGAAATGGAATCTGCAGGCGAGTCGTCCGAGTCCACACCTGTGTACTTGGTGGAAGACGAGCTGGTCACAAACCCAGGGAGCTCGATGGGTACTGTTGCGTACATGTCGCCGGAACAGGCGCGCGGGGAACCGCTGGACGTGCGCACAGACTTGTTTTCGCTTGGCGTGGTGCTTTATGAGATGGCCACGGGAGTGCTTCCATTTCCGGGCGCGACGATTGCTTTGATTTTCGAAGGTGTCCTGCATTACACGGCGACTCCGGCGACGAGGGTCAATCCCGGCCTGCCTCAGGCCATGGAAAATATCCTTTCTAAAGTGCTGGAGAAAGATACAGAGCTCCGGTACCAGACTGCCGGTGAGCTCAGCACCGACTTGAAGCGTTTGAAGCGCGATCTGGAATCCGGCCAGTCGAATGCAGCTGCGGTGCGACCGGGCGCGCATGAAGAGGAGCGCGTAACGGATGCGCGTCGTGGATGGCGCACCTGGGCAATAGTAGCTGGCTGCGCCGTGATAGCCGTGACAGCGATTACCGGGTATTTCTCAGTGCGCCCGGCAGCGCCGCCGCGCGTGCTGCGAACTGTCCAGCTCACCAACACGAATCGGCCCAAATCGGGAGTGGTGACGGACGGATCCAGGCTCTATTTCGTCGACGGCCAAGCGGGCCTTTCCCAGGTTTCCGTGGCGGGTGGTGAGACAGTACCGGTGCCGACTTCTTTGGAGGACACCGGCTTCTCAAACATTTTTGATATTGCGCCGGATGGGCCTGCACTCTTGATGAATACGGCGCGAGGCACCATGCTCGACGGTCCTCTCTGGACCGTGCCCGTGCTGGGCGGCACTCCGCGTCGATTGGGAAATCTCGAGGGCCACGCCGGAGCTTGGTCGCCAGACCGAAAGAGAATTGCTTTCAGCAAGGGCAACGAAATATTTTTGGCGAAGAGCGACGGCAGCGAACCAAGCCGGCTCTTGATCACCGATGGAACGACCAACGACATTAGCTGGTCGCACGACGGATCGTTTTTGCGGTTCACGCTGAACGATCCGCACACCAATGAACGCTCCATCTGGCAAGCTAGGGCGGACGGCGACAATCTTCATCCGTTGCTGCCAGGGTGGAACAGCACACACAACGAATGCTGCGGTAACTGGACGCCGGACGGAAGGTATTTCGTTTTCCAAGCGTCGCGCGACGGGACGGCAAACTTGTGGGCCCTCCGCGAACGTGGCGGCCTTTTCGTCTCCAACCACCCAGCGCCGGTGCAACTGACGACGGGACCGATGAATGTCGGCAATCCCGTGCCGAGCCGCGATGGCAACAAACTCTTCGCGCAAGGCTGGCAGCCGCGGGGGGAATTGGTTCGCTACGATGCGAAATCCAGGGTATACGTTCCGTACCTTTTGGGAATCTCGGCGATGGGGCTGGACTTCTCGCGCGATGGCCAGTGGGTCGCATACAACGACGGCACCGATGGCACGATGTGGAGAAGCAAAATCGATGGAACGCAAAAGCTGCAACTGGTTTTCCCGCCGATGTTGGCTTACTTGCCGAGGTGGTCTCCGGATGGCAAGAAGATCGCGTTCTTTGGCCATCCAGTTGGCGAACCGTGGCAAATCTACGCCGTTCCCGCCGAGGGAGGCGCGCCCGAACTGATCTATCGCAACGGGATGAACCTGGCGGACCCCAGTTGGTCGCCAGACGGAAAATCGCTGGCCTTCGGAGAAAATTCACTGAACAACCAGGGGTCAGCCGTATTTGTAATGGACCTGAACACGCGAAAACCGGCCAAGCTGCCCGGGTCCGATGGACTCTATTCTCCCCGTTGGTCCCCCGATGGACGATTCATCGCGGCGATTCCGCTGGATTCGCTGAAGTTGATGCTTTTTGAAATCGCGACGCAGAAATGGACAGAGCTCGCGAGGATATTCGTAGCGTACCCAACATGGTCTCGAGACGGGCGGTATTTGTATTTTAACGGGGCTGTTGACAACCAAGAGGGCTACTACCGCGTGCAAATCACTGACCACAAGCTCGAGCGGCTCTTCAGCATGAAAGGATTCCAGGCGGCGGGAGGAGCGTTCGGAAACTGGACCGGCCTTGGCCCGGACGAGACTCCGCTGTTAGTGCGCGACGCCAGCATCCAGGAAATCTACGTTTTGGATTGGGAGACGCCTTAGCCGAAAGCAACTTGCCTTAATGCTTGTCGGCCTCGGTCAAAGCTAGCACGGCGTAAGCAGTGGCCGCGTCATTCATGAAGAGCGCGGTGTCCGGGCTTAGGTGATGTTCCTTGTTGTTGTTCAAGGAGGAGGACGGCCAGTTACCTTCCGTCTTGCTCTGATTTGCCGCTAGCCACGCGAGCGCGCGCTCGTGTTGGTGATTGTCCCCTTGGGTGCCCGCTAGTTGCAGCGCGAAAGTGATCAAGCCGGTGGCATATCCATCGCTCTTCGTTTCTTGTGGTGTGCCATCGTGCCGTTTCCATTCCCCCGAGAGTGCTGACAAGCTCCAGCCGCCGTCCGGTAGCTGCTTGCTCAGAAGTTCCGTGACGATCGCTTTTTGCTTTTCCGATTCGAGGAGCCCGGGCACTTTCGCCGAAGCCCACAAGAGAACAGCGCGATTGATGGTCGTCTGCGTGGCGCACTCGCGGTTCAAGTATTCACCAAGCAACTTGAAGTTATTTTGAATTTCAGGTTTGGCGCGATAATTTCCGGGAGCCGTGCCTACGGCGAGGGCGGCAAGAATGGCTCCATAAAAGTCGGAGTCGTCCGCTTCCCAAGGCTCATTAGCAAAGCGCAGCCACAGCCATGCGCCTTTCTTGTCTCCTGTGGTTTGCTGTTCCGACCACATGTTGTCGAGTGCGATGCGCGTTTCGTCGCTCAGTTTGCCGTTCTGCGCGTCATTGCTAGCCAGAATCAGCGCATTGAGAACGGATTCCGTGCCGCGAGACTCCACGGTCTTGTACGCGCCGCGATCAGCGTCGCTGTAGAACGGCGCCACTTCTTTCCAAAGCCGCACGCGCTTGGTGACGTTATCCAACAGTCTGCGTTCACTTGCGGAAAGGGCTGTTTCGGCGAGTGGCTTACGAAGAGCGGACCGCGAAAGCGCGTAGGGCACCGCAGTGTGGCAAGACACGCAAAATGTTTCGTGATCACGTGCAGACTTTGGCCATTCCATCCACCAGTTTGCTCGGTGATCGAGATAGGCGGCCGCGGCTTTTTGATCCCAGGAGCTGGCGGTGCTCGATCCTGTGCTCCGCGAGACCGCAAGGCCTCCCACTGCGAGGCACGTGGTCAGCACCGCTATTCGCTGCAAGGCAGCACTCATAGGGATATTCTTCCCGCCTGCAATTTCAGAGCAGGACTCGCACCCAGTTCATGAAGGGCACGGAACTTCAGTCCGCGGGGAAAAGGTTACCACGAACGCTGTCCCGCGCCCCGGACTGTCCGTTCGTTTGGATGTTCCACGGCGGTCGGGCTACACTGTCCAATTGATTTTTCGTGGGAGGGTGCATGCGTGCAGTAGTCACTGGCGGGGCGGGATTTCTGGGGTCGCACCTCTGCGACAAGCTGCTCGCCGAAGGGTGGGATGTGCTGGCGGTGGACAACTTCATCACCGGCGCGAAGGGCAACCTGAGCCATCTCTCGAAGAATAGTAAGTTCAAGTTTCAAAAGGCGGATGTGAGCAAGCCGCTGAAAGTGGCGGGAAAAGTGGGTTACGTGTTGCACTTTGCTTCGCCGGCAAGCCCGCCTGACTACCTGAAGCATCCCATCGAAACGATGATGGTGGGTTCCGTGGGCACGCAGAACGCACTGGAGCTGGCGCTCAAAAAGAATGCCAAGTTCTTTCTTGCATCCACCAGCGAATGCTACGGTGATCCGGAAGTTTCTCCGCAACATGAAGAATACTGGGGACACGTCAATCCCATCGGGCCGCGCGGCGTGTACGACGAGGCCAAGCGCTTTTCCGAAGCCATGACTATGGCTTACTACCGCTATCACAAAGTAGATACGCACATCGTGCGAATTTTCAATACCTATGGACCGCGGATGCGGTTGAATGATGGGCGAGCACTACCAAACTTCGTTTATCAGGCGCTGAGCGGCAAACCCTTGACGATTTACGGAGACGGAAAACAGACGCGCAGTTTCTGCTACGTCTCGGACCTGGTTGACGGAATTTACCGGCTCATGATGTCGAAGGAGCATTTGCCGACAAACGTCGGGAATCCTCAGGAGATCACAATCCTGGAGTTCGCGGAACATATCCGCAAACATTTTGAAAATCAGCCTCCGATTGTTTTTGAGGAATTGCCGCAGGACGATCCGAAACGCCGCTGCCCAGACATCACCAAGGCAAAGCGCATTTTGAAGTGGGAGCCCAAAGTGGGTTTGGAAGAGGGGCTAAAGCTAACGCTGGCCTACTTTAAAGAGGTCTATAAAAAGAGATAAGAAATCAGAAAAGTGGCATTGGAAATGGAGATACCAGCTCGGGACATTTGACTTGGAAATCCGCCATTCTCGCAAGTAGCGCGAAGGCTACTCGCGACCGAAGGAGTAGTACTCGAAGCCTTTTTCGCGCATGGCTTGAGGCGTGTAGAGATTTCGGCCGTCGATGACCAGCTTGCGCGCCATGATTTTCCCGGCGCGATCCCAATCCAGCTTGCGGAACACATCCCACTCGGTGCAAACGAGAGCGGCATCGGCGTTTTCCAAAGCCTGGTACGCGTCTTCGTGATACTGGACTTGCGGGAATTGCACTTTGGTGCGCGGCATGCCTTCGGGATCCGTTGCATGAACGACCGCACCTTCTTCGAGCAGGCGCTTGAGGACTTCCAGCGCGGGCGCGAAGCGAATGTCGTCGGTGTTGGCTTTGAACGCCAGTCCCAGGACGGCCACGTGCTTGCCTTTCACCACCCAAAGTGCCTGACGGATTTTTTCAAAATAGCGATCGATGCGCTGCTTGTTGACCCGTTCGGTGGCTTTCAAAATGTCGAAGTCAACTCCGACAGAAGCAGACAGGTGAATGAACGCCTGCACGTCCTTCGGGAAACAGAAACCGCCATAGCCAAGACCGGCTTTCAGGAATTGGCCGCCGATCCGCGGGTCGAGCCCCATGGCATGGGTGACTTCCTCAACGTTTGCCCCTATTTTTTCGCAGAGATCGGCAATCACGTTGGCATAGCTGATCTTCAGCGCCAGGAAGGAATTTGAGGCGTGCTTGATAAGCTCAGCGCTGTTGATGGTGGTGACGAGGAATTCCGCCTTGTGGCCCGGAGGGCACGTTCCGTTATGGACGGGGCAGCGGAAACTCTTCTCAAGAATGGGGCGGTAGATTTCGCGCAGTTCCGCTGCCGAAGAAGGATCCTCGACACCAACAACGATGCGGTCCGGGTGGAAAAAATCAAAAACTGCGGTGCCTTCCCGAAGAAATTCAGGATTGGAGGCCACCCGATGCTTCACGTTGGTGTTTTTGGAATAGGCGGCCAGGGCACGGCTGAGTTCGAGGCCCGTGCGCGCGGGAACTGTGCTTTTTTCCACGACCAGTTTGGACGTCTTGGCTTCGGCGGCGATTTGCCGGGCCACGTTGTCGATCGCCGAAAGGTCCGCTTCGCCGGAATCTTTCGGCGGCGTGCCCACACAGATAAAAATGGCGTCGCCGGCGCGGATGGCCTCAACAGCATCGGCTGTATAAGAGATCCGTCCGGCCTTGCGAGCGGACGCTAGAATCTCGTCGAGATGATGTTCGTAGATCGGAACGCCGCCGGCATTGAGCTTGGCGATGCGTTCGCGATCGATGTCTGTACAAACCACTTCATGCCCAGCTTCCGCAAGGCAAGCTCCGGTAACGAGACCCACGTATCCACAACCGATGACGGAAAGACGCAAGAAGAACTCTCCCTGAGATGAGATTCGGGAGGCGCAAACACCGCCCGCCGCTGATTGGCAACTCCTTATTTTGACCCATTCACCGTGAGGAACAAAGCCTCCCCTTGCTGAATGTACCCAATAATCTTCCGGATCTGTCACAACGAGCCCCGCCAAGGCGCAAGGTCGATTCGGCGATCCGAGTTTCGATGCTTCTCTTCAGAAGTTTTATGCCGATGATACTTCCGGCCGGAGCTATTCGTTCGACATCTTCTAGGCGGGTATGTTCACGCCGGCGAACAGAGCAGCGGGTGGGTCTCGAAAGTTATGGTCGTTCTGATTTTCCCATCAGTAAGCCGCGCAGCCCAAGAAGCACCAGCCGTGGCTGGCGGCGCACCACGTTCCACAACAAGCGCGTGGACTCATCGCGATTGATTTCGCCAAGCGACTGGCGCGTCGAAGCATCCAACAAATCCACTAGTTGTGAATAATCTTTCTGCTCGAAATGATGCAGCGCGCGGCGAATCAGCCAATGCGTTCTCAATTCACGCCGCAAGGCCGTAAGTTCGCGGCTCCTTCCATTTTGCAAAAGCGCCTGCGAAACGCCGAGCGCTCCGCGAAAACCGGTAACGATCCCACCGACGGTCGAAACTTTCACCTGCGCTGCCGCGTCACCAACCAGATAAACTTCGCCGTTCCCGATTTGCCGCCGCACCGGCACCCACCCGCGATACACCGGAATGCGCGCGCCCTGCCATTCGAGTGGCTCCATGTGCTTTTTTTCGAGGAAGCGTTCAAAGCAGCGCTTCGTGTCGCCCCCGTGCTCGCCAATAACGCCCAGCGCTCCGCGTTCCGCCGATTCGGGGATCAACCAGTAAAAGTACGGCGTATCATCCGGCACGAACCAAACACGCGTCGTATCCGGCGGACAGTCTTTCGGCAGCCGCACGATGGCTTGCACCAGCGGCACGGTTTCGATCGGAGGCCAGCCGGAAGCGCGTGCCACGCGGCTCGCCGCTCCATCTGCCCCAACCACGCTGTCCGCGTGCAACTCTTCGCGCTTGCCGCCGGATTCGACCTCCAGCCGCAATCCGCGCGCATTCGGGCCGATTCCCAGGAAACGCGTGTCGTACGACAGCGTGGCACCAGCTTGCTGAGCCTCCCGGGCAAGCGCGGGGATCAAGCGCGACCGCTCAATAATAAGGTCAGGTTTGTTTAGCGCCACCTGGGCCGAACGGCCGTCCGTGAACAGCTCAAAACGTCGAATTTCATTGATGATGCTTTCGCGGGCGGAATCTCCCATCTGGTGGCGGAAATGATCCGTAACGATCAGCGTCCGCGGCGCAGGCTCGAATTGCGGTTTTGATTCCAGCACGCGCACTCGCCGGCCACCGCGGGCCACGCTCGCGGCGGTGAAGAGTCCTGCCGCGGATCCGCCGACGACGATAACTTCCCGATCGCCTCGCACTGCCTGATTTTGTGCTTCTGTCTTTCCCACAGTTTTCGCGCTTCCCAAAGACGTGCCACCCCCCACGGTTCTACACATCAGGGGTCCCACACCAAGAAATTTAACTGCTTTCCCGCTCGACCCGTGGGAGTTGCTCGATGTATGAGTGAAAGGGTGCTCGTTAAGTATAGCGAATCCACTACCGAGGGCCAACACACGGAAAGTTGACAGACCAGAATTGAAGGAGGCTTTCGACTCGTCTACTTTAGGAGGCCGCCGAGGTTTTGCGCACCTGGCGTTCATAAGGCGCGCGCTCGAGATAGACGACACCCGCAAGAATAATACCGAGGGCTCCCGCCCCAACTAAAATTCCTACTCTCGCGGAGAGATAACTCACCAGCACGGCGGCGCCGCCGCCGATGGCGCCAAGCAGATATAGCGTCAGGACTGCGCCGCGATGGCCGAGGCCGAGATTGGAGAGGCGGTGTGCGGCATGGTCCTTCCCCGGCGTCGCGAAAGGCAGCAGCCCACGCCGCGAACGGGAAATCGTAACCAGCGTCGTATCAAAAATCGTTACGCCCAGAATCAAAATCGGCGCCAGCCACGCGGAAAAGTGATTGACGTTTTCCATGCGCAGCTTCAGACCCAGCGTCGCCATTAGATATCCGAGAAACATGGCGCCGCCGTCGCCCATGAAAATCTTCGCCGGTTTGAAATTCCAGCGGAGAAATCCCGTGGCTGCTCCGAGAACCGCGGCGGCCAGAGTGGTGACGAGGGTCTGGCCGCTCAAGTAGGCGAGCATCGCGAAAAAAACGGAGGCCATTGCCGCAACGCCGGCGCACAACCCGTCCATGTGATCGAGAATGCTGAACGACGCGGTAATTCCCACGACCCAAACCACGGTGAGGAGCGCGTCCAGAAAATCACCGCCGCTCCCGCCAACCAGCACGCTGAAGACCTGCGCGCGAATTCCACTGACCAGCAGTATCGCCGCCGCGGCGCCTAACAGATAGATCAGTTTTTCACGCATTGTTTTTCACCCTACCAAGATAATTTCTACTAACACGAGGGCCAACGATGTGAAGATCACATCAAAGCCTATCAAAAACTTCGTCCAGACGATGGAATCGGAATCCAGCGGATCGCCGCCGATCAGTTGAGTCGAGACTTGCATGGCCGCCACCAGGCAGGGAATCAACGTTGGATATACGAGCAAGGGCAACATCACTTCCCGCAGCCGGAGGTTCACCGTCAGGGCGCTGAACATGGTGCCGACAACACTGAGGGCCCAACTGGTAAGAACAAGAACGAGCAGAAGCGGGCCGATCTGCCTGGTCCACGAAACATCATAAAAAACCCCGAAAACAGGCAGGCAGATCAGTTCCACCGTCAGCAGCAACACCATATTGGCGATCGCCTTGCCGAGAAACAAAGCCGCCGGAGAAAGCGGCGACGACATCGTCGGCTTCATCTTCGCCGTCAACGGCGACCTCAACAGCGCCGACGTCTATCCCTCGAACGGCCTGTTCCGGAAGATGTGGAGCAAGCTCCTGACCGCCAGCGTGATCGAGGCGATCGGGCACAAGGATGAGCCCGCGGTTGCGGCGCCCGCGATCGAGACGGTCACGGCATTCCTGACGGCCGCCGAGAACGGCAAATCGAGCGAGAAGCCGCTCAACGCCGGCGTCCGGCTCGAGACCCGCGAGGCCGACAAGGCCTATCTGTTCGAGACTGCGCGGGCGGCATCGCCCGCCTCGCCGGCGAGCTGGGTGCACCGGAACTATCTTGCGCGGTAGATATCGGGCCACGCTTCGTAGCCCGGATGAGCGCAGCGAAATCCGGGCCGCTTCTGCAAGCGGAAAGAACCCGGATTTCGCAAGCGCTCATTCGGGCTACGACTACGGCCGC
>Ga0137412_10002094_pt1 | contig 15719 bp, 8 predicted proteins | sample CZODoug2_1_16fun_FD_122160 | JGI IMG/M metagenome (GOLD analysis project Ga0137412, IMG submission 122160) | Vadose zone soil fungal communities from Angelo Coast Range Reserve, California, USA - CZODoug2_1_16fungal (Hybrid Assembly) | ecosystem: Environmental > Terrestrial > Soil > Vadose zone...
ATAAGCAAAATATCCTAAACCAGTTAGACCGCATCAACATCAATGCCACTACGGTATACCCGAGCATTGATCAGACAACTGTTCATCTTCGCGAGCGGTACCGGCAGGCCGAAGGGGCCTAAGCTGTTAGCCCAACTTGCCAGGGGGTAATTTTGCGGACGGTGGGAGATGGAGCAGCTGAAGTCCTATTCTAAACATCAACCATCCTAGATTAGGATTAGCTCGATTTTGGCCCAGTTGGGGGTGCTCTTGTCGAATTTCCGCTTCGATACCGCTCAAGATCACGAGAAGTCGTTTGCCGAGTGGCGAGACTATTTCCCCGGAGCCCGCTTCGGCACCATTCGTGACATCAATAGAGCAACTTATGACGGGTTGCTCGATGCGTTGAACAAAGAATTTGGGCTGGCGGTGCGTATGAGCGGGAGCGGCAGCGCGTGTGAGGTGGAACGGCTTAATAATTCCGGCTTTCACGGAGATGACGCCATCTTGATTTTGCAGAACGCCTTCAATCATGAGAAATGAATTGTGCACGACGACGGTGTGGTCTCTTTCGAAAAGTTGCGGCTTGATGATGATATTTGCTACACCGGTCTCATCTTCGAGGCTCAGGAATACAAATCCTTTCGCGGTTCCCGGACGCTGGCGAACGATGACCGCGCCTGCCACGCGCACCAATGAGCCGTCGCGAAGTGACCCGAGGCGCGACGCAGGTGAAACTCCACTGCGATTGAGGTGCACGCGATGTTGCGTCATGGGATGATGGCCGGTTGTGAGGCCCGTACCATGAAAATCGGCGATCAAGCGCTCTTCGTCATTCATGGGGTCGAGCGGTGAGAAAAGGGAAGAGCGATCCGAATCATCTGTTCTGACGTGCGCTTCGAAGAGTGCGCCTGCGGGACGGCCGGCGCGTTCGACCTGCCACAAAGCGCTGCGGCGGTGCATGCGCGCTTTGCTGGAAATAAAATTCAAAGCGCCGATGCTGGCGAGAACACGCATTTCATCTTTTTGAAGATGCGGCACGCGCTGTTTTAAATCTTCAATTGAAGTAAATGGCTGACTGTTGCGTTGCGCGAGAATTTGCAGCGCGGTTTCTTTGCGCAGCCCTTTTACATAGCGCAATCCGACACGCACAAGAAGCCCTTCGGCAGATTCTTCGATGGTGCACAGCCATTGCGAACGCGTGATGTCGATGGGCTTGAATTTCAGGCCGTGGCGCTGGGCGTCCTTAATTAAGGTAGCCGGCTGATAGAAGCCCATGGGCTGATTGTTCAGCATTGCGGCGGTGAATGCAGCGAGATAGTGGCACTTCAGAAAAGCGCTGGCGTACGCGATGAGTGCAAAACTGGCCGCGTGCGATTCGGGGAATCCGTACAGCGCGAACGAAGTGATGGCCTGCACGATTTTGTCCTGCGTTCCTCCGATAATGCCTTGATTTTCCATTCCGCGACGCAGCTTGATTTCCACTTCTTTCATGCGCGCTTCAGAGCGTTTGAATCCAAACGCGCGGCGCAATTCCTCGGCTTCGCCGCCGGAAAAGCCGGCCGCAATCATGGCGATGCGCAAAAGCTGTTCTTGAAACAGCGGCACGCCCAGTGTGCGTGATAGTGTGGATTCAAGCGATGGGTGCAGGCTTTCCACGGCCTCGCGTCCTTGGCGGCGGTTCAAATAGGGATGAACCATTTTTCCGACAATCGGACCTGGGCGGATGATGGCCACCTGCACCACAATATCGTAAAAACATTTTGGCTTGAGGCGTGGCAGGCAGGACATTTGCGCGCGGCTTTCCACTTGAAACAATCCAATCGTATCCGCGCGCTGCAGAGCAGAATAAACTTTCTCATCGTCTTGCGGCAGATGGCCGAGATCGATTTCTTCTTTGTTGTGCGCGCGAATTAACTGGATGGAATCTTCCAGCACTGCCATCATGCCGAGCCCGAGAAGATCCACTTTTACGATTCCCATGTCCGCGCAATCCTCTTTGTCCCATTGCACGACCACGCGGCCGGGCATGGTGGCCGGCTCCAGCGGCACCACGGAATCGAGTTGCCCCTGGCAGACCACCATTCCTCCGGAATGCTGGCCGAGATGACGCGGCAGGTCCTGCACTTTCTGGCAAAGCTCAAAAAATTTGAGAATGCGATGGTTCGAAAGATCCAGGCCAGCATCCTTAAATTGCCGTGTGAGCGTATCGTTCGAATCGGTGTATTCCCACGCACTGACAAGACTGGCGAGGCGATTCAGAGTTTCCGGATCAAAGGAAAGCACTTTGCCGATTTCGCGCGCTGCGGATTTCCCGCGATAGGTAATCACATTAGCGGTCATTGCGGCGCCTAGTTTTCCGTAACGTTCATAGACATATTGAATCGCGCGTTCGCGCTGATCGCCGCTGGGCAAATCGAGATCGATGTCCGGCCATTCGCCACGCTCTTCGGAAAGAAATCGTTCGAAGAGCAGGTTCATTCCGACCGGATCGACGGCAGTGATGCCCAGCGAGTAGCAAACCGCGCTATTCGCGGCTGAACCTCGGCCCTGCACCAAAATATTGTTCTCGCGGCAAAAGCGAACGATATCCCAAACGATAAGGAAATATCCGGCGAGATCGAGTTTTTCGATGATCGCAAGTTCACGCTGGATCTGCAGGGTGGCGCGTTCGTTTTGCGCACCGTAACGGTGCATCATCCCGTCGCACGTGCGATCGCGAAGAAAGTCCATCTGCGACTGGTGATTCGGAGTGGGGTAGATGGGAAAAGTGTAGCCAAGGTCCTTCAGCGTGAATTGCAGGCGCGCAGCGAGTTCCGTGGTGTTGGCAATCGCTTCGGGCAAATCCGCAAAAAGCGCGTTCATCTGTAAAAGAGATTTCAAATAGCGCTCGCTGTTGCAGGAAAGCAAGCGTCCCGCATTGCTGAGCACGCGATGATGTCGCAAGCAGGTGAAAACATCCAGAATTTCGCGCTGCGCAGGTAAGGCGTGGCATACGCCGTTGGTGGCAAGCAGAGGAAGATGCAGAACGCGCGCGAGTTCAATAGCAACCTGGTTGCGGCGTTCCTCTTCGATGGAGAAGTGACGCTGCAATTCGACGTAAACATTTTCGCGGTCGAAAACGGCGCACAGTTGCTCTAGACATCTTCGCGCGCCTTCTCTTCCGCCAGTGCGTAGCGCATACGCAAGCGGGCCTTCGTCGCCACCGGTAAGACAAATCAATCCGCCGCTCGCGTTTTCCAATTCTTTTGTTGCAACAGCGCCTTCACCTTTTGCAGCACGAAGTTTCATCCGCGTAATCAGGCGGCAAAGATTTTTGTATCCTTCGGGAGAAGCGACCAACAGCGGATAGCGCCAGCCCTGCACGCAAGTGACTTCCGCGCCGATATGCGCGCGAATGCCGATTTTTTGTGCGGCCAGATAAAATCGCGGCGCGCCATAGAGGCCATCACGATCGAGCAGCGCCATGGAAGTCATGCCAAGCGCCGAGCAGGTGCTCGCCAATTGTTCCGGCGTTGCAGCGCCTTCAAGAAAACTGAACGCGGAACGAGCATGCAATTCGACATACATCAGTCGTACACTCCGCGCACAAACCATTTTTCCTGTATTCCGTCATAACAAAAACGATACAAGCCATGCCTGGCTGGAGATTCACCGGAAAAAATAATTTCCAGATCCCAGGCGTCTTCCTGCCACGGTTGCTCCTCCCACCATTGTCCCGAAGAGCGCCAAGGCCCGGATGCTTGAACCACTTTCCCGGAACATCCTTGAAATGAGGCAAATACCGGCTTGTTTCCCTGCAAACGAACACGCGCGGGAACCGGAGGACGGAAAACGTGCAGCGCGATGGTCGGAACATCTTTTTTCGAATGAGGATTCCTGTTTTGCAAATTATTTTTTGTTAAGCGTTTTGTAATACCTCGTGAAGCATTCCTATCGGTGGCAGTAACAGAAAACTTCTGTATATGAAACGCGTCGGGCCGGTGCGAATCAAACAAGTGCGGCGAGCCGACATTCCCTTCGCCAACCACGGCCATGATTCGCGCGATGGTGAGTTCGAGTTTGTCCGGATCGGGCGCGGTGGGAACGAAAAGAGAGCCTTGCGTGACGCGTGCAAGTGAAGACTGCGCCGCCATGTGAATTTTCTGGATGGGCGCATCCGGTGGACTCGATTGCAGCCGCAAGCGAAGCAGTTTCAGCAAGAGTTTGCTGTCGCGCGTAGGAACCGGCAGCTCCAGGCTGCAGGAAAACGTGCGAGCGGTTGGCTTGACCCGTAGCAATTCACGCGAAGTGTCGAACGCATTGTCAAAAGAAGGTTGCAGTTGGAAATTTACTTGTACCGCAGCGATGGAAAGCGCGCGCGCGGAAAGCCGTGCGCTCAGTTGATCGAGCAACCGGCCAAGCAGGAACGAAAGAGCTTCAAGATCGTCCACAGCTTCGTCCAGTTCGAACCATTCTTCGAAATGCTGCACAGGTTCGGCGAGCAGCAGCGGGCGGGCGCCTTTTCCACTGGCGATGGCCTGCAAATGAATTCCTTCCTGCCCCACACATTCGGAAAGAGCAAACACCGGCAGAGAAGCGAGTGCTTTGCAAGTGGCCACACCCCAACGATTAAACACTTCAGAAAGTTCCTGGCCCGGAGACAACATGCTGACCGGCAGCGTTTCCAGAAAACGGCGCTCTTGGCCTTCGGGAACGATAGTTGGCCCAGGCAGGGCGCGGGCGACGATGCGCGCCGTCTCCACATTCGCGGAAATGGCGACATGAACATCCATGCCAAATGTGCAAGCGCGCGAAGCGATCTCGCACGCGATGGCTTCTGCATCGCCGAAAAGCGTTGTCAGGCCGGAAATATCGATCAGCAGCGTGTGCGGCGCCGCATCCTCAACCCGCGGAGTGATGGACCAGGCTACATCGAGCAACGCCGCGTGGGCCGCTTCTTCGCGAACTCGGCAACGAGTTCGAATCGTGACGTGCGCGAACTGAGTGACGGCGGCTTTGGTCATCCCGCGCGCGACACCGAGAATATCTGCCAGCCGGTTTAACGCAACAACCTGATAAGTGGGCGGCGGCCCATCGATGATGGCCAGTGGCCGGGTGCGAAGTTCTGGTTCGCAGCGTCCGATGGCTTGCAAAGTAAAATTGGGAACGTAAATAGCGGCAAATAAAGCAGCAGGAGACATGGCGGCTAGCGACGAACACGGCGAGTTGGGAAGGCTCAGCCAAAGTTCTGCGTCCTTTCGTTTTGTGATTGATCTTGTGGTGATGGCAGCGGCCAAGCACTGCCGGAAGAATCCACGGAAAGAAAATGATTCGAACGCAGATCGAAACGGGCCAGCTCCGCGTCCTGGTTTGCAAAAGTTTTTGCACGGCCGATCACAGCAATATTTTTGCGCCGCGCTTTGCAACGAATCATCTCGGCTGTGGTGGTCCATCCATCCAGCAAAGACGCCGGAGTATGAAAATCGCGCGATGGATACTGGCGATCCTGCAGCGACCAACGCGCAACTTCTCTTTCCATACGCAGCACCAGGGAAGCGCAGGTCTTCGTGTTGGACTCGCGTGAAAGAACCAGCAGGATGGTTGAAGTGTTTTCCACCGTGCGTCGCAAGCGGAACCAGAAGCTCAAAGGAATCTGGCGAATCAGCCGCGCCGGCGCGCCGCTCAAGTCCACTGCGACCAGGCTGAAGCCGCCGCCATGCAGAAGCAAATCCACGGAGCGTAGCGCCTGATCCACATTGCGGCAGCGCACCCAAAGCAGTTGCTGCAAAGAAACGCCGGCGAATTGCGCGCAGCCGGGATCAAACGAATCTTGCGCATCCACCAGCGCGCAGACTTCCGCATTCGCCGTGCGCGCCGCCAAAGCAGTGTGCAGCAGGGAAGTGATTCCCGACGAAATTCCGCCAAAAACTTCCGTCAGGCAACCGCGCGGCAAGCCCCCGGCAAGTTGGTCCACGGCGGCAATTCCCGCGGAAGCGGTGATGGGCTGCGGCTCCTGAAAACGGAACGGTGAAACGACGCGTCCGGCAAGAGCGGACTCGACATGGAGACGAAGAGCGTTGGAGGTGGCCAGCATGGCGTAAAAGGCGAGGCGTGCGGGAGGTTCGCTTTTTGTTCGCCATAGAGATTTTGGCGTGGCCCATAGGGTTTGTCAACACTGATTTCAATTTGAAATGTTGAAGGGGAAAAGTTTCCGCGAAGTTTCGCGGAACTGAACTACGCCGCGGTCTCCGCCCGATCTTTGCCACCCCAATAGCTGGGGCTGAGCACGCTCTGTCCTTCCGTCAGCAGCGCTTCCGTGCGCAATTGACGTTTTGCCTTCGACCCGCCCGCCGATTCAGGAATGATGGCCCGCTCGTGCAAGATGCGTTCCGTGGCAGCGACCTGCGGCTCCGCATGAAAGCGCCGCTGAATCGATGAATCACACAAAACGTTGGCCACTGAAAGGAGGCACATGCCCTGATGATGTGCCATCCACGAGCGCACCAGCGTGAATTTTTTACGGTTGAGGGTCATCTTCGGGCCGTAGTCCAGAGCTTCATAGAATCCGTATGCGCCAACGCCGCCAAGTTTCTTCAAGCGTTGCAGGTTCTTCAGCGCGTCATAAGAGCCGGTCATCAAGCTCATAAACGTTGAGTAAGGAGAAATCACGACACGGTCCTCGTCCGGCCGGTGCAGGGCCAGCGCCGGAATTCCGAACGCGAAATAATGATAATGGCCATCGCCGCTGAGCAGGCTGCAACCGGATTCGGAAATTCCCCAGGGAATCCTGAAACGCCTCGCGTATTTTTGCTGCGCCGCGACGGCGCTGCGCATATTTTTGTCCAGAAGAGTGCCTGGCGAAGACTTCATCCACAGTGATGGCATCAAGTATTCGAACATGGTCCCGGTCCATGACTGCAGAACGGTCGAGCCTTTGTATTGAACGTGCGAGCGGTCGAGATGGAACCAGCATTCCTGTGGAATTTCGCCCTTGGCTACTCCCGCAAACACCGCCGCGCGCGCTTCAGATGCCAGTAGATCGTAGTGATGTTCGCTGGCAGCGCCTTTCGCCGCGTCAAAACCGATGGTGATCAGCTTGCGCGGCTCATCGTAAACCAACGAAAAATCCATGCCGGAAGCAAGTTCGTCGGAATAAGCGGCGATGCCGTTCAGCGCGGCCGCTGCCTGCGCCGCGTGCTCGCGGCTTGCCGCCAGAGCTTCACGCAGCAACTCGCGCGAAGTATTTTCCGCCGTTCCTTCATGCGCAGCAGTCTCACTTTCGCCGTTCAATGATTCAGCGATTTCAGAATAAATCCGATCGGCACTGGCCAAACTCAGATCGGCGATCCATTTGCTCTGCTGTTCGGTTGTTACGCGCAACATACGGAACTTCGTGGACGCCCAGGGAGCAAAGCGCACCGTCAACTTTTCCAGTTCGCAAAGACGAAGATTCAGCTCGGCAATCCAGAACTGCAGATCATCAGAGGATTGATTCGAAGCGCGTACCGATTCGACAAGCGCAGCAACGGATTGTTCCAGCGACGGCAGGGCAGCCAGCCATTCCAGCGGAGATTTGCCCATTTTCGTCACGCTGTCTTCAATCGAGCGGAAGGCCTTGCGAACGTCTCTGGTTCCCACAATCTGCTGAATGAGCCGCGCATGGTCACGGATTCCCATCCACAATTCCTGCCGGAAAATCGGACGTTTCCATTCCTCCAGGCAGGCTTGCTTCAAGGTCCACAGGCAACAAACCAGGTTGCCGTTGTCCACCGTGGAAAGAAAAGGATCGCCAACTGGCTCAAGTGTTCGCGTGTCATACCAGTTGTAAAGATGTCCGTGTGATTTCGCGAGCCGCCGAACGGTCGACAAGGTATTTTCTGTGCCAGCGATAAATTCCTCGACCGTCAGGTGTCCCAAATCGAGTGCCGCAACGCGCGCGTTCAATAACAAACCAAGGTTAGTGGTGGAGACGCGGTGCGCGATCAGTCCCCCTTCTTCTTTCAAGATATCTGGAATCAGGTAGTTTTCGTTCTCGTTGCTGAACTCGCGAAAAAATCTCCATGTACGTAGCGCGGAATTGCGCAGCAGCGCTTCGTCGCGCGGCCCGATGCGCAAACCGTCTTCTGGCAGCGGCTGGTCAAGCCAATTGGAAAAGGCGTCCGAGGCGCACCACAAAAGAAGGATCGCCCAGGCCACGACAAAAGAGTCCGGACGCTTGACTGCAAGGAACAAGCCTCCGACGATCGCGAGCCACGGCGTGATTTTCAAATATAGATCGACGGGGCTGGTCTTTTTGCCGCTCGATTCCACTTCGGCGGCGGTTTCCCATTCCAGAAGTTTGTGACGGGTTACCGCCATGCGAGCCGCGGCGCGGATAATCGCATCCAGTGTCACTATGCTCTGTTGCGGCAGGCAAACCAGCCGCATCAACAGATTCGCGTTGGCCGCCGCGAAATCAGAAAACCATTCTTTCCAGAAGCGTGCGGTAAATTTGCCGCTGCCGCTGCGCAAAATTGCCATGGCAAATTGCAAATAGCTGGGTAGCACAAACATTCCCAAAACCGCGAGCGTCCAGTACAGGGCTTTGCCCGGTAGAAACAGCCATCCGCTGATTAAAATCGCCAGCATGGAAATTTCGCTCAGGCTGCGGCGAAGATTGTCCATAATTTTCCAGCGCGAAATCAGGTTGATCGGATTGCGTACCACATTTCCGGAATAATCCGGTACGCGCGGGAATAGCCAGAAAAGAATTTGCCAGTCGCCGCGCACCCAACGGTGTTTGCGCTTGCTATAAGCGGCGATACGCGACGGATAATCGTCGATTACTTCCACGTCGGAGAGCAGGCCAGCGCGCGCGTACGCGCCCTCGATCATGTCGTGGCTCAAGATTGCGTTTGACGGGAACCGCCGTTCGACAACTTGCTGGAAAATTTCGACCTCGTAAATTCCTTTGCCGGTAAAGCTGCCCTCGCCGAAAAGATCCTGGTAAACATCGGAAACCGCACGCGTGTAGACGTCAAAGCTTGAATCGCCGGAAAAAAGCGCGGCCAAGCGCGAGCGATTGGCGGAATGAATGCTCACGCCGACGCGCGGCTGCAGAATTCCGTAGCCTTCGACCACTACGTTGGAAACTGGATGTACGACCGCGCGTTGCAGCGGGTGGGCGATGGCCCCCACCAGCTTCCGTCCGCAGTCGCGCGGCAATTGCGTGTCCGCGTCGAGAGTGATCACATATTTTATTCCGCGCAACTGGCTCTGGTCGCCGGCAACCGTGGAAAACCGGTTATTTCTTCCCAGCAGCAGATTATTCAGGTCCAGGAGTTTTCCGCGCTTGCGTTCCCAGCCCATCCATACTTTTTCGCCGGAGTTGAAGCTGCGATCGCGGTGAAACAGGAAAAATGCGCCTTTCCCTTCGCTCGCGTAACGTCTGTTCAGTTCTTCAACCAACCGCGCACATTGCGCAGCCAATTCATCGCGTTTGTCAAACTGCGTTGCCGCATCGGGCGGATCGGTGAGCAATGCAAAATGAAGGTTGTTGTCGCGATTACCCAGAAAACGGATTTCCAGATCGCGTACCGCGCGTTCCATCTGTTCGCGGCTGATCAGCAGAGTCGGAACAACCACCAGCGTTTTGCTCTCGGCCGGAATTCCCTGGGAATAATCCATTTTGGGCAGCGCCCGCGGCTTCACGAACATCACCGCCAATTGATTGGCGATGGCCACGGCGCTTTCGGCGGCCGGCAGCAGAAACAAGGCAACCACCAGGAAGATCGGCACACTAACTTCCGCTCCGACCACCACGGCAGTCAGCAGCGCCACCATCAGCAACTCGATCCCGATTACGTACAAACCGTCTGGCCAGCGCTTCAGGAACTTCGCGAATCTCACCAGCCAGGAATCCTTGATTCCCAGGGCTAGCTCCAGTTCTTGCCGGCCCTCAGCACAAAGATAGAAACCCACGTGAGCGCGACGTTCGTTGGCGCGCACATTATTCCCGCGCTGCGGCTGCTTCGCTAATTGCACCGCGCGCCGCGCCACCTCCGCTTCACTTGCGCCGGACTTTTTCGCCAATTCAGCAACTGCCACGCGATAATCAGACTTGGCGGCTTTTTCCATTTTGTGAAAAGCGTCCGCCGGATCCCGAGTCAGGGCCTGCTCGCACAAACTTGCTTCGACGAAAAGCTCATCCCAATCCGTCAGACCGAGCACGCGCAAACTCGCAATCAGCGCGGGCAATGTCGGCGCCGGCACGCACTCAGTTTTTGCCGTAATGGAAGTTCGCCCCGGCATCGCCAGTTTTCGCGCGTGCGTAGCGACTTGCTCCAGCAGCACTTGACTTAAAAATCCCTTTAGCGCGGTAATTTCCGCGTTGGTTAATTCGATGTCCTCTTGCAGAGCGGCAAGATAAGCCGCCAGTTCTGCCCGGTCAAAAAGAAATCCCGCCGCTTGCAAATAGCGCTCGGCGGCGGCGCGCACGCGCAACCGGCCTTCGCTGCCTGCGCTTGCCACAACCGGCAGTTCGTCAACAAGCTTCAGAGCCGAGCGGCTCTCCTCAATACTTTCTTCCAGGATTTTTGTATTTGCAGTCAGGATCCGCCAGTCGTGTTCCAGAACCGCGCCCGAGGCTTGCCTGCGCTGCAAGAACTGCACGGCGCGCGCGATCAACGCTTCCTGCAGCGTCAGGTCTTCGCGCAGAGGTGAGGTAGTTGTGCGGCTAGAACTGACTTGTGTATTTATTCCCACCGCGCGCGCCGCGATCAGGATGCGTTCCATGCGCAGGCTGCGCTCTTCAGCGCCGGCGGAACTTTTCCAATCCGTGGCACCGTCCGCTTCTTCCAAGCGGCTGTTCCATTCCCGCGCGCTTCGCAGGTTCAATATCAAATCAACATTGGTCGCCATGACCGTCTTTCTCCCGAACTACCGGTAACTCGCCGCTTGCATCTCAAACATTTCTGCGTACCTTCCGCCACTCTGCATCAGTTGGTCGTGCGGTCCTTCTTCGGCGATCCTGCCGCCTTGCAAAACAAAAATTCTGTCCGCCATGCGCACCGTCGAAAAGCGGTGCGAAATCAACATGGCCATTTTCCCGCGGGTCAGTTCGGCGAATCGCTCAAAAACTTCGTGTTCGGAGCGGGCGTCCAGCGACGCAGTGGGCTCGTCTAGCACCAGCACTTGCGCTTCGCGAAGGTACGCGCGAGCAAGCGCAAGCTTTTGCCATTCGCCGCCGGAGAGATCAGTGCCGCCGTCGAATCGCGTTCCGAGTTGCTGGACATATCCGTTCGGCAACTTGCGGATAACCTCCTCGGCCAGGCTTTTTTGCGCGGCGGCGCGGATGCGAAAAATATTGTCGCGCTCCTCGATGCGTCCCATCGCGATGTTTTCCGAAGCTGTCAGGTCGTAGCGCATGAAGTCCTGAAAAATGACTCCGATTTCGCTCCATAGATCGTCCAGGTCGTAATCGCGCAGATCCTTGCCATCCAACAGAATCTGTCCGGCGGTCGGGTCGTACAGACGGGTGAGCAATTTGACGATGGTGGTTTTTCCCTGGCCGTTTTCTCCCACCAGCGCGATGCGCTCGCCTGGAGAAAGCTTGAAACTGACACCGCTAAGCACTTCGCGTCCATTCGGATATGCGAAGGAAACATTGCGAAACTCGAATCCCAGCCGAATCGGCCGTGGAATTCGGATCGCTCCCGGTTTTGACGAAACCACCGGTTTCACCGCGAAGAAATCCAGAAGATCGCCGACAAACAGCGCTTGATCCGCAATTGTCGAAAATGTGGAAAATACCAGCTGAATGTTGGAGCTCGCGCCAGCGATCGCGCCCGCCAAAAACGTCAACATACCGATCGTGAGAACTCCGGCGACCGTCTGGTAGATCACATACGCGTAAGTTCCGTAGTAACCGAGCGTACCGAGCAACGTCAAAAGCGAGCCGACAAATAGGCGCTTGCGGGCAAGCCGAGCCGTCTCTCCATGCAGCCGCATCGCCAGGTTTGTGAAGCGCTCGACCAGATACGGACCGATGCCAAAAAGCTTCAATTCTTTTGCGCTTTCCTTGCTGCCGCCAAGCACGCGCAGATATTCCATTTCACGCCGCGCAGGCGTTTGCACAAAGCTCAGGGAATAGCCGAGGAATGCGAAATGCGTTTCGCCCAGGAACGCAGGCACTACGCACACAATCAGCGCCACCAAAAGCCACGGCGAAAAAAGACAAATGCTGAACGCCAAGCTGGCGGTGGTCACGACTTGCTGGATCAAACGACCGGCTGCTTGAATCATCAGCACCCGGTCAGTGCCCTGCACTCGAGCGCGCTCCAGCTTGTCTTGAAATGTCGGATCTTCGTAGGTAGTGAGATCCAGACGCGAAGCGTGCTGCATGATGCGCACGCTTACATATTTCGCATACTTGTCAGCCAAAACCGTGTCGCAATAATCCGTCACCCGAACCAAAATTGTCGAAATGCAAGCCAGGGCGAATTCCATCACCACCAGCCACCAGAAATAGGTTGGCAGCGCCGTATGGTTCGCGGTGTACCGATAAATCGAATCGATGATGACTTTGGTGACCGCCAACATCGCCAGCGGCAGCAGGGAAACAATCAACCGCACGCTGACGTTCGCGACCACAATGCGCGGGGACGCTTCCCAAACCATGCGGAAAATTGGCAGAGTGTTGCGAAGCGCGTTGAGGCGATCTTTCCAGCGAGGCACCGGATTGGCTATTTGTGGCTGCATCTGTTTTCCCCGAAAAATCTCTCGTTTCACCTTTGCTTTATCCGTCGCAATTGTTTACACCCTTAGCTGGCAACAGAGGCCGAAAGATGCTCTGCTTTAGTCGCCTTACATCACATGCCAAGGACGAAAAGCTAACGGGATAAGCGTCGCATTGAACCGTCTAGCGGTACTATAACCAACCCCTGCGACGTCTTCATATATATGCATCCGTAGTACCAAGCAAACGGAAACTTCAAACCGCTTGTTTTGTTATCTTTAGGAGGTCCGAGTTTTCCACCCGGACTGTCGTTTCTTCGTCTGCCTTGTAACTCTTGCCACCGATTATCCGAATTTTTTTGCTGGCGACAAAGAAGCGAAGACCTGCGGCTGCCTGGCGCCTAGTTCTGGAGTGCGATTCTCGTTGTTTCCCGGGGGCAAGCAGATTTATGGTGTCGCCCACGTTCTGCCGGTGCGGCGGACGAATTTTTCTTTGCTCCGGGGCTGACAAGATCGCCGCACCAAAGCAGAATATCCAGCAGTCGCGCGCGCTGCAGGTTGTTCAAAAGCATTTTGCTCATGCAGATATCGAGCGTCCGGCGGGCGCATTCATCTGCAGTTTGAATTTGTTCCGTGGTCGGCAAATTCGAAGCCGTGCTCAGTTGCCCGCGTGCATCCGTTGCATTCAGGAACTCATAACTACGGCTGCAAAAATGATCAAGACAAAGAGCTTCCTTACAAAAGGTAGTAACGACAGGCCGCGCGCAACCGCGCCGATCGCAACGTTCCGGATTATGCATTGCAGCCTTTTCCCCCTGGTGCCCATGGACTCTTTCGTTGCAGCTTTTGCTGACTTTTGATGGCACGAAATTCATCCCGCGGCGACGATTTCAGCCAGTTCGGCAATCTCGGCTGGTCGAAGGTCGGACAGCGCAAGCTTCGTGGATTCTTTTGGAAGCAAGATGTAGGCCACGCTGGTACGCGCGTGCAGGCGGCCGTCTGCAAATTGCGCGACAATCTTCAGCGTCCAAGTCGTCAGCCGCTCCCGACAACGATTAAACCGATCCGCGTCCCACAGCGTTAACAACGTGACGACGCGCGCCTCACGATCCGAAACCAGGACCATACTTGCCTTGAGCCCTTGCTGATAAAGGCCAGCCTCCGCCAAGAGTTCCCCTACTTCAGCTGCGATCTCACACTTGTTGTCGGGTTTACTCACAAAGTCCACCCGCAATGTAATCAACTGGGCCGCATTTTGCTCGACCGGTCGTTCGGGAATGTGTCCCGAACTCGAAGTCGTCTTCCGCCGCAACTCTCGATTCAGATACAAAACTCCACCTTCCTCCGCCCACATTCACAAAATTCAGCGTCTGGCGCTGAATTTTTCGATCAGCGCCGGACGCCGCTTCAGGGGCACGCCAGGGGACGTTGGTAGTCCCAGCGTGTAGGTTTCCTTAACCTGCAGGATTCCTATGGCCAGTAGTGATTTCCAAACGGCAAGCGTTTCATTGCGGGAAGGAAATTTGCGTGGCCCTCCCCGCTGGGGCCACCTCAGATGGATTGCTCCATGAACCCTGTCGCAGCTATACTTCCCAACACTTCGGGGGAAGTGTTGGAACTGTTTACATTTGACGAAGCCTATGTGGTTCGGCTCCGTGAGGGCGATCCTTCTACGGAAAGCCATTTTATTGACTATTTCTCCCGGCTCATCCAAATCAAGCTGCGCGCACGGCATCTGCCTCCCGAAATCGTCGACGACCTCAAGCAAGAGACTTTCGCCCGGGTCATCAAGTCGCTGCGATCCCAAAGTGGAATTCAGCACCCTGACCGCCTGGGCCCGTTTGTAAACTCCGTCTGCAACAATGTTTTGATGGAGCATTACCGCCGCGGCGCAAAAGACGTTCCTTTGGAGGCAAATCATCTGGATATTCCAGATAAAGTGTTGAATGTAGAGGCTTTAGTGATTTCCGAAGAGGTTCAAAATATGGTCCGAAACGTACTGCGAAAGCTGCCGCAGCGCGACCAGGCTATCCTGCAAGCGGTCTTTTTGGAAGAAATGAATAAGGATCAGGTCTGCCAGAAGTTCGCGGTCGAGCGAGGTTACCTTCGCGTGCTTCTGCACCGGGCAAAGGAGAAATTCCGATCCGCGATGGCTAGCTAAGCTGCTGAAAAAGCTTAAGTTAGTGTCCTTTTGCGGAGAACCTGAAACGAATTGAACGATTTCGCCACTATTTAGCGATATGGAACCACACACAATGGACCACCAACTGGCTGTAAAGTCGCAGGCTTGTGAAAAGTACTTGTTGGGTGAACTCTCCCCTGAGCTTCGTGATGCTTACGAGGAGCACTACTTTTCCTGCACCGTCTGCGCCATGCAGTTGCGCGAAGCCACCGAACTGATCGCTGCCAGCAAGCTGATCCTTGCCGAAAACCCGCAAATTGCCGAGGCCCCTGGCGTAATTTCGGGATCCGCCCCGTCGTGGCACCCGTGGTGGCGCCTGTCGTGGTCTTGGCTCCGCCCCTCGATTGCCATTCCGGCATTTGCAGCCCTGCTGCTGTTCGTGGGTTATCAAAACGTCGTCACCATTCCCCACTTGCAGCAATCCGCTTCTCCCCGCGTACTTCCAATGTATTCCTTAATTTCGGCGAATACCCGCGGTGACCAGGGGTTGGTATTTTCCGTTGCTCCCGGCGAACCTTTTGGCCTTTACGTCGACGTTCCCGCCGACCCTGCCTTCTCCATCTATCTGCTGCGTCTCCAAGACCCTTCCGGAGCCTCTTCGCCTCTTCGCTCCTTGACCGCTCTGGAAGCCCAGAAAACGCAGGTGGTCACCGTTCAGCCCGGTAAGCGCTCCGGGAAATTCATTCTGGTCATTTCCGGGATTACCGCTCCGGGCGCGGATGCTTCCGGCTTCTCGGTTTGCCGGGCCGGATCGTTCGGGTGGGCCGAGAGCGGCGTGACCTCATCGGTGCGCCAGACCCGCAGCGGCATCGACGCGAGGATTGCCTCGAGCGCAGCGCCGTCGTCGGCGGCGAACAGCCCG
>Ga0137412_10002096_pt1 | contig 15714 bp, 16 predicted proteins | sample CZODoug2_1_16fun_FD_122160 | JGI IMG/M metagenome (GOLD analysis project Ga0137412, IMG submission 122160) | Vadose zone soil fungal communities from Angelo Coast Range Reserve, California, USA - CZODoug2_1_16fungal (Hybrid Assembly) | ecosystem: Environmental > Terrestrial > Soil > Vadose zone...
CGCCAGCGGGTCGGCGGGCGGCGCCGGGTCGCCGGGTGGCGGCGGAGCCGGGGCGTCAACCCCAGGCGCGGGCGGCGGCGGCTCCGGGTCGGCGAGCGCCAAACCGCTGCCTAACACAAGCGCAGCGGTCGCTCCCACTGCGCTGAACGCAGCAGCCAGCGGACCCGTGGTCCATCGCGACATTTGTATCCCTCCAAGTCACGGTCTCAAGCCAGTATGCAGTAGCGGAGGGCCCAGCTATTAATTCAGCGGTCGCCGCTCGCTGCGAAAACGCGTGTCAACCAGCCTGTTGAACTGCGGGTTTACCTTTTACGGTCGATCCGCGGAGGGGACGTCGAAGAGCTGCCGCTCGGCGATCATTCCGACGGCTCCGAGACCGATCAAGGCCGCGGAGGCGGCCAACATCATCAGCATGCCGTGCTCGTAGAACAACCCGCCGGCGAACGATCCGGCCATGATGCCGATTTGAAACGCCGCCATGTACAGCCCCGACGCGCCGTCCGGATCGTCGGCGCCGGCGCGCATCGCCGCGGATTGCAGCATCGGCGACACCGCGTTGGCGCTGCCGCCCCACAACACGATCGCCATGATCCCGATCAAAGCCGTCGCCGTCGGGGGCAGCCGGTGCAACGCCAGGGCAGTCAGCACCAGGAATGTCACGTAGAGCGCGGCCATGCAGCTGATGGTCGCGGCCCTGGGCCGATGGTCCATCGGCCGGGCCACCAGCGGGATCGCCAACAGGCCCGCGATCCCATAGGTAGCCAGCAGCCAGGCAATATCCGGTCCCCGCACCCCCACCACGTCGCGGACGATCACCGCGAAGTAGGTGTAGGACATGTAGTGCCCGGCGACCGCGATCATAGTGAGCAAGCTGACGATGACCAGTCGCCGATTGCGGTGATGGTGTGCACCCCGGCGAACGACTGCCAACTGGTCCTGGGGCAACGTCATCACCGGCAGCACAAGCCAGGCCGCCACGGTCACCAGGGCGGCTACAGCTGTCACCGCCGCGACGGCGACTCGCCAGTTCCACTCCAGGCTGATTGCCGCGGTCGCCGGGCTCCCCACCACGACGGCCAGGCTGATGCCGACGTAAATACTGGTGGTCGCGCGCCCGGAGTGGCTGGCCGGAACCAGCCGAGTGGCGATCGGCGCGATGACCGACAGGATCAGGCCGTGGGTGACCGCCGACAGTGCCCGGCCGCAGGCCAGCACGACGAAGTTGGGCGCCAGCGCGGAGATGAGCTGGGACGCGGTCAGGCAGGACAGGGACAGCAGCAGCGCGCGGCGTCGCGGCCAGAGCGCGGTCCAACGGACCAGCGGAATGGTCGTGACGGCTGCCACCAGGGCGTACCAGGCCAGCAACGTGCCGACCATCGGGATACTGACGTGCAAGTCACGAGCGATCGCGGGCAGCGCGCCGACCGGCAGCAGCTCGGCGGTGACGTAGGTGAAAGCCGCCGCGGCCAGGACGGCCAACTGCACAGCGATTCGGGCAGTCCAGGGCCCGCTCGTAGCGGTTCGCCCTTCGGCGGCACGAGCTGGCCCCACGGCGACTACTCAACCATGCATTGCATGCGGGGCGTTAACGATCAGGAGCGGACGAGTCGCGCGATGGCCGCGGAGGCTTCGGCCAGCTTCTCGTCGGCCTCGGTGCCGCCCTCCGAGACGGCGCGGGTGACGCAGTGTCCGAGGTGCTCGTCGAGCAGGTTCAGCGCGACCGACCGCAGGGCGTTGTTGGCGGCGCTGATCTGGGTGAGGACGTCAATGCAGTACTTGTCGTCCTCGATCATCTTCGCGATGCCACGCACCTGGCCCTCGATACGCCGCAAACGTTTGGCGTAGTTGTCTTTCTGCGACGAGTAGCCGTGTGCGGGTGCCATCTGCCCCTCCAACATCGTGGTCTTGAAGATCATGCTCGGGGCCATCGCGACGGCGCCGGTGTTGTCACCATTGTCAACGTCGGCTGGCGCTGGCGCCACGGCGGCCTGGTAAATCCGCGTTTCGCCGGTCCGGCGACGGTACCCCGTGGGGGTATTTTAATGATTTTGGCCGACCTGTCGCTACACGCATACTTGAGCTGTGTCTCATACCAAGCCTGACGGCAACAAAACCATCGACATCAAGCCCCGCAGTCGCGAGGTCACCGACGGCCTGGAAAAGGCCGCTTCGCGCGGGATGTTGCGCGCGGTGGGAATGGACGACGACGACTTCGCCAAGCCGCAGATCGGGGTGGCGTCGTCGTGGAACGAGATCACGCCCTGCAACCTGTCGCTGGACCGGTTGGCCAAATCCGCGAAGGAGGGCGTGTTCGCCGCCGGCGGCTATCCGCTTGAGTTCGGCACGATCTCGGTGTCCGACGGCATCTCGATGGGCCACGAGGGCATGCACTTCTCCCTGGTGTCGCGCGAGGTGATCGCCGACAGCGTGGAAACCGTCATGCAGGCCGAACGCCTTGACGGATCCGTGCTGCTGGCCGGCTGCGACAAGTCGCTGCCCGGCATGCTGATGGCCGCGGCTCGCCTGGATCTGGCCTCGGTCTTCCTCTATGCGGGCTCGATCCTGCCGGGCCGGGCCAAGCTGTCCGACGGCACCGAGCGCGACGTGACGATCATCGATGCGTTCGAGGCGGTCGGCGCCTGCGCCCGCGGCCTGATGCCGCGCGAGGACGTCGACGCGATCGAGCGGGCCATCTGTCCCGGCGAGGGTGCCTGCGGCGGCATGTTCACCGCCAACACCATGGCCAGCGCGGCCGAGGCGCTGGGCATGTCGCTGCCCGGCAGCGCCGCACCGCCGGCGACCGACCGTCGGCGCGACGGATACGCCCGGCGCAGCGGTGAAGCGGTCGTCGGTCTGTTGCGCCGCGGCATCACGGCGCGCGACATCCTGACCAAGGAGGCCTTCGAGAACGCGATCGCGGTGGTGATGGCGTTCGGCGGCTCGACCAACGCGGTGCTGCATCTGCTGGCCATCGCCCATGAGGCCGACGTGAAGCTGGCACTCGCCGACTTCAGCCGGATCGGTGCGAAGGTGCCGCACCTGGCTGACGTCAAACCGTTCGGCAAGCACGTGATGTTCGACGTCGACCGCATCGGCGGCGTGCCGGTGGTAATGAAAGCCCTGTTAGACGCTGGCCTTTTACACGGCGATTGCCTGACCGTGACCGGGCAGACCATGGCCGAGAACCTCGCGCACATCGCACCGCCGGACCCAGATGGCAAGGTGCTGCGGGCATTGGACAATCCGATCCACCCCACCGGGGGCATCACCATCCTGCACGGCTCGTTGGCGCCCGAAGGCGCGGTGGTCAAGTCGGCTGGCTTCGACTCCGACGTGTTCGAGGGCACGGCAAGGGTTTTCGAGCGTGAGCGGGCAGCACTTGATGCCCTGGAGGACGGCACCATCACGCATGGCGACGCGGTGGTGATCCGCTACGAAGGCCCCAAGGGCGGACCGGGGATGCGGGAGATGCTCGCCATCACCGGTGCCATCAAGGGCGCCGGCCTGGGCAAGGATGTGCTGCTGTTGACCGACGGCCGGTTCTCCGGCGGCACCACCGGCCTGTGCGTCGGGCACGTCGCACCCGAGGCGGTCGACGGCGGGCCGATCGCCTTCCTGCGCGACGGCGACCGGATCCGGCTCGACGTCGCCGACGGCACCCTGGACGTGCTCGTCGATGCTGACGAGTTCGCGTCCCGCCGTGAGGGTTTCACCCCGCTGCCGCCGCGCTACACCACGGGCGTGCTGGGCAAGTACGTCAAGCTGGTGGGATCGGCAGCCAACGGAGCGATCTGCGGGTAGCCAACGGCCGCAACTTCCTGTCCCCGGCCGACATCCTCCGGCCGGGCAGGTAATTCGGCATCCGTCTAGGCGGATGCCGAGCTACGAGCGCGCATACCGAAGTACATCGCGTTCAAGCCAAGCAGGGTCAGCACGGTACCTGCAATCACATTCGACCAGATCATGCCGCCGTGCGGCGAGACACCATGAAGGATCCACGGCGAAACGATGAGCCATACGCCGAACACCGGCAGTGTCCAGGTCATGCCGTGGCTGCGGTCCAGCGCCATCGCGTATGCAAATGCCAGCGCCACGCAAACGAGTCCGACGATGAAATCGTTGACCACAAGCGGTCTCGTTCCTGTGAATCCGACAATCCATGGTGACACGGCTGCATATACCGCAGTCAGCAACGTGAGGCCGAAGGTGCCCTGCGCGGTCATCGACTCTGCCGCACGGTCGTAACGCTCACGCAGAGCCAACAGATCAGGGTGGTGATCGATTGATGAATGGACTGTGCTCATTTTGTGACCTTTCCGTTATGCAGCAAGCCTTTTGGGCTCCCTGCAATCATCCATCTGCTCCAAGATTACGCTCGTCTGTTGTGCGCCAGCAAACGAGAATGGGCCGGCCCAGCAGGACGCCAACGACGTAGCGCCGTAGTGTCTACTTCACCAACGCGAGGGCGAAGCCGTCCCAGTGCTTGGCGCCCACCGTCTGCAGCACCGCGGTGTCGAGCCCGGGATGCTCACCCATCAACTCGAGCACCCTCCTCGTCCCGCGCACCACGGCATCCTGATCGGGCGACAGGATCGCGCCCTCCCGAATCACGTTGTCCACCACGATCACTGAGCCGTGATGGGTGAGCTTGACGGCCCACTCCAGGTAGCCGGGGTTGTTTTCCTTGTCGGCGTCGATGAACACCAGGTCGAACGGACCGCCAGTGACGCTCGGCAGGGTATCGAGCGCGGCGCCGACCAGCACCTCCACCCGATCGCCGACACCGGCGCGGTCGATGTTGGCCCGGGCCACCTCGACGTGCTTGGGCTCGTATTCCAGCGTGGTGACTTTACCGTCCGGGCCGGCACCGCGGGCCAGCCAGATCGTGCTGAAGCCGCCCAGTGTCCCGATCTCCAAGATGCGACGGGCCCCGACCGCGGTGGCGAGCAGGCTGAGGAATTTGCCCTGTTGCGCCGAGACGGCGATCTTCGGCAACCCGGCGGCGTCGCTGTCCTCGAGGGCGGCGGACAACACCGGATCGTCGTCCAGCACGGTGGTGTCCAGAAATTCGTCGACTTCAGCGGGGGTTGGCTGTTGGGTCATGAGCCAACGCTAGCCCGGCGGCGATGCGTGCCGCCACCGCATTAACCGTCCTTGCCAGATACCCCCCAGGGGTATATGTTGGTCCGGGTCAGGTCCCGATCCAGAAGAGGTGAAGAAGATGTCCAACGAAGCAGGCACCCTGTTGAGCTGTGGTCACGACGGCTGCGGCTGCCGGGTTCGCATCGAGGTCGCATGTCACTGCAGCGGCACCGATCAGGCATACATCTGCAAATGCGGCGACGAGATGGTCGAGGTCGCCAGCTAGCGCACGCCCTCTTTCGCGTACACCACCCGCAGTACGTGCCCGACTTCGGGCCCCATGACCAATTCGGCCAAGGTGCACAGCGTCGTGACGTACTGCGATCCGTGCGGCGGCTGTACATCGCAGAGGTGGTGCGCGATTTCGTGCAACACAACCAGTTCACGCATCGCCCAGCCGGCGTCGTGGTGATCGGGTACCGCGATAATGCCTGTGCCGTCCTGGTTTTCGTAATGAGCTGCGGTCGAGGCCCGTCGGGCCCGCACTCGCAGCGGCGCCACCTTCGGCCACTGTCGTTGCAGTGCCGGCAGGGCCAGCACGTCGTCGACGTAGCGCTGCACCGCGGCCAGCGACCCGAACCGCGCCTCGGGCGGCAGGGTCAACTGCGTGCCGAAGAATTCCACGCTGGTCGAGCCGTGTTCGGCGGCGCGGTCGAACAGCGTCCGCACGAATTCCTCGGCGGCGTAGACCTTCGCGCGCTGCGAGTCCCGCGCGGACGAGTCGTCGGCGCTCACCGCTCCAGCGTGCCCCGCGCCCCGGAGAGCTCCGGGCCGCTGCCCAGCCTTGCCCGCTTGCCGGCCCGGTCCCCCGCCCGCCGCGCGGCCGACGAATATCCCGCGGTGGCCCGGCTGGCCTGCCAGGTGCCCCGCGCCTTCGACGCCGTTCGGTAGTAGTCGCGAAGCTCGATCTCCTTGTTCCGCAGGGCGATTGCCGTGCCGGGCGGACGGCGACGGTCTTTCTTCGCTTCTCGCTGCGTCTGCTCGCGGGCCTCGGCCAACCGGTGACCCACCCGCGCTCCGAACGCCAGCTGAAAATTCAGCCGGGCGGTGATCGTCGGGGTCGGCCGGTGCGCACCTGACGAGATATAGGAGTCCGACGCGCGGACCATCTGGACCACCAAGCTGGCGTACAGCGCGTGGGTGGCGTCGATGTCCTCGGCGAAGCCGTAGGCGTAGACGAACGTCGAGTTGGACGCGATGTCGCAGCGGATGTCGTTGGCGGATGCGATCACCACGAACAGCTGCACATAGGTCCGCAATCCCTTGGTGCCGGCGGCGCCGATGGTGATCGTGCGCTGCACCGGCGCCTCAGCGGGTGTGCGCTTGTCGGCATGCGAGCGCGCCACCGCCAGGTCGATGGACGTCGCGGTGGCCAGCCGTTGAGCGGCGGCCATGAACGCCTCGGCCTCGTGGGCGTTGTCGGTGCCCTCGGCCTGACGCAACAGGGCTGCGATACGCGCCAGCATCTTGTCGTCACTCATGGCGCCATTTCTCCCCCGCAAGCGGGTGGGGGTACCCCCAGCCGCGTTGCGGCGACGGGGCGTGCCCCCACCCCATCGCTACGCTCTGGATCGTTATCGGCGCGACTCATGACACCAAACTAGGCGAACCGTAAACCTTCTCGTCGCCGCCACTCACAGCCGGGCGTTGATCCACGACACAACGTCGTCGAGAACCTGGTCCTGCTCCGGTTCGTTGAACACCTCGTGATAGAGCCCCGGATAAACCTTCAGCTCGACATCGGAACTACCCACGGCCGCGACCAACTGGCGGCTGCCCTCGACCGGGATCAGCCGGTCGTCGGATCCGTGCACAACCAGTAGCGGCGCGGTCAGCGACGGCGCTCGCTGCGGCATCGTCTCGCCGACCAGCAGCAGCGCTCGGCCAATGCCCGCGGGAACCTTGCCGTGATACACCAACGGGTCGGTGTCGTAGGCGTTCACCACGGCCGGGTCGCGGGACACCGCGCTCGAGTCGAGTGCCTGCATCGGCAAACCCGGCGCGATCGCTCCGACGGTTTTGGCGATCCGGGCCAGCAGCGGCGAGACGGCAGTCTGGGCCGCCACCGCCGGTCCGGACAGCACCATCAAGTCGTAGTCGTCGGGATGCTCGACGCCGTAGGCGAACACGATGCCGCCGCCCATGCTGTGGCCGAGGACGATGCGCGTCGCACCGGGATGTTCTTGAGTGGCAATGCCGACCAGGGTGTCGAAGTCACCGGTGTATTCGGAGATGTCCTTCAGCAGCACCCGCTTACCGCCCGAGCGGCCGTGCCCGCGATGGTCGAGCGCGTAGGTCACCAGTCCCTCCCGGCCGAACCGCGCGGCGACATGGTCGTAGCGCCGGGCGTGTTCGCCGAGGCCGTGCGAAAGGATGACCACACCGCGCGGTGTCACATCGGGGGTCCACACGTCGTAGACAATCCGCACACCGCCGACGCCGTCGAAGGTGTGTTCGGTACGGGTGGTTGCCATCATCAGGGGCAGCGTAGACCCGCTGTCACAGGCAGTACGTATGCTCGGTCCGGTGAGCGTGCTCGCCCGCGAGTTGGCCGATGACGGCAGGAACCATTTCTCTGCCACCGCCGAGCCGTACCGACGTGAACTGCTCGCGCACTGCTATCGAATGACCGGGTCGCTGCACGATGCCGAGGACCTGGTGCAGGAGACCTTGCTGCGAGCCTGGAAGGCCTACGACCGCTTCGAGGGAAAGTCGTCGGTGCGCACCTGGCTGCACCGAATCGCCACCAACACCTGCCTGACGGCGCTGGAGAATCGCCAGCGCCGGCCGCTGCCGACCGGGTTGGGCGCACCCAGTTCGGACCCGACCGCCGAGCTGGTCGAGGGCACCGAGGTGCCGTGGCTCGAGCCGTTGCCCGACGCGGCAGGCGATCCGGCTGATCCTTCAACGATCGTTAGTACTCGCGAGTCGGTCCGGTTGGCGTTCGTGGCGGCCCTGCAGCATCTGTCGCCCCGGCAGCGGGCGGTGCTGCTACTGCGCGACGTGCTGCAGTGGAAGGCCGCCGAGGTAGCCGACGCGATCGGCGCCAGTACGGCCGCCGTCAACAGCCTGCTGCAGCGTGCGCGGTCGCAACTCGAAGCCGCTGGGCCCAGTGCCGACGACCGGTTGGTGGCGCCCGACTCGGAGGACGCGCAAGACCGGTTGAGGCGTTATATCGCTGCGTTCGAGGCCTACGACATCGACCGGCTGGTCGAGCTGTTCACCGCCGAGGCGATCTGGGAGATGCCACCATTCGTCGGCTGGTACCAGGGACCGCAGGCCATCATCACGTTGATTCATCAGCAGTGCCCCGCGGACGAACCAGGCGACATGCGGCTGCTCCCGCTGACCGCCAACGGCCAGCCCGCCGCGGCGATGTACATGCGCGACGGCGACGGCCACGTGCCGTTTCAGCTACACGTGCTGGATCTGCGCGCCGACGGGGTATCTCGGGTAGTGGCGTTTCTCGACACCGCGCTGTTCGCGAAATTCGGGCTGCCGCAACGGCTCTGATGTGCCGACTGGCCAGTTAAGGCCACGCAATTCCGACGAAGTCGGCCTCGACGGCCTTCAGCCGCTGGCCGGAGGGGAACGGCCGGACTCCAAGATCCCAAGGCCGATTAGTTTCGCCGCGGTCTTCAGTCTGTATTCCCAACACGCCATCAACCGCACTCCAGGAGAGCATCATGACCGCTACCTACACCTTCGACGTCTTTTCAAGCCTCGATGGCTTCGGCGGCGTCAGCGGCGGCGACTGGGGCGGCTACTGGGGCAAGCAAGGCCCCGAATTGCTCGACCACCGGCTCGCACTGTACGGCGAGAAGCAGCGAATGGTGATCGGCGCCAACACATATCGGTTGTTCGCGCAAATGCTGGCCGAGAGCACCGAGGAGTCCGAGGTGCGCGACCCTTGGGTCACCCGGATGAGGCACCTGCCGGCGACCGTCGTGTCGTCCACCCTGGATGGACTTCTCGATTGGCCCGACGCGACCGTCGTGAGCGGCGACGCCGTCGACGTCGTCGCCCGGCTCAAGGAAGAGTCCGAGGTGCCGTTGCGCTCGCATGGCAGCCTGTCGATGAACCGAGCGCTGATGGCCGCCGGCCTGGTCGACCGCGTCCAAGTGACGCTCTTCCCAGTGATCACCGGTCAGACCGGAGACGACCCGATCTTCCGGGGTGCGGCCGACTTCGACCTCGAGCTGATCGAGAGCCGAACGCTCGACGGCAATATCCAAGAGCTCATCTACCGGCCCACAGTGCATGTCTGAGTCCATCCATGCACACCTCCCCGTCGAGCAGCCGAACCCGACCGGAACTGGCTACTCGGCCTGAAACTAGAACAGCCGGCTGTCCGGTGACGGCCCGGCCACCGACCGGACCAGCCCGGTGCCGGTGACCAGCGGCAGATCCAGCGCCGACAGCAGCCCCGGCTGCGCCTGGCAGACCGCCGGGATGGCGTTGACCATCCGGGATGCGCCGGCCATCCGGGCGCCCAGGTCGTGGTCGTGGTCGTCGGCCATCTCGAATTCGCAGCGCATGGTCGGCGAGCCCTCGATCTCGACGCGGTAGAGACCGCGCCCGGATGCCGCGCCGTAGCCGAGTTCACGCGGGGGTATCGAGATGTGCGGCTGCGGCCAATCAGGTGCAAGGTCGTCGCGCATGCGGGTGACGTGGTCGATGACGAAAGTTGGCTTGCCGTCGACGTATCCGGTCAGCGTGGACCGCATCGCACCGACCGTTCCAGCGGCGATGTGCCCGGTGGGCGTGTCGAACGACTCCTCGGCGACCACCCGTTCGACGTTCTCGTCCAGGTTGTCGATCTTGACGCCCAGCCCCGCGGCGAGCTGATGCACCACCGGCGCCCAGCCGAAGGTGAACATCCCCGGCGCCGCGGCGAATGCGGTGAACTCCGGCGGCTTGCCGAAACCCAATATCTCGTAGACGGCGTCTTTGTCCGGGTAGGTCGCATAGTTGAACATCTCGGTCACCCGCACCGACTCGATGACCCGCGATACTCCGGTAAGCACAAGCGGCAGAACATCGTTGGCGAATCCGGAGTCGATCCCGGTGGTGAAGAACGACGCGCCGCCGGCGGCCGCCGCCTCGCGCAGTGGCGCGGTGAACCCTGCGTCAACGCCGTCCGGGTACACCAGCGGCACCACCGAGCACGACACCACGTTCTTGCCCGCGCGCAGGATCGACACCATGTCGTCGATCGCCTCAGCCGGCCGCAGGTTGGCCGCCGCCGCATAGACCACCACGTCGGCGTCACCGGACAGCAACTCCGCGGGATCCTGCGTTGCCGTCACACCGACGGGGTCCGCCCCGCATAGCTCGCCTGCATCACGACCTGCCTTGGCATCGCTGTGGACGACGAGATCGACGAGTTGCAGTTGCGGGTGGTCGATCACTCCTCGCAGTGCGATCAGCCCCATCGAGCCCGGACCCCAGACCCCAACCTTGTACATCGTTTCTCCTAATATTAGGAAGCTGCAAAGTAGATTTAGGACGGATGGTAGGAAGGTTGCCATGGATTCGTCAACAGCGCCGCCGAACGCGACCGGGCCGGTCAAGTCACCGCCCACCAGTCGCGTGATGGATGTGCTTGCGTCGCTGTCGGATTCACCGGATGGTCGGACCTCGGCCGAGTTGGCCAAAAGCTGCGGGATCAGTACGTCGACCTGTGCGCTGGTGCTCGCCGAACTCGAGCGACGCAACTGGGTGACCCGACGGGAGGATCGCCGCTACACGCTGGGCAGCGGATTGTTCGGGCTGGTGCACGGCCTGAGAGTGCAGTTCCCGCTGCTGGACCGCGGCCGCGAGACGCTCGGCTTCTTGCACACCACGCTGGGCGCGGGCTGCTCGATGTCCAAGATCGGCCGGACGCATCTCATCACGATCGACGCGGTGGGCCACGGCACCGATAGCGAGCATGCGGTCGGCCAGCGCTTTCCGATCGGACCGCCGTTCGGCCTGGTCGCCATGGCCTGGCGGGACGAGGACGCGATCGACGGGTGGCTGCGGCGGGTGACGCCGCGGCTGACTGAGTCCGACATCGCCGGTCATCGGCTGGTGCTGGCCGAGATCCGCGACCGCGGCTACGGAGCATGGCGGTTCGACCCCGCACACAGCTCACTGCACGACCGGCTCGCCGCGGTGCTCGCGTCGTTGGAGCCCACCGCGCAGGTGACGCGAGAGCTCAGCGCCCTGATGACAATCGTGACGCTGCAATCGGTGACGAGTGTTCTTGAAAGTGAACTGGCGTCAACCGAATTCGTGGTGCTGCCGATCTTCGGGCGGGACGGCCAGCTGGAGTATCAGATCGAGATTCACCTGGGCGGCCAGGACGAGCTGGCCCTTGCCGATCTCGACGCCGCCCTACTGCACGCCCAGGCGTTGTTGAGCCCAACGGTAGCGTGACCACGTGTCCGCAACTGTTGAGATACGGCGTGCCGCCGACCGGGCGGTCACCACGACGTCGTGGCTGCAGTCGCGGCATTCGTTTTCCTTCGGCGATCACTACGACCCGACCAACACCCACCACGGGGTGCTGCTGGTCAGCAACGACGACATCGTGCAGCCGGCTGCGGGCTTTGAGACCCACCCGCACCGCGACATGGAAATCGTGACCTGGGTGCTGGAAGGCTCGTTGGCACATCGCGATTCCGCCGGCAACAGCGGCGTCATCTATCCCGGTCTCGCGCAGCGGATGTCGGCCGGCCGCGGCATCACGCACTCGGAGAAGAATGCATCCGACACTGAGCCGGTGCGCTTCGTACAGATGTGGGTGCGGCCCGATGAGTCCGGAATCAAACCCAGCTACCAGCAGCAGGCGATCGAAGACGATCAGCTGGAGGGTCGCCTGGTGACAATCGCCTCGGGGATACCGGGCCACGACGCCGCGATCACCATCCACAACCGATCGGCGGCGTTGCATGCCGCTCGGTTGCCCGCCGGCGCCGAACTCACCCTGCCGACGGCGCCGTATCTGCACCTGTATATCGCCCGTGGGCGGGTGAACTTTGACGAGGCCGCGCTTGTCGATGGTGACGCGGCCCTGATCAGCGGGCCGATCGGGGCAACAGTCGCGGCCCGCGAGGACGCTGAATTGCTCGTCTGGGAGATGCACGCAGCGCTCGGCGACTAGGGTTGGCGCGGACGAACAGGAGCCGGAATGTCTGAACCGCAAGCCCCTCACGCAGCATCCGACGTCGCGAACGGCGACGACGACTCCGAAGCCCCCCACCGCTATGACCTCGCTAACCCGAAAGCGACTCGAACAGCCCGCTTTTGGGCCCTCCCGATAGTCGTGTCGCTCGCGGTGTTGTCGGCGCTGGCCGCCTTCTATCTCGGTGGAATCCTGCAGCCGATGACCAACTTGCGGCATTTCCCGGTCGCCATCCTCAACGAGGATGCCGGGCCCACAGGCGCACAGGTCGTCAAGGGGATGCAGGCGGGTTTCGACAACGATGCCTACGACGTCCGGGTGCTGAACCACGGTCAAGCCAAGACGCAGCTGGACAACGCCGAGATTTACGGCATCGCGGTGATACCGCCGAACTTTTCGTCAAAGCTGCAGGCCTACGCGAAAAGCGCGCTGACCCCGGGACGCGTCGAACGGGCAGTCATCATCGTCTCGACGAACCCGCGCGCGGGTACGCTGGGTGCCAGTATCGCCGGCCAAACCCTTCAGCGTTCGGTCGCAATGATGGATCAGATTGTGGGCAAACGGCTTTCACAGGAGGTGGCGCAGCAGACCGGTAAGAGGCTCGAGCCCGGCGCGGTCGCGTTGATGCTCGCCAATCCGATCGAGGTCAAGTCGACGGTGCACAACCTGCTTCCGGATGGCACCGGTAATGGCTTGTCCGCCTTCTATTATTCGTTGCTGCTACTGCTCGCCGGCTTCACCGGCAGCATTGTGGTGAACATGATGGTGGACTCGACGCTCGGCTTTGTACCGGCCGAAGTCGGCCCGGTCTATCGGTTCGCCGAGCAGGTCAAGATCTCGCGGTTTCGCACGCTGCTGATCAAGTGGGCGATGATGGCAATATTGGCCTTGCTGACGTCGGCCGCCTATCTGCTGATCGCCGGCAAAATGGGCATGCCGATTCAGAACGGCCTGGCGTTGTGGCTTTTCAGCGCGTTCGCAATTTTAGCGGTGGGTGTGACATCCACATCGCTGATCGCCGCACTGGGCGCACTCGGTGTGCTGGTCAGCATGTTCGTGTTCATCATCCTCGGGTTGCCGTCGGCCGGCGCGACGGTGCCACTGCAGGCCACCCCGGCGTTCTTCGAGTGGCTGGCGAAGTTCGAGCCGATGCACCAAGTGTTCTTGGGCGCAAGGGCTTTGCTGTATCTGGGCGGCCGCGCCGATGCGGGTCTGTCGCAGTCGGTGGAACTGACCGCGGGCGGGCTGGTGATCGGTGTGCTGCTCGGCGTCATCGTCACCCGCCTCTACGACCGCCGCGGCTACCATCGCGTCTCGACGGCGCCGGTGTCCGATACGCCTGATGCCGTCGCCGACCCACCGGAGACCGAGGTCGACTACCCCGAACGGTAGGGCGCCGAACGGTCGCAAACGCATAGTGGCCGAACGTCATTGGACTGCGGCTGAACCGTCACGCTGCTGTTATGGAAGTTGCTGTGTAATACCTGTGGCTAATGCTCTGCTATTTGCAATGACGTTCGCGCCGAAAGGGCAACCGTGCCATATCTCGCCACCGCCTTCCGGCGCATCGCAGCCTGCGGCGCCGGTACCGCGCTGTGTCTGACGCTGGCAACCAGCACGGGGCAGCCGGTTGCTCGCGCCGAGGCGCGCGAGCTGCTGGCCAGCGCCATAGCCAACACTCAGGGGTCCTACCTGGTGTACAACTTCGGCGGCGGGCATCCGGCACCGATGCTCAACGCCGCCGGTAATTGGTACGACGGCGCTAGCGGCGGCCATTTGATGATCATCAAAGCCGCCTCGCAACGCCTCGAGCCGCATCTGTTGGTGGACAGCCATCACGGCTACCAGTCGCGCTGCGAACGTAACCCGCATGCGCGCACCGGCGATGGGCTGATCCAGGCGTCGGAGACCTATACCGCGGTGCAGGCCTGGCAGGTGCTAAACCAGCCAACGATTGCGATCAACGCCAACTTCTTCGACATCCGCGGCCAAAAGGGCGGCTCGTGGCGCTCGACGGGCTGCAGCTCACCGCTGGGCACTTACGTCGACAACACGCACGGCCAGGGCCGCGTCAACCAGGCGGTCACCGGCACCATCCCCTACGCAGGCAAGCAAGGCCTGTCCGGCGGAAACGAGAACTGGAGCGCCTTGGCCACCATGATCCTGCCGACGCGAGGCGCCCCAACGGTGTTGTGGCCCAGGGGCGGTCGGGACGGGCATGACTACGACGCCGCCACGTCCGCCGTGACCGGGCTGGTAGACCGCGGCGAGCAATTCGTAGGGGTCAGCGGGCTCGGGCTGCTCGCCCCTGGAAATACCGGGCAGCTCAACGACGGCGGGCCGAGCGCAGCCCGTACGGCGCTGGCCTACTCCAAGCCTCGCGACGAAATGTATGTGTTCCAAGGCGGGAGCTATACCCCTGACAATGTGCAAGATCTGTTCCGCGGACTTGGCAGCGACACCGCGGTGCTGCTCGACGGCGGCACGTCATCAGCGATCGTGCTGCGTCGTGATACCGGCGGCATGTGGGCGGGAGCCGGCGTCCCTAAAGGTAACTGCGACACCCGCGAGGTGCTGTGCGACTCGCACGAGCGCTCACTGCCGGGCTGGCTCGCGTTCAACTAGAACTTGGGAGTCAGGTCCAGTGAGGTGATCGTCGTCATCTTGGTGACCATCCAGCGTGCGTGATCCCGCTGCAGCACAAGCCGATAGGACAGGTACTTCAACGAGGGAACGTCTTTGGTCGACGGACTGGTCGACTCCGTGTTGGTGTAGACGATCGCGGTGGCGTCCGAGGCGGTCAACGATTCCACTGCCGCCCCGGTGACCTGGGTGGTGTTGGTGATCTGAGCCTGCTTGTTGGGTGCGACGAGTGCGTCGATGTATTTGCGATAGGCAGCTGCGAAGTCACCGCTGAGATACTGCGATGCCCGATCGGCCAGCTTGTCGATGTTCTGCGGCGTGTAGGTCCACAACGTCGTGATCGCATTGGCGGCGGTGCGTGCGACTCGCAGCTTGGTTGCCACCGTCGCGCGGTCGGTCAGGTATGGCTGCATGGTCGCACCGGCGAATGCCGCCGACCCCACGAACAGCACAGCGGCCACACCCGCGGCGATCGCCGACCACTTGCCGACCGGTCGCCATTCCTTCCGGCCGACGACGGGCTCGTCGGCCGCCTCAGCGGCGTCCGCCTCGTCATCTTCGGTTGCGGCGTCGGCGTTCTCGTCGTCGCCGTCCGATGCGTCTGGATCGACGGGCGCAGCTTCGGCTTCTGCGACGTCGGTGTCGACGGGCGCAGAGTCTCCCGACGTGCCATCGGGAGACTCTTCGGTCAGATCACCTGTTGCAGGCTGCTGATCTTCCACTTGCTGCCTTCCCGCTGAGCAGTAACCACCCAACGATTT
>Ga0137412_10002099_pt1 | contig 15707 bp, 13 predicted proteins | sample CZODoug2_1_16fun_FD_122160 | JGI IMG/M metagenome (GOLD analysis project Ga0137412, IMG submission 122160) | Vadose zone soil fungal communities from Angelo Coast Range Reserve, California, USA - CZODoug2_1_16fungal (Hybrid Assembly) | ecosystem: Environmental > Terrestrial > Soil > Vadose zone...
CCACACCGCGGTGTTCAACGCGGAGAACTTGTTGTCCCCGGCCGGGATCACGGTGCCGAAGTACTCGCGGAACAGGTCCTCGTGCTCGCGCAGACCGGTGTCGGTGTCCAGGAACAGGACGCCCTGCTGCTCGAGATCCTCGCGGATCTGGTGGTAGACCACCTCGGACTCGTACTGCGCGGCGACGCCGGCGACCAGGCGTTGCTTCTCGGCCTCCGGGATGCCCAGACGGTCGTAGGTGTTCTTGATGTCGTCGGGCAGGTCGTCCCAACTGGTGGCCTGCTTCTCCGTGGAGCGCACGAAGTACTTGATGTTGTCGAAGTCGATGCCGGACAGGTTCGAACCCCAGGTGGGCATGGGCTTCTTGTAGAAGAGCTTGAGGCCCTTGAGCCGCTGCTCCAGCATCCACTCGGGCTCGTTCTTGAGCCCGGAGATATTGCGCACGACTTCCTCGGAAATGCCCCGGCGCGCGGTGGCACCGACGTCGTTGGCGTCGGACCAACCGAAGTCATACCGGCCGATGCCTTCGAGCGCAGTGGGAACGGTGCTGGTCATGCGTGGGTCCTTCCTGGTACGTACGTAGTGCAGACGCCGTCGCCGCGGGCGATGGTGGCGAGACGTTGAACGTGGGTGCCGAGCAGGCGGGCAAACGCCTGGGTCTCGGCCTCGCACAACTGCGGGAACTCCTCGGCGACATGGGCCACCGGGCAGTGGTGCTGGCAGATCTGCTCACCGATGCCGCCGGGGGCCGGCCGTGCGCTGGCGGCGTATCCCTCGGCCGTCAGGGCGTCAGCCAGGACGGCGGTCCGCTCGGCCTCGGGAACCTCTTTGAGCTGATCGCGATAGCGCTCTTCCAGATCGGCGGCCCGCCGGTTCGCAAAGGCGGTGATTGCCTCTTCCCCCGCGGTCTCGGCCAGGAAACGCAGGGCCCCGGCCGCGAGGTCGTCATAGGCCTTGCGGAAGGAGTCCCGGCCGCTGCCACTGATCGCGAAGGCGCGGGCCGGGCGACCCCGACCACGCTGCCCGCGCTGCGGGCGAACCGCGGCGGGGACGATGGTGCCGTCAACCAGCAGGGAGTCCAAATGGCGGCGAACCGCAGCCGGGGTGAGCTCGAGGCGTTGCGCCAGCGCGGCCGCCGTCGAGGGGCCGTTCTCCAGGATCGACAGCGCCACCCGGTCCCGTGTGCCGCGTTCCGCGACATCGACCGAGGCAGCAGCCGGCAGCCCGAGGTCATATTTCACAACGCCAGTGTGACGTAATTCCGGGCCGCTGCCAAATCAGGCAACTCAGAACTACACCACAGCCTGGCGTATTAGGCAAGCCTTACCTAACAGGAGAGCGGAGAACGGGCTCCCTAGACTGACATCGTGCCGATCGACCCCGCCGTGCAGCTCGAGGGTCTGACCAAGCGCTACGGCGGCCGTGCGGTGGTGGACCGACTCGACCTGCAGATGCCGACAGGCGGAGTGACCGCACTGCTCGGCCCGAACGGCGCCGGGAAGACCACCACCATCGAGATCTGCTGTGGGCTGCGCCGCGCGGACGAGGGCAGCGTGCGGGTCCTCGGCCTGGACCCGGCTCGCGACGGGGCGGCGCTGCGCCCACGACTCGGCGTGATGCTGCAGGAGGGCGGGGTGTACTCCGGGGCGAATGCGCGGGAGATGCTGCATCACGTCGCGGCACTGCACGCGAACCCCTTGGATCCGGATGAGTTGATCACCCGGCTCGGTCTGACCGACGCCGGACGCACCACCTACCGCTGACTGTCCGGCGGGCAGAAGCAGCTACTCGCGCTGGGCTTGGCCATCGTCGGGCGCCCCGAGCTGGTGTTCCTCGACGAACCGACCGCGGGCCTCGATCCGCACGCTCGACATGCCACCTGGGCGCTGATCTGCGACCTGCGGAACGCCGGAGTGACCGTGGTGCTCGCCACGCACCTGATGGATGAGGCCGAGCGGTTGGCGGACCAGGTGGCGATCATCGACCGCGGGCGCTGCGTGGCCACGGGTTCGCCGGCGGAACTGACCGGCGGGTCGCGCCGGCTGGAGGACGTCTTCTTCGAGCTCACCACCCCGGCGCAACGGTGATGGACCTCTCCCCCGCGCCCGGCGGCGCGCCCGTCGCGCGGATGGTGCGCGCGCAGGCGTCGTTGGAGACCCGGATGTTGCTGCGCAACGGCGAACAACTGCTGCTGACGGTGATCATCCCGACGGTGCTGTTGGTGCTGTTCGCGAAGGTCGACGTGGTCGAGGTCGGGGCGGACAAGCGGATCGATTTCTTCGCGCCGGGGATCCTGGCGCTGGCGGTCATGTCGACCGCGTTCACCGGGCAGGCCATAGCCACCGGGTTCGAGCGGCGCTACGGGGTGCTCAAGCGATTGGCCGTGTCTCCCCTGCCGCGGTGGGGATTGCTGGTCGGCAAAACGTTGAGCGTGTTGGTTGTCGAACTGTTGCAGGTCGGCCTGCTCGCCGGGGTGGCGTTCGCGCTGGGCTGGTCGGCGCACGGCAACGTCGCGGTGGTGCTGCTGTTGTTGGTGGTCGGCACCGCGGCCTTCAGTGGCCTGGGACTGTTGATGGCGGGCACGCTGCGCGCCGAGGCCACCTTGGCCGCGGCGAACCTGGTGTACGTGTTGTTGCTCGTCGGTGGCGGGGTGATCGTGCCCCTGTCGAAGTTCGGCGAGGCCCGCCACGTGCTTCGGTTCACCCCGACCGCGGCGCTGTCCGGCGGGTTACGCGACGTGCTGACCGGGGCGGCGGGCGTCCCGTGGGCCGACCTCGCGGTGCTGGCCGGGTGGGCGGTGGTCTCCATCGCTGCGGCGGCCCGGTTGTTCCGGTGGGAATGAGCGCGCGGCGACCCGCCTACGATTCCGCCATGACCGACCGGGCGTTGTTGCTGCGTCGGTTGGCGTTGGCCTCGATCGTCGTGAACATCGCCATCGTGGTGACCGGCGGCGCGGTGCGGCTGACCGGATCGGGCCTGGGTTGCCCGACCTGGCCGCGGTGCACCGGGGACTCATTCGTGCCGACCGGCGAACTCGGGTACCACTCGGCCATCGAGTTCACCAACCGCATGATCACCTACGTGCTGGTCGGGGTGGCGCTGGCGACCCTGGTGGTGGCCCGACGGGTGCGCCCGGTGCGCCCGGACGTGCGCCGGTTGGCCCTGGTGCTGTTCATCGGTATCCCCGCACAGGCGCTACTCGGCGGCATCACCGTGCTCACCGACCTGAACCCCTGGGTGGTGATGCTGCACCTGGTGGTGTCGATGGATTTGATTGCGGTGGCCACGCTGCTGCACCGCCGGTTGGGCGAGGGCGACGGGCCGGTGGCGCCCCTGGTCCCGGTGGTGATGCGCCGCTTGGCGTTCACGGTCTTCGGGTTGACCGGGGCCGTGCTCTACCTGGGCACCGTGGTGACCGGCTCCGGTCCGCACGCGGGCGATGCGCAAGCCCCGCGCACCGGGCTGGACCCCCGCACGATGAGCCTGGTGCACGCCGACGCGGTGATTGCGTTGGTGCTCGCCACCGTGGTGTTGCTCGCGGCGCTGCACCGCGGCGGCGCACCGGCGTCGGTCCGCCGCGCCGCCCTGCTGGTGCTCGGGATCCAGTTGGCGCAGGGCGCCATCGGCTGGGCGCAGTACGCCACGGGCCTGCCCGAGTTGCTGGTCGGCCTGCACATGCTCGCCGCCGGCCTGCTGGTCGTCGCCACCACACGGATGGTGCTGTCCACCCGGGAGCGCCCGCTCGTCCCGGCTGAGGTGGCCGCCGTGCCCGTCACCAACACCCGTCCTCTCATGGCGCGTGGGGCTATCCGCACCCACTGATAGCCCCACACGCCATGAGCGGACGGGAGGGTTGTCCACAGGGCGGAGCAATCCGCCGCGGCGCCGGCCGATCCACGACACGGTGCGGGTCATGCCGCCTCGCCCGTTCGTCCCCGCCGAACTCCTGCACGGTCCGTTCCACCGCAGCATCGCCCTGGCCGCAGGCTTGAGCCCGGACCAACTTCGCTCCCGCTGCTGGATACGCCTGTTCCCGCAGGTCTACGTCCATAGCTCGGTGAACCTGACCGACGAGATGCGCTTCGCGGCGCTACGTCTCGCCGCACCCGAGCACGCCGTCGCGACGGGCCTGACGGCGGCCTGGCTGTTCGGGGCGTGGACGCCCCGGCGCGGCCGCGCCGTCCCACTCCATGTCGCCACCGCCCGGGGCACGGCGGACTTCATCACACCCGGCGCCCGGACCGGCCGCTTGGTTCTCGACCCCGAGGACATGGACACATTCCACGGCGTGGGCGTGACCACCCCAGTGCGCACCTGCTTCGGCCTGATGCGCCAGTCGTCGTTGACGGAGGCGGTGGTGTGGGCGGACGTGTTCCTGCACGCCGGGCTGATCTGCGAGGGAAGCCTCGCCCGGTACGCGGACGAGCGGCCGCACTGGTCGCACGTGTGCAAGGTCCGGGAAGCGGCCGGCCTGGCCCGGGCCGCCGCGGCATCGCCGATGGAGACCCGGCTAAGGCTGGTGATTGTGTTCGGCGGCCTGCCCGAGCCACCCTTGATCAACGTTCCGGTGTACGACGCCTACGGCAATCTGCTCGGGATTCCCGACCTCCAGTTCCTCCTACCGCGCCGCTTCGGCCTCGAATACGACGGCGAGGAGTATCACGGAGAGCCCGAACAGCACCGCAGCGACTTGGTCCGCGAGAACCAACTGCTGCTCGGCGACGTCCCGCTGCTGCGCTACACCGCGCCCGACGTCTTCGGAAATCCGCGGCGCATCGTCCGCGAGGTCGGAGCGATGTTGTGCGGCGCCGCGTGAGAACCCCACCACTCATGGCGTGTGGGGCTATCCCACGCCCTGATAGCCCCACACGCCATGAGAGGACGGAGGGTTGGGGCGCCTAGAAGATGCAGGCGTCGATGGCGATGACCAGGAACAGCAGCGCCAGGTAGGTGTTCGACAGGTGGAACAGGCGCATCGGGTTGAGGTCCACGCCGGTCACTCCGCGGCGGACCCGACGCAGTAGGCGGTGCGCCTCGAGCAGGATCCCGACGCCGAGCACGGCGGCCACCGCCGGGTATAGCGGGCCGGTGTGCGCCACCGGCCACAGCAGCATGGAGACGATGACGGTCGCCCAGGTGTAGAACGTGATCTCGGTGATCACCCGGAGCTCCGTGGCCACCACCGGAAGCATCGGCACCTTGGCCGCGGCGTAGTCCTCGCGGTAGCGCATGGCCAGCGCCCAGAAGTGCGGCGGGGTCCAGAAGAACACCACGCCGAACAGCACGATCGGCGCCCAGGACACCGACCCGGTCACCGCGGTCCAGCCGATCAGCGGCGGGAAGCAACCAGCCGCACCGCCCCACACGATGTTCTGTGACGTACGTCGCTTCAGCCACATCGTGTAGCCGAACACGTAGAACAGGTTCGCGGTCAGCGCGAGCAGCGCGGAGAGCCAGTTGACCGCCAGGCCGAGCAACAGGGTGCTGACGGCGCCCAGCACCACGCCGAACACCAACGTTTCGCGCGGGGTCACCCCGTGCATGGGCAGCGGTCGACGCCGGGTGCGGCGCATGTCCGCGTCGATGTCGCGGTCCAGGTAGCAGTTCAGAACGTTGGCGCTGCCCGCGGACAGGGTGCCGCCGACCAGCGTGGCCACCACCAGCCACAGCGAGGGCACCCCGCGGGCGGCCAGGAACATCACCGGGGCGGTGGTGACCAGCAGCAGCTCGATGATGCGCGGCTTGGTCAGTGCGACATAGGCCCGCAACGTGGCGCCCATGCTGCGTCCGCCTCCGATCGCCGCCCCGTTGGTCGGGCGAAGATCGACAGTGGTCACGCGTACCTCGCCGGTGGGTGGGGCTGATCGGGCTGATCGGGCGGGCCGACGCCTTCCGGCGCGAGCCGCCCCACTGTAGCCGCCGTAACCCGGTGCGCCGGTCGTGGGTACCGCCTGCGCAACCGTGCCGTCATCAAGCACTGGGTAGGGTCGACGACGGCGGATTCCACAACGCCCGGACCGGTTCACGGCCGCTCCGGGGTCGGGGTCCGGTGCCAACCGGTCGACGCGACAGGAGCGCCCAGTACCGATGAGTGCGTCCAAGAACACGGCGAAGCTCGAACCGACCTGGTCCGACCTGGACGACCGCGCGGTGGACACCGTTCGGGTGCTGGCCATGGACGCGGTGGAGGCGGCCGGCAACGGCCACCCCGGCACCGCCATGAGCCTGGCGCCCGCGGCCTACCTGACCTACCAGCGGCTGTTGCGGCACGACCCGACCGATCCGGACTGGCTGGGCCGCGATCGTTTCGTGCTGTCCTGCGGACACTCCAGCCTGACCCTCTACATCCAGCTCTACCTGTCCGGCTACGGGTTGACCCTGGACGACCTGCGCCACCTGCGGCAGTGGGGCAGCCTCACCCCGGGCCACCCCGAGCACGGGCATACCGCCGGTGTGGAGACCACCACCGGTCCGCTGGGCCAGGGCGTGGCCACCGCGGTCGGCATGGCCATGGCGGCCCGTCGGGTCCGTTACCTGTTCGACCCGGAGGCTGCCCCCGGCGCCGGCGTCTTCGACCACTCGATCTACGTGTTCGCCTCCGACGGGGACATGGAGGAGGGCGTCGCGTCCGAAGCCTCCTCGTTGGCGGGCACGCAGAAGCTCGGCGAGTTGGTCATGCTCTATGACGACAACCACATCTCCATCGAGGGCGACACCGACGTCGCGTTCACCGAGGACGTGCTGGCCCGCTACGCCGCCTACGGTTGGCACACCCAACGGGTCACCGATGCCAATGACGTCGACGCGCTCTACGCCGCGCTGGTCGCCGCCCGGGACAACCGCGAACAGCCCTCGATCATCGGGGTGCGCTCGATCATCGGCTGGCCCGCGCCGAACCTGCAGAACACCGGGAAGGCGCACGGTGCCGCCCTCGGCGCCGCCGAGGTCGCGGCGACCAAGAAGGTGCTCGGGTTCGACCCGGACCGCAGCTTCGACGTCGCCGACGACGTGCTGGCGCACGCCCGCGAGGTGGTGGACCGGGGCCGCGCGGCGCACGCCGAGTGGGACACCCGCTACGCCGCCTGGCGCGCCGCGAACCCGGAACGGGCCGCCGAGTACGACCGGATGCGCGCCCGCAGGCTGCCCGACGGGTGGGCCGCGAAGCTCCCCGTTTTCCCGGCGGGCAAGGACGTGGCCACCCGCAAGGCCTCCGGTGAGGTACTCAACGCGATCGCAGCGTTGGTGCCCGAGCTCTGGGGCGGTTCGGCGGACCTGGCCGAATCCAACCTCACGAACATCTCCGGCGAGGCCTCCTTCCTGCCACTCGGTTCGACCGCCAAGGGCGCCGATCCCGGTGGTCGCAACATCCACTTCGGGGTCCGCGAACACGCGATGGGCGCGGCCATGAACGGCATCGCCATCGAGGGCACCTTCCGCCCCTACGGCGGCACGTTCCTGGTGTTCTCCGACTACATGCGCGGCGCGGTACGCCTCGGCGCGTTGATGAAGCAGCCGGTCGTGCACGTCTGGACGCACGACTCGATCGGGCTCGGCGAGGACGGCCCGACGCACCAACCGGTCGAGCACCTGTGGGCGCTTCGGGCCATCCCCGGCCTGGCCGTGGCCCGGCCGGGCGATGCCAACGAGACCGTCGTGGTCTGGCGCCACGTCCTGGAGAACCCGACCGGCCCGACCGCGCTGGCGCTGACCCGGCAGGGCGTGCCGACCTTCGACCGTTCCGATGGGTTCGCCTCCGCCGAGGGTGCGGCCCGGGGCGGGTATGTGCTGCAGGAGGCGGGCAGCGGACTGCCCGAGCTGATCCTGATCGCCACCGGCAGCGAGGTGCAGCTGGCGGTCGAGGCGCGCACGGCGCTGGAGGCCGAGGGCGTGGCCACCCGGGTGGTCTCGATGCCGTGCATCGAGTGGTTCGAGGCCCAGGACGAGGCCTACCGCCAGACGGTGCTGCCGCGTCGCGTGCGGGCCCGGGTGGCGGTCGAGGCCGGGATCTCGCAGGGCTGGTGGCGCTACGTCGGGGACGGCGGCGAGGTTATCGGGTTGGAGCACTTCGGTGCCTCGGCCCCGTACCAGACGCTTTACGAGCAGTTCGGCATCACCGCGGCCGCGGTGGTCGCCGCGGCGCACCGCAGCTTGGCCCGCACGCGCGGGGAACAAGGTTCCATCACTGGCAACTGATGAACCGTCAGCCGGCCACGGCAGCAGCAGGAGGACGAGCATGAGCGCATCGAATGAGCGGCTGGCGAGGTTGAGCGGCGCCGGGGTGGCCATCTGGCTGGACGACCTGTCCCGGGCCCGACTGCAGGGCGGCGGATTGGCCGCGATGGTCCGCGACCTGTACGTGGTCGGCGTGACCACCAACCCGTCGATCTTCCAGAACGCGGTGTCCAAGTCCGACCTCTACAACCCGCAGATCGCCGACCTGGCGACCCGCGGGGTGAGCGTGGACGAGGCGGTGCGCTCCATCACCACCGCTGACGTACGGGATGCCTGCGACGTGCTGCGCGGCGCCTATGACGCCAGCGACGGGGTGGACGGCCGGGTCTCCATCGAGGTCGACCCACGCTTCGCCAAGAACACCGCGGCCACCATCGCCGAAGCCCGAGCACTGTGGTGGGCGGTGGACCGGCCCAACCTGTACATCAAGATCCCGGCCACGGTGGAGGGGCTGCCCGCGATCGCCCAGTGCCTGGCCGAGGGCATCAGCATCAACGTCACGCTGATTTTCTCCCTGGACCGCTACCGCGGAGTGATGGAGGCGTTCCTGGAGGGCATGGAGCGCGCACAGCGCGCGGGCGTGCCGTTGGCCGGCATCGGCTCGGTGGCCTCCTTCTTCGTCTCCCGGGTGGACACGGAGATCGACAAGCGACTGGACAAGATCGGCACCGACGCAGCGAAGGCATTGCGCGGCAAGGCGGCGGTGGCCAACGCCCGGCTCGCCTTCCAGGCCTACGAGGAGGTCTTCGGCTCGCCCCGCTGGCAGGCCCTGGCCGCGGCCGGTGCGAAGGTGCAGCGCCCGCTGTGGGCCTCCACCGGCGTGAAGGATCCGGCCTATCCGGACACCATGTATGTCGATGACCTGGTCACCGCCGGCGTGGTCAACACCGTCCCGGAGGCCACCCTGCACGCGGTGGCCGACCATTCCACCGCGGGCGACGACACGGTGCGCGGTCGATACGCCGATGCCCGAGCCGTGCTGGATGCGTTGGCCGACGTGGGTATCGACTACGACGACGTGGTCGAGGTGTTGGAACGCGAGGGCGTGGAAAAGTTCATCACCGCCTGGGACGACCTGCTGGCCTCGGTCGGCACCGAGCTCGACAAGCTGCGTGAGGCGGCCAAATGAGTCAGCACGCCGCGGCCGGCGGGGTGACCGTCACCCTCCTTGACGACAGTCTGCAGGCGAGCGTGGACGGCGTGCTGGCCGATGCGGTGGCCGACGACGACGGTGGCCGCCTGGCCAGGGGCGACGCCTCGCTGTGGGGCCCGCAGGCCGAGCCCGAGGCCTCGATCCGACTCGGCTGGCTGGGCGCCACCGGGGTGTCCCGGCCGCTGCTCCCCCGGCTGCGTCAACTGCTCACCGAGATGGCCGCCGAGGGCCTGTACCACGTCGTGCTGTCCGGTATGGGTGGTTCGTCACTGGCCCCCGAGGTGATCACCCGTTCCGCCGGCGTCGGCCTGACCGTGCTGGACACCACCGACCCCGCGCAGGTGCGCCGGGCGCTGGGTGACCGGCTGGCCGGCACGCTGGTCGTGGTGTCCAGCAAGAGCGGGGGGACGGTGGAAACCGACAGCCACCGCCGCATCTACGAGCAGGCCTTCCGTGAGCTGGGTCTGACGGATACTCAGATCGCCCAACGATTCGTGGTGGTCACCGATCCCGGCTCGCCGTTGGAGAAGACCGCGGCGGAGGCCGGCTATCGCGCGGTGTTCCTGGCCGACGAGACCGTCGGTGGGCGGTACAGCGCGCTCACCGCGTTCGGCCTGGTGCCCAGTGCGCTGGCCGGGGCCGACGTCGAGCAACTCCTGGACGACGCCGATGCGGTGCGCTCGGCCCTGGCCAATTCGGTGGACAATCCCGGCCTGCTGCTCGGTGCCGCGATGGGCGCGGCGGCCGGCGAAGGCCGCAACAAACTGGTCCTGCTGGAGGCCGATCGGGGCCTGGTGGGGTTCGGCGACTGGGCCGAGCAGCTGATCGCCGAGTCCACCGGCAAGGAGGGCACCGGGGTCCTGCCGGTGGTCGTGGAGGACTCCGACTCCCCCGGCTGGACGACCGCCGGTTCGGACGCGCTGGCCACCGGCGTCGGCGAACCGCCAGGCGCGGCGCTGACCGTAACCGGTCCACTGGGGGCGCAGTTCCTGGTCTGGGAGTACGCCACCGCGTTCGCCGGGAAGGTCCTGGGCATCAACCCGTTCGACCAGCCCAACGTGACCGAGTCCAAGGAGAACACCGGGCGACTGCTGGAGACGGCAGGCCCCGACGGCCTGCCCGTGCCCGCTCCCCTGTTCACCGACGGCCGGGTCGAGGTGTACGGCGATCCGACCGTCCTCGGATACGCGCACACCCTGTCCGAGGTGCTCGACGCGCTGCTTGCGGAAGTCCCGGTCAACGGATACCTCGCGGTGATGGCCTACCTGGACCGCGTCGGGGACGCCGGTGCGGCCGGGCTGCGGGCTGCGCTCGGCCGGCGCCTGAAGGACCGTCAGGTCACCTTCGGTTGGGGCCCGCGGTTCCTGCACTCCACCGGTCAGTTCCACAAGGGCGGGCCCCAGCACGGGGTGTTCCTGCAGCTGACCGGGGTGGTCGCCGAAGACCTGGCGGTGCCCGGCCGGCCGTGGTCGTTGGGCACGTTGCAGCTGGCTCAGGCACTGGGCGACCTGGACGCGCTCGCCGGACGCGGCAGACCCGCGCTACGCCTGCATCTGACGGATCGTCGGGCGGGCCTGGATCAGGTGCTGGCCGCCGTCGCGCGATGAGCAATCCACTGCGCGACCCGCGCGACAAACGATTGCCCAGAGTGGCCGGCCCGTGCGGCATGGTGCTGTTCGGGGTGACCGGCGATCTGGCCCAGAAAAAGGTCATGCCGGCCATCTACGACCTGGCCAATCGCGGCCTGCTGCCCCCCGGTTTCTCGCTGGTCGGTTACGCCCGCCGGGACTGGGCGAACGAGGACTTCGCGCAGGTGGTGCACGACGCCGTGCGCGAGCACGCCCGTACCGGGTTCCGCGAGGAGGTCTGGTCCCAACTGGCCGACGGTTTTCGCTTCGTCCCCGGCGATTTCGCCGACGACAACGCTTTCGAGCAACTGTGCAAGACGGTCAGCGAACTTGACGAGTCCCGTGGTACCGCCGGGAACCGCGCGTTCTACCTGTCGATCCCGCCCAAGTTCTTCCCGGACGTGGTCCGCCAATTGAAAAAGCACGGCCTCGCCGACCCCGGCAGCCCGGACGCGAGCGGGCGGGTGCCGTGGCGTCGCGTCGTGGTGGAAAAGCCGTTCGGTTCGGACCTGACCACCGCCCGCGAGCTCAACCGGCTACTGGAGGAGGTCTTCCCGCCGCATTCGGTGTTCCGCATCGACCACTACCTGGGCAAGGAGACCGTCCAGAACATTTTGGCGATGCGCTTCGCGAACCAGTTCTTCGAGCCGATCTGGAACCGCGCGTATATCGACCACGTGCAGATCACCATGGCCGAGGACATCGGGATCGGCAGCCGGGCCGGATACTACGACGGCATCGGCGCCGCGCGGGACGTCCTGCAGAACCACCTCCTGCAACTGCTCGCGCTGATCGCCATGGAGGAGCCGGTCTCGTTCAAGGCCGACGATCTACGCGCGGAGAAGGAAAAGGTGCTTTCCGCGATCCGGCTGCCGGCCGACCTCGCCACGGCCACCGCGCGTGGCCGATACGCGGCCGGGTGGCAGGGCGGGGAGAAGGTCATCGGCTACCTCGACGAGCACGCCATCCCGGCCGACTCCCGCACCGAGACCTACGCGGCGGTGAAGCTGGAACTGGACACCCGCCGTTGGGCCGGGGTGCCGTTCTATCTGCGGACCGGCAAGCGCCTGGGCCGTCGGGTGACCGAGGTGGCGCTGGTCTTCAGCCGGGTGCCGCATCTTCCGTTCGAGGCGACCGCGGTGGAGGAACTGGGCCAGAACGCGTTGGTGTTCCGCATCCAACCCGACGAGGGCGTCACGCTGCGGTTCGGCTCGAAGGTGCCGGCCACCTCCATGGAGGTGCGCGACGTAAACATGGACTTCGACTACGGCGACTCGTTCGCCGAATCGTCCCCCGAGGCCTACGAGCGGCTGATCCTGGACATGCTGCTCGGCGAGCCCCCGCTGTTCCCGCGCAGCCGGGAGGTGGAGTTGTCCTGGGAGATGCTCGACCCGATCGAGGCGTTCTGGGCGACTCAGGGACCGCCGGAGGACTATCCGGCGGGCACCTGGGGCCCGGATTCCGGCGATGAGTTGCTGCGCCGCGACGGTCGTACCTGGCGGCGGCCATGAGTACGTCGCTGTCGGACACCTCGGCCAGTGAGATCAACAAGGCGCTGAGCGACGTGCGGCGGGCGCACGGCGGCCTCACAGCGGGGCACGTGATGACGCTCATCATGATCACCGACGGGCACGGCAACGGGCCCGAGGTGCAGTCCACCTGCCGCACGGCGGGTGAGCACCCGTCCCGGATTCTGGTGGTGCGGCGGCACCCGAACGAGACCTGCGTCGGGTTGGACGCCGAGGTGTTCGGCGCCGGGGAGCGCGGACCCGGCGAGTTGGTGATCCTGGACCTGTCCGGCGAGCTGGCCTGGCACGCCGAATCGGTGGTCGTCCCCCTGCTCATCCCGGACACCCCGGTGGTCACCTTCTGGCCGGGCAACGGACCTGACGATCCGTCAGCCGACCCGTTGGGCCGGCTCAGCCAACGACGCATCACCGACCTGGCCGCCGGCGACGACGCCCCCGGCCGGTTGGCCGCCCGGGCCGCGCACTACACGGACGGCGACACCGACCTGGCCTGGACGCGGCTGACGCTGTGGCGCAGCGTGCTGGCCACCGCACTGGACGACGTGTACTCCCACCCCACCGGCGGCGTGGTGGCCGCGGAGCCGGGCAACGCCAGCGCGGAGCTGCTCGCGATGTGGCTCTCCGCGCGCCTGGGCATCCCCGTCCAGCGCGAGGAGTCCACCGGCCCCGGCCTGACCGAGGTGCGACTGAGCCTGCCCGACGGCGAGGTGACACTGCGTCGCACCGACGGCCGCCTTGCCATGCTGAGCTCCCCCGGACACCACGAACGGCCGATCGCACTCAAACGCCGCGACCTGTCCGAGTTGATCAACGAGGAACTACGGCGACTGGACGCCGACGACATCTACGCCGAATGCCTCGCGACGATCAGGGAGACAGAGACAAGGGAGGGGGCGCAATGACGCCGACCGTGATCGTGCACCGCGATCCCGAGACGCTGGCCGCGGCGGTGGCGGCGCGCCTGGTGACCCGGCTGGTGGATGCCCAGGCGGCCACCGGTGGCGCCTCGGTGGTGCTGACCGGCGGCGGCGTCGGCATCGCCACGCTGGCCGCGTTGGCGGGCATGCCGGCCCGGGACGCGATCGACTGGCGGCGGCTGGATGTGTGGTGGGGCGACGACCGGTTCGTGCCCGCCGCAGACCCGGAGCGCAACGAGAAGCAGGCCCGCGAGGCACTGCTGGACCGGGTGCCGTTGGACCCGGCCCGGGTGCACGCTATGCCCCCGTCCGACGGTCCGTACGGGGACGACCCGGAGGCCGCCGCGGAGGCGTACGCGAAGGCGCTGACCGCGGCCACCCGACCCGAGGACCACGGGCCCGCGCCCAGCTTCGACGTGGTGCTGCTCGGCGTCGGCCCGGACGGGCACGTGGCCTCGCTGTTCCCGGAACGCCCGGCGCTGCACGAGGCCGAGCGGGCCGCGGTCGCGGTGCGCGGCGCCCCCAAGCCACCGCCGACCCGGATCAGCCTCACCATGCCCGCGATCCGCAACGCCCGCGAGGTGTGGTTGTTGGTGGCCGGAAAGGAGAAGGCGCCCGCGGTGCGCATGGCGCTGTCCGGTGCCGGCTGGGTGCAGATCCCCGCGGCCGGTGCACAGGGCCGCAGCCGCACGCTGTGGCTGTTGGACCGGGCCGCGGCCAGTGAGGTGCCGCCCTCGATGGGTCGACTCGCGTCGCCCTGAGCTCACTGGTGGACCCTTGGTGGGCCAGGGCGCGTGGCAGTGTTCTGGTCGCACCCCGGTGTCGTCGGGTCACTGCCGAGCTGAGCGAGTCCCGCCTTCGGTGAGGACCTGGTTGAGAGTTGCAGGGTCCGGCGGCCCGGGACGTGCAGACCGGCCATAGGGCTATGCGCCACAGAGCGCCGCAGTGAGCGACCGGCCGTCACGTCCCGGTGCCGGAGTGCCTTTTCCGTGGTCGAGACGGAAGGAGCACCCACCATGGAGATTACCCCTGCATTTGCCGGGCTGGATTGGTCCTGGCAGCACCACGCGATCTGCATCGTCAGTGAGACCGGGCGGCGGGTCGAGGAGTTCACGGTCCCTCATTCCAAGGCTGGGCTGGCCAGGATCAGCACCCAGCTGCGCAAGCAGCGCGTCACCCGGGTCGGCATCGAACGCGGCGACGGACCGGTGGTGGAACACCTGTCCCGAGCCGGTTTCGAGGTCGTGGTGATCTCGGCCCGGCAGGTGAAGTCCCTGCGGGCCCGCTATGGCAGCGCGGGGAACAAGGACGATCGCTTCGACGCGTTCGTGTTGGCCGATGCGCTGCGCACCGACGCCGGTCGCTGGCATCCGGTCCAACCCGACAGCCCAGAAACCCTCGCCCTGCGGATGTTGGTCCGCGCACGCCAGGACCTGGTCACCCACCGCATCGCGGTGCACAACCAACTCCTCGCCGTGCTGCAACACAACTTCCCCGGCGCCATCGGACTGTTCTCCCTGCTGGACAATGCGATCAGCCTGACCTTCCTGCGCCGCTTCCCCAGCGAGGCCAAGGCCGCCTGGCTCTCCGAACTACGTATGGCGCATTGGCTCAAGGCCAACGGCTACTGCGGACGCCAAACCCCCGGCGAGTTGATCGCCCACCTGCGCGGCGCGGTCACCGGACGCACCACCGGCGCCGCGGCAGCCGCCGCCGAACACATCGTGCTCGGCCTGGTCACCTTGCTCACCGCACTGCACGCGCAGATCGACGAACTCGAGGCCGCCATCCGTGAGGCCCTGCTCGCTCACCCCGACGGGGCGATCTTCACTTCGCTGCCCCGTGCCGGCACGATCCGCGCGGCCACCCTGCTCGCCGAGATCGGTGACTGCCGGGCCCGTTTCCCCGACGACGCAGCCCTGGCCGCCGCGGCCGGGGTCGCACCCTCAACCCGCCAATCGGGCAAGCACCTCAACGTCGCCTACCGGCGAGGCTGCAACAAACACCTGCGGGCCGCCCTCATCGACTGGGCCCAGGACACCCCACGAGCCAACCTCTGGGCCGAAACCACCTACCGGGCCGCCCGAGCCCGCGGCGCCCGACACCCCCACGCCGCCCGCATCCTGGCCCGCGCCTGGACCCGCGTCCTCTGGCGCTGCTGGCACGACCAGCTCCCCTATGACCCCGACCTACACGGACGCCTCAACCACCTCCAACAGGAGGCGGCTTGACATAGGGCTCTCAACCC
>Ga0137412_10002100_pt1 | contig 15704 bp, 11 predicted proteins | sample CZODoug2_1_16fun_FD_122160 | JGI IMG/M metagenome (GOLD analysis project Ga0137412, IMG submission 122160) | Vadose zone soil fungal communities from Angelo Coast Range Reserve, California, USA - CZODoug2_1_16fungal (Hybrid Assembly) | ecosystem: Environmental > Terrestrial > Soil > Vadose zone...
TGCACGCTCATCTGCGCGATTCCTTCCAGCGGATACCCCGCTGCGTGCCACGGTTTCATTCCTCCGATCAAATAACCCGCGAACTTTGTGTATCCGGTTCGCACAAATAAACGGAGGATTTTTTCAAGATCGTCATCCTCCTCGAGCACGAGAAGAATTGGCTTTTCTGGATCGAGCAGCCAGCCGGCCCAGATGGAGAGAATCGGCGTGCCGGCAATGTTAAGTGCACCAGCGATGTGACCGCCGCCAAACGCGAGCATGTTGCGCACATCAACAAGAACACCAGCCTTCTTCTCGATCGCATCTTTGAAAGCCTTGGGAGAAAGACCGGGAACGCGTGGAAGACTTCCAAGCACTTTAGGCCCTTCCGCGTTCACCTTCTTCATCAGCGGATAGTACCGGGGTACCGGTGGCGCCGTTTTAATTGCAAAGTCGGTGAAGCTTTTTGCGTCAGTGAACTGCAAAAAATTATTAAATTTTCTTTCGTAACCGATCGTGCTGCTCAACCGCGCCCCGATGTCGGCGCCGCAGGGGGAGCCGGCGCCGTGATTGGGATAAATCATCACGTGATCGGGGAGGTTCAAGTAGAAATCGTGCAACGTGTGGAATTGTTGTTCGGCGAGTTGCCTGGTAAATTTCTCACCTAACAAGTCGGGCCGTCCCGCGGAAGAGACAAAAAGTGAATCACCCGTGAACACCGCCCACGGATCTTCAGGATGATCCGCCTCAGACAGCAGATACGACATGTGCTCCGGTGTATGCCCCGGGGTGTGGCGCGCCGTTACGATTACTTCGCCAAATTCGAATCGCTCGCCATCTTTGATTTTTTCGGGGTTAAAACCGTACTCTGCGCCGCCCTCGCCGCTGGCGTAAATCTTTGCCGTTTCCAATCGCGCGCACAGTTCACGCGAGCCGCTGATCAGATCGGCATGAATATGGGTTTCGAAAATGTGCGTGATAATGACGCCGGCGTGCCGCGCCGCTTCAATGTAAACGTCGCAATCAGCTCTCGGATCAAAGACCGCGGCCACTCCTTCGTCATCGTCGCCCACGAGATAAGAAAGCTCAGCGATCCCTTCAGTCTGAATGGTTTTAAAGACAAGTGACATCGCCGAGATTTAACGCGAAGCGGGACTGGAGTTCAACAAAAGTAGCGCGAGGCTGGTGGCGGCGTCGGCAAAAATTTCGCAAGCGGGACGCATTCGCTACTTCACTTCGACTTCGATCGGCAGCAGATGATTGATCATGTAAGTGCCGCGATCGGGATCGCGCATTACCGGTTGTGTTCGGCCGAGCGAATCGGTGGCGCGCGCGATGAGAGTTTGTTTTCCCGGTTGCGATGGTGTTTGCCAGTCAAATTCCCAAAAGCGCCACGCGTTGAGTTTGCTCTCGCCAAGCAACTTCGTATCGCACCACGTTGCACCCCCGTCTGTGCTCAGTTCGACTTTGGTGATTTCTGCATCGCACGCCCATGCGCCTCCGCGGACACACACGCTACTTTTGGCAGGCACGATTTCATCTTCCGCCGGACGCGCAATCTCTGCTTTGACTTGTATCTCGGTCAACGGCTTCAGTTCAGCAATGTCATCGCGCTTGTCCCAGTACGCGTAGTCAATCGTTTGATAATACCCCGTAAACGGACGGTCGGTGACGATAATGCGCCGGAGCCATTTAACAGACGCCATCGCATACCAACCGGGCACGATGGCGCGAACTGGAAAGCCATGCTCGGGCGGCAGGTCTTCACCATTCATTTTATAGGCCAACAACACATCGCGACGCGCTTTCTCCAGCGGGATGCTACGCGCGAAGGTCAATTCGCCCGGCGGACTCTTTGGGTCCTCCAGCATGCCGCAATCGGCTCCTTCCAGAATCACTTCGCACGCATTCGGTTTGGGACTCGCTCGATCGAGCAAGGTCGAAAGTCGCACGCCAGTCCACTCCGCGGTGCTTACCGCACCGAGGTGCCACTGCACGCCCTTCACTTTCGGCTCGAGGAAACTTCGGTTGTTCCCTGCGCATTCCAAAGTCACCGAAGCCGTGACTGATTCCAGCGTTATGAGCTCCTCGTAATCAATCGCGAACGTCTTTTCCACTTCGCCCTCTACGTGTAACCACCACGCATCGCGATCAATTGCCGGGACTGGAAAGTGTGTTCGAACGTAGAACGATTTCGTGGGCGTAATAAAGCTGTCCAGAGTCGAGAACGGCATCTCCAGATTCAGCGGGCTTTCGCTGCGCACGATTCTTCCATCGCGAAGTTTTGTTTCTTCTTGTGGCATCGGTTCGGAGACGATTATTTCGCTGCACGGAGGGAGACAGAAAGCTTTTCGTACAAGCTGATCTGAACACGGCGATCGTCCTCCGTAATTTCGTGCACCTTTAGTTGGTCGGGAGACATCTTGCTAAGAGCATCGCGTAACGTTTCAACCTGCTGCAGCAACTCCTGACGGCTGCCTTGCACGAGATATCCAGGTAGGATGTTGGCGTCGAAGGAGTTCGCAAAAACGATCACGGAAACTCCGGGTCTCAGTTGATATTGAGGGCCGCCCTCCATCATTGGCGTTTTGTCATCATAACTTGAATACTCGATAGTCGCCTGCTGAGGATTGCTCCCCGGAGTTCGCATCACAGACTTAATGTCCACGATTGCCTTCGCCTTGATGTCGAACTTGGTTCGCTGCAACAAACGCACTTCCTTAACAGAGCCAACATAGACGACGGGTGCTTTCCTTCGAACCGCTTCGATAAAGCTACGCATGTTCGCACCGAAAAGATCCACAGCATCACCAGAGATCAGAACACACGTTAAAAGAAACGTGTATCGTCTGAGACTTTTCGTTTTCATACGTCGCCCTCTTGTTCGTGTGACTCATTCACTTGGTGCAATGAACACATCTTTGCGCGGGAAGGCGCGAATTAATGATTCAGGTTGGTTAAAATTTGTGGCGAGAACGTCCACTGGATTCCCGGCAACCCACGCGGAAAGATCGATCGACTGGTAAATCCCGCTGTTGAATCCGATCAGTATCCGGCTCTGCTGGCTACCGACGTTCTCGATTGAATGCCCGTAACCCTGCGGAATGTATCCGGCGTCTCCGGTGTGCAGGAGTTCCGTCCGGGAACGGCCGTGCGACCCAAACATGGTCACGCTCACGTCGCCCTCGATAACATATTGCCATTCATCAGCATTGGGGTGCCAGTGCAACTCGCGAAGTGCACCCGGTTCGAGGTCGAGAATTACGCCCGTGACTGTCGCTGAAATTGGAAATCGTGTCGAATCAATGCGCCATTCGCGGCCTCCCTTGAACACGCCATGGGGCGCCTCGGAAAGCATCCGAAACTTGTGGGTCTGCGGAGGAGCAAGCCGCGGGCCCTGCAGATTTTCCGGTATTTTCTCCGGCGGAATCGCTCCTCGGGCGAAGTAAACTTCCTTGGTTGGAAAACCGTCAAACGCCGACTCAGGCAATCGAAAATTTTTCGCCAACAGCGATTTGGGTGCGTGACCGATCCAATCGGTAATGCTGAAGGTGCCGAACTCGGAAAAATAACCGTTATCGAAAATCAGAATGAAATGCGTCGGTTCATCGCCGAGGCACTCGAGCACGTGCGCGTGGCCACGCGGAAAATACCAGATGTCGCCCGGCTCAAAGTCGTTCGTCTCCGTTTGCCCGGCCGGATTGATCACGGTGGTGCGCACGCGTCCTTTCAACACGAACGCCCATTCCGCGGCGGTTGCGTGCCAGTGAAGCTCCCGCATCACGCCCGGCTCAAGTTGCATCGACACGCCAGCGATCCCTTTCGAGATTGGCAATTGTTCGACAGTTGCTTCTTTTCCAAAACTGTTCCCGAGAACTTTTCCCTTCGATTTCTCTAATTCGAATTTGAAAGTCGGCAATTCTTTTGCAGCCAGTAAAGGATCCGGGACGTTGTTTTGAAAACTGAGATCGCCCATGACGTGATCTTAAAGCGATTTTTGCTGGCGCAATCAAGTCAATCCTGTCTTCCACGCTGACGAACGGAACGGCCTTGTAATTCCAGTCTTAACCTGATGAACTGAATCGCCAATAACTACGCCTGCGAGGGAGATTTTATACGGTCGCGCTTCGATATGAAGAGACGCTTCAGCAAGATACTCTTACCAGCAATCGCGTGTTTTCTAATTGGGAATGCAGCGGTCGGCGCTTCAGCGCGCGTGCGGCTCTTCGTAAAGGAGGTTCCACTCAAAGTCCTGGGCAAAGAGGTAACCGTTATCGCTATCGAGCAGGCCGATGGCACGCACGGGTATTCTCCAGAAAAGAATGACGGATTTCATGTGGAGGTCGTGAACCAATTGAAGGTGCCAACGAGCATTCATTGGCACGGGCTCATTTTACCAAATCTCATGGACGGCGTTCCCTTCGTAACCCAGAATCCGATCGCGCCCGGCAAATCGTTCAGTTATGATTTTCCACTCAAACAAAGCGGCACTTACTGGATGCATTCGCATTACGGGCTTCAGGAACAGCTCTACAATTCGGCGCCGCTGATTATTTGGACGCCTGAAGAACGGGCAAAAGCAGACCGCCAGGTTGTCGTAATGCTCTCGGACTTTTCATTCACGCCGCCCGAACAAATCTTGAGGGGGCTTAAAGGCCGAATGCAGATGGCCAGCAACAAACAGAATCCGGCTGGAAAAAGAATGGACGTTATGGATTCCGGGAAAATGTCCGAAAGCAAAGGCGACTCATCGCCGGTCGAACTCGTCGCTCAGAAGTGGGACGATCAGAAGCAAAGGCTTGTTCGAACAACCCTGCGGGCACCCGAAGCGGACATTGACGTTAAGTACGATTCCCTCCTTGCAAACCGTCGCACGCTTGATGACCCGGAAATCGTTTCTGTTCATGCTGGAGAATCCGTTTTGCTCCGTCTCGTCGCTGCGTCCTCCAGCCAGAATTTTTATGTCGACACTGGAGGATTGGAAGCCGAGCTGCTGGCTGTTGATGGCAAGGCGGTACAGCTGATAAGCGGCAATTTTTTTCAGCTCGCCGTGGCGCAGCGCCTTGATCTGAAGGTGATCATTCCAAAGGAGGGCGGCGCATATCCGATCCTCGCGCAGGGCGAAGGGACGAAACTGCTTTGCGGAGTCGTGCTGGCCACAAAAGGAGCATCTATCCCGAAGCTCTCGCGAACAGCCTCCACCTCGACTGCGGCTCTCGACAACACCCAGGAAAGAAGGCTTCGGGCTGTCACTCCCCTACCCAATCGCGCGATCGACCGCACCCTACCTGCAACGCTTGGCGGAAACATGGCGACCTATGTCTGGACGATCAACGGGGCTGCCTATCCAAATCGCAAGTCTCTAGATATACGGAAGGGCGAACGAGTCGGCATTGCCTTCACTATCTCGACCAAGATGGGACACCCGATGCATTTGCATGGTCACGATTTCCAGGTTGTAGAAATCGACGGTGAAAAGATATCGGGCGCCTTGCGCGATACCCTTTTTGTTCCGCCACGTTCTCACATGACCGTCGCTTTTGATGCTGACAATGCCGGAATCTGGCCATTGCATTGCCACCTACTTTACCACTTGGATAGCGGCATGTTTACCGTGGTCAAATACGACGGCGCAGATACGAAGTTCTGGCAACCGAACGCGAAAGCCAAGGAGTTTACGCCATCGAACTAGCTCAGTCTGAATTTGCGGCATTTCGTTGCAGAATACCTAGGTGTCGCTGACTGAGGTGACTTGGTTCGAGAGTCTGTGCCGCATGAAGCCGCGATTCCTTAACCAACTCAAAATGCTTACGGCTGTGGTTGGTAGCATTGGGTTTATCATCGCGGCACAAGCTGGCGAGATTTCGCCGCTGTCTCCTCAGACACGGTCAAGTCTGGCATCAATCTGGACGTCCCCAACATTCACGGGAGACTGGAGCCTTCGAACCAGATTGGCGGACGAAGGCATCACCTTCAACGTGCAATACGCAGCCGAGGGTTGGAGCAACGTAACCGGCGGCGAGAGCACAGGTACAGTTTATACGGGCTTGATGACCCTTCAGGGGAATGTTGATCTGCAAAAGCTGGTTGGATGGGAGGGAGCTAGCGTTTCGACGCGTTGGTACTGGCTGAGCGGTCAGGACATCTCTGCCACGAATCTGGGCAACAACATCTTCACGGTTAGCAATATTGCAGGATTTCCCACATTTCGGATGAATGAGCTTTGGTTTCAGCAAAACTTCATGAATGATCGGATTTCGATCCGCGTGGGGCAGTTGGCGGCCGATTCCCAGTTCGGTGTCTCCACCTATGAGAATGTCTTTCTCAATGGAACGTTTGCATGGTCACCCGATCTCTCTACGAACATCCCAAATGGAGGCCCTGCATATCCTATGGGTGCGCCGGGTCTGCAACTGGGGCTTACGCCTTTGAACTGGTTGACTTACCAAGGGGCTGTCTTTCAAGGCAATGTTTTCGCCCAAAACGTCAATCGACATGGATTCCGATGGGACCTAAGCCCCTCTAATGGGTATTTCTCGATCCACGAACTGATCTTGCGCACAAATCAAGGCGCCGGGGTCAATGATTTGCCTGGCGAATTTAAGATTGGCGGCTGGTTTGATACGGCGTCCGATCCAGATGCCAGTAACACACAACCCTGGAACTACGGCTTGTATTTCATCGCTGACCAGATGCTTTACCGGGTTCCTCAGCCTGCTTCTGTATCCGTGATAGCTAATAGTGGCCAGCAAACTGCCGCACCATCTCTAACAGATAAGGGGTTAGGCATCTTCGCATATATTGGCTTAGCTCCACGGAACTCCAGTGTGATTAACTTTTATGTCGATGGCGGGCTAAATTATAAGGGCCTTATCCCAACGCGCGATAACGACGTGCTTGGCGTGGGGTTTGCCTACGGGCATCTGAACAACAATCCTCAAGGCAATGACGGGAGCTCAAATCCCGGCTACGAAATGGTATTGGAGGCAACCTATCAAATCGTGCTCACTCCTTGGCTCAGTTTCCAACCCGATCTTCAATATGTAATGCAACCGTCCAGCACCGATATACCGAACGCTCTCGTCCTAGGAGCTCATGCAACCATCTCCTTCTGACACCACGACACTCGTTATCGCTTGGTTTCTTCTGACGTCCGTGTTTCGGCTATAAGAATGCAGAGAAACATCGCCATATCGTGTCGCTCCGCCATCTGTAGATTGCTATGTCCTCTTGCGAATCGCCCAGTCTAATTTGCAGCGAAGCTCTCCATGGCTGGCCGGGCCGAGATATAAATTCGGTAGAGAATCTATGGAGAGATCTGGTATAAGCGAGCGGTGAGCAAAGAGCTAACCGGTTTTATGAAGATCATCGCGACGATGATCGTGATTCTTTCAAGCGCCCTCTCATCATTCGCTACCACGAAAGGTTTGAGTCAAATCGTGACGCCAGACCTGCAGCCAGAAGGAAGTCTCTCCTTAAGTCTGCAAATTCAAGACAAGCGGATCGCGAATCCGTACGAGTTGCAAGCGGAGATGGGCCTGACGAAATGGGCTGAGGTCGCGGTGTTTCGCGGGTTCCAACCGGACGATTGGATCTTCGCGACGGAGATCGGATTGTTAACGAAAGAGCCTTTTCTTCTTTCCGTTGGGTTCGTGAATTGGTCACCTCACCTGAATGTTGATCCTCAACCGTTCATCGAAGCTGGCTACTGCACGGAGCATAACAAAGTGTTCGGCGGGGCCATTCATAGCGGGTACAAGAACGAAGCGATCCTCGGTTATGCCTACGACTTCAATGAGAGGTGGCGAGTGCAAGTTGATTGGATGAGCGGCTCTGAAAACTCATCGACGATCGGATTCACGTGCAACGTCACGCCCGATTTTCAGTTTAATCCCGCGCTGTATGTCAACAATGGTCCCAAGCACGATCTGTTTGGCTACATAGTTTTCACGTACACGTTTCACCTGTGGGGGAATAAATCGGAGAGAAGCGCCGAACCTCCGTCGGGATTTTCAAAAAAATAGTCTTGCGGATTCTGGTATGCCGCCAGAAACTCCGGAGCGATGAAAACCGGCGCGACAGTACGTACTTCTGTCGCTATTTTCGCTTCCGCAGCGTTTTTCTGGACGCTGCTGTTGAGCGTTTCGCCGCAGTTACATGCGCGCGTTCACCCTGACGCGGGTCGCGTCGAGCACAACTGCGCGGCGACAATGATCGCGTCCGGCAATTACGATCACGCTTCTCATCCGCCATTGGTGAGCGCAGCGCTCCCAGCCATTCAATTTTCGAAAATTCCGGCGTTGACCCCGTGCTGGGTTCAATCGCCGTTTCTTGGCGCATGCATTTTCGAGCATGCGCCGCCTGCGCGCGTCGAGGCACGCAGCTGAGCCGCGTTCTCGCGGAGCGTTAGAAGTCAATTACTTCGCTTGAGTCTCGGCACGGCTTTGTGCAAGAGCCGCCGCTTTTCACCTGGCTTCACGCAAATCGTGAACGCCACAACCAATCACAACTTTGAAAAACCTATTTGAAGAACATCTCAATGAAAAAATTTCTGATCGCATCAGTCGCAGTGTCGCTTATACGCAACATTGCCTTGGGTCAAGACGTGCCCCCGGCATTGGCAAGTCCAAGCCCTTCACCCGCGGGCACGGAAGAAACCGAGCGCGTGATCGTCCAAAGTCAGGAGATGGACATCACGCGGGAGGCAATCGTTCCGAGTCTTGGCGCAACTCGTTACACAGTTGGGCCGGACCGGCTCGATTCACAGGCAGGAGGCGAGAACGCTCCATTTAACCAAACGTTGTTGCGTTTCCCAGGTGTCGCGCAGGATTCGTTCGGGCAGCTTCATGTCCGCGGCGAACACGCAAATTTACAATACCGCATCGACGACGTGCTTCTCCCGGAAAGTATTCCGGGTTTTGGCCAGGTACTGGAGACCCGCTTCGCGGACAACATTTCGCTCATTACTGGCGCGCTGCCGGCACAGTTTGGATTTCGCAACACCGGCGTAATCGACATCCATACGAAGAGCGGCGCCGTTTTCCAACAGGGCGACGCATCGGTCTATGGCGGAAGCTTCGACACTATCATGCCGAGTCTTGAGTACGGCGGTGTCGCCGGGAAGATGAATTATTACGTCACCGGGAGTTATCTGCATGATGGCATTGGGATCGAAAATCCGACGCGCACCGCCAACCCGATTCACGACGACACCGACCAATATAGAATGTTTGGGTACTCTTCGTACATTCTCGACGACACCAGCCGATTCGTGTTGCTGACCAGCGGCTACCACGGTGATTTCGACATTCCGAATAATCCCGGGCAAACGCCACAGTTCACTGACATGGGAAGATCGAAATTCAACTCGGCCGCGCTCGATGAGACTCAGGTCGAGCAAGATGCGTATGCCATTCTCGCCTATCAAAAGAAGATCGACGATTTCAATATGCAGGCGTCGGTTTTCACCCTTTATAGTTCGGTCCTGTTTCGCCCCGATAATACCGGCGATCTTATTTTCAATGGCGTTGCCTCACGCGTTGATCGCGACATTTTCTCGAATGGAATCACGTTGGACGCGAGCTACAAACTCAACGATCAACACACGCTCCGCGGCGGATTCCTTATAACCGCGCAGCATGCCACCGTCGGAACGGCGACACTGGTTTTCCCGGTCGATGCCGATGGCAACCAGACCAGCGACGTCCCGCTGCGCATCATCGATAACTCCGGCAGGTACGGCTATTTCTACGGATTGTATTTGCAGGATGAATGGAAACCATTCGAACAACTCACCATTAATTTCGGCGGCCGCTTCGACATCGTGGACGCGTTCGCGCACGAGAATCAGCTCAGTCCTCGAATCAACATTGTTTGGGAGCCGTTGAAAGGGACCGCGCTGCATGCCGGTTATGCGCGGTATTTCACACCGCCGCCGCTCGAGAATGTCGAACAAGGCACGATCTCAAAGTTCGACGGCACAACCAACGAATCCGCCATTCAAAAGGATTCCGTCACGAAGTCAGAGCGCGCACATTATTTCGATGCGGGCATGACGCAGCAAATTGCCAAAGGTTTCAATGTAGGCATCGATGGTTTCTACAAGAGCTCGCACTCAGTGCTGGACGAGGGTCAGTTCGGTGAGGCGCTTATTCTTTCGTCCTTCAATTACAAACGTGGTGAGACTTATGGAGGCGAATTCACGGCAAACTACGACGCGGGTGGGTTCACCGCGTATCTGAACGCGGCCTATGAATGGGCTCGCGGCACGAACGTCAGCTCCGCACAATTCTTATTTGATCCAGATGAGTTCGCTTATATCAAGAAGAACTGGGTCTTCCTCGATCACGATCAGCGGTTCACCGGCTCCGCCGGCATCTCCTACACGTGGAACGACTGGCAGGCGGGAATCGACGGACTGTATGGCAACGGCTTACGCCGCGGTTTTGCAAACACCCAGAAGAATCATCCCTATGAGACGTTTAACTTACACGTGCAGCGTCGCATCAAGCTCACAGAGAAGACTGCTGTCAAAATCCGTTTCGATGTCGTCAACATTCTCGACACCATCTACGAATTGCGCGACGGCAGCGGCATTGGCGTGGGTGCGCCGCAATTCGGCCAGCGCCGCGGATTTTACGGAACTGTCGCCTACGATTTTTGATGCTGTTCAGTATCCACCGCCGCGGGGGGCTGCCTAGAAAGTGCTTGCGAAACAAACGGCCCGGAAGCAAGATCGCGCTCGATGCCGCGCCAGGTGCTTCGGGTCCGACAAAGCTGGTTCAACGCCACCACTGTCCTCGTTGTCGCTACAGCGATTGTGCTAATGCTCGGCCTTTCGGTCGCGCCGAATTTGCACGAACGACTCCATCCCACGGCCGCGTCGCTTCATGAATGCGCAGTTACGCTTATCGCGTCCGGTAGTTGTCATTACAACGCTGCTGCGCCGCTGATGATTGCGCCCACGACCGCGTTGCATCTTTCGAAGATTCCGGCTCTCAGTCCACAGTGGGTCGAATCGCCATTTCTTGCGGCGCGCATCTTTGAGCATGCGCCCCCAGCGGCCTCCTGATCCGCTGATTCTTTCCCGCGGAAGCGGGTAGCGGCGTTCAGTGCGTTCCTCACGCCGCTGAATCAGCGCGCGCAGAACGCAAAATTCATTCGGCGATTTTGCCGAGGCTTTTGAATCAGGAGTTTTGAATGAAAAAAATAATTTTATTCGCGCTGGCCGTTCTCCCGGTAGCGGCCGTTTCCGCACAGGAAGCGGCGCCTGCTGCGAGTTCATCGCCGGCGCCAACGGTTTCAAATGCAACGCCGGCTACCGCAGCGGACATGGAAGCGTTGCGCGAGCAAGTGCAATCCCTCACGGAGACAGTGAAAGCGTTGCAACAACAAGTGAAAGATCAGCAGGCTGCGTTGGAGAAGGCGAACCTCACCGGGGAGTCGGGGCTTCCACAAAATCCCGAGCCATCTCCCATTGCAGGCGCCGAGGAATCTCCGGCGCCCGCGGGGAATGCGCCGCCACGGTTTCCAACAGAGGACACGTCAGTTGTCTCATCGACAACTGCGCCGGCAGCGTCGTCTGTTCCAGGCGTAAGCGCGAGCCCCTTTCCTGCGTCGGGAGGTTTTCCAACCACGGATACCTCGGTCATAACTTCGACACCGGAAACGATTTCGAGCACGGGTGCTGGTGCATCGTTAACGCAGCCGATCACTATCGGTGGCGGCAGAAATTACATGAACATTTCGCTCGATGGATTGTTTGCACTCGCTTATTCCAGTGCCCGCGATTTGGATCACATCGAAGTTGGCGATCATGATCCACAGCAGCGCGGTTTTAACGCGCGGAACGTTGAGCTGGCGTTTGACGGTGCGGTCGATCCTTACTTCGAAGGGTTCGCGAACATCGTTTTCAAATTGGATAACGACAATCAAACCGAGGTTGAAGTTGAGGAGGCATTCATGCAAACAACTAGTCTGCCGTTCAATCTGCAATTGAAGGCTGGGCAGTTTTTCGCGGCCTTCGGGCGGCTGAACCCGACGCATCCGCACACATGGGATTTCGCAGACACGCCTCTCGTCAACGGCTTATTTTTGGGGCCCGACGGGTTGCGCGGCGTTGGGGCCCAAGGTTCCTGGACGCTGCCTCTACCGTGGTATTCGCAATTAATCTTTGCGTCGCAAAACGGACGCGGCAGCACAGGATTTTCGTTCCGGAATCCTGGTGACGACGGAATGTTCTTCGATCGCATAACGACCGATCGTGAAGTACGCGGCTTGCAGGATTTCGTCTGGATTCCACGCTTCGAAAATTCTTTTAATTTGAGCGACACGCAGACCGTGTTGGCCGGCGCTTCGGGCGCGTTTGGTTCAAACGAAACCGGCGCAAATTCGCGAACTCAGATTTATGGCGCGGACCTTCTTTACAAATGGAAAAGCTCCCACGCCGAAGGCGGTTTTCCGTTTGTGAAATGGCAGACGGAGTTCATGTATCGCCGCTTCCAGGCCGGCCACGGCGCTGATGACTCGTTTCCTGTCGCGGAAACGTTTCACGATTGGGGGCTTTATTCGCAGGTAATGTGGGGATTCAAAAAAGGATGGGTGGCTGGCATTCGTGGCGACTATGTACATATGCAGGATTCCATGTTTACCGACGACTTAGATCGGCAGTCACGTTGGCGGCTCAGCGCTAATCTCACATGGTATCCGACCGAGTTTTCAAAAATCCGATTGCAGTACAATCAGGACTTTTTAGAGGAAAACTTTTTCCTCTCCGCACGCGAAGTCGAATCGATCTTTCTCCAGTGGGAATTCATTCTCGGCGCCCACGGCGCCCACAAATTTTAAATACATGAAAAAAATTCTGTTAATGCTGTCCACACTCATCACCTGCGCTTTCACGGCGCAGGCGAAACTCAACGTTGTCGCGACTTTACCTGACTTCGGATCACTCGCCCGTGAAATTGGCGGCGACAAAGTCAACGTAACCGTTCTGGCGAAGCCTACGGAAGATTCACACTTCGTAGATGCGCGACCGAGTTTTGTGGTCTCGCTGCGCAACGCCGATGCCTTGATTGACGGCGGCGCGGAGCTGGAGCTTGGATGGCTGCCGCCGCTTTTGCAAAACACGCGCAACCCGAAGATCGAGATCGGCAAACCGGGACGCGTTCAGGCGTCTCAGGGAATTCACCTCATGAACGTGCCCACAAACGTGACGCGCGCCGCGGGTGACGTGCACGCGCTCGGGAACCCGCACTTCACTGTTGACCCGATCATTGCCAAAGCCATCGCCCAGCATATCGCGCAATCATTTTCTGCGCTCGATCCGGTGAACGCCGCATTTTACGAGGGAAACTACAAGAAATTCGAAGCGACCATTAACGCAAAGCTGCAGGAATGGGGCACCGCGCTGCTACCGTTCAAAGGCCAGCACGTTGTCGCGTATCACGACTCGTGGCCCTACTTTGCGCATCGCTTCGGTCTGAACATCGACATCTTCCTCGAACCGAAGCCCGGAATCCCGCCATCGCCTTCGCATCTTGCGGAAGTGATCGCGCAGATGAGGGCGCAACATATTAAAGCGATCATTGTCGAGCCGTTTCACGATCGGCGCATCGCTGAGAAAGTTGCGAGTGCGACCGGCGCCAAGGTGGTGGAGTTCTCGCAGTTTCCAAGTGGCCTGCCGGGAACAGACAGTTACGTAAAGCTGATCGACACACTCGTCTCGCGACTGGCTGCAGCGCTGAAATAATATGTGGGAGGTAATGTTTTGGCCGATTGTGGCGTGCATCCTTTTACCGTGGTTACTGGTTTATCTCGGTCTGCATGTTGTGCAGCGCGGCATCATCTTCATCGACATCGCCATGGCCCAAATGGCGTCGCTTGGAATTTGTCTCGCAGTTCTATTCCATCTTGACCTTCAAGGCTGGGCCACTTTCGGCATTGCGCTCGGATTTACCTTGATCGGAGCCGCCATTTTCTCTCTGACTGGAAAACGTTCGAGCCAAATCCCGCAGGAAGCGGTCATTGGAATTTCTTATGTTGTGGCGGCCGCGGCCGCGGTCTTGCTCCTAAGTCGCGCGGCGGAAGGCGACGAGGAAATCAAGAACATGCTTGTCGGGAATATTCTGCTCGTAACGCCGCATGAAGTTTGGAAATGCTTCGCGCTTTTTGTCGCTGTCGGTGTCTTCCATTTCCTTTTGCGCAAAAATTTCCTCCTCGTGTCGTTTGACCGTGACGGCGCCTATCAGAAAGGACTCCGAGTGCGCTGGTGGGATTTTTTCTTCTATGCCGCTTTTGGTTTGGTCGTAACGAGCTTCGTCCGCATCGCGGGCGTGTTGCTGGTCTTCAGTTATTTGATTGTTCCCGCGGTTTGCGGGATCAATCTGGCCCAGCGAACCACGAATCGTTTGCTGATCGGCTGGTTCATCGCACTTGTCGGTGGCGTCGCTGGGTTGTTTCTTTCCTACTGGTGGGACTTGCCTTCGGGTGCGGCGATCGTCTGCACTTTCGGTGCGCTGCTAATTCTCGTCTCTCTTCTGGCGTTTTGCCGCAACCGATTCCAGCGGCTGGATGATGCACCATGACTGCGTCGGCTATCTGGCTGCACAGCACACGCATGATATTTCACGCCTAGGCGGCAAAGACAAAGCGCGCGCAGCTCTTGCAAAATTCACCGAGCGCGTTGCCGGGGTAGAATAGCCTTGTGCCTATTTTAGAGCGTGGCGCGGCGCAATTCCGAGTGCTTTCTCGATCGCTGCCGGGTCATAAACTTTGCCGCCTTTGATTACAGTCGCAACGTTGTTGGTGTCACGAATGTTTCGAGTGGGATCGCCGTCGATGAGCACCATGTCGGCGAGTTTGCCCGCGGCGATCACGCCCCGATCTTTGTTGGCGCCCATGACCAGCGCTGGAGTTAGCGTCGCCATTCGTAAGACTTCCGCCGCTGGAATACCCGCTTGCACATAAAGCTCAAGTTCATGGTGCAGCATGTAACCAGCGAGGTTATCCGTCCCCGGGACGATCGTGATCCCAGCGTCATAAAGCGCTTTTAACAAGCGCAGCATCGCCGGGAATGCCTCACGATAAGCGGCCTCTTTGCCTTTCGGAACTTCGAGCGCGCCACTCAAGAGCTGGCGCCGAACCTGTGGCGGAAAACGCGGCGCGATACTTTCGAGGCCAGGCATGACTATGGCTGGATCACCGCAAAACAGGCCTTCAAACGCGTCCATGGTTGCATCGAGCACGGTGTGATGTTGCTTCAGGAACGCGATGAAATCGCGCACCTGGGGTTTGTTCGGCGTAAATTCACTGGCGTGCTCTGCGACTTTGATAAAGCGATCGCGGTTGCGCGTTTCTTTAACCTCCGGATACAGAAAATTCAGTTCGATAAAATTAATGTGCTGGATTTCATCAGCGCCACCTTCGACGAATTGACGCGCTGACATGAAGGCCGGCACGTGACCGCTCACGCGAAGCCCGCGCGCGTGGGCATGATCGGCAATGATCGGAACGAGCTCGGGTTTGACGGAGGAATAAATCTTGATCTGCGCGTAGCCATGGTCGGCATACCAGTCGACATCCTGAATCGCCTGCTCAGCCGTATCGACGCGCATCTTGGTGGGCCCGGCGAACTCTCCAGTGCCGTCGATGATGCCGGCTTTCAATACGCGCGGCCCAAGCTCGCTGCCATTATCGAAGCGCGCGACGCGTTGCAGGAAAGTATC
>Ga0137412_10002104_pt1 | contig 15685 bp, 18 predicted proteins | sample CZODoug2_1_16fun_FD_122160 | JGI IMG/M metagenome (GOLD analysis project Ga0137412, IMG submission 122160) | Vadose zone soil fungal communities from Angelo Coast Range Reserve, California, USA - CZODoug2_1_16fungal (Hybrid Assembly) | ecosystem: Environmental > Terrestrial > Soil > Vadose zone...
CGGAGATCTCCTCGAGCACCCGTTTCGGTTCGACCTCCTCCGTGAGCTGCTCGATTTCCCTGCGCTGCTCGCTGGGCACGCCCACCCGCTCGGCCACCGCGTCCACGAGCCGGATGAGACGGGTGATCTCATGCTCGGCAAGCAGGGTCATCTGGACGTCCAGTTCGGCCCGCTCGTCGGCCAGCGCCCGCATCTGTTTCTGGCTGATCAGGACGAAGACCGTCAGGAAGATGCTCTCGACCGAGGTCACCGTCGCCAGGCCGACGAAGTCTCGATCGACGTGCAACGGCCCGTGGTTGGCCGCCACCCAGATGATGACGAGGAGCAGCTGCGCGGCGACGAAACGAAGACTGCCCGCCGCCGAGGAGATCCGATCGGCGACGCGATGATGCGCACCGCGTTCCTTCTCGGCGGCGCGGCGGCGGGTAACCAACGTGTCGATGTTGCGCTGCACCACCGGCGCAAGATCGTCGTCGACCGGCATTCGTCGTCAGCTCTTGCGCGCGGTGGCCTTGCCGCCCTTGCGACCGGCCTCCTTCTTCTGGGCGGTGGTGCCGCCTTGTTCTGAGCTACCGCCGCTCCCGGACTTCTTCCCGCCGTTTTTCGAGGAGTCCGGCGCGTTGGCAATGCGGGCCGCGCGGGACTTGGACATGCCCTTGTCCTTCAGGGCCTCGTACTGCTTCTCGTTCTTGATCTGGTCGGCCATGAGCCGTTCCTTTCTTGTTGCGATGGCTTCCGTCGCACAGCGGGTAGCGGCCCGAATGTCGACACGCGCAGATCGCCACCCGGAACCGCTCGATCACCGTGGGCCCCGGTTCGCCGTCGACGTGCAATTCGACCGGGCCCTCGAGGTAAATCGGTCCCTGCGGGTCGACCCACACCCGCACTGGTGCCCCGGCGTCCTCAGTCATCCCGCCACCCGCGGATAACCACCAGTCGCTCGGTACGTTGATCCGGGGAGAGCAAGCCTTGCTCCTGCAGCCATGCGGCACGCGATCGCAGCACCGGTCCGAACGGGATCTCCGTCTCCCGGATGACCTCCGCCCGCAGTCCCGCCGCGGACAACAGGTCGATGGTGCGCGCCGGATCACACAGGGCGGAGTGCACCAACAGCACTGCGCCGTCGCCGGCGAGGTGGCGAGGGATAGCGCCGCACAGCCGGTCCAGGACCGCGCGGCCGTCGTGGCCCGCGTCCCAGGCCCGAGCCCGACTGTGTCGGCCCGGCAGGCCCGTCCCGCACGGAACATACGGCGGGTTGGCCACGATCAGGTCGAAGCGCCCGGAGGTGTGCGCCAACAGATCCCCGTGGTGCACCCGCACCGGCAAGCGGTTCAGCAGCGAGTTGAGCCGAGTAGCGAGCACAGCGCGACGACTGATGTCGATGGCCTCCACGTGGGCAGCGCCGGCGGCCTTGAGTGCCAGCGCGGCGCGGCCCGTTCCGGTGCCCACGTCCAACGCGCGGGTGTCCGGGCGAAAGGGGTGTTCGTTGATCGCGTCGATCAGCAGGTCGGTATCGGTGTCGGGCTCGTAGACGCCCGGTAGGCGAAGTAGCAGCACCCGGCGGGTCTACCCCCGACCGGTGCATCGATGCGCCGGGGCGCGGGTAGGCGATTGAGGTGAGGGTGACAATTCCGCAAGCCCCAGTGCGCAGCACGGCCGGCCCTGCACTGCCGTCCGCCCGCGGACCGGTGTCCGATCGGCTGATGGCGATGCTGCGCGACGAGGTGGGGGCACAAACTCCTCTGATCAGCGAACCGGACGCCTTCGGTGACGACCTGCAACTCGCGTTGTACGTCGCCTACGAACTGCACTACCGGGGCTTCACCGGCGTGGACCCGGACAAGGAGTGGGACCCGGACGTCCTGACGCTGCGCCGGGAACTGGAAACGCGGTTCGAGCAGGCCCTGCGCGATCTGGTCGATCCGCACGCTGACGCCGCAGCGTTGTCCGCAGAATTGGCCGCCCTGGGTGGTCCGCCGAGCGACGCCGGCCCTGCCGCGCACCTGATCTGCCATCCCGATCTCGGACGACTGCGCGAGATCGTCGTGCACCGCTCCCTTTACCACCTGAAGGAGGCCGATCCGCAGGCGTTCGTGCTGCCCCGGCTCAGCGGGCCGGCGAAGTCCTTTGTCGCGGCGGTCGAGTTCGACGAGTACGGCGGTGGGGATCCGGGGCGCAGCCACAGCGACCTGTTCGCCGAGCTGATGCGGGACCTCGAGCTGGACCCGGCCTACGGCGCTTATCTCGAGCAGGTGCCCGCACCGATGCTCGCGGTGGTCAATCTGATGTCCTACTGCGGATTGCACCGACGGTTGCGGGGCGCCCTGATCGGTCAGCTCGCCACCGTGGAGCTGAGTTCACCGTTGAGTTCCCAACGCATGGTCCGGGTGTTGCGGGCGCACGGCTGCGGAGCGCGTGCCGAACACTTCTACGCGGAGCACGTCGTGGCCGACGCGGTGCACGAGCGGGTGATGCGCGAGGCCATCGCCGAACTGGTCACGGCCGAACCGGATCTGCTCGCCGATGTCGTGTTCGGCATCCGCGCCGCCTCGCTGCTCGACCAGCGGCTCGACGAGCATCTGCGGCGGTCCTGGCAGGAGGGCCGAACGTCACTGCGCCAACAAGGACTGGAGAACTCACAGCCGTGAGCACCGTCACCCTGCGCATCGGGACCTCCGGCTGGCAGTACCGGGACTGGCGCGGGGTGCTCTATCCGCCGAAGTGCCCGACCACCCGGTGGCTCGGTGAGTATGCCCAGACCTTCGACACGGTGGAGAACAACAACGCCTTCTACCGCCTGCCCGAGTCCGACACATTCGTCAAGTGGAGGGACGCGACACCGCCGGGCTTCCTGATGGCAGTCAAGGCCAGTCGCTTCCTGACCCACATCAAACGGCTGCGCGACCCCGCCGAACCCGTGGAGCGACTCGTGCAGCGCGTCGATGCGCTCGGCAACCGGTTGGGTCCCGTGCTGTTGCAACTGCCGCCGACGCTGCGCGCCGACCAGGACCTGCTCGCTGCGACGCTGCGCGAATTCCCCGACCGGATCCGGGTGGCGGTGGAGTTCCGGCACGATTCCTGGTGGACCGACGAGACCCGGCACACGCTGGAGAAGCACGCCGCCGCCTGCGTCTGGGCCGATCGTGGCTCGCGTCGGCTGACCCCGTTGTGGCGCACGGCCGACTGGGGTTACCTACGGCTGCACGAGGGCCGGGCGCGCCCGCGCCCCCGCTACGGACGTCGGGCCCTGCAGTCGTGGGTTCGCCGCGTCCAGGAGGCGTTCTCCGACGCTCGCGAAACGTTCGTCTATTTCAACAACGATCCCGGTGGTGCCGCGGTGCGGGACGCGCAACTCTTCGACGCGCTGCAGAAGCGGTAGCCGATGCCGGAGAGCGGGGATTACGAACGCAACGAGTCGACCACCTCGCGTTTCGATCGGCAGTGGAACGAACTGCTGCAGGAAATGCGGGTCATGCAGACCGGCGTGCAGGTGCTGACCGGCTTCCTGCTGACGATTCCCTTCCAGCAGCGGTTCACCGAATTGAGTGACGTCGAGCGCGGGCAGTACGTCGCGGCCGTGCTGCTGGCGGCGATGTCGACGCTATTCCTCATCGCCCCCGTTGCCATGCATCGCCTGCTCTTCCGGCGCCGCGAGCGGGATCGGTTGTTGGTCCGAGGCCACCGGTGTGCGCTGGCCGGCCTGCTGTTGTTGGCCGCCGCCGTGGCCTCGGTCATGGCGTTGATCATCGATGTGGTGTTCAACGAAACGGCGGGCTGGGTGGCGGGCGGCACGTCGATCGTGCTGTTCGGCGTGGTCTGGCTGTTGTGGCCGCTGGCCGTCCGCGGGGCATTCGATGAGGACGGGCAGGAATCAATGTGACGGTCTGACACGCCATCAGGCAACAGTCTGGCCCGCGAAATGTTCGATCATGGCGGCGCAGAAGGCGGGGAGGTCCTTGGGGCTGCGGCTGGTCACGAACGGGCCGTCCACCACGACCTCGGCGTCCACCCAGTGGCCGCCCGCCCGTTGGATGTCGGTGCGCAGGCTGGGCCAGGACGTGAGGCGGCGCCCGGCGATTACCCCGGTCTCCACCAGGCTCCACGGACCGTGGCAGATGGCGGCGACCGGCTTGCCCGCCTTGACCATGTCCTGGACGAAGACCATGGCATCGGCGTTGATGCGCAGCCGGTCGGGGTTGACGGTGCCGCCGGGCAGCACCAGCGCGTCGTAGTCCTCGGCGGAGGCCACCTCGAGTGCCCGGTCGACCTCGACCTTTCCGGCCGGGTTCAGGTCGGAGTTCTGGGACTGCACGTCATCGGTGTTCGGGGAGATCAGTTCGACCTTGGCGCCGGCATCTTCCAGTGCCTTACGCGGTTGCTCGTACTCGACGCGTTCCATGCCGTCGGTGGCCAGGATCGCGATCCATCGGCCGGTGAGCTGTGCAGTCATCGTTGCCTCCTGAATTCATACGAGGCATACCCGCCTTGTCCGGGGCTCATACGTGGCCGACCTGCGCATGCGGCTCCGGGGTCGGGGAAGGCAGTGAATAGCCGAAAGTCCGGAAAGGAGTTCAGACGTGTCGACCGATGCGATCGTGCTGTTACGTGAGGACCACCTGGAGATCAAGCGGGTCTTCCACCAGTTCGAGGATGCCGGGCACAACGCAGTGGCCACCAAGAACCGCTTGGTGGACCGCATGATCGAACTACTCACCGTGCACACGTACCTGGAGAACGAGTGCGTGTACCCGAAGGTGCGTGAGCTGGTGCCGAGCCTGGAGCCGGAGATCCTCGAATCGCTGGAGGAGCACCACGTCGCCGATGTGCTGTGCGTTGAGCTGGCCGGGATGTCCGCCGAGCAGGCGCACTTCGACGCGAAGGTCATGGTGCTCATGGAGAACGTGCGCCATCACATCGACGAGGAGGAACACGGTTGGTTCCCGGTTGTCCGCGAGGCGCTGGGGCGCAAGCCGTTGCAGGAAATCGGTGCGGAGATGCTGCAGATGCGACCGAACGCACCGACGCGGCCGAGTCAGCCCGGCGCGCTGCGTAAGGCTGTTCACGCCTTGTTGGCCTGAATAGCGACATGGACCACATCCGGCGTGGGCAACTCCATCGTCGGGTATGAAACCCGCGGCGGCCGGATCGACGTGTCGGCGGTCGCACCAAGGAAAGGGGGCCCGTCATGGGTGTCATGGACCAGGCCAAGCACAAGGCCGAGGAAGCCAAGAACAAGGCCGAGGAGTTCGCCGAGAAGGCGAAGGACAAGGCCGAGAGCTTCGCGCAGGAGCACCGATCGTCGGATCGTGGCGACGAGGCGAAGGAGCAAGTCAAGGACACGCTCGGCGGCAATCAGTAGTTCTCGGTGCCCCGGCCCGCCCTGCGGGCCGGGGCACCGCTGTCTCAGCCCTTCGGAGTGAGGGCGCTGGGGAAGGCCGGGGCGCGCTTCTCGCGGTGCGAGGCCAGGCCCTCGCGCACGTCGGGGCCGGTGAAGCCGATGAACTCCAGGGCGAGGGAGGCGTCGAAGATCGGCCCGGCCTGCCGGTACCAGTGATTGAGCGTGTGCTTGGTGAACCGCAGCGCCGGCTGGGCCATCTTGGCCAACTGTTCGGCCACCTCGACCGCCTTGTCCTGCAGGTCGGCGTCGTCCACGCACATCGAGACCAGGCCGATCCGTTCGGCCTCCTCGCCGCTGAGCGTCTCGCAGGTGAGCAGGTAGTACTTGGCCTTGGCCATCCCGCACAGCAAGGGCCAGCAGATCGCCGCGTGGTCCCCGGCCGCGACGCCGAGACGGGTGTGCCCATCGATGATCTTCGCGGTGCGCGCGACGATCGACACGTCCGCGAGCATCCCGGCTACCAGGCCCGCGCCCACGGCCGGCCCGTGCATGGCACTGACGATGATCTTCGAGCAGTTGATGACGTTGAACACCAGGTCGCGGGCCTCGCGCAGGACGTGCAGGCGGTTGTCGAAGTCGCCCATGATCTCTTCGATCAGCTCGAAGCTGCCGCCGGCGGAGAATCCCTTGCCCGCGCCGCGCAGGATGGCCACCCGGGTGTCCGGATCGCGGTCCACATCCAGCCACACCTCGCCGAGTTCGCGGTGCCCGTCGGGGGAGACCGCGTTGAGGCCCGGGCCGTCCAGCGTGATGCGCAGGATGCCGTCGCTGGGACGGTCGAACGTGAGCGAGGGGTAGACGGCGGCGAAGTCGATGGCCATGGGGAGTCCTCCTGAATCAGCGGCGGGCGGCGGGCTTGGCGTCGCGGACGGCGCGGGCGACCGCGCTCCACTTGCCGAGGTTCTCCGGGTTGCGTTCGATGTCCTCGACGGTGAGGTAGGAGACGACCCGCTCCGCGAGGCCGCCGTAGCGGGAGACCAATTGGTCGGCGATCTCGTCCCAGCGGCCGACCACCGCGTAGTGCTCGAGCATCTCGTCGGTGATGCACCCGGCCAGGGCGTTCATGTCACCGGATTTCAGTGCGATGTTGAGTGCCTCCGAGACCCCGTCGAAGCCGAGGTCGGTGAACTGGAACGCGTAGTTCTTGGTCGAGCCGTAGAAGCCAATCTGTTCGCGGGCGCGGCGGGTGAGGAAGGCGCGCTCCTCCGGGGTGTCACCGGGGACCACGAACACCGGGATGAGGAGGTCCACCTCGCTCGGCGAGCGACCGGCCTTGTCCGCGCCGATCTGCACGTCGGGGATCAGCCGGGTCTGCAGATAGTGCATGGAGTGCAGGGGGTGCACGTGGATGCCGTCGGCGTACTGCCCGGCCATCTGCACCATCCACGGGCCGACCGCGGAGATGTCCACCTTGATGTTCCCGTAGGGATGCATCGCCGGGGTGAACGGCTTCGGCAGCAGGGTCATCTCGTAGTGCTTGCTGTGGTGGTCGAGCTTCTTCTCCCCGCGGAACGCAGCCAGGATGTCCTGCACCGCGAGCAGGTAGTCGCGCATGCGCGGGCCGGGCGGGTCGAAGGCGGCGCCGTAGCGGCGCTCGATGTGCGCCTTGACCTGGCTGCCCAGGCCCAACCGGTAACGCCCGTTGGTGTTGTCCGCCAACTCCCACGCCAGGGCGGCGGCGATCATCGGGCTCATCGGGAAGGCCACCGCGATGCCGGTGGTGAAGGTCAGCGACGGCGCGGCGGTGGCCGCGGCGGCGATGCACATCCAGGGGGTCTGGCCGGTATCGACGAAGGTCATCCCGGTGAACCCGGCCTGCTCGGCGCGCCGGGCCAGCTCGGCGGCCTCGGTCCACCGGCCGGGCATGACCATCACATCGAAGTCCATGGGTTCTCCTCGGGGTTGCGGCGTGATGGTCCGTCAGGCCATGGTGAGGCCGCCGCTGACGGACAGCGTCTGGCCGGTGATGAAGCGGGCGCCGTCCGAGGCAAGGAACACCACGGCGGGCGCGATGTCCTCGGGCGTGGCCAACCGGCGCATCGGGATCGCGCGCTTGAGGGCCTCGACGAATTTCTCGCCGGTGCCCAACTCGTCGGCCATGTGTCGGATCAGCGGGGTGTCGGTGGGGCCGGGACAGACCACGTTGATGCTGATGCCGTGCTTGGCCACCTCGCGGGCCACGCTCTTGGAGAATGCGACCACCGCCCCCTTGGCGCCGGCGTAGACGGCCTCCAGCGAGGAGCCGACCCGGGCTGCGTCGGAGGCCACCGAGACGATGCGGCCCTGGCGTCGCTCGATCATCCGCGGCAGCACGGCGTGCACGGTGTTCAACGGGCCGCGGTAGTTGATCGCGATGACCTTGTCCCAGAGGTCCGGGGTGGTGTCCACGAACGGCATGAAGCGGTCCCAGCCGGCCACGTTGATCAGGCTGACGATCGGCCCGAGGTCGGCCTCCACCTTGTCGATCGCCGTGCGCACCCCGTCGGTGTCGGAGACGTCGAGCCCGAGACCGAGGTGCCCGCTACCGGGCAGATCCGTGGCCGCGCGCTGTGCCTGCGTGGCGTCGAGATCGACCAGCACGACCCGGCGGCCCTCGACCGCCAGCTGCCGGCAGATCGCGTAGCCGATCGCGCCCGCACCGCCGGTGACCACCGCGATCTCGGCCGTCTGTTCGGTCATCGCCGCACCCTCACTGGTCGCGCTACTAAGGAGTAGGGCGAGCCTAGTGGGGTGGGTCGGGGGCCTGTCGACGCGTCAGGCAGCGTGGCCGAGGTAGCGGGCGAAGAGGTCCTCGCCGTCGAGTTCGCCGGGTTCGCCGGCGAACACGATCTCGCCCTTCTGCAGCAGGTACACGTAGTCGGCCAGGGCCAGCGCCTTGGTCACGTACTGCTCGACCAGCAGCAGGCTCGCGCCGCCCGCCGCCAAGCGGTGCAGGAACTCGAAGATCTCATCGACGATGATCGGGGCCAGGCCCATGCTGACCTCGTCGAGCAGCACTGTGGTCGGGGATTGCACGTAGGCCTTGGCCAACGCGAGCATCTGTTGCTCGCCGCCGGACATGGTTCCGGCCACTTGACTCAAGCGCTTGCCGATGATGGGGAACGCCTCCGCGGCCATGGCGATCGCCTTGTCCTCCTGCCCGCGCCGGGACTGCACGATGATGTTCTCCCGCACGGTCAGGCCGGGGAACACCCCGCGACCCTCGGGGACGTGGCAGACCCCGTGCTTCACCAGTTCGTGTGGCGCCGCCCCGGTGACGTCCCGACCATTCACCAACAGCTGTCCGGACTGCGGTGCCAACAGGCCGGCCGCCACCCGCATCATCGTGGTCTTGCCGGCGCCGTTGGCGCCGAGCAGTGCCACCACCGAGCCGGTGGGTACGACCAGGGTGATGTCGTGCAGTACCCGGGAGTGGCCGTATCCGGCCGACAGTTCGCGCAGTTCGAGCACCGGAACTCCTAGTTGCAGAAGGGCTTCACGCCACCCGGCGCGGACCAGCCCGCGGTCGTGAGCAGTTCGCGGAACACGCATCCGGTGCTCTTCGGCAGCCCGCTGGTGAACGTCAACCCGGTGGTCAGCCCGCCCAGCGACTCGTTGCGGATCTTGTGCAGCCCCTGCATCACCAGTGCCGGGGTCAGCGTCTCGTTCACCGCGGCCGGGCCGAGCAGGTTCACCGCGGCCTCCAACAGCTTCGCCGCGGTCCACATCTGCACCGAGGACCCGCTGGTCTGCTCACCGGGGGCGAACTGGGCCAGTGCGTCGTGGTAGGCCTTCAGGCCCGGCGTCGAGGTTTCCGTCCACGGTGCGGTGCCCGAGGTGGTCGCCAAGTTGAACTGACGCAGTGTCGGATCCGTGGCCTGTCCTGGGGAGATAGTGCCGCCGAAGCCGCCGAGAATCGGCTTGTAGTTGATCGCCGCACAGGACCGCGCCACTCGGGCCATCGCGGTGCCGTCCATGCCCAGCAGGAGTTGGTCGGCCCCCGCGTTCTTCGCGCTCTGGCACTGCGCGGTGAAGTCGGTCTGGGTCAACGAGATCGCCGAGGTGTACACGATCTGCACGCCCGCGGCTTTGGCCAGCGTGGCGCTCTGTTTGTTGGCGTAAGTGCAGGCCCGGACCTCGACGCAGTACAGCAGTCCGACCTTCGTCTTCCCGGCCGCCAGGTTCTGCTTCATGATGCCGATGGCCTGGTCGTCGAAGCTCGCACCCTGCGGGAACATGTACGCGCTTTGTCCGTACCACTCCTGCGCAATCAGGTCGCCACCGACGGCGGGCACCTTCGCGGTCTCGATGGCCTGCAGGAAGCCGGCGATGCTCAGGTCGAGGTGGCCGCCGACGAAGGCCACTACATGGTCGTCCTTCGACAGTTGCCCGACCAACGCGGCCGCGCGCGCCGGGTCGCCGCCGTCGTCACCGAAGAAGATCTGCACCGGGTGACAAGCCAGGCCACCGCGGGCGTTGATGTCCTTGGCCCATACGGCCACCGCCGTGCGGCCATTGGTCCAGGCCGGACCGGTCACCCCGGAGAACGTGCCCACCTGGCCGACGTTCACCGGCGTACCGGGCTTGGTGCACGTCGCGGCGCTGCCCGCGGCCGGGGCGGCCGCCGACTGGGACGTGACCTTGTTGTTGTTGCCGGCTTTGGTCGCGGCCCCGGGGGCACCTGCCGCCGGGGCGCCGGCCGCGCCAGTCCCCGTCGCGGTGCCCGCGGCCGGTGCCACGCCACCACTCGCCGGAGCCGGGGCTGCTGCCGCCGGGCCCGCGGCGGCGGCGCCACCGGCGGAGCCGAGCGCGGAGGCCGCGCCGGCTGCCGCGGCCTCCTTGATCTGGTTGAGCACCGCGGGGGACAGCGTGGTGGGGCTGCCCCCGGCCTCGGCGGCGATCTGCGTGTCCGAGGCACGGGTGCCGCACGCGCTCAGCAGCAACAGGCCGACGGTGAGTGCGGCCGGGATCCGGCCCAGTTTCTTGTTCATCGATTCGCTCCCAGCGCCCCAGAGGGTGTGCGTGCCGCAGGCCCGGCAGATAGCCGTGCGGCGGTGGTGCTCTCCCGACGCCAGGACCACTGCTGCGCCATCTCACGCAGCGGCAGATCCGGTCGGGTGGTCGCGAACACCGCGGCGAGGATCGCCCCGGCGCCAAATGCGGTTTGCAATGCGTCATTCCAGCCGTGGTTGTAGGCCGGCAGGACGAAGACCAGCACCGGTCCGAGGACGGCGCCGACGATCGTGGAGTGCCCCGCAGCGGCCAGCACCGCCAGCAGCACCAGGGAACCCACGAAGTTGAACCCGATGGTGCCTACCGAGCCGAACTGTGCGGCGTAGAGCGCCCCGCTGATCCCGGCCAGGAACGCCGAGATGCAGAACACCAACACCCGGGTCACGTTGGCCGAGGTACCCAGCGTGGCCAACGCAACAGGGGAGTCACCGAGGCTGCGCAACAGCCGACCCAGTCGGCTGTTCTGGATGAGCAGAATCAGTGCGATGCCGACCAGCGCGATGGCCAACAGCAGGTAGTAGTACCGGGTGTCGGAGGCGAAGCCCGGCGGGCGTTCGGTCTTCAGGTCGGACAGGCCGAACATGTACTTCTTGGTGTAGAAGAACTGCGCGATGAAGATGCCGAAACCCAACGTGGCCAGGCCGAGGAACAGCCCGGACAGGCGGATCGCGGGAATCGCCACGATGGCCCCGACCGGGACGGTGACCAGCCCGCCCCACAGCACCGCGAGCCACCACGGCACCCCATGGTTGACGGCGTGGGCGAACGCGCAGGCCCCGACCGCGGCCAACGACACCTGACACAGCGACACCTGGCCGGAGGTGTGCACCAACAGACCGAGCGACAGAAACAGCAGCACCTGACTCATCGCGGAAATCCACACCGGCAACCGCGACCCGACGAGGTGCGGCACCAGCAGCGCACCGATCAGCACCACACCGCCGCCGCCGAGGCGCAGCTGTGGCGGCAAGGCCAATGGCGGGGCGGTGCGCGCCCGCACCTGCGCCCCCAGGTCGCCCAGCCGCCGTCGGCCGAGCACCAGCAGCGCGACGAACAGCACGATGAACGGCAGGTTGAAGTCGAGACCCTGCAGCCACTCGTGACTGGAGGTTTCCTTGGACACCAGCTTCTGCGCGACGCCGATGAGGATGCCGCCGGCGTAGGCCATCGGCAGGCTGCGGAACGCGCCGAGCGCGGCCGCGCCGAACGCCTGCACAACCAGCAGCGAGAGCAGCGTGACGTCGAGTTCCTGCTGCTGGGAGGCCAACAGCACGCCGGAGGCGGCGGCGAAGCAGGAGCCGATCACCCAGGCCTGGCGGCGCACCACGGCCGGCGCGACGCCCGCGGTGTCCAGCAGCGCCGGGTCGTCCACCACCGCGCGCATCATGGTGCCCAACCGGGAGCGCTCGACCAGGAGGTACAACCCGATCGCGGCCACACCGACTGCGACGAAAATGATCACCGAGTCCTTGGCGACCGCGACCCCGGAAATGCTGAACGCCTTGTCGCGCGGCAGGAACGCCTTGAACAGCCGGAACTCCGAGCCGTAGATCCAGGTGATCAGGGCCCGGACGAACAGCAAAATGCCGATGGTGCCGACGATCTGGTAGGACACCGGCACCCGGGACAACCGGCGCGCCATCATCTCCAGTACCAGTCCGAGCGCCACCCCGAACAGTCCGACGGCGATCAACGCGGCGAACGGCCAGGCCATCCCGTGCTGATCGCGCAGTTCGTAGAACACGTAGGCCGCGCCCGCGCCGAGCGCGCCGTGACCGAAGTTGAAGATGCCCGAGGTGCGGTAGGTGAGCACCAATCCCATCGCGGCCAGGCCGTAGATCGACCCGTACACGACCCCGAAGACGAGGTAGGGGACATACTCATGCACGGCGGGCACCTCTCCCGGTGGCGTCCGCGGGCAGACACACGCCGCACGGTGCCAGTCCTGCCTCGGCGAGCTCCTTCGTCTCGGCGAAGCTGGCCGGTTTCCCCTGCAGCAGGAGGCAATCCGCGCGGTGGTAGTGCCGCATGCCCGGCACCGCGCCGAACCCAGTGGTTCCGGCTTGCACCTGCACCCGCGGGGCGGCAAGCGATTCAGCGGCGGTGGCCCGCCGGTCGATCTCGTGCATAACCGCGCGACGCAGCCGGCCGACCGTGACCAACCCGAAGAGCAACCACACCACCATGCCGAACCCGCCGACGATCAGCCCGACGATGCCCACCGCGAGCCAGCGCATCTGGCGTTCCAGGGCCACTGCATCACTGATGCCGAACCAGCCGATCACCAACCCGAGTACGCCGAGCGCGATCAACATCCCGGGCAGGACGGCGTCGCGCCGGCCCCACGGTTCCGGGCCGTCGGGCAACTCGACCGGACGACTGCGAGCCGACCGTCGATTCGCCTTCGTCCGGGTGCCGCTGACCGAGACGGAAGTCATCGATCGGCGCCGACCGGCGCCGCCTGGATCGGTTCACCAGTGGCGTCCAACCGGCGGCGCAGGGCGCGCAGTTCCCGCCACTGGTCGCGCAGGTCCGCGGACAACCACAACATCCCGCCCATGCCGAGCAGGAACACCCCGCCGAGGCCTTCCGAGGCGATGTAGGGCAATTGCTTGGAGACGAAGCCTGTGTCGCTGACGTGGTACCAGCCGAGGATCAACAGGATCGCGCCGGCTGCGGTGGCGGCGATCGCGGCCACCCGGTCCCACTGCGCCTGCAGCACTTTCACCAGGTCCATCAGCGCACTCCTCGATAGGCAAGCACCACGGTGCCGGCCAGTGCGGCCAGGCCGACGGCGGCCACTAACGAATAAATCCAGGCGACGTCGGGCTGTTCATTACCGGTGCTGGCCGCGGCCAACGTGGTGAAGTCGACGGTGGGCAGCGGCGAGTGCCCGGCCGGCGTGTTGCCGAAGGCTCCGGCCGGGACGGAGAAACTGGAGTTCGGGCTGCCAGGCGGCAGGATGCCCGGTGTGGTCGGGGTGGTGGCGGTCGGGGTCGACGCGGTGGGCACCGCGGCGGCCGTGCCACCGGTGCCGATGGTCGGTGTGGTCGGGGAGCCCGCGTAGGAGATCTCGGCCTTGACCAGACCCAGCGCCAGTGTCACCGGGCTCTCCCCGGACACCCCGCCGGGGAGGCCGGGTGGCGGCGCGGGCACCGTCGTGTTGATCTGCAGGCCGGCTCCGATGATGCCGTTGGCGGTCTGCCGCGCCTGCTCGTAGGTAGTCGGGTAACCGGCCTTGGTCAACGCGGCGACCACATCCGCGGCCGGCACCTCGGTGTTGTTCTCCGGTTGGCCGGGCGCGAGCACCCGGAACTTGCCGTCGACCAGGCTGATGGCGGGCGGCGTCACCCGGGTGCTCGGCCCGTTGGTGCCCGGCGGCGGCGGCAGCGTGAAGGCCAGGCCGGACGCGGACAGGCTGCTGAACGCCAGCGTCGACGCGCGGGTCAGCGCGCCCGCGGCATCCCGGGACGCCATCGCGGCCGCGTGCAGGCCGCTGATCACCAGGTCGTCGCCGAGCCGGATGACGTTCGCGTCGGTGACCGCGTTGGCGTTGACCACGTCACCGTCGTGCAACACCCGAGCGGTGGAGCTGGACCCGATGGCGTCTGTGCCTCCGGTGGCGGAGGCCTGGGTCAGGGTCTGCGCACTCTCCGCGCGCAGGTCGATGCCCGGGTAGCTCACGTGCGCCGGGGCGTCGCCGAGGCTGGTGGTCACCACGAACGGGTAGGAAGGCAACGGCAGGTTGGCACTGCCCGCGACGGTGCTCGGCGCATTGGCGACCGCGTCGCCGGGATAGGGCATCGAGGCGAGCGCATCGGACTGCTGCAGGGAGTTCTGGATGGCTATCGCCACCGGGCCGGAGACCTCCGGGGAAATGCTCAGCGGGATCGATTGGTTCTGCACGATCACCCGCAGGCCACCGGCCTCCGTGGTCGCCGTGTAGGCCGAGTCCGCGGCCGCCCGGCCGCCCGGCAGTAGGGCTGCCACGCCCATAAGTGCGACAGCGCCACCCAGGGACGCGGCACGCGTGATGCACGTCATAGACGGATTATGGGGATCCTGAGGCGGAATGGAACTGGTGGATCCCGACAAATCGGTCCCGAGGGCCAGTAAGCGCCCCGAAGGTTAGAGGACGGTAAAACGCGAGGTCCGGATGGCGGAGGGCAGGACGAGCCTGGCTGACTGACGCGCACTCAGCGGACGAAGAAGGTGACCTGCTTCGCCTCGTCCAGTTCGGCGTCGAGGGTCTGGTCGCCGAGCATCGCCGCGGCGTCGGGTTCGAGGAACACCCGCGCGCCCTGCTCGTCCATCACCTCGTCGGTGGGTTCCGGCCCGGTCGTCACCCGCAACGTCAGCACGGGGCTCTGACGGCCGTTGGTCGCCACATCGGTCGCGATGCGTAGCCCGGCCTCGCTCGGTGCATCTGCGATCAGGGCCTGGACGGCGTTGCGGGCGCTCTCGGTCAAGATCATGGTGCGCATCCTTCGGGGCCGATGGTGGCGAGTCGTTCGCCCGGACAGGACACCCGTGGCGTGTCCGTGGCCCCTTACCCCCGGGCCGGCGCGGTCAACCGTCGCCCATTGCGGCGCAGCGGCCGTCTGGTGTATGCATTGATGCATAACTTTTTGACGCGATGCCGGGACCTCAGGAGCAGTGGTAGGGATGACAGACACAATGCCGTCGGACGTGGCACAGGACGACGCCTCGCCACCGGTCGCCACTCGGCCAACCCTGGGCCGCGAGCTCGACGGGAACGTCGCGGTCCTGACCATGGCGCACGCCCCGCACAACCTGCTCGGCGAACTGCTGGTCGACGAGTTCTTCGCCGCACTCGCGTGGGCCGGCGAGGTCAACGCGCGCGCCGTGGTGATTCGCAGCGCGCTGCGGCACTTCTCCGCGGGCGCGGAGTTGGCCGCTTTCGAGTGCCACCAGCAGGGCGTCATGCACTCGCTGCCGGTGGTCGATCTGCTGCGGGCGTTCGACGAACTACCGATGCCGATCATCGCCAGCGTCAACGGCGTGTGTGTCGGCGGTGGCTTCGAGCTGGCCCTGGCCTCGGACTTCATCATCGCCGGCGAGGGCGCCAAGATCGGCTGTGTGGAGGCCACCCTCGGGTTGTTCCCGTTGATGGGTGCCATCCAGCGCGTCGCGCAGCGGGCCGGCGCGGCGCGGGCCAAGGAGATGGCGATGCTGGCCCGCCGCTACGACGCCCGGACCCTGGAACGCTGGAACATCATCAACCGGGTGGTGCCGGACGAGCGGCTGGCCGAGGTGACCATGACGTTGGCGCAC